>JABAOF010016820.1_pt2 | contig 28878 bp, 26 predicted proteins | sample 7062171 | NCBI WGS metagenome assembly JABAOF01 (sample SAMN14538628, study PRJNA623070) | marine sediment metagenome | biome: marine biome [ENVO:00000428]; feature: marine pelagic biome [ENVO:01000023]; material: deep marine sediment [ENVO:00002113] | place: India: Gulf of Khambhat ...
AACAGCTTTTACCATAATGATATGGTTAACAATTTTAGTCAGGTACATGAAGCAGAAGGTGGTAATGCTGCGGCTCAATACTGGGATAATGGCTATCCAGATGGAGGAAACTACTGGTCTGATTACACCGGAGTAGATTTAGACAACGATGGAATTGGCGATACGCCCTATTGGGTAACTGAAGATGCCAAAGATAACTACCCGTTGATGAGGCCCCGGAATATTGCCCCGGTGGCTGTCGACATCAAACCTGGTTCCTGTCCAAATCCTTTTAATACAGAGAGTAAGGGAATTTTACCTGTTGCTTTACTTGGTACGGAGGGTTTTGATCCTACAGACATTGATCTTACAACTGTCCTTTTAACTCGAAACGTATGTGGAGATGGAGTGGCTCCAATTCGCTGGTCCGTAGAAGATGTTGCTACACCTTTTGAGGGCGAACTCTGCGATTGTAATGACTTAAATGGTGATGGTTATTTGGATTTAACATTGAAATTTAAAGCACAAGACGTGTTGGCTACCTTAGGTGATGTCTATGATGGAATTGACCCATATCCCTCCAACCCAGAATCAGCTTAAGATATGCCCCGCTTGTACGTGCGGGGCCGATTGAAAACATTTAGGGAATTTATACGGCATAAAAGGGAAAAAACCGAACAAAAATTCTCAGTAAAAGCCGATTTTAATGTCGGCTATCTAATGTTCTTGAGCCATACAATTCAAAGTGTTACACTTGAAAACTCATCTTATCCACGGAGGGATACCCATGAGACTAAGAGCTTTTTTTGTATGTGTATTGTTTGTCTTCTCCTTTAACTCACTGACAGCAGAGATTCATCGTTTTAAAGCAGCTCAGGGCTGGCAGACCTATGCTGTGCGGGAACCTGTCTTGCGTATAAAACCAGGCGATATCCTGGAGACAAACACTCTTTACTCAGATTTCTTCACAGAAAAAGACGGCCCATGGCCGGGAGAAGTCGGCCCTATCTATGTGGAAGGGGCAACTCCTGATGACACGCTCGTCGTCAAGATCATCAAGATTCGTCCCAATATCGGCACTGGGAGATCCGGGACCTCGACAGTCTACGGTTCGCTGACCGCTACCAATACAACTCCCATGCTCCACGATCCAGTCCCACCAAAAATGTTTATCTGGAAAATCGATGGCCAAAAGATGACAGCCACCCTGAATCTCCCTAACAGCCGGATGGAGAAGGTCAAGGTAAATCTAGTTCCTATGCTGGGCCGGCTGGCGACGGCTCCTCCAGGAGATCAAGCCATACCCGGAGGAGTGCCTTATAATTTCGGCGGCAACATGGACACCTCATATGCCCGGGAAGGGGCGATCGTCTATCTTCCTATCTTCCATGAAGGCGCGTATTTTTATTTTGGAGACGTCCATGCCCTACAGGGTGATGGTGAGATTACAGGAAGCGGTATCGAGACTTCGGCTGATATCGCCATCCAGATCGACCTGATTAAAGAAAAAAAGATCGAGTGGCCCCGCTTGGAGAATGATGAGTATATCATGGTCGCGGGCTCGATCCGGCCGCTCATGGACGCCTTCCGGATCGCTCATGTCGAGATGGTTAAGTGGCTCGAGTCAGACTACGGTTTTGACCGGTGGGAAGCTCTCCAGTTGCTGTCACAGGTAGGTTCCGCTCAAGTGGCCAACGTCGTGGATCCGAATTACACGGTTATAGCCAAGTTCCCGAAAAAATATCTGCCTAGCAAATAGATTTTTAATACACGTCACTTCTGGAACATTATTTTTATCGGAAGTTTAACCTGGGAAGGATACTTTATATTGCGATAAAGTTTGATCGTCGGCGTTAGCTGCATTTCATATAGCTCTGTGTTGCCTTTATCGGCACAGGTCAATGTTAACCGGATGCGGTGGCCTCTATCAAAGACATTGGATACGGGATGCAGATCAAAGACAAGCTCTGCTGGCTCATCTGACGATATATTCTGGGTAGCGATTGTGGTGATGGGATGATACGGTAGTTCCAAGTTATCATAGGGAGGAGGGGCGACAGCTCTGCTGGATGCTCTGAGCATCCCTTCCGAGATATAGTGTGAAAAACCTTGGCCGTCTACCTCTTCCAGGTAGGCATAAAAATCTCCATCCGGAGCATCGGATGTGATATACAGGGTAACGACCGGATGGCCGACGACAGTAACGTCCTCATCCAAAGGAAAACTCGTGAAGGTCAATCCTTTACGGTCATTTTCTGTCATATCAGGATAATTCATGTCCACTCCGGCCCCGTTATGCCATCGTGTGGCATCTCCGGTGGTAGCAGTATAGTCCACTTTATAGGAATCATATCCCTCTTCTTCAGCGGGCGATTCAGCCGACAAGATACCGTCATTGACAGATTCTATGCTTCCGGATTTTCCCTTCGAGAAATAATAAGATCTGGCTTCTGACTCCGGCAGCGGCCATTCGCTCGCTTGATGCCAGGACCACTTCTCTGGATTATGCAGGACCGCATAATTTATAGGAGGCTCTTCCATTATGCCGTTGTCGATCCCCTTCAGCCAATAGTCAAACCATCTCAGCTGTTCGATTTTCACCAGGCGGCCTCGTTCCTCGCTGATGGCCTCCTTCCAGTAACCGTGGGGCCAGGCCCCGACCGTTAATTTCTTCGGTGTTTTCAGGTTTACAAACCATTGAAATGAATCTCGAGCATAAATATCCAACCAGCCGCCCCAGAAATACACAGGAATTCCGGATTCATTGATGGCCTCGATATGGGTGGATGGTGTGGTGGATGCATATTCTGCGTCCCACACGGGATCATCACGGAATTTGATCTTTCTCGCTTCAGGAATCACATCCCAGTTATCTTCATGCTGAGCCATGGCTTCTTTGAGCATGACGCCTTCCGGGTCTTCATCGACAGGAGCTGCCGGGATCTCTGTATCAAGCTGTCGGGTGAGATCACCCCATAAATTGATAAAACCTTCTCTGTAAATGCCCCCCTCCCGGACCAGCATGAACAGATCAAAGGCGGCCACACGCGGGAAAATGGCCTTGAGATGAGGTGGAGCCTGGCTGGCCGTCATGAACTGGGTGATCCCCAGGTAGGAGCCGCCGTACATGCCGATGTTTCCGTCGCACCAGGGTTGGGCAGCGAGCCATTCCGTGATTTCGTAAGCATCGCGGGTTTCTTCTTCGGAAAATGTCTTTATGTATCTTCCGTAAGAAGCCCCTCCTCCCCGGACATCTGCTGCTGCGACCACATACCCATGTTTGACGAGGAGCTGGAGGTCACTGTTTCTATCCACGATAGAATAGATCTTGCCCTCTCTTAAAACAGCTCTATGGTAGCGGTGGTGAGTCCAGACACAGGGAAGCGGCTCTTCCACAGCCTTACCGTCCACGGCGGGCCGCACAATATCGACAGCCAGCTTGACGCCGTCACGCATCTTAATATATTGCGAGGTTCGTACCCATTCCTCGTATTTGGCAGTGGAATAACCTTCGTATTTTCCAAATTCGGATAAAGCGCCAGAAGGCACCTGTGTTTTTTGCTTCTTTTTACAGCGGGGGGTTAGAAACAAACAACAGAAGGCTGCTGTTAAAAATAGAATGAGTATTGTTTTTTTGTTGAGCTTAAGCATGAATTCTCTCCTTATTTAAATCCGAAAGATATGGAAGACATCGCAATAAATTTTTAAAATATGCATCATGATTCTTAAACGATTTTTTACCTTTTCCCACCTCTTACGTCAAGGTTGATTTTATGAATGATAATTTTTCATTGTCAAATTTGACTAATCTTTTCTTAATGATTATCTTATAAGCCATCGATCAGTAAGAGTTATGATGAAGTGCTCCCGTGTCAGTTCAAGTCGTCAAATAAGGCGAAATTTTAAGATAATATTCCCAAATAAGGAGGATAAAGGTTGTCACATTCGAGATACAGCCGAAGGCGATCAAGATTTTTGGTGATGTGGCCGTTGTCCATTATTCTATCGACTGGATTAGTCAAGATTCAGAGGGGAAAGAAGAAAAGATGAAAACGCGGATTACTCACACCTGGATGAAGCAAGATGGAAAATGGAGAATCATCGGCGGGATGAGTTCCGAATGAATGCTGTCAATAGATCTTCATTGCAAAATCACACTCCCTTGACTTTCTTTTGATCGAGTTTTATCCTTTTCAAGGATTATAGAGATCGAGATATGATAAGAGTGGACCGTTTACAACGACGACCAAGGAATCCCATCTTTCTTTCCTTTAACCATCCTTACCTCGATGAGATTTTAACCGGGAGAAAGGAAGTGTAATGCAGTCATTGGAAACGATTTTTTTTGATTTGAACATCCACACCGCTCCCCCCTTGATTGTCGGATTCCTGATGTTTGTGCTGGGTATCGTTACCCTAATCAGGGATAAGGCATCCAGAGTCAGTTCTTCATTTTTTATGGTCACCCTGAGCATATTTCTCTGGTTAGGCTCTTTAGCATGGCTCTACTCAGCTTCCAGCGAGGCGGAGGCGCTGTTGTGGGCCAAGATTGAGCATTTCGGAGTAGCTTTTATCCCGAGCTTCTTCTTCCTGTTTACTCTGGATATTGTCCGGCAGTATAAAAAATATAAATATTTTGGCTGGGCCACACTTGCACTTTCTGGAATGTTTTGTGTCGGTTTTATATTTTCACCTTATCTGATCGAAGGTGTTCAGCGCTCGCAATGGGGATATCACGCTCGTTACGGACCTTATGCGTTTTTTCTAATCGTGTATATCGGCCTTTTTTTACTGATCAGCTTGGATTTGCTCTGGGTTGAATATCTCAAAAGCTCTTCGGAACGTGAACGTAGCCGTCTCATGGGTATCTTTCTCGGGGTTGTTGTCGGATTGTTAGGAGCAGTCGATTTTTTACTCACATTCGGAATCCAAGTTTATCCACTTGGATATATCCCTATGTTTGTTTGTACTTTGATCCTCGGGCAGACCATCATGCGCTTCAAGTTAGTAGATCTAACGCCCGCCTTCGCCGCAAGAAATATCTTGGAGACGACGGAAGGTCTGGTGGTGGTTGTTGATCTTGAAGGACGCATCTCTTTGGCTAATCGTTCGTTGTGTGAGCTACTCGGCTTTCAAGAGCGAGAACTGAACGGGCAGATGATATCTATGCTTTTTGACACAAGTGATAGAAATTTTCCGAAAAAGATCAGTAAATACTGGTCTATCAAGCATGAAGAGATGATATGGCGGAAAAAGGATGGAACAGATGTTGAGATGAGCGTCTCGGCCTCTGTGATTAGGGATAAGCTTGGAGAGCCCGCTGGGATTGTCTATGCGGCTATGGATATTAGCGAATTGAAAAAAACCCAGGAAGAAATGATGTTGGCCAAGGAGGATGCTGAGCGAGCCAATCAAGCTAAAAGCGAGTTCCTCGCCAACATGTCCCATGAGATAAGGACTCCNNCACTGAGTGACCTCCAGAAGGATTATGTGGATAACATAAGGAAGAGCGGGAAGTTACTGTTGGCTCTGTTGAGCGATATCCTGGATTTTTCTAAGATCGAGGCCAGGGAAGTTCAGCTGGAAGAGATCGACTTCAACTTGAAAAAATTGGTGGAGGATGTGCTGAGAATATCGAGGCCGAGAATTGCGAGGGAGGATGTTGAACTGTACTATTATTACGATGAAAATGTGCCTACTTTTTTCAGAGGAGATCCAACCCGTGTGAGACAAATCGTGTTGAACCTCCTGAACAATGCGATAAAATTCACCGAGAAGGGCGAGATCGGGGTGTGTGTGCAACTTACTGAGAACAAACCAGAGGAGAGTTTTTATACAATACAGATATCGGTGAAAGACACTGGAATCGGGATATCCAAGGACAAACGAGAAATGATCTTCGATGCCTTCAGCCAGGCTGACTCTTCCACAACCAGGAAATTCGGAGGGACTGGGCTGGGATTAGCCATAACCAGAGCCTTGGTGAGTAAAATGGAAGGCAAGATTTGGGTCGAGTCCGAGGAGGGTAAGGGGAGCGAGTTCTCCTTTACCCTAAAACTCAAGCAGTCGGATCCGTCCGCCTTCGACGATATTGCGCCAGTCGAGGTTAAGAGTCTTAAGGGCAAGAAGGTGTTTATTGTCGATGATAATGACAATGCCCGTCGTCTTATTGTATCATTCTGTGGGAAGGTGGGATTAAACGTCATTTCTGAGGTCTCATCAGCAAAAGAAGCTTTGGATAGATTGGAAAGGATCGACGAGATTCCAGATTTGATCATATCAGATATCATGATGCCAGAACTGGATGGCTACGATTTTGCCAATCAGCTCAAGAAAATCAGTAAACTCAGAGAAACGAAGCTTGTGGCTGTCTCGTCGGATGCCAGGCCAGGTACGGCAAGTAAGGCCAAAAGATCTGGGTTTGATGCGTTTATAACCAAACCAGTGACAGAGGAAGGAGTCATCAACGTCATCAAGACGGTCTTGGGAGATAAAAGAGAAGAAGGACAGATCGTCACAACTCATATGGCCGTAGAACTTACAGAGAAGAAAATCAAAGTGCTCGTCGCCGATGACGATCCTGTCAACCAGAAGCTGATAAGAATATTACTACAAAAACTCGGGTACGAAGAAGACATTGTCTCCAATGGGAAAGAGGCTGTCGAAAGGGTCATGACGAAGGAATATGATATCTGTTTAATGGACATGAAGATGCCAGTGATGGACGGTGTTGATGCCACTAAGAAAATCAGAAAGGAAAACTACACTCTTCCGATTATTGCCTTAACAGCCGCGGCGCTTAAAGAGGATATGGACAGATGTCTCGAGGCCGGAATGAATGACTTTGTGGCCCAACCAGTGACCATCAATAGTTTAAAGCAGAAACTTCTGGAGTGGACAGGAATTAAGCAGGAAAAGCCACAAGATAAGAAATAAGGAAGAGAATTATATTTTGTTGAGTCGCGCTAACCTATTGTTGAGCAGCATGATGTGCTTCATCTCTTCCTTGATAATTTCCTCTAGTTTATTTTTACCGAGATAAGCGGGGACCAATTCCTTCATGCCCAAGTAAAAAACGACTGAGTCTTTTTCTGCTGTGAGGGCTGCTTTCAGAATCTCTTCGAGCGAGGATGTATCAATTTCTTTTTCAAAAAAAACTCGGGTATCTGCCAGGGATTTGAGATAAAGATTAGCTTCGTTGTTAGCGTCGAACGTTGGAGTCAACCTCTCTTTTTCGGAAAGTTCGGATCTCATAGCGGCGAAGGTCTTGATATGGCCGTCCTCCATCGATGCTAGCTTGAGCAGAAGATCTTTTACCGAAGCATCCTGAACGTTTTCTGCGGTTGTTCTGTAGAATTTTGCTCCGTTCTTTTCAAGCTGTTCTGCCATTTCGAAGATTTCATCTGCACTGAAGACAAAGCTCATTTTCGATATCCTCCTCGATAAAATATACATAATTTATAGAATTTCTTCAAATCTAGAAATGAGATCAGACTTTGAAAACTGAAAGGAAGCTGTCTTAAGCGGAAGACTGGTAATTGTTTGACTCCAGACCTTGCCTTTGCTATAAGGGGAAAGATAAATTAATGGAGGAATATAAGGAGGGGAGGGAGTTATACATCTTCATGAGTAATCTAAATCAATCGGGAGGATAAAACATGATTTTGTGGGTATTGGCCCTGGCTATTTTAACGATTTTGTCTTATCTGTCAGATGTGGGGATTATCACCTTCATGCGGACTCTAAGGATTCCATTCTTGAATGCATCTCTTTTAAGCATTCTGATCCTACTCTGTACAGCAGGCATATTGGGAAGAATGCTCTTGATGGCAAGGAGGGGAGAAAAAGAATCTCTTAGGGAAAGAATAATTGAACTAGAGAAGAATTTAAAGACTTTACCTGGAAGGGAGAAGCCAACAGAGATTTGAAGAGTTTTATAGGTTTTCATCTGGATCATTGACTATGAGAATAAAAGGTTTTCTGGCAATTCTCCTCCTGGTTATGTTAGTAGTATTCTTTTTATACGTGATTAAGGCCGGAAAACACGGGCAATTACCTGGTCAGATTGAAGCGTTTAACTCGATGAAAGACAAATTAACCAGGACAAATCTGAAGACTTTGGAAAGAGTGATCATCTCTCATATAGCACAGAAGGGAGAAACTCCCCAAAAGCTCCAAGATCTCGATAAATTTCATCTGATTTCTGCGGCCAGAGTAGATGCTTGGGGAACAATCATCAAGTACAAAAAGCTTTCAGAGACTCGATTTCAGCTTATCTCTGCCGGGAAGGATAGACGGTTCAAAACTGAGGATGATATTACTTCGGAATATTAACGTCGGGATCGATTTGAGGAGTATTACTTTTTTTTAGGAGAGAAGAGAAGATATTTGATTTTCCTCCACAGACTCCTTTTCTCTTCGGCATCCTCGATTTCCAACTTCTGAGTAGATTTTCTGAACTTAGTTCGAGAGCTTTTCTCAGTACCCTTCAATTGCATGTTTAGATTGTATGTCTTTCTTTTCTCTGGGTCTTTTAAATGGCGATAGGCCTCTTCAATTCTCCTTAAAATATACCATCTTTCCTTATCAGAGAGAAGCCTATAGTGAGCCAAGGAGTCTCGACTGTAAGTGGATTTTCCGAGTTGATAAGCTCTTTCTATGTCCTTCGGCGAAGCATTCTCGTCCAGATTAAGGATTTCGTAATAGCTCATCTCTTCGATTTTTTTCATCAGCATGTCGATTTATGATTCGCAGTTCATCTCACGTAAATGAGTTTATCTGCAATATCTTTGATCGAAGTTGCTGCCGCAGATTCAGGGTAAGATGCCATGTAAGCATTCAGTTCTTTTAGGCTACGAGGGACATTTTCATCATAAGGAACGGCACCTAGATAATTCACCTTCACCACTAAGTATTTCTGAATGACATCAACCATGGATTCCCCGAGCAGGAAATCTCTATCTTCTATGGCTTTGTTTATTATAAGACAAGGCCGAAAGTTATTTAAGGACTTGTACAAGAGCTGAGCGCAGGATTTATCGTAAGAAATGATAGTGTTCAAAAAGCCATAGATGGATCGAGAGTTGTCATCCGTATTCTCAGCAATCCAGCTTATTAAATCCTGCATCCTGTAGTATTCGGCATAAGATTTTAAAATCCTGATGATACAAGCTCTCAGGAAGTAGTAGGTATTCTCGATAGCTGTCGGTTCTGGATTGATGACGAGGATACCAGGATTGGAGAGGATAAAGAAATCAATTTCGTTGTAAGAAGTCCCGGTCCCGATATCGATAATCACTCTTTGAGCATCAAAGGCCTTGACATGCCGGATGAATTTGAGTTTCTTGTAATAATTCAAGTTGGCCATAAACGGAGTCCTATCGGTGCCTTTGATCAGCCTCAACCCATCAAAAGGAGTGAAGACAACAGTATCTTCGAGTTTCTTAATTCTATTAGAGAAGAAATGACCGAGATCTAAGTCTGAATGATTCATTCCAAGGAATGTATGTAGATTAGGTCCTCCTAGGTCAGCATCGATCAAGACGACATCCTTCTCGAGATGAGACAGGTGGATGGCGAGGTTGGCTGCAATAAAACTTTTACCTGTTCCTCCCTTCCCACTGCCTACCGCCCATACGGATTTTTGTGGGGTTTGGTAGAGGCTGAAAGAGGGAATTTTTTCGTATGAGCTCATCTTCAAAAAAAGTAAACGAAATTTTAACATAATCTCTAAACCAAAATCTATTGAATTCTGGACGCTTTTCTGGTATCTTACAGAATTAATTTTGAGGACTGGTGAGGAAGGAGTTCAAATTTGCAGAAGACTTTCGGGGATTTCGACAGTAAGTTCAAATTCGTCATCGTCGCTTCGAAAAGGGCCAAGCAGCTACTCAAAGGAGCCAAGCCGAAATTAAAAACCAAGTCTAAGAGTCTCATCCGTGTCGCTCAAGAAGAGGTGAAAGATGGGCTCGTGAATTATGAAATCGTTCTCAAGAAAAAAGAAGAGGAGTACAGTGCTGAAGATGAGGATTTCATCGGAGAAGATATCGTAGGAGAGGTTGAAGCCATCAAGCAGGTCATCGAAGAGAGGTCTGAAAAAGTCAGAAAAGGCAAAGAGGCCAAAGAAAAAAAGAAGAAGAAATAGACATCGGGAAGAAGTTATGACTTTCCTGCCGTGAACGTTTTTTCTTCTTTGAGAAGCTCGACGTAATCTTTATTAATAAATTCCTTTTTTGAAAAACCGAGAGTTCGGGTGAGTTTGACGATATCTCCTCTCGGTCCTTCCAATTCCAAAAAATTCCCGATTTTGATTTCATCCAGGCATATTTTAAGGTTTTTGTACCTGAATATTCTCCTGTATTTCTCATAATGGAAAGAGGGGACAAGACCGATCGATTTCAATATTTTCTTTAATTGCTTATCATTCCTGACTTCTGTTTCATACTCATCTCTGACTTTAAATTTTCTGGATCTTTGAGGCGTCCCTTTAAAGGTAAGAAATGTTTTTTTGTTGGTTTTTCGAAGTCTCAATGCTTGTTTCATTTTATAAAGAGATTGGGACGGGAAATCATAAAGAGTGTTTGTCTCGAAGTATCTATCTTTTTCTAATCGAGCTCCATGCTCGAGGACTTTACCGATGACGTCATCGATATCTTTGATTCTTATCTTAACTTCTATTTCGACCATAGCCTTCTATTCCTAGCTTGAGCCATTCGGTGTATTCGTCTGTCGAGAATGGAAGAGTAAGAAGCTAGAAATCAAACCGCTATAAGCGATAAGGGGCAAGTTTACTGTTTTAACCTTGTTCCCTTGTATTTACGTGTGAATTATTTTCCTCGAGTCAGAACATAATCGGAAAACAGAGTCAGTGTGTCCCGATGAAGTGATTTGGGAAACTGATTGATAATTTCTTTTGACTTGAGTGAATAATCTTGTGCTTTTTTAAAGGTGTAATCCAGTGCCCCGTTGGATTTTACGATGTCAAGAATTTCTTCTCGAGCTCCCTTGCCCAGGCGTTTTCCTTTCAATAATTCGATCAGGCGCTTCTTGTTGGCTTTACCATCGTTTGTGAGGGTGTAGATTAAAGGAAGAGTCATTCGCCCTTCATTGATATCAGAAAGGACGGGTTTTCCCAACGTCTTTTCCTCACCTGTAAAGTCGAGAAGATCATCGATTATCTGGAATGACATCCCGATATTTGTCCCAAAATCAACAAGAGCACTCTGTTCTTTTTCAGCAGCTTCTCCGAGGATTCCTCCGATCTGACAGGACGTCGAGAAGAGAGAGGCAGTTTTTTTATTGATAATATCCAGATAATCTTTCTCAGTCAGATCGAGATGGCCGCTCAGGTAATATTCCTTGAGTTCTCCCTCGATCATTCGAGCTGAGACATCGGTCAAGATACCGATCATCTGACGATGGGAGCTTCGGAGGGAAAGCGCTATGGATTTTATATACAAATAATCACCCAAGAGGACAGTGATATTTGGCCCCCATCTGGCATGGACGGATTCACGGCCGCGTCTCACTTCTGATTTATCGATGATATCGTCATGGATGAGAGAGGCGGTGTGGATGGCTTCGACCAAGGTGGACATGAGGATGTGTTCGTTTCCTTGATAACCGAGCAATTTTGAACAGAGAGTAAGCAGAGCCGGTCTCATGCGTTTTCCAGCTTTTTGAAAGAGATAATTGCCAATTTCTGAAATGAGTTTATTGGATGATTGGACAAACAGCTTCAAGTTGTCTTCAACTTTTTCTAAATCCGCCTTTATGTCTCGGTATAGGGCTTGTAGAGATATATCTCTTTTGATCTGGGTTCTGATGTATTCCTCAACAGAATTCCGCCTCAGATGTTCCATGTGTATACTCTTATTTTTCTCCAATTCGGCACCTAGTTTAACATCTCGAATTTGATATTTCAAACATAAAAAGCGATTTAAAACTTTCTGATGTCTGCATCGCCACTTCATGAAAAGAAAGATTTTTAATTTCGGCGAGGGTTTTGGCCACTTCTATGACAAAGGCCGGTTCATTCCTCTTCTTTTCTCTGCGTAAGGGATGGGGGATAAGATAAGGAGAGTCGGTTTCGATGAGCAGTCGATCGATAGGAATTTTTTTCGCCACTTCTCTCAACGGATAGGCATTGGGGAAGGTTAAGATGCCGGAGAAGGAGATTAAGAAATTGTGATCCATCATGTTCTTGGCTGTTTCCCAGTCCTCTGTAAAACAATGAAGAATTCCTCCTCGAGTGAAGCGGACATCTTGAATGACTTTTTCCAACTCATTGCCAGACTCCCGGCTGTGGAGGATAACCGGAAGGTTCAGCTTTTCCGCGAGTTCGAGTTGACAGCGTAGGGCCTCTATTTGGTGTGAAGGAGGAGATAAATTATAATGGAAATCAAGGCCAATTTCCCCAATGCCCTTGATTTTCTGAGCGGCGGCTAACTCTTCAACCTGAGGCATATCGTTAGGATTAAAGGATTTGGCATGATGGGGATGAACACCAGCTACTGCGATGATATTTTGATATCGCTCTGTGAGCATAAGAGTGATCTCTAGGTCTGACGGTTCGAGGATATCAGCCGGACAAAGGATGGCCTGGATGCCTGCTTGAAAAGCTCTCTGGAGGACTTGATCCCGGTCTTTATCGAATTGGTTCATACACATGTGAGCATGGGAGTCGATTATTTCAAAATGTAACAGATCCATTTATCCAAATGCTTTTCGATTATCTAGCCAATCTTTATCTCTCTATGAGATGTACCATGTGGACGACAGAAATAATGTCATGAATAAAGATTAAGTAGACAGGTGGAGTGATCGGGATCGAGGGTTCGTTATTGCTCCATAATTTTTTTCTTCAGGTGCCGTATCGGAAGGGCTCCGTAATCAAGAAGTTTCTTCAGGAATTCTCTTCTGTCGTAGGATTCACCTTTCAGGTTCTTGTATTCTTTTTCCATATCAAGGATTTCTTGGAGTCCGACATATGAATAAGCGGCTTCGCCAGGGTTGAGTATGATTTGATTCCATTTTATTTCAGCTTCTGCAGGAGTTTGGAATCCTCCCCTTGTCATGTAGGCGATGGCTTGCTCTTTGGTCATGCCGCCTTCATGAATATTGAAATCCAGCTGGAAATTTATGGCAGATCTCAGTCTGAGTTTGAGCTCGTTCAGGCGCAGCCGGAGGTCGTAATTCCCGAATCCTGAGGTGGGCAACATCCCTTCCACGTAGATAGGCCAGCCTTTGATGAGCGGTTGGTTGGGATAAAGCTTCCTGACGAGCGATGGGTTCTTCTGGGTGAAATAAAGGGGAACAAACTCCCCGGGATAGACATGACGAACAGTCCAGAAATAGAGCGAAAAGTTATTGTATTCCTCGAGGAAAGAATTTTTTATCTCCTGATCCCAGTCATCAGGAATCGGAGAAATCAAGATGGAGTAGCTGCCTGTCGTTTCGTAAGCTCCAGGCACTAAAGTGCGAGTCCAGTTCATTCCTTGAAGCTCGGCCGGCATCGCTTCTATGATTATTTCTTCTTCAGGGACTTCGAGAAGTTGTTTGTCGAGCAAGAAGCTTTTTATCTCAGCCTTCGTTTGTTTGATCCTGTCGATGAACTCATCTTCTGACGCGTGCTCTCCAATGATTTTATTCAGAACGTGTCTGATGGTGGTGTTGATAACTTGGTCTTCGGTCAAGTTTGCAGGCGGATTTTCCAGGTTTATCTTCGGGTCCATGATTTTGTAGAAGGGAATGCAGACGAGGAACATTTCTCGTCGAATGTTCTTGTAATCGGCTTTCGAACGAGCCACAAGTTCTTCAAGAGGAATATTACTCTGAAATTGAAGGCGAATAAAGCGACGATGAGCCTGTTCTCCCAGACGCATGTTTCCTGTCGAGCGGGGTAAAAGATCGTTTTGGAGATAGCGTTGGTAGTCTTCTAAAGCTGGGATGGCCTTGGCCAGGTTTTCTTGAATTTTGGATTTGGATGCTTCCGGAACATTTTCCATCAATCGAGGAAGTTCGACTTTATAAAAGTTGATGATGGCCGGAAACTGTTTGATGGCTGTTTCTGTATAGAGTTGAGGGGGTGTTTTCAGGTTTTCTTTGGCTTGTTTGATGAGCTTGGGTAGGTCCTTCAGCCTTTCGGCAGTGTTCTGATCCCTTGTCTCGGCAGGGGCAGACTCTTGAATTAAAAGACTCCGAACACAATGGGTAAAGATATTGTTATAAAAAAGAGGATTGTATTCCCAAGGAATTAAGCCCTCATGATCAAGGAGTTGTAAATCCAAGGCATCAACTATCATTTCATGGTCGACCTTACGGTCTGGGCTCAGGTTCAGCTTGTCGACTTTGGCGACAAGCTCCTGGTTGAATTTATCGAGGGCTTCATGACGTTTTTCGATGTTTTTGTTCCCTAGGTCTTCCAGTTTGTTATCGTACTTATGAAAGCCGGCAAGAGTCGCTGCTGTCGGAAAAAATTTCCATTGTGCGTCAAAGTATTCGTCGAGCAATTTTTGGAATTTTGCATCTTCCTCATTCTGTTGTGAAATGACTAGGATAGGGACAAAGAAAATGAAGGTCAGGATGATGATTGGTGTGACCGTTTTCCTCATCGGGTCCTCCTCTACGGAGACTTACTCGAAATCTCTTTTAAATTTTAAAAAAAATCCTACCACAAAATGATTATCAAAGTAAACAATCGCCTCCACACAAAGCTATTTACCATCTGATAACTGCTGAAGCCCAGGTAAAGCCTGAACCAAAAGCCGTTAGCACGACTAAGTCGCCTTTTTTTATTCTTTGTTCCCGAATCGCTTCATCCAAAGCAATCGGGATGGAGGCGGCAGTGGTATTCCCGAAACGATCGATATTTCTGATGACTTTTTCCACGGGAATTTTTAAATTCCGGGCCACCATCAGGCTGATCCTCTCGTTGGCTTGGTGAGGAATCAGGTGGTCAACATCATTGATAGTCAGATGGTTATATTCCAGGGCAGCCCGGACAGCCTTAGGCATCTTCGAGACAGCATTCTTGAAGACATTTCGTCCGTCCATGCAAGGGAAATATCCTTTTCCTCGCAACATATCCGAGGAAAAAGTGGGGCGATCTTTCGGACTTGGCTTTTCCATCCAGAGATCCTTGACGTATCTTCCATCAGAAAATAGATGGGTCGAGAGAATCCCGCGTCCATCATTATTTTCGTTTGGTTCGAGGATGACAGCTCCGCCCCCATCTCCGAAAAGAACGGCCATATCTCTTCCTTCGTCTGAATAGTTTAGGTTCGAAGATTGGATCTCGGCTGCGACAAGAAGAATTTTCTTGTACGTCTGATTCCGGATGTACTGATCAGCGACAGAAAGGGCATAAATGAATCCCGAACACTGATTCCGGATGTCGAGGGCTCCGATACCGGTGAGGTTGAGTTTTTCCTGGACGATAACACCGATTCCGGGAAAATAATGGTCAGGAGAAAGGGTAGCCGCAATGATAAAATCTATCTCAGATTTGTCGATTTGAGCTGACTCGATGGCATTTAAGGCTGCCTCGTAGGCAAGGTCAGAGCTCCCGATTCCTGATTCAGCATAGCGTCTTTCTGAGATGCCAGACCTCTGACGGATCCACTCATCTGAGGTATCCATAAGTTTTTCTAGATCGTAATTTGAGACAACCCTGGGGGGAACGTGATGACCGGTTCCTGTGATTTTTGTCAGCATATTCATCCTGGCTTCGTCCAATTATAATCGATTATGCCAGAAAAATAAAGATGCCTGTCCTCTGGCAACTGACAACTGACAACTGATTCGCACTTGACTCAGGCATAAAGAGTGAGTAATATGCTTGTGATTGGTGGAGAATTTAATTTGAAAAAGTTCTTTCTTATTTCTATTGTTATCCTTTCCTTCTCCTTCTTCCATCTCGCCAAAGAAGACGATTCACTCAAGGTACGAGCTTCGATAGATCCTAAAAGGCTCTCCAGAGGACAAGAGGGAAAAGTCACTCTCAGACTTAGGCTCAAAGAGGGAATCGTAATCAACCCCCAGCCCTCATTCATCATCGAATTTGAGCCTTCAGAAGAGATTGTCTTTCCCAAGAATTTTTTTACGGCATCAGACTTAGAATTAGAGACTGTGGAAGGAAACGGAGAGGAATACCTCAATTTAGAAGAACCGATCGAGATCCCATTCTCTATCAATCTGAAGGCGAAACGGGGAAATCACGTCCTCAAAGGGAAAGTCAAATATTTTGCCAGTTGTAAGGTGGAAGGGTGGTGTTTGAAAAGCAGAACGACTTTCTCGGCTTCATTTTACACGCGGAGCAGTGTTGCCAAGAAGAAGAAATAGCCCCCCCTTCTAAAACCCAAGATTTTCGCTGACAAGATAAATCATCTTTAAATCCAAGGATAGTTTAGATATTCACAACCACTTTCGTTGAATATACCAGTCGATGGTTTCTTGGACAGCCTGCCTGAGGGAAAAATGGGGAGAAAAGGAAAGCATCTCCTGGGCTTTGGTAACGTCCGCGATCCAACAACGTTCCCGCATATCCTTGACTCGGTATCGATTGAGGAGCATCGGTTTCTTGGTAAGGTGACCCATAGCCGTTCCAAGGAGTCCGATGAGATGGATCAAAAAAAATGGAATATTTACTCTTTTTAGTGATATACCCAGGGCCTCTCCCGCGGTATTTCCGAGTTCATCCCAGCTGTAAGGTTGGGGGTCAGCGATGTTGATGATTTCCCCGCTTTTGATGTCCTTTTGGACGGCGAGATCCATGGCTCTGGCCAAGTCCTTGATATAGCAAAGGCTGAAATGTCTTTTTTGAGAGCGGACGCTAGGCAAAATTCCTTTCTTTAAATATTTAAAATAGGCGAGAAAATCCCGGTCACGAGGGCCGAATATGGCTGGGGCCCTGAGGATTACCACCGGAAAATCATCTTTGTATCTCAATGCCTCTTCCTCCCCCTTTAGTTTGCTCTCACCGTAGGGAGTGATCGGGCGAGGGAGAGAGTCCTCCTTGACCGGTTCACAATCCCGGGAAGGCCCCGAAGCCGCAAGACTACTCAGAACCAGGATTTTTTTGGGGCGGATGTTCTGGGAGCCGAGAGCCTGAAAAAGACTTGCTGTACCGAGTTGATTTACTGTATAATAATCTGCCAAATTTGAGGTTAAAGTTAAGCCGGCGATATGAAAAACAGTATCGATGTCGGAAGGAACAGAGGGAATAGAAAACAAATTCCCCTCGAGGACATTAATGTTGTACCCATTTAACCATTTGAGGTTGTTCCGATCTCTAACCAGAGCAAATATTTCGACGTTTTTCTTGGCTAATAAATAGTCGATAACATGACTTCCGACAAATCCTGTACTCCCGGTAACAAAGGCTTTCATTGATCAGATTTTATGAAAAATTACCTCCTAAGGTCAAACCGATATAAAACATGAAATGTATTAATCATATAATCGGCGATCGGTTGATATGCCCCGCGGCTTGCAGCGGGGAACCGGGCGTCGAAGGATCCATGGGGTGTGCCCCATTGGTCGCAGGGAAAGCCCGAGAAAGGGAGGCAGAAAGCCGTAGGCGAACGTTGGAAGGAGGAACGCCAAACGGCTCCCCCTCCAAGGTTGAGTCAGGCTGTCTGAAAGGAGGAGACGGTGGACCTATTTGATAAATGCTACGCCTTCACCAGGGCTGAAGAGGCCCAAGAGATGGGGATATATCCCTACTTCACTCCCATTCAAGAGGTGAACGGAAACAGAGTCATCATCGATGGTAAAGAAATGATCATGGTCGGCTCCAACAACTATCTGGGCTTGATCAACCATCCGCGGCCCATAAAAGCAGCAGAGGAGGCTTTGGAACGGTACGGAGTTGCCACCTGCGGGTCTCGATTCCTAAACGGAACCCTCGATATCCATATTCAGCTGGAGGAGAAACTAGCCCAATTCATGAATAAAGAAGCGGCCTTAGCCTTCAGCACAGGCTTTCAGACAAACCTCGGCATCATATCGACAATTGCCGGCAAGGGGGATGCGATCATAACCGATCGGATGGTCCATGCCAGTATCATCGATGCTTGTCGGCTTTCATTTGCCAGCGTCAACAAATACAAACATAATGATATGGATGATCTGGAGAGAGTTCTTTCTTCCTTGGAAAAGGACATCGGTAAATTGATCGTCGTCGATGGTGTGTTTAGCATGGAAGGAGATTTGGCCTATCTTCCTGGAATCGTGGAACTTGCCAAAAAATATGACGCTAAACTCTTCGTGGATGATGCTCATGGGATAGGTGTTATGGGCAAGAATGGAAGGGGAACAGCCGAGCATTTCGGTGTGGAGGATGAAGTGGATCTCGTCATGGGCACCTTCAGCAAGTCTTTTGCTTCTCTCGGGGGCTTCGTGGCGGGTGATAAGAAAGTCATCTCCTACATCAAGCATTTTGCCCGCTCTTTGATTTTTAGCGCCAGCATCACTCCCGCTTCGGTCGCGACAGTCCTTACCACTCTCGATATTATCCAGAAAGAGCCTGAAAGAAGAAAGAGATTGTGGGAGATCACAAAGAAGATGAAATCCGGGTTCCAAGCCATGGGTTACAACACAGGGCCGACTGAGACCCCCGTCATTCCTGTGATTGTCGGACATGATGAACTGACATTCATGCTGTGGAGATTACTCAGGGAAAGCGGTATTTTTACCAATCCTGTGATTTACCCTGCCGTCCCCAAGGAACAAGCCTTGATTCGAACGAGCTACTCGGCCACCCATAGCGACGAGGAACTAAATATAGTGCTCGAAAGTTTTAGAAAGTGTGGCAAACAATTAGGCATCATCAAGTGAAGAAGACGATGAAGAAAGAGTGTGGACGTTTTACTCTTCTTGTCTTTCTGACTGTGGCGTTTTTTTTGTGCGCGGAAGGATCAAGCCCTATTCTTCCGTTGGATCAAATCAAGGTGGGAATGAAGGGTAAAGGAAAGAGTGCTTTCACTGAAGACGAGATAGAAGAGTTTGAGGTTGAAATCCTGGGCATCCTCCATAACGTCCAGCCAAGAAAAAACATCATCCTGGCCAAGCTTAAAGGAGACAGGCTGAGCAATACAGGTGTCGTCCTAGGTATGAGTGGCAGTCCAGTGTATGTGGAAGGAAAGCTCATAGGAGCTGTGGCTTACAGCTTTCCGTATTCCAAAGAAGCCATCGCAGGAATTACTCCTGTGGAGGAAATGCTCGATATACCAGTCACAGAGAGGCCGACATCTTCCATTTCTCCGAGGGTCCCGGTGAAAAAACATCTCACCCTACAAGAGCTGTTTGAGTTGAATAAGGATTTCTTCCTTTCCAAGTCGGCCCTGTTCTCCGAGGGGCAGACATTCGAGCTCCTCAACATTCCATTGGTCTTCGGCGGATTCCATTCGGTTGTGTTTGAGCGTGCCAAGTCGTTTTTCTCGCAACTGGGATTCTCGCCCGTGATGGCCGGACCATCTGGTCAAGAAAAAGAAGCATTTCTGCCTTCAGATTTGACCTTGAGAGAAGGTGATCCGGTGGCGGTCCAGCTCATCGCGGGTGATCTGAGCATGGCAGCCGTGGGGACAGTCTCTTATGTCGACGGCAACCGTCTCTTGGCTTTCGGGCATCCCGTGTATAACTTGGGGAATGTGGACTATGCCATGACCAAGGCGAAGGTGATCACTGTTGTTCCCAGCCTGAATGTCTCGTTTAAATTGGCTTCGCCCGAAGCTATTGTCGGAACATTCACCCAAGATCGAACCTCAGGGCTTGCCGGAGAAATCGGGAAGATTCCGAAGCTTATCCCGATCAACGTTACAATAACCGATAAAAATGATACCAAAGATGAGTTTAAGATTAAGGTCATAGACGATCCCATCTTGACACCGGTTCTGGTTAATTTTTCTCTGGCCAACCTGATGTCTGTGGAAGGAAGATCAATCGGGAATCTGTCTCTTGAGCTTATGGGAACGGTGTATTTGGAGAATGGGATGAATGTTCCTATCGAGGATCTCTACTCCGGCCAGCTGGATGTCTCGATCACAAACCTCTCGAGTCTTCTCGCGGCTGTGGTTTATTTCTTGATCAACAATGAATTCGAGGACCTGAAAATACACCGGATCGATTTAGATATTAAGGCTACAGAAGATATAAGGCTTTCGTATCTTCAGAAGGTGTGGCTGGATAAATATGAAGCCAAGCCCGGAGAAAGGATTAACATCAATTTCTTCACCCGGACGGTAAGAGGAGAGAACCAGCTCCATGGTGTTGGCATCGAGGCCCCGCCTCTCCCCCCTGGTTCTGAATTCCAGCTGGTGATGGCCGATGCGGCCTCGATGCGCCAACTGGAGACAAGCCAATATAAAGTTGAAGACTTTGTCCCCCGGAGTTTGAGTCAACTCATCAGGATTTTGGGCAATCTTAGGAAGAATAATCGGATTTATTTCAAAGTCATCGCATCCAAGCCAGGCCTCTTCTTGAAGGGAGAGGAAATGCCGAATTTGCCTCCGACGATGAAATCCATGTTTACTTCTCCTCGTGCTGCCGCTTCAGTACCGACCGAGCTCAACCGATCGACGATGAGAGAGTATCAATACCCAGTTCCTTATGTCTTCAAAGGATTAGCCGTGATCCCGATTAAAATTAAAGAATAGGAGAGAAAGGGAATGAAAAAGGGCTTTCTTATCGGTTTCATCACTCTACTCATTTTAGCTCAAGCGGCCCTAGGAGTTGTCCCTCGCAAATGGGAAATTCGTACCCTTGAGGATTTTTTAAAAGGCAAGTTTGAAGGTATCTCTGTCTCTGAAGACGGTCAACTTTCCCTTTCTCTTAAGGAAGAGGTGAAAGAAGGTCCGCCTGAGGAGTTTTACCTATCCTATGTTCTCACGTCTGAAGGAACAGCTTATCTCGGGACTGGCCATGGAGGAAAAATATACAGAATCAGCCCCTCGGGCGAGATCGATCTCTATTTCCAAGTGCCTGAGATGGATATTTACTGTCTTGCTCTTGATGCTAAAGGAAGGCTGTATGCGGGAACTTCTCCCAACGGGAAGATTTATAGGATCACCGATAAGGAAAGAGGCAGTCCTTTTTTTAATCCTCCCGAAAAGTATATCTGGGATTTGTTCTTCACAGATGGAGACGTGTTGCTGGCCGCTGTCGGGGAGACAGGGGGCCTTTATGAGATTAACCAGGAAGGGGAAGGGAATTTGATCTTCAGAGCTGCCCAGAACCATATCCTTTCTTTGATTAAGGATAGGAGAGGAAATCTTCTCGCAGGGAGTGGCGGAAAAGGGCTCCTGTACCGGTTTTCGCCGGCAAAAAAAGCCTCTATTCTTTTTGAATCTCCGTATGAGGAGATTAGGAGCATCGCTCTGGATGATCAAGGAAATATATACGTCGCGGCTGGAGGGACAATCCCGACACCTCAAAAGGCAGGCTTAACCTCCATCAAGGCTCAAACACAGACAGAAGTGAGCTTGATCGTCACACCTGCCAAAACTAAACCTGAAATTCTACCGACAGCAAGAGAAAAACAGCCCAGCGCTATTTATCGAGTGAATACCGAGGGAATAGCCAAAAAAATCTGGCATTCCGAGGAGGATTTAATCTACTCGTTAATCTGGGATGACACTCGGAAGAAATTAGTCTTTGGCACCGGCGATAAAGGGCGGATATATACTCTTGACAAAAAGGGTAAAAGCTCTCTTCTCCTCCAGAAAAAATCTGAGCAGGTGTATTCCCTGGTTTCCCATGATTCCAAGATTTATGTCTTGGCTAACAATCCTGCTGGTCTCACCATCATTGACCCTGAGCAAAGGGATAAAGGAGAGTATGTCAGTCGAGTTTATGATACAAAAACAGTTTCTTCCTGGGGTCGGATCGAGTGGAGAGCCACAGTTCCTGAGGGTGGTTCTCTCCAGCTTCAAACACGCACCGGCAATTCGGAAGAGCCTAATCAGAGCTGGACAGACTGGTCCCCGCCCTACCAAAAGGCAGAAGGGGAGCAAATCCTCAGTCCGAAAGGGAGGTTCATCCAATTTAGAATCATCTTCCAAACACAATCCGGCAAAGTCACTCCTCTTCTCCAGAAAATCAACTTATTCTATCTTCAAACCAACTTAGAGCCGGTTATCGTAAGATTAAGCTTATTACCACCGAATCAAGTTTTTCTCAGGCCACCAAAGCAGGATGATATCATCTGGGGGCTGGATACGGAGACGCTTCCTGAAACAAAAACCGAGAATCAAGCTCAGTCTTATGTACTAGCCAGGAAGGTCCAGAGAAAGGGATATCAGACTATTGTCTGGGAGGCCACCGATGAGAACGGCGATGACCTTCTTTTCACGCTGTACATACGGAAGGAAGATGAAGCAAGATGGCGAGTCTTGAGAGAAAACTGGAGAGAGGCCATTTTTGCTTTCGAGACGCTGGGTTTTCCCGACGGCGTTTATTTTATAAAAATCCAAGCATCGGATGTCCCGTCAAACCCCTTGGGCCTGGAACTGACATCCGAAAAAACGAGCTCCCCTTTGACTGTCGACAATTCTCTCCCTGTGGTTACAGGTTTTCAGGCAGTCAAGGAGAAAAACAGCTTGATCTTGACTTTTTCTACCCAGGATTCCATGTCCTCCATCGAAGAGGTTCATTACCTCATCCATCCTGATAAGTGGAGAAATGTATTTCCTGTCGATGGTATCTGTGATTCAAAACAGGAAGACTTTAAACTGAGGATAGGTTTATCCTCTAATTCCGATAACCTCGTGACTCTAAAAGTCAAAGACAGGCACGGCAATATCGGCGTTTTCCGATACACGTTCTAACCGATTCTATTCCATCCAGAAAACTGTCTAAGATTCACTTTTCACTCTTTCCAGATATTTGTCTTCTCTTGTATCGATCCGGACGACATCGTTGTTCTTGATGAATTGGGGAACGTTGATGGTGATACCAGTCTCCAGAGTGGCAGGTTTACTGCTGGCCGATTGTGTGGCGCCTTTAAGGAATGGTTCTGTCTTTACCACTCTTAGGTTCATCGTCTGAGGTGGGTTTATTCCCACTGGCTGTCCTTCATGCATCTCGACTGAGAAGATAACGTTGGGAAGGAGATAGCGTTTGCTCTCGCCGAGGAGGTCTTGAGAAAACTTCATCTGCTCGTAAGTCCCCAGCTCCATGAACACGTATTCATCCCCCTCCTGGTAAAGATATTCCATCTCCTTTTCTTCCAGGAAAGCCTGCTCCACCCTATCCTTGGAGCGGAACCTGTAATCTTGAAGAGTCTGGTCCTTCAGGTTGCGAAGTTTGGTCTGCATCAAAGCCTGTCCTTTTCCGGGTGTGACGTGGGTGGCTTCGAGCACTTTGTACAGGTTGCCCTCGATTTTTATCACCATCCCTTTTCTGATTTGAGTTGCATTGATCATATCGGTTTTCCTTTACCTGAATTATTCATACCTGGGGCTGTAATCCGCAGCTCGTATTCAGACATCCATTATTTATATATAGACTCGAGGTTTAAAAGTCAAAGTCAACGACAAACGTGATAAAGCGAAATCATTTGATTTTGAAAGGGTTTTCATTTATAAATGAGTCTCATCCGTCGAAAAATGACTGACGTCTATTTCTTGGGAACAGGCGGTTCGATCGCCACTGAGGTGAGGGACAACACGTCCCTGCTCGTGCATACCGAAGATCAACTAATCCTCGTCGACTGCCCGGGTTCCATCATCCAGAAGATAAAGAAGCTGGATTTTGATCCTCGTCAAATCACAACCATCCTGGTGACCCATATCCATCCTGATCACATCTATGGCTTGCCTTCCTTGGTCCATAGCTTGATGTTGGATGATGGCCTTATCGAGCTCTATGGCTCGGAAGAAACAGTCCATTTCTGTCAGGATTTATTGGATCTATTCCATCTCCGGGATGAAAAGATCAAAACAAGGATTCGATTCATTCCTGCAAAGGTCAAAAAAATCCTCGGACTTTCTGCCCCTATCGAAGTTTTCTCACTGTCCGTTCCACACGATTCGTCTTCCCTGGCGCTTCATTTTCACTTCGCAGACTTAAAGAAGGATCTGTTCTACTCCGGTGATAGCCCGGTTTATCCTCCTCTGTTTGATCAGGCGTCAAAGACAGACTATCTGATCCACGATTGCAGTGCGCCCTCCCGGTTCTTTGAACAATATCCCTCGCTGTATGAAATGCATACCCATTCACTCGATTTGGGAAAGCTTTGCCAGGATGCTGAGGTTAGATGTCTCATTCCCTGCCATTTCTTCGGAGAATTGGATTTTTCCCTCTCCGAAATTGAAAAGGAGATAAGGGAAAACTTTAGTGGAGAGCTGATTATCCCCAAGGATTTCACGAAAATCACTTTATGAGCTAGACGCATTTCTCGATGATGGATAAACCTAGTTTTCCAGCGGACTCGAGGAAATTGGGGAATCAGCCCCGGCATTGCGGAGGATTGAAATGAAGTGTTTCAACATAATGTTATTATTTATTGTCTTTGCCTTGCTTGCCTCCTGTGGACCTGGATTGAAAAAGGAGAAGGCGGATCTTGTCTTCCTGAATGGTCTGGTCTGGACAGTCAACCCCGATCAGCCCCGAGCCGAAGCGGTCGCCGCCAAGGGAGAAAAAATACTAGAGGTGGGGTCGTCTGAGAAAATAAAGAGGCACATCGGAGAAGGGACAGAAGTCGTCGATTTAGACGGAATGCTCCTCCTCCCAGGTTTCATCGATAGCCACACCCATTTTCTGGATGGAGGATTTGCCCTCTCCAGGATTCAACTAAGAGATGCGAAGAGCCGGGAGGATTTTATTGCCAGGATGGAAGAAAAGGCCAGGGATTTGAGAGAAGGGGAATGGATTCTTGANNCACAATTTGATCCTCCGGAGCTTCCTCGGAAAGAGTGGATTGATGAGGTGACGCCTCGAAATCCTGTCTGTGTGAACCGTCTCGATGGACACATGGTCCTGGCCAACAGTTTGGCTTTGGAGAAGGCTGGCATCACCGGTGAAACACCTTCTCCAGACGGCGGCGTGATCGTGAAGGACCCTCAAACAGGCGAACCCACGGGCATTCTTAAGGATGCGGCCATGGGCCTGGTGAGGAGACATATTCCTGAGCCATCCTTCGATGAGAGGATTCAGGCCGCAGAGGCTGCCTTGAAACATGCCTTTGAGCTGGGAGTGACTTCTATCCACGATATGGCCTATGTCGCAAATTTTGAGGTCTATCAGGAATTGCTCAAGAGAGATAAGCTGTCCGCTCGCCTAACCGTTTACATCCCCATCACCGAGGTCGACAAGCTTGTCAATCGGGATATTCCACCTTCCTTGGACGATGACTTCCTAAAAATAGCAGGGTTGAAAGGATTTGTAGATGGATCATTGGGATCTTCGACCGCACTTTTTTTCGAGCCCTATTCAGACAATCCGGAGAAACGCGGTATCCTTTTTTCTCAAATGTATCCAGAAGGCATCATGGAAGAGAGAATCATGAAGGCTGATAGGTCAGGCCTTCAGGTCGCCATCCACGCCATTGGAGATAAAGCCAACCACATCATCCTCGACATTTTTGAAAAGGCTATCGAGGAAAACGGACCGAGGGACCGAAGATGGCGGATCGAGCATGCCCAGCATCTCCTTCTGGAGGATATCAAAAGGATGGGGCAACTGCAGATCATCGCCTCTGTTCAGCCTTATCATACCATAGATGATGGGCGTTGGGCCGAGAAGAAGATCGGGACAGAGCGCTGCCGAACCACGTATGCTTTTCATTCTCTCAAGGAAAGTGCTGTGACCCTTGCTTGTGGTTCTGACTGGACGGTCGCTCCTTTAGATCCTCTGACCGGCATCTATGCTGCGGTCACAAGACGAACCTTGGACGGAAAAAATCCAGGAGGATGGTTTCCTGAACAGAAAATATCTCTCGAGGATGCCATACAAGGCTATACCCTCAACGGGGCCTATGCAGAATTATCGGAAACAAAGAAGGGATCTATAGAAAAAGGAAAGTTGGCTGATCTGGTGGTTCTGGATCAGAATCTTTTCGAAATCCCTGAAGAGAAAATTATGCGGACTCGAGTGATGATGACTGTGTTAAACGGAAAAATCATCTTCAGAAGGTAGGAGCCATCGATGATATTCGTGTATATCGGCGCGTTGATCCTTTCCTTCGCCATCCTCTTCAAATGTGCCGATTACTTTGTCGCTGGAGCGGTCGGGATAGCTCAAGTGACGAGAATTCCAAAAATGGTGGTCGGGATCGTACTCGTCGGTTTGGCCACCACCGCTCCTGAGTTTGGCGTTTCCGTCCAGGCGGCCTTTTTAGGTCACCCAGAGATTGCTTTAGGCAACGCCATCGGTTCAGTCATTTGCGATGATGGAGTGGCTCTTGCCTTGGCGGCGATTCTCTCGGCTACGGTGATCTTTGTCAATTGTCGATTGCTGCAGACGGCTGGCGTCTTTCTGCTTTCGATCGACATCTTGGCCTATTTATTAGCCCTGAACGGGACGATCGGCCGCGTGGAAGGTGGAATTTTTGTTCTGATTCTAGGCCTCTATTTTATATTCATCATCAAGAATCGGAGCATGTCTTTCAGTGGCCGGAAAAACCAGCATCAGGAAGAGGAAGCTCAGCTCCGATCGTGGAAAATCAATCATCTGAAGAAGCCTGCTTTTTTATTCATCGCCGGTATCTGTGGTGTCATCCTGGCTAGTCGAGCCGTCATCTGGGGTTCAATCCGAATAGCCCACCATTTTTCCCTTTCAGAAACTATCATCGGGCTGACGATCATCGCCATCGGCACCTCCCTCCCCGAAATCAGTACCTGCATCGCCGCGGCTCGGAAGGGAGAGGGGGAAATCGCGGTGGGTGATATCATCGGGGCCGATATCCTCAACATCCTCTGGATTATTGGTGTCTCCTCGATTGTCAATCCCATCAAGGTCGATCTAGAGGTGATTAATTTTACCTTCCCTTACATGATTTTCGTCGTCGCCGTCATGCTGGTGAGCATCCGTCTGGGATGCCGGTTGACTAGAGGGAAGGGTATTCTACTCCTCGGACTCTATGGGCTCTATATCTTCTTAACTCTGATTCTCTTCACCTAAAATTTCTCCATTTCTTTGTAAGCTGGGGTCAGGCTTCATCATTAAGAATATATGATGGACAAAGCAGTTAGTTCAAGGCCTGACAAGATAACGAAGCCTGACCCCAGCAAACTGTTGTCTTCAGAAAAAATATTTGTTAAACTGTCCGTCTTTAATCGGAGGAGGACACGATGAATATCGGCGTGATTAACGAAAGCGGCAAGATCGAAAATCGCGTCAGCTTGACTCCGAGCAGTGTTTCCCTGTTGGCCGAGAGAGGACATACCATCTATGTCCAAGCTGGCGCTGGACTGAAGTCCGGTTACACCAACGAAGAATATGTTTCCCAGGGAGCCGAGATTGTTTTCACCAAGGATGAGGTGTTCGGCCGGTCTGATATCGTCCTCAATATTTCCCCGCTAGATCAGGAGGAGTGCGAATTGGTCAGGGAGAAGCAGATTCTCTTCGGGTTTCATCATCTGGCCGTTGCTCGAAAAAACCACGTAGAAGAGCTTCTCCGAAAAAAAATCACGGCCATCGGGTACGAAATCCTTCAAGATGAAAACGGCGAACTCCCGTTTATCGAAAGCTTGAGTGAGATTGCGGGTCAGATGTGCCTGGTGATTTCTGGCCAGTATCTACAGACGAGCCAAGGGGGTCGAGGCATCATTATCGGCGGGGTGGTGAGTGTTCCTCCGGCCACGGCGGTTATCATCGGTAGTGGTGTCCTCGCTCGCAGCGCCATAAAAGCCATGCTGGGAGCTGGGGCCCACACGATTGCTCTCGGCCGACACATGGACAAGCTGAGAGAATTGGAAGAGATGACCTCAGGACGAGTGATTACTATGATGGCCAGTAAATATAACCTAACCCGGATGTCGAAAATCGCGGATATTTTGATTGGAGCTGTGCTTCGACCCGGCGAGAGGGCACCGATCATGATAACCAAGGATATGGTGAAGGACATGAAGAAAGGGGCCCTCATCATAGATCTGGCCATCGATCAAGGCGGATGCATCGAGACAAGCCGACTCACAACCCTCGATCATCCCACGTTTATCGATGACGGTATCATTCACTATTGTGTGCCCAATATAACTTCTGCTGTGAGTCGGACCTCGACAAAAGTGTTATCCAACCTCGTGTCTCCTTACCTCTCCGAGATCGGAGAGAGCGGGATCGACCAGGCGCTCAAAAAGAATAACACCTTAGCCAGGGGCGTTTACATGCATAAAGGAAGCATTGCCAGAAAAACAATTGCTGAGAGGTTTGGTTTATAAAAATACTGCCAATGAGAATGGATCTAAGATGATGAAAAAAATATTGAGTGGATTCGATCAAGATCAAAAAGAACTCATTCATATTCTCCACGAGATACAAAAAGAGTACGATTACATTCCACCCGAAGTCATTCCTGAGGTAGCCAAGAAACTGAGGATATCGGAAAACGAGATCTTCGGTGTTTTGACTTTTTACAATGCATTCACCTTGGAACCTCGAGGAGAGCATCTCATCACCATCTGTATGGGGACGGCCTGTCATGTGAGGGGGGCTCCGATGATTCTGGATGAGTTCCAGAGGCGATTGGGTATCGACGCTGGCCAAACCTCCAAGGATAAAAAATTCACTCTGGAAACCGTCAATTGTGTAGGAGCATGTGCGCTCGGGCCTATTGCCATCATCGATGGTGAATATCATGGGCAGATGAAAACGCAGAACGTTCAAAAATTATTGAAAGACATAGACGGGAAGGAAGAATAGATCGGAATCATGGAAGACGTCTACATCACCAGATTAGAGAAA
>JABAOF010003514.1_pt10 | contig 28849 bp, 20 predicted proteins | sample 7062171 | NCBI WGS metagenome assembly JABAOF01 (sample SAMN14538628, study PRJNA623070) | marine sediment metagenome | biome: marine biome [ENVO:00000428]; feature: marine pelagic biome [ENVO:01000023]; material: deep marine sediment [ENVO:00002113] | place: India: Gulf of Khambhat ...
GCTCATAAAGAACAGAGCTTCTGGTTATTTTCCTTCAGGAAAAGGAAAATTTAGGAATTTTATTTCCACTTTTGACTGTGTCGGATCCGGCGGCTTATTCACTTCTGTCGAAGACCTTTTTCTTTGGGATCAAAATTTCTACCACTATAAGGTTGGGGAGAAAGACTTGATCAACCTCATGCTTACCAAAGGAAAATTGAACAGCGGCGAAGAGCTTGATTATGCTTTTGCTCTCGGTATAGGGAAATATAAAGGATTAAAAACTGTTGGCCACGGAGGTGCCTTGGGAGGCTACAGATCAGTGTTTGTTCGCTTTCCAGAACAAAATTTCTCTGTAATCTGTCTCTCCAACCTGAGCTCGTTTAACCCATCAAGGCTAGGCCAGCAAGTGACTGACATTTATCTTGCGGATCAATTCACAGTAGAAAAGGAAAAACCTGTAGCGAAGCCAGTAGAAGAGACTAGATTTATTAAGCTCCCGAAGAAAAAACTTCAAGAAAAAGCTGGCACTTACATGGATCCAAAAACCGGGGCATTTAGAAGACTGGGTTTAAGAGGCAACGCATTAATCCTTGAAGTGTCTGGCCAAAGGTATAACCTTGCAGCCGTAAGCGAAACAGAATTTAAAGTGCTGAAAGTACCGGTCGAGATGATGCTTAAGTTTGAAAAACAGGACAAGGGAAAACCTATATTAATGCATATTTATCGAGATGGGAAGAAATCTGAAACATACGAATCTTTCAAGCAAGTAAAAGCAACTCCTGAGCAGCTAGAAGAATATACAGGAGATTATTATAGTGAAGAACTTCAGGTAACATTCAGGTTAGCTCTGAAGGAAGGAAAGCTGCATTTTGTTCATAGGAATGCTCCTGAGAATCCCTTGCTGCCCACATTAAAGGATAAGTTTAATGTAAGGAGTTACAGGATTAATTTTATTCGTAACGAGGAGGAAGAACCAACCGGTTTTATACTGGACGCTGGACGGGTCAAAAACCTCAGATTTGATAAAAAGTAGGTTTTATCCTTTCCTCAGCCTTTTTTGTACTGGGTCGCTTCTTAATTCCCTTATCGCATCAGAGGCGATCCATTTGGCGGCTTTGGATTCTACTGTTTCTATCTTATCTGCCGTTTTAATCGCCTCCTTGTTCAGGTTAAGGTTTCGCTTTCCGATTTGTCGCAACGCCCAATTCACTCCTTTTTTTACATAGTTCCTGTTATCCGTGGCTTCTCTAATAATGAGAGGAAAGAACTTCTGGAACTTTTTGTCTTCTGCTTTTTTATCATGTACTGCAAGGATTGCCATCAGAACAAATCCTGCTCTCTTAACGAATTCTTCCTCCCTAAAGCTCCATTCAACTGCCTTTTTATAAGCATACCTTGTCTTATCAAAAAGATTACCACAACATAGGTCACAAACGTCCCAGGAGTCGATATCTTTTGCCCACTTTTCCATTTGCTCTTCGGTAACTATCTCAGGATCATCAATCAGGCTAGCCAGTATGCGAGCTTCATGTATCTTTGAATCCCATAACCTTAGGGCAAGATCATGGTCTATCCCTGTTTCCTTGGCCATTTTCTTCAGATTTGTGATTGATACTCCTAGGGTATTCTTAGGGCTAATTCCGAACCTCGCCATATCGTTGACTATCTCTGGGCAGGCTAGGGAATTCAGCTTATTTATGATTTCTTCATACTTCATATTATTTCCTTTATTTCTCAGGTTAAAAACCAAACCGGATGTTTCAAGAATAGATATTAAAAGCTCTACGGAAGGAAATCAAGTCACGGCAAAACCAGAAGTTTTCACGCTGCTAAGAACAGGAAATATTTAAAATGCCTATATACATTGTCAGGGGCGCATATTTGACTTTAATTTTCTCCTATGTTAGAAGCTAAATAAGGAAGAAATAGGAGGGAATTCAAGCAATCCAGATAGATATAGGAGAACAAAAAAAGATTATGAACATATTGATAGTAGGCGCGGGTGAAGTTGGTTTTCATTTGGCCAAGCGGCTTTCAGAAGAGAAGCATAACATTACTGTACTGGAAATAGATCCAGAAAAAGCACGATATGCAGAAGAACACCTTGATGCCCTGGTTACAGTTGGTTCAAGTTCGAGCGTGGAAGATCTAAAAAAGGCTAACGTAGACCAAGCAGATGTTTTCGCTTGCCTCACTGATTCAGACGACGTCAATCTCCTTAGTTGCCGGTTTGCTCAAAAACTTAATGTCCCCCATAAAATCGCTCGGGTCCGAAATCCTGAATACACCCGGCCCGATTTCATACTGTCAGACTTCGAGATGGGTGTTGACCTTCTCGTTCATCCTGAAAGAGAAACAGCCAACGCCATAGCCCGCCTGATTCATCAAAGCAGCGCTACTGGTGTGGTGGAGTTTGAGGGTGGTAAGATTCAACTGTTGGGTATTCGCCTTGAAAAAAACTCTCCTGTACTGGGAAAGACTTTAAGAGAACTCTGGGAAGAACATGGCAACATTGCTGCCCGCATCGTCGCCATTAAAAGGAAGGAACGTACATTAATTCCTGGTGGGCAAGAAATCCTGGTTACTGGTGATCAAATATTCATCATTTGTGAAAAGCAAATGATCCCGACGATCGTGCGCATTACTGGTAAAGAAGATGTTTCAATTCAAAATATAATGATTCTCGGCGGTGGTTTAGTCGGGCAGTTTGTGGCCGAAAGCTTAGAGGATACGATTAATGTCAAAGTTATCGAAAGCCGCTCGGATAAGTCAGAAGAAATTGCTAATATTCTCAAAAAAACACTGGTTATTCACGGAGATGGTACCGATGTAGACCTTTTAGCAACAGAGGGTATCCTCGATATGGATGCTTTTATTGCAGCAACAGGTGATGATGAGACCAACATTATATGCACTCTTATAGCCAGGCATCTAAAGGTGCCTCGAACTATTGCTTTGGTTAATAAAACTGAATATCTTCCTATTACTCCTACAATCGGCATGGATGCGGTCGTGAGCAAAAAATTGATTACTGTTAACTCCATCCTGCGTTATATCCGGAAAAGCACGCTTGAAAACGTGGACTCAATTCCTGGCTTAGATGCAGAGATTGTTGAAATAATTCCCCAAAAAGGTTCTAGGATTACAAAACATCCATTAAAGAATCTACATGTTCGTCCCTCAGCAATCTTTGGTTCTGTGACTCGCAATAACAAAGTGATTATTCCAACTGGGGAGACGCGGATAGAAAGTGGGGATCGTGTCGTGGTTTTTGCCCTCCCTAAAGCAATTGCTGATGTAGAGAAATTGTTTAAATAATCTGAAGCGTTAATGGAGATATTTTCCATTCTTTATTGGTTGAAAAAATCAAGTATATTCTGGCAATTTTCATATGCATATTAGACTAGTTATCCATGTTCTTGGATTGCTTCTGATCTTTCTCTCCGCGGTGATGCTTCTGCCTATCCCCTTTTCGCTATACTACGGTGATGGGGTTCACATTTACTTTATTATTTCAGCTCTAATCACTTTTTTGGTAGGTTTTATCTCGTTCAAACTAACCCGCTTAGATAGAGATGTTCGCGCTCGTGAGGGTTTTGCGATTGTTACCCTGGGTTGGATTTCTTTTGCTTTGTTCGGTTGTCTGCCCTTCCTTCTATCCGGATATATCCCATCATTAACTAATGCTTTTTTTGAAACCATGTCCGGCTTCACCACCACCGGAGCAACCATCTTGGTTGAGATAGAAGGTCTGCCCCAGGGAATCCTTTTTTGGCGAAGCCTCACCCATTGGCTGGGAGGAATGGGTATCATCGTTCTCTCGATCGCCATCCTTCCCTTCCTGGGCGTGGGAGGCATGCAGCTTTTTAAGGCTGAGGTTCCCGGGCCAACTCCAGACAAACTGACCCCGCGGGTTACGCAAACCGCAAAAATACTGTGGGGCGTGTATGTTTTAATCTCCGCAGCTGAAACGCTTTTATTAATGCTGGGAGGGATGAATCTTTTTGAAGCTCTTTGTCATACTTTTGGAACGATGGCTACAGGCGGTTTTTCAACAAAAAACGCCAGCATAGGATATTACAACAGCGCATATGTTGATTATGTAATTATCTTTTTTATGCTTGCTGCGGGGACAAATTTTTCCCTGCATTATCGATTCCTAAAAAAAGAATTTAAAAGCTATATCAAAAACAATGAATGGCGGCTTCTTGTCTTTTTAATCAGCAGCTCCACGCTTCTTATCGGATTCCACACTTTTTCGCAGCAGTATTCAAATGTAGAAACAGCATTTCGTAAAACATTGTTTCAAGTAACCTCAATTTGTACTACTACAGGCTTCACGACAGCTGATTTTGAGCAGTGGGCGTTTAATTCGCAGTTTATCCTTTTAATTTTAATGTTTTGTGGAGGATGTGCAGGGAGCACTGGCGGCGGAATGAAAATCATCCGGCTCTATATCCTGATTAAGTTTGTTATTGCCGAAATAAGGCGCTTGATGCATCCCAAAGCGGTTATCCCGGTGCGGGTGGGAAATGTGGTTATCCCTCCAGATATTGTCAGAAACATTCTTGGTTTCTTAGCTCTGCTTATCGCATTGTTTATAGGCGGAGTAATTGTGATGACCATTTTAGGATTGGACATCGTATCTGCTATTGCGGCTGTTGCAGCCACTCTGAACAACATTGGCCCTGGTCTGGGGAGCGTAGGTCCGACCGATCATTATGCTCACGTTCCTCTCGTTGGAAAATGGGTGCTTGCCTTTTTTATGCTGGCCGGACGCTTAGAGGTCTATACCGTACTTATCCTCTTTGCCCCCTCCTTTTGGAAAAAATCTTAAAACAAAATGTGGGTTTGAGGAATCAAACCCCTACAAATTGGTAAATTTAACCAGCGTATTTTTAGAATTAAAAAGGTGGGTTTGAGGAATCAAACCCCTACAATCTATTTTTTGATTCCCAGCAGGTCCAGAAAAAACGCATATTGTAATGCAGTTCTCTTATACCGTCTAAAACGACCTGAAGCTCCACCATGTCCACTTTCCATATCTGTATCGAGTAACAAAATATTATCATCTGTTTTCAACTCTCTGAGTTTCGCTACCCACTTGGCCGGTTCAAAGTACTGAACTTGAGAATCATGTAAACCAGTTGTGACCAGCATCGCAGGATAATCTTTAGCCTCTACGTTATCGTAGGGAGAATAGGAAAGCATATAATCGTAGTATTCCTTCTTATTTGGATCCCCCCACTCGTCATATTCACCTGTTGTCAGCGGAATATCCGGGTCAAGCATTGTTGTTATGACATCCACCCAGGGCACAGCAGCCATAACTCCTTTAAATAGGTCAGGCCGCATATTAACCACCGCACCCATCAGCAAGCCTCCTGCACTTCCTCCCTGAGCAAACAGCTTGTCAGGATTAGTGAATTTTTCGGCGATTAGATGCTCTGCGCAATCAATAAAATCTGTAAACGTGTTTTTCTTCTTAAAGAGCTTTCCTTCCTCATACCAGTATCTTCCCATCTCCTGGCCGCCTCGAATGTGGGCAATGGCATAAACAAAACCTCTATCCAGAAGGCTCAACCGAACCGAACTGAAACTAGCATTCATGGTGGCACCGTAGGAACCATAGCCGTAAAGGAGGAGCGGATTGTCTCCGTTTTTCTCTAGTCCTTTTCTGTACACCAAAGATATAGGTACTTTTGTGCCGTCTCTGGCTGTAGCATAAAGTCTTTCCGCATGATAATTGTTCGAATCGAAATCACCGACTACTTCCTGCTGCTTTAATAGCGTTTTATCCTTGGTATTCATGTTGTAATCGAAATCAGACCTGGGAGTGGTCATAGATGTATATCCATAACGTAATATATCAGTATCAAATTCGGGATTATAAGCGATATATGCTGAGTAGGTTTCTTCCCCAAAATCAAGATAGTGTTCGCCTTTCTTATCCCATCTCATTATCCTCAGGTTAGGCAGTCCTTTTATCCGCTCATTGAGAACAAGGAAATCCTTAAATACTTCAAATCCCTGGAGCAAAATATCACCACGGTGAGGTATAACTTCTTTCCAGTTTTCCTTGGTAGTTCTATTGACAGGTGTCGCTATCAGTCTGAAATTCTTCGCTTTATAATTCGTCCGGATGTAGAATTTGTCTTTGTAGTGGGCTACATCGTATAAAAGGTCTTTCTCTCTCGGATGTATTATCTTAAATTTTCCATCAGGATTGTCTGCATCCAGGAAGCGGTATTCGTCAGAAAGAGTGCTGCCTGAACCGATAAACAGGTACTTTTCAGATTTAGTTTTATAGACGTAAGTACTGAATGTCACATCTTTTTCCTCGAAGACTTCTTTATCTGTAGATATATCGGTTCCGAGTACGTGCTTCATGACTTTGTACGAGCGGAGTGTTTCATCATCTTTGAGAGTATAAAAAACCGTTTTATTATCGTTCGCCCAAGCAGCTCTTCCTGATGTAACTGGAATCTTGTCTGGGAGCATCTCTCCTGTTTTCAGGTTTTTAAAGTTAATCGTATATTTTCTTCTGCTAACCGTATCAACTCCGAAGGCGATAAGATTGTTATCGGTGCTTACTGTATAACCTGCAACGCTATAAAAAGCATGTCCCTTGGCCATTTCATTGACGTTCAATAATATTTCTTCTTCTGCTTCCATGCTCCCCTTTTTCCTGCAGTAAATCGGGTATTCTCCCTCTCCCTCGTAGCGTGAATAATAGTAATAGCTTCTTTCTTTATAGGGAACAGACATATCTGTCTTTTTTATCCTTCCTACAATTTCTTCGTAGAGCTTTTTCTGAAAACGCTCTGTATGCTTCATCATAGCATCTTTGTACTCATTCTCTGCAGTTAGGTAAGCAATGACCTTGGGATTATCCCTCTCGTTGAGCCAGTAGTAATTATCCAACCTTGTGTCTCCGTGAAAGGTTAATTCCTTTGGAATCTTTTCAGCAACCGGCGGTTCAGGCCTTTCAGTTGTGCATCCTGTAAAACCTGAACTAAATAAAAATGCGAGGCAAATGACGGTAAATCCGAGCATGGCGTGTTTAGGCCATCCATAAATTTTTAGGTTTTTCATTAATTCCTCCTTTTTTTATTTTTTTGGAATCTATAGGTTTGAAAACATTTTACTATTCTTATGCAAGAATCCTATCGAATGACTCCGTATATCGCTTTTATCACGAGCAAACATCAACGTCAAATTGGCGGTATTAACCTCTTCCACCTCTCAAAACCCTGGCAGGGAGCGTTATGATTGTTTTAAATAGATCCAGGACAGCGTTCACTGTGATGCCAAGAAGTCTGAAAGGTATAAGTAGGAGCCAGACAATAGGATAGAGTAGAAGCGCCAGAAGAGCAAGTGGCCAGCAGAGCACCAATAAAATTAGCCAGAGTAAAAATTTAACCATCTTTAATATCCAAACTTAAATTGACCTACCTATTATACGAATTAACATTATTTTTAGTATTACCTTATCATATTTAATTATTTTAAGTTATCTTTACAAGCAAAAATGTGGGTTTGATAAATCAAACCCCTACAAAAGAAAATAATAAGCAAAGAAAAAGAGCGAAACATCCGGGCCTAACAAGATTGCTTGACTAAGGTGAAATGTGAAATGTAAAATTGCGGAGGGTTTAGAGCATGTATCTGCGGATCGGAATTATCTTGGCCATCATGGTGGTCGCTTATTCTTTGGCAAAGTGGAAGAATTTATCAGTTGAGCTTAGCATGCTTTCCGCTGCAGTTTGCGGAGGAATAGCCGGCGCGTTCGTAAGCACGCCACCGATAGGTCAGCTAGCCCGCCATCTTGTAGAGGGGGCTTTTACATATCTTGATGTAATCTTAGTTTTTTCAACCGCCACCATATTTATGGCAATAGTCAGGGAATCCGGCGGCGTCAATTACGTTGTCAGGGCCACGATAAAATACTTCTATAACCTGCGTATTATTGCCCTAATTCTTTTGATGATAATTGTCCTAATACCTGGAGCCCTCACAGGAGCAGGTAGTGTATCTCTGCTTGTTGTGGGAGCACCGGTAGCATTGGCGCTCGGTTACCTGGGAATAACTAAGAGAAGGATCGCTGCTATTCTTTTTATAGTCGCTGGATTAAGCGCGGCCGCGCCTCCGGTTAATATCTGGGCTATGATATTATCTGCAGGCACAGCCATACCCTATGTTGGCTTTGAGCTTCCTCTTGGAATTCCCGTTCTTATCCTCGGGACTTTTACTGTCCTTTTCCTTGGATGGAAAAGGGAGAGGACGATGGATTTAGGGGAAGTCTTGAAAGAGATGCCTGAAGTGCCGGAAAGGATGAGCTGGTGGAGAGTGATTTTGCCTTTCCTCATCTTTTTCGGGTTGATTGTAGCTTCCCGAATTTTGCCTTTCTCAACTCCGATACTGGGATTGCCCCTGGAGTTTGTTATAGCTGCTTTAGTTGCGCTTCTGGTAAGCCCCAAGAAGATTAAAATCCTTGAGCTATCTAGAGATACTATGAAACGGCTGCTGCCGTTGCTAGCAACAATGGTTGTAGTGGGAATGCTGCAGCAGGTAATGACCGCAACCGGAGTCCGAGGGCTTCTATCGTTTGCTGTTATCAGCACACCCATTACCTTACTGTTTATACTTTTGGCCGTGATTATTCCTGTCTCAGAAGGAGTCTTAACCTATGGCGGCGCAGCTATTATCGGAATTCCTCTTATATGGTTCTTAGATTCCATAGGTTTGCACGCCACTGTGGCTATTGCAGGGCTGAGCTTGCTTTGGCCTTTAGGAGATGGGCTTCCTCCCACAGCTCTAATAGGAAGGCTCAGTGTTATGGTCTCGGAGTATAAGGATTCATACTGGACCTTCTTAAGGAGCACCTGGTTGCCCTGGTTGATTATTACTGTTGTGGGAATTCTCATGATTAAATTCAGTGCCGACTTAGAGTTTCTTGTGCGATGGAGCATATAAAATATAAACAAGCTTAGGAGGCTATGAATGCCTTTGATAATGATTTTATACTATATCATTTGTGCTTACATTGCAGGCATGTTGGTCTGGAATTTCATCAGAGAAAAAAAGAGCGTAAACGATATGCTCCTCTATTTATTGGTCATGATCCCGCTTGTTTTGAGGATCTTGCGTGTAAAGTAGGGCGATGCAGAAAACGGAGAAAAACATGTCTCGTGTTTGGATAATAAAATCGATACTTCTTTTGATCATAATAACTTTAATGATTATCGCAGGGGCGCAGCTTTATGAGCATCGGCATTTCAAGCTACCCATAGTGGCTGGACAAGGGGTAACGAAAGTTGCAAAGCTTAGCGATTATGCTGAAGGAGTGAAGGAAACTGTAGCGGACACTAATGTGTTTTACCTGGAAGGAAAAGAAAAAGGCGGGAAGATGTTCATCATGGCTAACACCCATTCCAACGAGCCAGCAGCAATCCTGACGGCCCTCATATTTGTAGAAAACGCCCTAGTCGATAAGGGAACACTCATCATAATTCCCGAGTTCAACAACAGCGCGGGGCGCAATACTAGACCGGGAGACGGCTATCCGCTTTACTATGAAATCCCCACAGAATGGGGAAGCAAAAAATTCAGGATGGGAAACCGTGATGCTTCTCCCTTAGACCAATGGCCGGACCCGGATGTCTATGTTCATTATCCTGATAAACAGTTGCTTTCTTTTCTCGATGTCAGGAACACAAACAGGACATGGCCTGGAAGGCCCAACGGCCCTCTCATGGAGCGGGTCACCTACGGAGCGATGCAGATCATGAGGGAGATGGAAGTGGACATCGCTATTGACATCCACGGAGCTGAGACGATGTTCCCGGTCACGAACTGTATCGTAGCACCCGAGAAATCTATGAGAATAGCAACGATGACCTCTCTTACCGTAAAAGCCAGAGAGAAATTTGATAACCATGTTGAGCCTTCCCCATCTGGATTCCGAGGACTTTCTCATAGAGAAATCGGAGATTATTCTGATACTTTGCCTTTTCTTCTGGAGGCGCCTCTTCCCTTTTTAGACCAACCTACCGGCCCAAAGACTGTGAAGCTTCTGTTGGATGGGAAAGATCCCTTTTTGCTGAGCCTCTCAAAGAAAAGGAAATTGTTTGTGCCTTATGATGAGACAGGTTGGCCAATGGAAAAAAGAGTCGGCCAGCACTGTTCAGTTATTCTCGAGATTATACGTCAATTTTCAAGAAAATTCCCGGAAAGGGCAGTCGAACTCCGCAATGTACCACGCTATGCAGATGTAGTGAAAAACGGTGTCGGTCATTATTATCATGATCCAGATAAAGTGGATAAGGCTGTTGTACACTTTAACTGATAATATTGACTAAAGAGATTAAATTCTATAAAATGGTCAGAGGAAAGACGGGTATGAAAAAAATCATCACAATAATCTTCTCGTTTATGCTATTCGTAAGTTTTCTCTGCTCTCAAAGTGTAGTCGAATTGGCTAAAAAGGAGAAAGAGAGAAGGGCAAAACTTAAAGGAAAAAGAGCCGTTGTTGTGACCAACGATGATCTGAGAAGCCTTGGTAGAACGGCTGCCGTGGAAATTATCGAGCCTGCGTTCAACGAGGATATGTTATCACTCCCAGAAGAAGAAATAGAGCCGGAGAATATTGAAGAACAAGCAAGACTTGAAGCGGACTGGAAGAAAGCAAGTGAACGAGCTAGTCTCTTAACCTTAAGGATGAACGAATTGCAGCAGAGATTTTTCAGCTTTGAGAACCAGTATGACAGAGCTGAGATGCAGAGAGAAATTTTCGAAACATTCCAGAAACTTCAGGTAGCTAATCAGAATGCCGAAGCGGCCAAGACAGAATTAGATAAGGAACAAAAAAAGAGAAGAAAATAACTCCTTTCAATCACCATCCTCAAGAATAATGCAGGATATAACCATCTATCACCGCGCGGTGGATACAACCTTCTTGACAAATTTGGCATGAGGTAGTATATCCCGATTCATGTTATAAATGAAAAATTATTTCATTTTAAATTAAGAAAGATAATTTTTGAGGGAGTAAAAAGGTGAATCTAAAAAAATCATTTTTAATATTTGGTTTACCTCTTTCGGCACTGGCGTTAGCGGTAATAGCCTTTATGATTATTAACCCAGGGATTGGCCTGGACGAATCTATCGTATTGGAACCGATTACAGAAGGCTGTACCGTAGTTATGGTCGGCAAAGATGCTTCTGCCGACAGGTCGGTAATAACAACCCATACAGCTGATTGCGGTGTTTGTGATTGGACCTGGCGGCATGTGCCAGCAGCAGACCATGAGCCTGGCTCGACACGTAAAATCTACCATATCTCACAGATAAAGACATGGCCGCCAGACGTGGGAAATAAATGGGATATGTCCAAGCAAGACTATACAGGTGTTGAAATACCTCAAGTTTCTCATACTTATGCCTATCACCATGGCGTATTCGGCTACATGAACGAATATCAATTGGCCATAGCTGAGTCGACAATCGGCTGTCGCCGTAAGATGGAAAATGCCACTCCATCTGGCGTGTTTGACATAACAACCCTCACCCTGATTGCCATGGAGAGATCCAAGACAGCCCGGGAGGCTATCAAGACCATGGGATCGCTGGCTGAAAAATACGGATATGGGTTTCACGACTCGGGTGAGATGCTCGCTGTGGCTGATCCGGATGAAGTCTGGATTTTCGAGATTATGCCGGTCGGCCCCTTATGGACCCCAAAGAGCGGCAAGCCGGGTACTGTGTGGTGTGCCCAAAGGATTCCGGATGACCACGTCAGTGTTTGTCCTAATGAATCCAGAATAGGAGAAATCGACCTCAAGAACCCGGATTATTTTTTGGCTTCTTCGAATGTTATTTCCTATGCAGTAGAGAACGGGTACTATGATCCTGAATGCGGGAAGCCGTTTAACTGGAAAAAAGCCTACTCCCCCACTGAGGCCAGCGCCGCAAGCAGCAGAGGGACAAGAGCTCGGCTCTGGCGTTTTTTTGACCTTGTCGCTCCTTCCCGCAATTTCAGCCCTGAAACTCCCAACATGGAATTCCCCTTCTCAGTGAAGCCAGACAAAAAACTTTCTTTACATGACGTAATAGACATCACACGAGATAAATACCAGGGGACTCTTTTTGATCCGGCAGAAGGGCTAAGAGGAGGGCCTTTCAGCAATCCGAACTATCACCCCAGGCCAGTTACAGTCGAGGACAAAACTTACAATACTCCTCGAACTATCAGTGTCAACCGGGCAGAGTACACGACCGTTACGCAATCCAGAGACTGGTTACCAGATCCAATAGGAGGGATTGTTTGGCTTGCCTTCGGTGCGCAGGACACATCATGTTACATGCCCCTGTATGCCGGGATAACCGCAATCCCTGAATCCTTTAGTATAGGAGATCACTGGGTGTTCAACAGAGAATCTGCAAGATGGGCATTTGATTATGTTGATTTCCATACTCTGGTGGCTTACTCTCACGCTTTAAAAGATGTTAAAAAGGCTCAGGCAGAATGGGAAACGTCGGCGATTGAAAGAGTACCTTCTATCGATATAACGGCCAAAGAGTTGTACGAGCAGAACCCGAAGCTTGCAGCCGAATACTTAACTGATTACTGCATGAACAACGCCGAAAAAGTCATCGATGCCTGGTGGAAACTGGGCGACCACTTGCTGGTCAAGTACAATCACCTGAGCATTTATGACACAGAAAATAGAAAGCGGAGCAACCTGCCATATCCTGAATCTTGGTTTAAAGAGGTTATTAAATATCACAAACTGGAACCTCAAGAACAAGCTAAAAAGTGAAAAATTTATATGAAATAGCAGCTTTTTTTTCGTGAATAATTCAAAAAATTATGGGCATTTAAGGAGGTAAAAAATGAATTCAAAAAAATTATTTTTATTCGTGGGGATGTTGTTTGTTGCAGGAATTTTATTAAGTTCGCAGGTATCAACAACGCCAGAATGTAAAAATTGTGATTCGGGACCGGCAGAATATCCACACGATGGCTGTACTGTGGTCATCGTCGGGAAAGATGCCTCGGTGGACGGCTCGGTAATGACCACCCATACGTGTGATTGCAGCTTTTGTGATTGGACATGGCGGTACGTGCCAGCAGCAGACCATGAGCCTGGATCAACTCGTAAAATCTATCATATTTCCCAGTATAAGACGTGGCCTCCAGAGGAAGGTCTTAAATGGGAGAAGTATAAAGAGAACTTTACAGGTCTTGAAATCCCTCAAGTGCCCCATACCTATGCTCATCTTCATGGGATGTTCGGGTACATGAATGACCAGCAACTGGCCATAGCAGAGTCAACCATAGGATGCCACGATAAGATGAAAAATGAGACTCCATCTGCCAAAATTGACCTTTCAATGTTGACGCTTCTTGCCATAGAGAGATGCAAGACAGCCCGAGAGGCAATCAAGTTCATGGGAAAAATAACAGAAGAGCATGGATATGGATTTCATGACGATGGAGAGATGCTCGCCGTAGCTGATCCTAACGAGGTCTGGATTTTTGAGATCATGCCCGTCGGAGCGTTGTGGACCCCAAAGAGCGGAAAGCCAGGCTCGATATGGTGCGCCCAGAGGGTGCCGGATGACCACGTCAGTGTCTGTCCGAATGAATCCAGGATAGGCGAAATCGACCTCAAGAATAAGGATTACTTCATGGCTTCCCCCAATGTTATCTCTTATGCAGTAGAGAACGGCTATTATGATCCAAAAAGTGGTGAGCCCTTTAACTGGAAGAAAGCTTACTCTCCGAGCGAATACAGTGCAAGCAGCTCAAGGGGAACACGTGTCCGTCTCTGGCGTTTTTTTGATATAGTGGCTCCCTCCCGTAAAATCAGTCCGGATACACCTAACATGGAACTCCCCTTCTCGGTCAAGCCTGACAAGAAGCTTTCGGTACAGGATGTGATGAGCATCACCCGGGACAAGTGTGAAGGGACACCTTTTGACCCGGTTAGAGGTCTTCAAGGCGGACCATTCAAGAACCCAAACTACCTCCCTAGACCTTTTGAACTGGATGGCCTGACCTATAATACGACGAGATTCATAAGCGTGAACAGGGCGGAATATGTTACCGTGACTCAGTGCAGGGAATGGTTGCCGAATATAATCGGAGGGATAGTATGGCTGGCATTCGGCGCTCAGGACACATCCTGTTTTATGCCTCTTTATGCCGGCATTACGAAAATACCGGAGTCATTCAAGATTGGTGACCACTGGAAATTCGACAGAAAATCTGCGCGCTGGGCATTTGATTATGTGGATTTCCATGCGCAGGTTGTCTACTCGCATGCTATCAAGGATGTCAGGAAGGCTCAGGAAAAGTGGGAGGGGAGCGCAGTAGCTAAGACAGCCACCACGGATAAATTCGCTCACGAGCTCTACAAGAAGGATCCAGCCGAGGCAAGAAAATTTTTAACCGACTACTGCGTAAATAACGCGAACAGAGTTATTGATGCCTGGTGGGAGCTTGGCGACCAATTGCTGGTCAAATACAATAATTTATGGCTCTATGACGTTGAAACAAGAAAAACGAACAGGTTAGAGTTTCCTGAATGGTGGCTCAGGGAGCTCGTTAAGTACGATAAGCTGGTGCCACAGGAACCGCAAAAAAAGAAGGAAGATAATTAACCTCGCACTGTCTGGTCGCCAAGACAAAGCAGTAGTGAATTAAATACAAATGTGTTAAATACACATAAGGAGATAGTGTTTCAAATGAAAAAATTAAAGATATCAGGTCAAGCATTGTCTCTCTTTTTAATTATTTATCTCGGTCTAACAATGCCTGGTTTTTCAGAAGCAGAAATTGCCAAAGCTAGATTGCCTGTGCTCACCACCTCTGCTGGTCAAAGTCCGGATGTTACAACGATAAACATCGTTCTCGAAGAGGCTGGAATAGCATACGATTACTGCGATGTGCCTGATGTTGAAATCGTGAATGCGGGCGTCGGTCTTGCAGGAAAAGAGTCCGGCCCTGGCTTTCATGTCGAGGTCTATACGGATAAAGAAAAGTTCCCAGAAGGAACTCCATATAAAACGGTGATTATAGCTATTGGAGCCAGCTTGAAGGGCATGGGTGCATCAGGGCTTACTGTAGAAACTGAAGTGAGCCGGTTGAAAAAGATCATTGATAATTGCAAGAAAAAAAAGATGTTCATCATCGCCGTTCATGTTGGAGGAACTTCAAAAAGAGGTGCTCCGGGGAGCGACAACGAAAGGATGATAGATGCTGTAGCTCCTTTCGCAGACTATCTTATTGTTACCGGAGATGGGAACAAAGACGGAAGGTTTGACACCATAGCCAAAGAAAAGGGAATCCCTCTCACCATGATTGAATACGCGTTGGACCTTGTCGAAATCTTCAAGGAGGTATTTGAATAGAATTAGGCGTTAAACATTCCAACTTTTGTTTGTCGATTTGGATTTACCTAAAGGGATTTGATTTCTCAAATCCCTCTAATTATCTTGTAGGGGTTTGATTTATCAAAGCAGGTATTTGTAACCATATTAAATAAGGTGGGCTTGATAAATCAAGCCCCTACGATGAATCAAGCCCCTAAAAGTCTAAGAAAAAAGGGACAGGCTACTTTTTTAATGTGCGGGTTTGATAAATCAAACCCCTACGAAATTTTCGAAAAACTAGCCTGTCCCCTTTTTATGTTACCTTTTTACTTGGCTTTGAGGGCGGCAAGGCGTTTTTTTGCATCTACTAATTCTGGCAGCCCTTCATCAGCATTCTTCCAGAAATGGAGAAATTTCTCGTGGTGTTCTATAGCTTTCCCGGTCCAGCCCTTCTCTTCGTATAATTTGGCCAACCTGTAATAATATTTTGGATGAATAAGATAGCGTTCCTCACGGTTTGGATCAAAGGTAATCAGCCGCTCATATTCGGCAATGGCTTTGTCTAATTCTCCTTTTTGTTGATAAGCTCTTGCCAGCACATCTTTAAGAAATGGAAAGTTATAGGGACCTATATACTGTATACGCGGAGGTTTTCCTAAAGGCGATGCTTTTACTAGTACGTCGATAGCCTTCTCTAAGGAGCCTTCTAAAAGCAACACTTCTCCGTGGAGAAAATCATATTCAAATTCTGCCCGATCTTCACTAGACGGATCTATTTCAGGCAAAAGTGATTTTATCTCAGCTAATCTGGACTTTGCTGAATCGATTCGCCCTTGATTCAAGTCTACTAAAGCAAGAATGAAATTGTAATCTATAGTATAATCTGGTATGTATGATGGATTATATTCTTTTATAAAATCGAACCAGCTTTTAAAGTATTCCCGGCTCAGTTCAGGCTCTCCCCTGTCATAATAGACCAAGCCTATCATCCATTCTGTCCAGGCTTTCATAACATCTTGTCCAACCGCTTCGGCAAGATCCAGGTTTCTCCGAAAGCCACTTAACGACACTTCAAAATTGCCGAGCCAGTATTGATAAAAACCTTTCCAAAAATATCCCAGACCTTTTGCTCCAAGAGATGGAGCTGCAGCAATATCCTTATCAATCCATTTCATCGCTTCATCGTAACGTTGCTTTAAAGCATAGATGTATCCAACTCTCCAGTATGTTTGGAAAAAATCAGGCTTAACTTCTAATGTTTCTTTATATTTTGCTATCGCCTCATCAAGCCTTCCCATCCGGAAATAAAGCTCCGCCATGGAATCTAAAGGATTGGCATCCCCGGGCGAGACAGAGGCATACTTCTTAAAATACTCGATAGCCTTTTCATAATTTCCTATGTCAGAGTATGTGTAGGCCAGCGAATTAAGGGCATATCCATAGTTGGGATCAAGCTCCAGTGCTTTGTTGTATTCTTCTATTCCTTCGTCATACATCCTTTTGCCGCCATAATAAGAACCTAAATGGTAATGAATTCGTTTCTCTTTGGGATATTTCCTGGCCATTTCTTTCAGGATACGAAATCTTTTTTCTGGATCTCTTTCAATTACCCTAGCATAATCTGCTTCTATATAAAGTCTCTCTTTATCCGTAGCCTTCCCCGAAAGAGTTTTAGCTTTCTCGCAGGCTTCAATTCTTGCCTTTCTCTCTCCTAACGAAGAGTATGACCGCGCAAGCCAGAGATAGGCAACAGCAAAGTTGGGATCAAGCTCGACTGCCTTCTCGAGAGACTGGCGGGCTTCTTCATAATAGAATTTTTCAAAGTCCTCTCTTCCTCTCAAGAAATAGTTATAGGCATCCATCGAATTAGTCGTAACCTCAGCAATCCTGGGTTGAATTGCTTCTATCTTGCGCTCAGATATGCCTATACCTCGGGAAATATCCCTGCTCAGTTCACCAATCTGTCTTTCCAGTATGCTCCCAACTCCTTCGCCTTTTGAGCTGGCGCTCTTCAGAAGTTCTTTGGTTTCTACATCCAAAACTTTAACGTCTGTTGCAAATACATCGCCGGCTTTGACGAAACTCCCCAGGACAATAGCATTGACGCCGTCCATTCGACACAACTCAAAGCCTAAATCCTTATCAATTATCTCCACATCCTGCTTCCCTATTTGCTTAAGAAGATCATGCATTCTTTCCCATGTCGTTACCTGCAGATATTTCGATTGCTCAAGACTTGTGATTAAAAGATTAGGGATGGCTTCTTGAAGATAATCATAAGCTTTATCCCCTGTTTGGTTTTCAAAGTTTATCACCGCTACTGAAGTCTTAACTGGCTCTCTTCCGGGAATAAGCTGCCAGATAGCTATTCCAATTACTGCCAGACCTATAACTACTAAGGCTGGGATAAAAAGTTTTTTTAATCCGATAGTTACTGTTATTTCTCGTGATGTGATGGGCTTTCTCTCTGGAATCACTCTCTCTGTGGTTGGCATGCCTTTTTCTATGCTGGCTAACTCAGAAAGGATAGTTTCAGCTCCTTGATACCTTTTTTCCTTGTCCTTCTCCAGGCATCTTAGTATCACCCGGCTTAAGTCTTCGGGAATCTGAGAATTGAGCTCTTTTGGATTTCGAGGAGCCTCGCTCTTGTGCTTCATGGCTATATTTAGAGGCGTTTCTCCTTCAAAAGGCACTCTCCCGGTAACCATTTCATAAAGGATCACTCCCAACGAATAGATATCAGAACGTTGGTCTACCTCTTTCACTTCTGCCTGCTCTGGAGACATGTACTCGGGTGTTCCGATCATCACACCTGCGCCTGTTAATCCCTTAGCTTTAAGTGAGCGAGCTATTCCAAAATCCATTATCCGGGCATTACCCTGCTTATCCAGCATTATGTTCTGGGGCTTTAGATCACGGTGTACAACGCCTAATCTGTGCGCTTCAGCCAGGCCTTCGCATACTTGCTTAGCTATAAAAGTCGCTTTCCCTACACTGAGTTGTCCCACCCTAATTATCGTACTCTTCAAATCTTCACCAGGAATATACTCCATGGTGATGTAATGAGTACCCTCTTCTCTGCTTAGATCATACATGCGGCAAACGTTCCTGTGACCAATCTTACGGGCAAACTTCAGCTCGTTCCGGAAGCGATCGATCGTTTTCTCATCTGCTCCAATCTCAGGATTTAAGAGCTTCAGGGCTATCTTCTCGTTCACTTCTTTATCAAGGACTTTATAAACCTTGCCCATGCCGCCTTTGCCCAGTTCTTCAATGACCTCGTACCTGGAAGCAAAAATGCTCCCTGTCTTTAATTCTTTTATGGGTGTTTCAAGAGTCTTAGTTAGAGGAGCCGAAACTTCTTCTTCTGGAGGGAGTTTTGTTCCACAACTTCCACAAAACCTTGTGTCAGAAGGATTATCAAAATCACATTTAGGGCATTTCGTGCTCATCTTTCCCTCCAATTATTCTTTGACAACGATCTCATATCCTTCGCGAATAGGGGGTTCTCTGTATAAATGCATGGTCTTGACCAACTGTTCTTGGTAGTAATGGCTCTTTTCATTAGCCATAGCGTCCTCCTCGCTATCCCACAGGACAATGGCGACTGCTTTGCCTGTTTTACGGTCTATCAAGTAATAGAATCCTTGATAACCTTTCTGCGATTTAGCCGCAGGGACAATGCTCTCCTTAACTATCTCCACGGCTTTATCTAACTCGTTTACCCTATAATGAAATGTGGTCTGCCTGGCAAACATGGCTCATTCCTCCTTTCTCATCTATGATTATCTTAGGGAATATTCCTTGGCAACTATTGTATCAAATTTGCTTTCTCTTCCCCATAATATAAAAAGCCTTTTGTCTTCGATAAGGATTATGATTTCAAGAAACAAAAGGCCTTGCATTTCCTCTTTTTCCTTCTGCAAATGTGGCAAAAGAATAACAATTACTTTCAAAATAGTCAACTCTGCAGAATAGGTTTATTGACAGCGAGCACGCTTTTATGTATCTATATCTTAGAATATTTTCCGTATCAGAATCGATTTCTTTAGAATATGGACGTAGACAGAAAAGTAAGCGGCGGATTGTTACGATGGTGATGTAACTGTTTATATATAACTTGGCTATTTATTTATTTGATTGTTGGGTAATTTAACATAGAGGAGAAAGTCTCATGCGACATATCCGAGCAAAACAATACGAGAATCCTCCTGCTTTTATTACGGCTAAACTCTCACCTATAGATCCCATGCCGGAGGATTCGATAATCTGTAACTATGGCGTCGACACTTTATCCGAGGGAGCATCTTCAGACGTGCACTACCATGATTGTGATGAATGGTGGATAATAATTAACGGCCGAGCTCTTGTAACTGGTACAGCTGATCCTTTCGAGGTTGGCCCTGGCGATATGGTATTTACCCCTATGGGAGAAACCCACAGGCTAGAAGCCCTCAGCCTGGTGACTGTCGCTTGGTTTGAAGGACCTCTCAGGGGGGAAAAACGTAAAGGACACCTCCATCTTGATACAGAAGAGATAGAGAAACTATATTAGATATTATCCTGAAGGATATGAAAGGCGTTTTTTCTGGCTCTCAAGGCACTACGTTTACGATAATTTCATAGCCAGCTTGTTTTGCAATCCTAAGAAGCTCTACGGCGGAGGGAGGAATCATCATGTTGAACAGAAAAAAGGTTAAAACGATAGCCATGAGAAAAATTTCGATTTTCGTTCTTAATCTCATTTCTTAACCTCATTCGCTGCTCTCCACTTCTATATATATATACGAATAAAACCTGAAAAAAGTTGCGTTCCCGGACAGGTTAAGATGAGTTTATGATTAGTTTGCCTCCGTGGGGACAACCTCAATTTTAATCCGATCTTTACCACGAAGGATAGTGACATTCAGAGGGCGACTTATGGGCCATTCGGCCAAGAAACGGTAGATATCATCAACGCTTGCCATGCCCTGATTATTAACTGCAACTACTATATCGCCAACGAGTAAGCCTGCTTTCCTGGCAGGCCCTTTGGGATCAGTGGACACGATTTCAACTCCATGATCTTTGCTGAGCTTATGAAAGCGGACAACCCTTCTTTCCAGAGGGCGCTTATAACCGACGATACCTAAATAACTTCTTCGTACTCGTCCTTGAGTCATGAGCTGGGTAAGCACCCATTTGCCCGTAGCGGAAGGGATGGAGAATCCTATGCCCTGGGCCATAGGAATGATGGCTGTGTTTATTCCGACTACACGTCCCCTGGAGTCCAAGAGAGGACCACCAGAGTTTCCGGGATTAAGCGGGGCAGTATGCTGGATTATGTTTTCAATCAGGCGTCCGTGCTGGCTTCGTAACGAACGACCAAGGGCGCTGACTACCCCAGTAGAAACAGTGGATTGAAAACCAAATGGATTACCCATGGCAATGACCAATTGACCGACGCGCAATTCAGATGAGTCACCTAATGTAGCATAGGGCAAACCTGAAGCATTGACTTGAATCACCGCCAGGTCTGTAGAATCATCTTTGCCGACAACTGTCGCGGACAAACGCTTCCTATCGACAAAGATAGCCTCCAACTTCTTGGCGTTGGAGACCACATGGCTGTTGGTAAGTATATAACCATCTGGAGTAATGACAAAGCCAGAACCCGCGCCAACTGGATCAAATTCAGCTCCTCTGGTCTCTCTCCCAATCGAGATGCTGACAATAGCCGGACTCACTGCCTCGACGACTGCGATAACAGCACGTGAATAGGCATCAAGGAGTTTTGCATCAGAAACATCGGCCTGACTAACTTCGCAGGCACTCATGGCGCCGCTTTTATCAGCTTCATATTCTTTCCCACTGATCCATGCCAATGGATACTTATTCTGTTTTTTCATCAATAAATCTCCATACTATCAGGAACTACCGTATATTTTAGCATAATTATTTGGCTATGTTTTCCAAATTAAATAATGGATGATGGGGGCTTGATAAATCAAGCTCCTACATACAAAATAGAACCCTTCTGATATGTCATATACTTAAATTTGGCAGAAAAAGTGCTGATTTGATGAATATGTCCCCCGCATATAAACCTAGTCAATACATTTAGGATAAAATGTGGCCTTGATAAATCAAGCCCCTACAAATATATAAAATTTCGATGATCAATTAGGAACTGGGCTTGATGAATCAAACCCTTACAAATATGTCAAATTCTGATGATTAATTAATAATTGGGCTTGATAAATCAAGCCCCTGAAAAAATATCGTTCTGATCTTGAGTTTATTCTTCTACTCTGCCTCCAAGGTGTTTTGCTAGAAATCTTTCCGTTGCTCTGAAGAAGTCGAATCGATTCTCTTCGTTTCTGAAGCCGTGCCCCTCATTCTCTTTCACCATATATTCTACATCAATACCCCGTTTTCTAAGTGCTTCTACAATCTGGTCTGATTCCTGTTTATTCACCCTTGGATCGTTAGCCCCTTGAGCGACAAACAAGGGGGCCTTGATCTTATCAGCGTGATATAAGGGAGAAACTTTCTCGAATAATTCCTTATCTTTTTCAGGGTGGCCAACCATTTCGTACATCATCTCTAACATAGGTTCCCAGTAAGGCGGAATGGTTTTTATTATTGTAAAAAAGCTAGAGATACCAACGTAATCCACACCGCAAGCATATAAATCCGGAGTAAACGCCAGCCCTGCTAGAACGCAGTAACCTCCATAAGAACCGCCATAGATACCAATACGTTTCGGGTCGGCAATTCCTTGGTCTATCAACCATTTTACTCCGTCGGTTATATCATCCTGTATAGCGAGTCCTGATTGTTTAAAGCCGGCTTCCCAGAATTTTCGTCCGTAGCCTGTAGAAGTTCTGAAATTCATCTGCAAGACTGCATATCCTCGATTAGCAAGGAATTGGACATCTGAGAGGTAGCCCCATGTATCTCTGGCCCAGGGACCGCCGTGCGGATTGACGACAACAGGAAGGTTCTTAGCTTTCACACCTTTGGGCAAGGTTAAATATCCATGAATAGTCAAGCCATCCCTCGATTTATAGGTGATAGGCTTCATTTCAGCCAGCTCATCTTCATTCAGCCAGGGACTGATGTCCACAAGCTTTTCGAAGTAATCCTTGTCTCGATCAAAGTAATAATAGGAACCAAGTGATCTGTCACTGTACGTTCTCACCAGAACTTTCCTCTCATTTTTGCTCCGGCTTACGATTACAACATCATACCCTGGAAGCCGCTTTTCAAGGCTTTCCTGCAGAGCCTTTCTCTCATCATCAAAGAAATGATAATGTCTTTTATCGACGGTATAGGTGACGCCTGTAATCGTCTTCCGTTTATCCGATTTTAGCAGACCAAAAACATCAACCTTATCGTGTTCGTACAATAATTTACCATGTTTTTTATTCTTGATATCGTACTCATAGATAGCTGCTTTATCCCGGCCTATATTAGATGAAACATAAAGGTTTTTATTATCGAAAGTGAAGAATAGTGGTGACATTGTTTCTTTGAAATTAGTTGTGATTAAGGTTTGGAACTTATCCTTCTCTGCATCTCGGTAAAGAACGCTGGTGTTTACACCATCTGAGGTAATGGCTATTCTCAATTTGCCGTCATGGTCGGTTTGCCAGCCGATGATATTTCCTGGATTCTGAGCTAGCATACTCATCTTTCCCGTATTGACATTTATACGGTAAGCATCAAACACGCGAGGATTACGCCTGTTCATCGAAATCAGCATATGGGCATCGTCATTTTTCAACCTATCAATAAGCTCCACTCTTACTTTTTCAAACGGGGTGAGTTCTTTTAGATCGGAACCATCTATGTTTACTGCGTATAATCTAAAGTTTTCGTCCCCTGCAGTATCCTGTACATAAGCGATGCGGTTATTATTCGCCCAAAAATAACCGGCAATATCTCTCTCGGTGGCAGCGGTAATACGCGTAACCTTTTCTTCTCCTATTTTTTGGACATGAACATTCAGCCTGTTTTCCCAGGGTTTCATAAAAGCAAGGTGGTTTCCATCAGGCGAAAGCGCAAATCTGGCACTCTCAGGATTCCGGAAGAAGTCTTTCATGGGGATAAGGCGCGGCATCTCCTCTTGGGGAGCGCATCCAAAAATAAAAATAGATAAAACTACCAATAATGAGATAATTCGTGTACGCATGATCTCCTCTTTTAAATATTGTTAGCGATTTTTAATCCTTGATGACATCCTGTGATTAATGAATTATACGTAAAAGGACATAAAAAGTCTTATTTTTTTTATTTAACTTTTGACATCAAATTTTTCCTTTGTTAAAGTAAGTGCTCGATTAATTAAAGGCATGCAGAGGACTTTTCTATGGTCGACGTGGGAGCGGAGAGCTATGACAGATAGAAAAACAAATTTCAATCCCTGATTGGGAAAAGGGAGGAATTTATGCGCAAGAATAGGATTCTTATTTCAATTTTTCTTTTAATAGCACTAGCATCCACGCCCGTTTTGGCCCAGCGTAAGATTACGACTCCCAAGGAGCACTTTGGGTTTAACGTTGGTGACGATTATTACCTAGCCAACTACACTCAGTTCACGGCTTACTTGAAAAAAATTGCTCTGGAATCAAAAAGAGTATCTCTTGCCGGAATCGGGATAACAGCTGAAGAACGCCCGATGTTCATGGCCATTATCACCTCACCAGAGAATCACAAGAAACTCGACCGCTACAAAGAAATCTCCCGGCGCCTTGCTCTGGCAGAAGGCCTCACTGACAGTGAGGCTCGAGCGCTGGCTTCTGAAGGACGGGCAGTGGTCTGGATTGATGGAGGCTTACACGGAACTGAAATATTAGGAGCTCAGCATCTAATAGAACTTATCTATCAAATGGCGAGCCAGAATGATCCTGAAACGCTGAGAATCCTGGATAATGTCATTTTACTTGCCGTCCCCTCAAATCCAGATGGAATGGAACTGGTTTCGGATTGGTATATGAGAGAAAAAGACCCAACCAAACGCTCTACGAGAGGAATCCCCCGCCTGTACCAAAAGTACATAGGCCACGATAATAATCGTGACTCATACATGGTCACTCAGCCTGAAACAGAAGCTTGTAACCGCGTGTTGTACCGCGAGTGGTTTCCCCAGATTGTTTATAACCAGCATCAATCTGGACCTGCCGGAACAGTTTTATTCGCTCCTCCTTTCCGCGACCCGTTCAATTACGTCTTTGATCCTCTTGTTCCGTTGGGAATCGAGCTAGTCGGGGCTGCCATGCACAATCGTTTCGTAGCTGAAGGCAAGCCAGGGGCCACAATGAGATCTGGGTCAGGATATTCGACCTGGTGGAACGGTGGACTCCGGACAACAACTTACTTTCACAACATGATCGGTATTCTAACAGAAACCATAGGAAATCCAACTCCGATGGAAATTCCTTTTCTCCCCCAGAGACAGCTCCCTAAGAACGACCTTCCTGCTCCGATTGCACCGCAGAAATGGCATTTCCGCCAGTCAATAGAGTACGTGATCACAGCTGATAGAGCTATTCTCGACCTAGCTTCCAAACTCCGCGAGGATTTCCTGTTCAACATCTACCGCATGGGAAAAAACTCGATTGAACGAGGTAGTCAAGACCACTGGACGATCCATCCGAAAAGGATTGCTGCCGTCGAGGAAGCAATAAAAAAAGACAAAGCACAGCGTGTAGGCTCAGGCCGGAGACGAGGCTACCCGCTCAAGTATTATGAAATGCTCTTCGATCCAGCTAACCGTGATCCGCGGGTGTACATTCTTCCCTCCGATCAGCCCGACTTTTTAACAGCGACCAAGTTTGTGAATACTCTGATCAAGAATGGCATCACTGTTCTCAGGGCAACTGATTCCTTCAAAGTTAACAATAAGTCCTATCCATCGGATTCATATGTCGTCAAAACTGCTCAAGCCTTCCGCCCCCACATCATCTCCCAGTTCGAACCTCAAGATCATCCAGATGACATTCCGTATCCAGGTGCAGCACCTCGCGCACCCTACGATAATGCTGGCTGGACTTTAGCCTATCAAATGGGAGTGGAATTTGACAGGATTTTTGAGGGTGTTGAGGGCCCATTCGAAAAAATCGAAGACCTTGCCCAGCCTCCAGCTGGAAAGGTTACACTGGGCAAGAATGCTGTTGGCTTTCTTTTAGACCACAGAGTAAATGATGCATTCATTGCTATTAACCGCCTCCTTCGAAGAAAGGAAGATGTGTACTGGTTAAAAGAGGCTTTTCAAGTTAATGAAAAGACATACCCTGTTGGCACTATTTACATCCCAGCGAAGTCCTCCACTTTGCGCCGACTCGAGACTATGGCCCAGGAGATTGGTTTAAATTTTGAGGGCATAAACTCTAAACCATCAGGCGAAGCGTTCCGCCTGCGTCCCTTACGCATTGGATTGTGGGATCAATATGGAGGCTCTATGCAGTCCGGTTGGGTACGCTGGCTACTCGAACAGTTTGAGTTCCCGTTTAAAGTTGTTTACCCTCCTACTCTGGATGCTGGCAACTTGAATAAAAAGTACGATGTACTCATCTTCGTCCGCGGCGCTATTCCTCTTCAGGACCGCGGTGGCGAGGATCGCGCTCGCTCTTCCCCTCAGGTCAGGCCAGAAAGCATTCCTCCAGAATACCGGAAACGATTAGGCAATGTGACTGTGGCAAAAACAGTGCCCAAGTTGCTTGAATTCGTGAAAAATGGTGGCACGCTGCTTGCAATCGGAAGTTCGACCAACATGGGATTCCATGCTGATCTACCTATTTCCGATGCTCTGGTTGAAAAGCTTGAAGACGGGACAGAAAGACGGTTGCCCAGAGCAAAATATTTTGTACCTACCTCTGTTCTTCAAGTTTTGGTCGATAACAGCAATCCCCTGGCCTACGGCATGCCCGAGAAAGTAGACGTATCTTTCAGTAACAGCCCCGTCTTCAGGATAAAACCAGACGCAGATAAGGGAAGAGTGCGCTCAGTAGCCTGGTTTGATGACAAGAATCCTCTGCGCAGCGGCTGGGTCTGGGGAGAGCAATACCTTCACGGAGGCATCACGATTATTGAGGCTGATGTGGGTAAAGGAAAGCTCTTCTTATACGGACCAGAGATAACTCGCCGGGGCCAACCCCATGGGACCTTTAAATTCCTGTTTAACGGAATTTACTATGGAGGATCAACAAAAGTAGAGCTCAAATAGCCCATATCCAAAAAACTACCTTAATATCCTTTTGCCAGTCCGTTTCCTCGTATATCTGCGGCTCCTAAAAAACGTTCTGGTTTTCCTTCAGAATCATACTCAATCGTTAGGCCGTGGGCGTTGCCCAGTCCCCTGACAGCTCGGATGTTATGCCCCCTATATCTTAGAGCATTCTGCGTTGAGGCTGAAATTCTATTTTCTACAAGAATTAAGTCAGGTTCTGCAAAACTGATGCGCGGCGCTGCGATCGCTTCATAAATATCCATCTTGAAATCGACCAAATTCATTACCATTTGAGGTACGGTCTGACCTATTGTATGACCGCCAGGCGTGCCAAGAGCGGCCCAAGGAAGTCCATCTTTGAAAACAATTGTCGGACAGTCGCCAGAAAGTTTCCTGTGGCCGGCATGAGCGTCCATAGGATTGCCTTTAGGTTCGAAGGTGCAGAAGGCAAGCGAATTATTGAGCCAGATACCAGTGCCCTCTACCATTATGCGGCAGCCAAATGAGTTGCCAAGCGTCTGGGTTGCGCTGACTATGTTTCCCCATCTATCAGCCACGACAAAATGCGTCGTGTTTTTTCCCTGCTTGACCACTACATTGGGAGGGCTAAACGGTTTTGCTTTCTTCATGTCAATCATTTCTACTACCACTCTCCAGTATTCTTCAGAAAGCAGTTTCCGAAGGGGAGGAGGGTTTATTTCCGGGTCTCCAGCATGGGCCAGGCGACACCAAAAAGCATGTTTGGTTGCTTCGGCAAAAAGGTGGAGATAATTTGGCGTATTGTGTCCTAGGCGGGCATTATCAAAGCAGCTCATCAAACCCAACCGGATTAGAGAAGGGAATGCCGTAGAAGGCGGCGAGGCAGTCACCACAGTGTATCCTCGGTAATCAATACTGATCGGCTCCCACCATTCTGCCCGGTCAGCTACGAGGTCATCTAGCGTTAAAAAGCCACCACTTTCCTTCATCGATTTATCTATTATCTTTCCGAGTTTGCCGCCATAGACAGCTTTGGCTCCCTGCTCGGCTATCAGCCGCAGCGATTGAGCAAGGTCTTTCTGGACGAGAGCATCTCCTTTATCCAGTGGCTTGCCATCTCTGCCATATACCTCTTGACCATACTTATTGAACTCAGAGAACGCGTATTTAACAGTCCTGGCAAATCGTTCGTTTATCTCAAATCCTTGTTCAGCCGCTTCTATCGCACTTTTAAAAAGTGCAGGCCACTTGAGCTTTCCGTATTCTGAAGACATCGCCCACCAGGCATTAACGTTTCCTGGGGTCGAGACCGCCTTTGGCCCTCGCCTATTTTCCTTATAATTTGGGGCAGGAGGCCGGAAAGCATCTGAATCGACATTGATAGGGATTTTTCCGCTCGAATCAAGAAAACGAGCTTTTCCTTCTAGGGCATCGTAAACAAGAATTGTTCCGTAGCCTCCGATTCCAGAATTCATCGGCTCAACAACGTTCAATGTGGCTGCGATGGTTACCGCTGCATCAAAAGCGTTCCCACCAGCTTTGAGAATATCCAGGCCAGCCTGCGTAGCAAGAGGATGAGCTGTGCTTACCATACCGCTTGTACCTACGGCTGGATTCAGACTCTCTCCAAGATTCTTTGCATCTCGTCCGGACCTCCGCGCATCCAGGGAGCTCTTAAAAGAAACAAACGCAAACAATACAATCAATGATAGGAATAATTGTTTTCCTGACATATTCTCCTCCTATTACTAAATAATCATAAACAAATAATAGTGAGTGATATGTTCACAGTTAAGATCTACGCCTCTTCTCAAGGAAGAATATAAAACGTTAAGATCGAAATCCTTTTTCTTAGCTTTATCCTTTTTCTTTTCTTTATCCTTTTTATTTATCTTTTTTCCTTTCTTCCTTTTTGGGCTCTTTTTCTTCTCTCTTTTCACTCACAGGAGTAAGGTTCACATGTTCTGCGAAGAAAAATAGATACCTTCGTAAACGATCTATTTGATGGCGNNACGAAGCGCTTGATAAAACTCGACTGACTGTTCAGGAGGAACCCTGGCGTCGACCGCTCCATGCATGATAAGGACCGGGCTCTTCACTTTCTTGACATGACGAATAGGAGAAAGCTTCTCGTACATTTCCTCATAATCCCAGGGAGTCCCGAAGAACCAGGCAAGATAGCGGGGTATGTCTGTAGTACTGTACATACTGTAGAGATTCGAAAGCCCCGCGCCAGGAGAGACTGCTTTAAAACGGTCAGTCTGGGTTACAATCCAGAAGCTCATGTATCCGCCGTAG
>JABAOF010008871.1_pt1 | contig 28836 bp, 25 predicted proteins | sample 7062171 | NCBI WGS metagenome assembly JABAOF01 (sample SAMN14538628, study PRJNA623070) | marine sediment metagenome | biome: marine biome [ENVO:00000428]; feature: marine pelagic biome [ENVO:01000023]; material: deep marine sediment [ENVO:00002113] | place: India: Gulf of Khambhat ...
CAGTCACGCCGGTACGCTCGTGTCTGCCATCCTGCGGGTGTTCGGCGCAGAGTGGCGTCGGCCGATCACTCGTGCGGCAGAGGCGATAACGGTCTTCGCCCTCATCCTAGGCACCGGCAGCATCATCATTGATATGGGCCGTCCCGATCGGATGGTGAATCTCCTCCGTTACGCTCGGTTCGGGTCACCACTGGTGTGGGATGTAGTTTGTGTCACGATCTACCTCACAGCCAGCGTCACCTATCTTTACCTGCCCCTCATTCCCGACCTGGCCATCCTGCGCGACCGACCAGGCCTGGCCTCATGGCGACGCTGGTTGTACACCAAGTTATCGTTGGGTTGGCGTGGCACAGAGATACAAGAACATCGCCTGGAGCGTTTAATCGGCATCATGGCGGTACTCATCATCCCCATCGCTGTTACAGTTCACACGGTCGTCTCCTGGGTGTTCGCAATGACTGTGCAACCCATGTGGCATAGCACGATCTTCGGGCCGTACTTCGTCATCGGAGCCATCTTCTCCGGTATCGCCACATTGATCATCGTTATGGCAATCCTGCGGCGAGCCTTCCGGTTGCACGCCTACATCACCCCTCAACACTTCAGCAACCTGGGTATGCTATTGATGGTCTTCGCCTTTTTATGGGCTTATTTCACATTTTCTGAATATCTCACTGAGTTTTACGGCAACGAACCCGCCGGGATGCGTGTTCTCTTTTCCAAACTTACCGAAGAATTCTCCCCTTTCTTCTGGGCCATGTGGGTGTTCAATTTCATCATACCCTTTATCGTGCTTAGTAACCGCCACACGCGCACTGTGACAGGAACGGTCATCACCTCGATACTCGTCAATATCGGTATGTGGCTTGAACGCTACAACATCGTCGTGCCTACGCTCACACGTCCGCGTTTGCCTTCACCAATCGCATCCTATACGCCAACGTGGGTGGAGTGGTCGATACTCCTCGGTAGTATCGGAATGTTCGCACTGCTTTACGTCTTGTTCTCAAAAATCTTTCCTATTGTCTCAATTTGGGAAGTTCGTGAAGGAGAGAAGATCGCAGCTAGACGGCATCAAATCACTCAACCCACTGAGGCTGCTGCTGATTGAGATGGAATCCAAACTCAGTTCATACTTTCTGGGATACCTCAACTTAGCGCAGGCGTTCCGCCCACCGGATGCCGGATCCGCCAGCGAGTTGGCTTTGACCTACACCCAGCTATTCCTCGGTCCTGGTCGACCCATTGCGTGGCCTTACGAATCTGTGTACATCGAAGGACAATTGTCAGGCAAAACGACAGAGCAGGTCGCCAGATGCTACACTGAAGCCGGTCTACAAGTTTCAAACGAAAATCGCGAATTGCCCGACCACATTGCGTTCGAACTGGCTTTTATGGCGCACCTCGTCTCACGAGAAGAGCGTGACCATGACCGGGCCGAATTATGGCGCCAACGTCAACGCCATTTTTTAGATCAACATCTGACCAAATGGCTTCCGGAGTTCTGCCGCAGAATCGAGAGGAGTGATGCTCACCCCTTCTATCGCCAGGCGGCTCAATTGGCGAGACAGATCGTTGAAGACCATAGGACTTATCTCTCCCACACCCTCGCAGGCGGTGTGGACCAAACCAATGGACGACCTCAACCCTCAACACACGTCAATCCACCCAGAATCTCATCCGGCAGGCGCCCCAGACGATTCCCCAACGTTCGCCTTAGCGTGATCTCCTCCCAATGCACCCTGTGTACACTTTGTGCAGATGCCTGTCGGCAAGGCGCCCTCACCATCCACAGTAAACTAACCACGCTCAACCTCGTATTTCAGGCGACTCGCTGCAATGGCTGCCGGGCTTGCCTACGGTTGTGCCCAGAAAACGCCATCACTCTCGAACTGGACTCCCCCCTCTCTTTGCCTAACTCCAATCCGGAAAAGGTCGTGATCACTGCGCCGCGCGTCGTCTGCCCAAGATGCAATCAACCCCACATCGCTGTACCGTGGTTGGAGCGGTTGGCTTGGCGGTTGGGTGGGAACGAATCCGTACGGCTTTCGCTAGCGCTCTGTCCGTTCTGTAAAACCGCAGCCGATGTTGGGAGGGGTGTCATGGCTGAATTTTCACAGAGGAGCATTGCTCGTGGCTAGAAAATTGTTCCTCCTCGCTTTGACGATCGTGGTTGTGCTACTTGGACCTTCCGTCACAAGTTCGGCAGATGACCAACCAGGATCCCAACCTCAAGGCACTCGATCCGATTACGTGGGCTCGGAAACCTGTGCTCTTTGTCATGCGAATACATTTGCCACCTTCAAGCAGACGTGGCACCAAATGATATTACGCCCCACCGAGTCTGTGATAACCTTGGGAGATTTCAGCAGCCAAGACCCTGACCTTACCTTCACACTCGACGACGTGGAATGGGTTCTCGGCGGACAATACAAACAGCGCTACCTGACTGAAATCGACGGTGAATTGTACGTCTTACCGGCCGAATGGAACCTCCAAACCGGAGAATGGGTCGCTTATGAGGTCGAAGACTGGCGGTCGCGTCGGTACAGCCAATACTGCGCCGGTTGCCATACGACCGGCTATGATGCGACGACCCAGACCTGGGTCGAACCGGGTGTTGGTTGCGAAGCCTGCCACGGTCCAGGCGCTGACCATGTCGCTGCCACTGGCGACAGAGCCAGAATCATCAACCCTGCTGAACTCCTTTTTCAGGATCAAGTTGAGGTTTGTGCACAATGCCACAGTCGGGGTGAAGATCCCTCCGGAGAGTTCCCCTTTCCAGTAGGTTATGTACCTGGTGGACCAGCCGAATTGAGCCAGACATTCGTCCTCTCGACAGATATGGATGACTTTTGGCCAGATGGCACTGCTAAACGCCACCATATGCAGTATCAAGATTGGCGGCAGGGCACGCACCAAGATAGCGTGGGGTGCATTTTCTGCCACACTTCTCACAGCGTCGGTGAGACGGATCACCAGACGCGTATGGTCGGCAATGACCGCTGTCTGGTCTGTCACGAGGGCAATCGTGATCTCATCACGCATATCCCCTTCATGGCTTCAGCTGTGGATGAGGTCACTTGCATGGACTGTCATATGCCACAGGTCTCGAAGCTCCTGCTGACTGACTTTCAGATCCGGAGCCACACTTTCCGTCCACCAGACCCCTCGATCAGTATTGCATATGGGGGTCAAGAACAAATGCCCAACTCGTGTAACATTTGCCATACCGATAATACGCCCGAGTGGGCCGCTATGGTCCTCAACCAGGAAATCTCATATGCCAGCGCCACTCGAGTCCCTGTGCCTACATCGCCGCCTCTTCCGTCAGGTGTCGTCACACAGGTTGGAGACCGAGGCAGCAGTGAGACCGTCCTTCACCTGAAGCCACAGCCGCGAACGACCAATTCCTGGCTGTGGGGGCTGGGCTTTATCGTTTTAGTCGGAGTATTGGTTGCCGCATGGACATACCGGAAGGTGAAACAAGCATGATCCATCGCTGTATTCCGAAATTCTTCTTCATGATTCTGGCTACGTTAGCTCTTGGTGCGTGCCTGGGGGAGCTGCAATTCCCAGCTCCCGAAGCCATCCAGCCTACGCTTCTCGCACCCCCACCCGTCGATCCTACAGTGGCATCCTCGCCCCGTCTCAGCCTTGGTCTTGCCGGGCAACCCATGGTCTCAAGCCTGACCGTTCCACAAGTTCGCCACGACCTGATTGGCCGAAGTGATTGCCTCATGTGCCACAAGCAAGGTGTGAGCGATGCCCCCCGCGTTCCGGATGCGCATCGCGGGCTTGAAAGCACAACTTGCCTGAACTGCCATCCCGCACCAGCCAGTCTCGGACTCAGCGGCCCGGAACTATACCTACGCCTGTGCTCCCGTTGTCATGGAGAAAACGGTGAGGGCATCTTCGGACCGGCGCTCAATGTGAAATCCTTTCTGAGCGATGTTTCAGATGACGACCTACGAGATGCAATTATGCGTGGCCGCGGAACGTCGGAGATGTTGTCCTGGGGGGATCTCGGCTTGCTCACGGACCTGCAAATCGACGAATTGGTGGCCATGATTCGTGCTTGGGAACCGACCGCCCCGGAGGTTTCCGGGGCAAGTACCGTAGAAACCGTGAGCGCTACTCGAGGTGATCCTGAGGAAGGTAGCGAGTTGTTCGCACAGTTCTGTAGCGGCTGTCATGGCCTCCGCGGTGAAACAGATGTGGGGGAAGGCCACCTGCTGCGGGAGGCAGTCGGCTCGTTAGATGATGCTTCCCTCGCTCGCCGGATTCGCGGCGGTAGTGAACAGATGCCACCCTTCCACGCGCTTCTAACCACCAATGACCTCAACGATCTATTGGCCTTGTTACGGAGTTGGTATGATGGCTTTCCACCTCCATCGATGTCCTTCAGGCTTAGTGGGGAGGAGGTGTATGCTAGGGTTTGCGCCAGATGTCATGGCAGGAACGGCGAGGGGGGAATTGGATTCGCACTCAATTCGAGAGAATTCCTGACTGCCAACGACGACGAGGTCATTCGCCAATGGATCTACCGAGGCACACTGGGAACCAGTATGCTGTCTTGGGGCGATCTTGGCTTGCTGACCCCCGATCAAATCGATGAGTTGGTTGATTTCATCCGGGCATGGGAGGCGACCGCTCCTTCCACGGGCAGCGCGGATCGAGGCAGGGTCGGCGCCGACTTAGGCGACGCAACTCACGGTGAACAGCTTTTCGCTCAATACTGCTCCGGCTGCCATGGCCCCGTTGGTGAGCGCCAAACCGCGGGCATCATTCTGAACTCCGCAGAGTTTTTGGACAACATCAACGACGAGATCATTGCCTCTCAGATCCAAAACGGAGGCCTTGAGATGCCCTCCTTCCATGCGATTCTCACCACCCAGGACTTAAATGATATCCTGGCTTTCATGCGCTCCGGGTTCTCAGGAATGGGAGCCGGCACGATCCCAAGTTTCGCTGCCGATGTGCTGCCCATCCTCACGGAGGAGTGCGCAAGCTGTCATGGAACAGCTGGTGGTTGGAGCGCAGCAACGTATGACGATGTAGTGGACAGCGGCGAGCACGCGCCAGCCGTTCTTCCAGGAGATCCTGAGAACAGTCCGCTTGTCCACAGGCTGCTTGGAACACAAACCATCGGTGGTCCCATGCCCCCATTTGGACCTCTTTCAGATGATGTGATCGATCTGATCATCCGTTGGATTGCGGCCGGCGCACCGAACAACTGAGGCCGCCCTGCATCGACCTGCACAATCAAAATCCATCTCTTATCACCAGTAGATGCGGTGTTTCCCAAATTGCCACCGTATCACGCAGTGCAAAATGGTATGTGAACCCTTCGTGCAGGTTGATGTACCCAGTCCTGATTATTCCCTTTGTGGCCCTGGAACCGATGTTACGAAGGCCGATCTGCTAAACATGGCTAGCGAGAAAATGGCGCAGCGCGATATCTCAAGCTGTATTATGTGGTCAACCTTCGTCAATCGATGCAAAGTTTTCGAGCAGATTGTGAGAGGCATCGGAAGATATTTCGATTGAGGGAAATGAAACCCCTTCTGAACAAAGTCGCTATACCTCCAGGCCCCTAATCTCAAATGGACCGGGCTGCATGATGAACTATTTCTTGATCTAGTATCCTCGGCACAAAATTTTGCGGTATCTAATCCTAACGACGCAGCACAAATTCAGTAAGAGGTCACTAATGACATTCATCCCTGTTTCCACTGACATATACCATTGAATCATCTGTGATATATTGCACAAACCACAAATTCGGTATAAAGTATGGCAAATTACCCATTTGTGTGGGTCACTTGCCCCAACAGTGTGGGGCGGATAACCTACTCCTACAAACCTAAAGACAGCGACTAGGCATTATCGCTTCAGATTTTCGGACATTGATCGAGTTTCAAGAATGGGTTCAGTGGGGTAATCACAGCCTAACAAATTACAATTAGCGATGTCTGTCACACAGGTATTGCGTCAGACTAATCATAGCCAGACGAAGGGTTAATAAGCAACCGGAAAATACGAAAAACACTTACCCCGATAGATTTGTGACGCAGATTGTGAACGAAATTTGGATGGGAATCTCCCGAAATAAACTGTGACCGATAGGGAAAATCTGCAGGTATCACAAGACCATGAAGGGTCATTCACATCTCGTATACGTCCTCTTACGATCATCATCTCCATCGCTTGTGTCAACTGAGCTACGGGAGTAGTACGCATGTGGTCGAAGAAACGGCTTGTCACCCTCCTTATGCTAACAGCGCTCTTGACCGTTGCCACCGCCATATTGGTGGTAAGACCTGTTTTGGCTGAATCGAGCGAAGCGGTTCGTCTCGCTCAAGGCATCGGTAACGATGCCTGCCTGGCTTGCCATGGATCACCTGGGCTGCAAACCACACTGCCTTCAGGTGAAACGCTGTACTTGACCATCGACCGGAGCACCTACGAGCGCTCTGCGCATGGCCAATTTGGATATGCATGCATCCAATGTCATACGAACATCAAAAGATTCCCACATGAGATCACCACCGCATCTACTCGTCGCGAATTTACCCTGCGCCTCTATACCTCATGTGTGAAGTGTCACTATGATAAGTACGACGCCACTATGGACAGCACCCACCAAAAAGCGCTCGCGTCTGGGAACCCTGAAGCCGCCGTGTGCACCGACTGTCATGGAGCACACAATATCGGCCCGCCCGATCAGCCTCGTACGCATATCCCTCAGACATGTGAACGGTNNGGCGAGGGGAATCCGGATGTCCCAACCTGCATTGACTGCCACGGCGTCCACAATGTTGAAGGCCCTTCGATCAGTCCTTTCCACCTGTTCTCACCCCAAATCTGCGCAGAATGCCACGCCGATAAAGAGCTGATGGAGCGCTATGGCATCAACACAAATGTGTTTGAGACCTACGTGGCCGACTTCCATGGGACCACAGTCGTTTTATTTGAAGCCCTCGCTCCCCACCAGGAAACCAACAAGCCTGTCTGTGTCGACTGCCACGGCGTGCACGACATGCGCCAAGTCGACGATCCTGAGAGCACGGTCATCAAAGAGAACCTGCTCACGACTTGCCAGAAATGTCATCCTGATGCGACCATCAATTTCCCGACCGCTTGGCTCAAGCATTACATCCCCAGCAGGGAGCACTCACCCCTGGTTTACTACGTCAACCTTTTCTATAAGCTATTCATCCCTGGTGTTATCGGTGGGATGCTGTTCTTTGTCCTCACCGACAGTGGAAAGAGGATTCTGAACCGACGCAAGGGAAACCTTCATGAATGAGAAAGCAAAGTATCTGCGCTTCACGATCTCTGATCGTGTCGAGCATTGGGTATTTGTAGCTAGCTTCGCCACCTTGGCGATCACAGGTTTGGTTCAGAAATATGCCAGTCTCGGACTGCCTAGAGGGATCATCGGTCTTCTGGGAGGGATCGAGACGGTGCGCATCATCCATCATGTCGCTGCCGTTGTGATGATGTTTGAGGCGATTTACCATATCGGCGTAGTCGGGTACAAGGTATTTGTGCGTCGCACTCGCTTGACGATGATGCCCAATATTGACGACCTACGCGTTGCTTGGGATGCATTTCGCTACAACCTGGGGCAAGACGTTCCGAAACCCCAGCAAGGACGATATACCTTTGAAGAAAAGGTTGAATATTGGGCCGTGATCTGGGGAACGGTTGTGATGGGAATTACGGGTTTTATGATGTGGAACCCCATCGCGACCACACACCTACTCCCAGGCGAATTCGTCCCGGCGGCGAAGGCTGCCCATGGTGGTGAGGCGTTGCTTGCCGTTATGGCCATCATCGTCTGGCACCTATACCACGTACATCTACGCCACCTCAACCTGAGCATGATCAGCGGATACATCAGTATGGAGGAGATGCTCGAGGATCATCCCCTCGAATTGGCTGACTTGAAAGCGGGTATCGCGAAGCGACCTGTCGATCGGGAGACATTAGCGTATCGGCGACGCACCTTCTTTCCAGCATTCGCAGCCGTAGCAGTTGTCATGCTGGCAGGGATCATTTTCTTTGTCGCTTTCGAAAAAACAGCGATCAAAACTATTCCACCGGCTGAAGAGCTGGTTGTCTTCGCCCCACTCACCCCCACTCCACTTCCGACACCTCTACCGACGCACCCCCCTCCGTCAGAGGCGCCGACTTCCTGGATCAACGGGTTCGGAGAACTTTTCCAAGAGAAGTGTGGTATATGCCACGGGAGCTCTCAAAGATTAGGCGGGTTGGATCTCAGCACATACCAATCAGCAATTGCTGGAGGAAACAGCGGGTCGGCGATCGTCCCTGGCAACACCGAGGAGAGTTTGATCATCAAGCGCCAGGCAAGCGGCGATCATCCCGGTCAATTCAGTGGGGACGAGTTGGCTTGGATCCATCGGTGGATTGAAGCCGGAGCCCCAGAGAACGAATAACACACGAAGGTATTAAAGCATGAGAGGATTATTTACCAGGATTTCCAAGTTCTTTTTTCCACCACCCGAATCGCCACGTTGGTTGCGCATTCTGCCCTACGCCTTGTTGGGCGTGCTGACTTTGGTCGTCTTCGGCGTCAGTGGCTACATTTGGGAGCGCACCAATTCGCCCGAGTTTTGTGGTACCGCTTGCCACACAATGCCGCCTGAGTATACGACCTACCTGATCTCGCCCCACGCGAGAGTTGATTGCGTTGAATGCCACATTGGACGTGGCTTTATCGCCACCCAAGTCACCCGTAAAGCAGGTGATATTAAGCATATTGTGTCCATGTCCTTAGCGTTTAAAACCTACGAATTCCCAATCCATGCTGATGACTTACGACCCGCACGCGAGACCTGTGAGCGCTGCCATTTCCCAGAGAAATTCTCCGATGACAGCTTACGGGAAATCAAACACTTCGGCAACGATCCGAACAACACTCCCACCAGTATTTACCTAACACTAAAGACAGGCGGAGGGACCAAGCGCCTCGGTTTAGGCCGTGGTATCCATTGGCATATTGAAAATCAAGTCTACTACCTCGCACTCGACAGGATGGAGCAGCAGATTCCCTACGTTGAGGTCATCGAGGAAGATGGTTCGGTTACAGAATACCTGGAAGTGGGATCGGAAATCGATCCTGAAACCATTGAGGCTGACGAGTTAAGATTAATGGACTGCATCACTTGCCATAATCGTATCACCCACATGATCCTCACTCCCGAGGCAACCATCGATAAATTGCTTACCCGCGGAGTGGTTTCCAGCACTATCCCCGAGATACGTCGTAAAGCGGTCGAGGTCCTTCGAGCCAGTTACCCAAGCAACAAATTCGCAGTAAATGGTATCGCCGGCCTCGAGGGTTACTATAAAGCCTACTACCCTGATTTCTATGCGAATAACAGCGACCTGATCGATATTGCGATCGCAACTTTGCAAGAGGCCTACCTCCAATCTGTCTTCCCCGAACAGCAAGCAGATTGGACCACTCACTCGAACAACATTGGCCACGTAGATTCACCCGGCTGTTTTCGCTGTCATGACGGCAAACATCTGAACCCTGCAGGAGAAGCCATCCGGTTAGAATGCAACCTCTGTCACTCCATCCCGATCGTCGCCGGTCCCACCGACTTTGTCGTGGACATTGAGATTAGCCGTGGTCCAGAGCCGGAATCGCACCTTCACGCCAATTGGATCAGCCTTCACCGAGATATCTTTGATGCGACATGCGCCAACTGTCATACCACTCAGAATCCAGGCGGTACAGATGATAGTTCCTTCTGTGCCAATAGCGCCTGCCATGGTAGTGCATGGCCATATGCCGGCTTTGACGCCCCAGGTTTACGTGAGATGCTCTTGAACCAATTCCCCCTCCCACCTGAACCCATCCCACCAATGGGACCTTTAACATACAATGAAGTTATCGGACCTCTATTCCAACAACGCTGCGGAGATTGCCACGGGGCAAACGGCATCCAAGGGCTAAACCTGGAGGAGTACGCCACGACAATGGAAGGTGGTCTCAGTGGCCCGGCAATTGTTCCCGGAGATGCTGAAGGCAGTCTTTTAGTTGTGCGGCTGACTGGGGAACAACCACATTTTGGTCAGTTGAGCCCAGAGGAACTGGAATGGGTGATCGACTGGATCAATTCAGGAGCAACGGAAGAGTGATTATGCTGAAGAATGACGTAGGATCAAACACGACGAGCGAAGAAGATACCCTAGATCGACGAAACTTCCTGAGTCTTGCCACCTGGGCCATCGGTGCCTTGATCAGCGCCGCACTAGGTATCCCGGCCATCGCCTATATCGTCGGACCAGCTCTACAGCGCGAAGAAGCCCAAGAATGGATCCAGCTTGGCTCCACCACGAAAGTCGAGTTAGGCACACCTACATTGTTCAAAACAAAAATTGAGCGGAAAACCGGGTGGATTGTGAACGAAGAGGAGCTTTCGGTTTACATCTTGACAGACAACGGTCGCGACTTCGTTGCGATGTCCAATATCTGCACGCACTTAGGCTGTCGCATTCGCTGGGTTGCCGATTCAGAACAGTTCTTCTGTCCCTGTCACAATGGCGTTTTCGATAAGGATGGAGGGATCGTTTCCGGACCCATCCCCCGTCCACTCGATCGCTTTGAACTCAAAGTCGAAGAGGGGCAATTGTACGTCCTAGGAGGCTGACATGGTCAAGCAGGTAGGGAATTGGCTTGACGAACGTCTGGGCTGGCGACAAGTCTGGAATGCGATCTTCCTGCGTAAACTCCCCAAGGTCAATTGGCTCTACACTCTTGGGAGCGCTACGCTATTCACCGCCATCAATCAAGCGGTGACCGGAATCCTTCTGACTATCTATTATGTCCCCGCACCAGATCAAGCATACGATAGTGTGCAGTACATCACCACCCAGGTTCCAGCGGGGTGGTTGATCCGCGGTCTCCACCATTGGGGGGCTAGCGCGATGGTCGTATTGAGTGTATTGCACATGCTACGTATAATCATTCACGGGGCCTACAAGTATCCCCGTGAGGTGACTTGGGTCACGGGAGTATTTCTGGGGATTGTGGTGATTGGCTTCGGTTTTACTGGCTACCTCTTGCCGTGGGATCAGAAAGCTTACTGGGCCACAATCATTGGTACGAGAATCGCCGAAGTAACCCCGTTAGTTGGCAACTTGTTCCTTCGCATCATGCGCGGCGGTGAAGAGCTTTCCGCGGTTACGTTGGCGCGTTTCTTCGGCGTCCATGTATGGTTCCTACCAGCCGCACTCTCAATCCTGGTGATCATTCATTTGTACTTAGTGATCCATATCGGTATCAGTGACCTCCCAAAGAAGAGTGAGTAGTCGATGAATGAGAAGGAAAAGCAAGCGTATCTGGAGCGTTATAAGAAGGAGAAAGAGAAAGGCATCCTCTTCTTTCCAGATCTATTGTTCAAGGACGCCGTTGTCTCCCTTCTGATCTTCCTACTCCTCCTTGCTCTAGCGTACTTCGTCGGTGCTCCGCTGGAAGAGCGCGCAAATCCCGCCGACACCTCTTACACACCTCGACCTGAATGGTACTTTCTCTTCCTTTTCCAGCTTCTTAAATACTTCCCCGGCCAACTAGAAGTCATTGGCGTCTTTGTCATCCCCACCCTGGCTTTGTTATTTCTCGTCGGTCTACCCTTCTTGGATAGAGGTCCGCGACGGCATTTCCGGCAGCGACCGATCATCGTCGGGGTGACTTCCCTGGCCACTTTAGGCGTGATTGGATTGACCGTCCTCTCCATCCGAGAGGCACCTCCACCGGCTGGAACAACCCAAGGAGACCAAACCGCGGCTTTATATGCACAAAATTGTGCACCTTGTCATGGAGCGATGATCAGTGTCTTGCCGGAAACAAACTTGCACGCTCTAATTGCACAAGGCATGCACGAAGGTATGCCAGCCTGGAGCGCAGATCTCACCTCAGATCAAATTGATTCTCTGGCCGGTTTCATCATATCTCCTTTAGGTAGCCAGCTTTTCACAGACAACTGCAGCGTTTGTCATGAAGCCCCCGAGTTAGTTGCGGGCGATCCCATCGAATTGAAGCTCGCTCTAGATCAAGGTCCAAGCTACCCGGCCCACGCAGAAGTCGAGGTTCCCGATTGGGCCGAGGTTTTGGTTCAGGAGGAGCGTACGGCGCTTTTAAACTTCCTGGTTGCCCCAGATGGAAAACGCTTGTTTGCGACCAACTGCGCTTCCTGCCATGGTCGTTCAGTAGCATTCTCAGGCGGGGAGGATGAACTTCGCTCCATCATCACCCAAGGAGGCCTTCACCTTGAAATGCCTCCATGGCGAGAAACGCTCAGTGCCTCTGAATTAGACACGTTGGCCACATTTGTGGTCGATCCGACCGCTGTGCCCGGAGCGGATACCCTCTTCCAACAATACTGCTCTGCCTGCCATGGTGAACGCATCCCTATGGCCGATGATCTCACCCAAGCTCGCGAGATCATCGCCAGTGGAGGTACGCACGAAGTCATGCCGGTCTGGGGGGATGTGCTAACAACAGAACAGTTGGATGCACTGGTGAGCTATACGTTGAGCGCTGCGAGAGGGACGCCTCTCGAACTTGGTCAGCAACTCTACGCACAGAACTGTGCCACCTGTCATGGCGATTTCGGTGAAGGTGGACCCAACCCCTCCCGGCCTGGTGACATCATCGCCCCAATAAGCACCGCCGAGTACCTAAAGACACGCGATGATTCGACATTACGGGCCATCCTCACTCAAGGTCAGCCAAACTTTGGTATGGCACCATTTGGCACCGCTTTCGGAGGTCCATTGGACGATGCCGATATTGACGCCATTGTCAACTACCTCCGCTCGTGGGAGGCAGATCCACCTGTGGAGCTGCCACCTGAAGTGGCTGCGACTGTTGTTCCGCTTCAGGGCACTGAGATTTTCGCTGCCCTCTGTGCGCAGTGTCACGGGGTGAATGGCGAGGGGATTGTTGGACCCTCGTTGCGAGATCCGGACTTTCAAGCCAGGGTTACGGACCAGGATTTATTTAACATCATTAATAAGGGACATCCCGTTGCAGCCATGATCGCTTGGGGTGAGGTTCTTACCTCCGAGCAAATTCAACAATTGGTGACTTTTATCCGGCAATTGGCTGAGGTTGAAGGAGAAGTGACGGGCGGTATTCCGTCCTTCACCAACGATGTGCTTCCGATCTTCGAGATCCAGTGTAATTTTTGCCACGGCACATTGGGTGGCTGGGACGGTACAACCTACGATGCGGTGATGAACACCGGCGATCACGCCCCGGTGGTGATCCCCGGTGATCCCGAAGGCAGTCTGCTGGCTCAAAAGATCCTGGGGACACATACCGAGGGCACGATCATGCCGCCATCAGGCATGATGACTGAAGATATCATCGCCATCATCCTCGATTGGATCGCTGCCGGCGCACCGGAGGATTAAGACAGCCATGCGGAACTCGGGTGATGAGGCTTGGATTTCCAATCGGCTTATCAGCCGAAACGCATGAAGATTCATACGTGAGTGGTCACGATGTTCTCTAACATTCACAATTGGATCCAGACTGCTCGTAGCAGTTTGCGTGTTCGCGCTGCCTTGGTTGTCGCTTTCCCGGTCTTCCTTATACTCGTCATCTTCTCCCTGATCCATTATTGGCGTGAACTCACCATTCTCGAGGAACAGATAAGACTTACAGCGATTCAAGTCGGGGAGGTCACCCTTGGAAGCCTGCGCCACATCATGTTAGAGAAAAACCAACACCACCTGAATCAAGTCATGACAGATGTGGGTCGCATTGAAAATATCCAACATGTCATGCTGATCGATCTCGACGGGCGTATCACCGCAAACAGCTCCGATAAGGCTATGGGTGAGCTCCAACGCACAACGGATTTGGGTTGCCGAGAGTGCCACGATGTCTCTATTGAAACCCGCTCCCGTGCGACGGTATTACAGGCATCTGAGGACATGCTCCGCATCGCTACGCCAGTTGACAACGAACCTGAATGCCAATCCTGCCACCGTTCCTCCGACAATCACTTGGGCGTACTGTTGATCGATGTATCTCTGGTAGACAAACGCGCTCATCTACTGAAAGATCTCCGCATAGATTTAGCGATCTCCGCCGGTTTTACCCTTCTGGTTACGTTGGGGGTTTACTTCCTCATGCACCTGTTCGTGGTCAGACGCGTCGAACGCTTCCAAGAACCACTTAAGGCCTTCGCCAGTGGTGATTTCACCGCCCGTGTGGACTCATCACTCACACCAAGGGACGAGGTTGACGCTCTGGCTTCGGCCTTCAACCAAATGGCGACCGATCTCGAACATCAAATCGAACAACAAGAACAGCGTCATCAACTTCGCCAAAGGGCTATAATCGAGGAGCGAGAACGAATCGCGCGCGAGATTCATGACGGGATTGCTCAATTGATGGCATATGTAAACACCAAAGCTTCCGCCATTCGAATATTTATGAAGAAGCGAAAATTGAAAGAAGCACGTTCACAACTCCGACAGTTGGAGGAAGCCTCGCGCGAGTCTTTCATGGATGTTCGTACGGCAATCCTTGGACTGCGTACTACCGACACTCAAAGTGATGGTTTAGTGGCCACCTTACAGAACTTCATCACCAAATTCAGCGAATTGACCGACATCAAGGTAGATCTGGACCTGCCTGATCAAAGCGGCATGATCTCTCTCCCACCCGAAAGTGAACTTCAATTGATCCGCATCACTCAGGAAGCCCTCTCCAATATTCAAAAACATACCTCCAACAGGTATGCATGGGTCCGTCTTCGCTATTTCGATCACTCCCTCGAACTGACCATCGGTGATGACGGACCAGGCTTCGACCCTAAGTATCCGTCAGAGGATCGTAGACCCCATTTCGGCTTGAGTACCATGCGTGAACGCGCCGAGTCGATCGGGGGGACATTCGTTGTCGATTCCAAGCCCAGCACAGGCACACGCATAACCGTTCGCCTTCCTATAGAGGCGATATGACAATGCGTGTACTGGTCGCGGATGACCACTCCTTGTTTCGCGACGGTATCGTCAGCTTACTTGAAGCTGCCGGTTTTCAGGTCGTGGGGCAGGTCGGTGATGGTCAGGCAGCCATCGAAAGCGCACGGCTGTTGCGACCCGACCTCGTTCTCATGGACATCATAATGCCCAAGATGAACGGGTTGGAGGCTCTGCGTCAGATCCGATCCACACTTCCGGATACCAAGGTTGTGATGCTCACCGTCTCCGAGGAGGACAGCGATCTCTTCGAAGCTACCAAGTTAGGTGCCAGCGGCTATTTGTTAAAAAGCCTCAACGCCGATGAGTTCCTCGAGATGCTCGAGGGACTGGTCCATGGTGCGGCTGTCATGACGCGAGAGACGACAGCTCGTCTAATGAGAGGGTTCGCTGACTTGGCGGATTTGCAGGAACCGTCCCCAGATCGCTTGAGCCCACGCGAACGTGAGCTCCTCCAGCTAGTAGCAGAAGGGCTCTCAAACAAAGCCATCGGTCAACGGCTTTCAGTCAGCGTCAACACCGTCAAATACCACATGAAGAACATCCTGCAAAAGTTAGGAGCTCAGAACCGCACGGAGGCCGTTATGATGGCGATCCGCTCTGGGTTGCTCAAGCCTGACTCCACAGATTAGTACTCTCCCTTATCCACGTAACTACCCCTTTGGGTAGGTTTACACTTTCCTTCACCTACCCCATCGCGCACCTCTGTTTAGACCATCGGGCGTGGTCATGAGGCCCGCGATTCGTTAAGCTTCTTTAGAAGATCAGCAGCTCAGGTTGATGAGGTGCTATGGCGTACCCACGCGTCGTCATCCTTTCCGGTCAGTCACTCTTCACCGAAGGTGTCGCCAGTCGACTCCGGGAGCATATTCATCAATTGGATTTGACAGTGATTGATCCGCGCGGCACAGATGCCCTCGAACAGATTAAGTACTATCAACCTTCAGCCGTGATCTTAGACTCCGCTGACCCAGAGGTGGCTGAACTTTGTCCACTGAACGAGATCCTGATGGCGGTTCCGGCGGTGAAGGTCGTGCAGTTGGACGCCCGGCGCGAGCAATTTCATGTGGTGACAAGTGAGGAAAAAGTTGCTGGTTTGGTGCGAGATTTAGTCGATGTGATCATGCCCAGTGACTGAATTTGTGGACTGTGCAAAGAGCCATTATAAAAAATCATAGAGAAAGGAGTGATGCCACGGGGAAGAGAAGAAGAGACGATGAAAATAACCAATTGTAATGAATTGAGGAGAATTCTATATGCATATAAAAAGACTTTTAACCTATCTGGCGCTTCTGGGCCTAGCACTTGTCCTCGCGGCCTGTGCAGGGGCTCAAGGTGAAACCGGTCCTGCCGGCCCTGCCGGTCCTGCCGGCGCTATGGGTCCACAAGGACAACAAGGCGAGCCCGGTCCGCCAGGTGAGATGGCCGATCTCACCTGTACGGAGTGCCACAACGCGACCTCGTTGATCACCGGGAAGCAAACTGCGTGGAGCGAGTCAATGCACGGTACAGGTGAAGCCTACGTACGTGGAACGAGGAGCAGCTGCGCAGGATGTCACTCGGGTGGTGGCTTCAGCGCCATGGTCGCCGCAGGACTAAACCCCGGCTCGGTTGAGGCCGGCGATCCAAACCCAACGCGCCAAGATTGCCGCGCCTGCCACCAGATCCACACCAGCTACACGGCTGCCGACTGGGCTCTGGAAACAACGGACCCGGTCACGCTCTATGCCTTTGAAGGGGTGACCTACGACGGCGGGGAGGGCAATCTGTGTGCCAACTGCCACCAACCGCGCCGACAGATTGCTGAAGCAGTTGACGGTATGATCGAGGTCACCAGCACCCACTGGGGTCCACACCACGGGGGTCAAGGCTCGATGGTGCTCGGTATTGCAGGTGCCGGTGACGTTGAGGGCAGCCCTAGCGTGCATTACTCCATGGTAGCTGATACCTGCGTCGCGTGCCACTTGGGCGAAAGTGACAACCACACCTTTGAGCCGGAGGTTGATGTCTGCCAGGCATGCCATGCTGACGCTGAAGATCTCGATATCAACGGTGTGCAGACCGAGGTCCAAGCGATGCTCGATGAGCTTGAAGAGTATCTGATTGCCGCGGGCTGGCTCGACGAAGAAGGCCATCCAGCCGTAACGCTCATCCCCGAAGCGGAAGCTGTCGCACTCTGGAACTGGATCTACATCGCCCATGAGGACGGGAGCTTGGGTGTCCACAACCCGGCCTACACCAAGGCCTTGCTCGAAGCGGCATTGGCTGTGTTTAAATAATCTCGACTCAAACATCGAAATGTCTGACAAACAGGGCTGCCAGCTTGGCAGCCCTGTTTTATTCTGCGTATTGACCACCTTGATTGGCTTGGCAAGCCGCCCGTATGACACGGTTCTAACTGCACAAGAAAACAGAGTAGGGGTGGGACAACCCCGCCAATACAAGAAGAGATACGCTCTGATCGGTGATTAAATACAATAGGCGCCGCATCGAAACAAACACGACGCCTAAGGATTAACGAGTAGATCTTCCCTGTATCAGTCCCCCGCGCTCGCTGCACGAACCGATCTTCTTCTGTAGACATGGTAGCTATGGTCAACCACATTCAGGTATTGCACCCCAATGGTGAAAGCCAATATCCCATAAGCCACTACGCCCGCGCCGGCGATGAATTCGATCAGTGACGGCACATAACTCGTATAGCGAGCGACAATCTCCTGTGGCAAATAAGTCAGGACGACCAGCATCCCCGCCAGATTTGTGTCCCAACGATAAGCAACCACCCCACCGACAACCATGGCAAGGGCGATCATCCTGATCCACGGATTCGTCCGCGTGCGCGAGTATAGCAGCAGGATGATGGGAATAATGCTGCCAAGTAAGATTTCCCCTACCCAGAAGTTGAACGCCAAGGGACCCTGCGTTAACAATCGCAGACCCTCCGTTCTACCCGGCTCGTAAGTGTACGTCATCGAGAAGGCATCCCAGAAGCGGAAATACAAGTAACCAATTAGCACCCAACCTACAGCGTACGTCAGACGATCAAGTAGTGCATCGTTGACCAGCACCCGGGCGTTCAAGCGGGCGGTCAACATCGTAACCAACGTGGTGAGCGAAATACCTCCCGCAGCAGCTGAGATGATGAACAAGACCGAAAGCCCCGGACGATACCAAATCGGGCGCGCTTTGAGAACCCCATAAGTGGCACCCAGGGAGGATTGGTGCAACATCGACAACAACAATCCCACCACCGCCAGATAGGGAGCAAAGTGATGAAACCATTCCATACGGCTCGCAAGCCATGGCCACCGCTTTCGCATCCACTCGGCTTGGCCGATGATCGGCACCACTTCCATAACCAAGACGCACAAGTATAAACAGACGCACATCGTGACTTCCCACAACACAGAGTGTGGGTTCCAATACACGAGAGCGTGCCAGAAACGATCCGGTCGGCCGATGTCCAATAAAAGCGTCAGCACAGCCATAGTGTAGCCAATCAAGCCGATAAAGACCGCCGTGCGCGCAACCGGTTGGTAGCGCCTGAGCCCCACGAGATAGACCGCTGCACTCAACAGGAATGCGCCGGCGCTCAAAGCGATCGACGAAAGATCGATCGTGATCCACAAACCCCAAGGGACCAAATCGCTTAGGTTGGTGACGATCAGCCCCTTAGCGAAGACTATCCCTCCCGCGACTGCCCCGGCCACCATGATTGAAGCGAGTCCAAACAGCCACCATTGATAGCGAGTAATACGGGGTATTCTACGCTGAGAAATCATGTGGCCACCTCTCTATGGGGCGGGATGTAGTACACACGTGGATCCGTCCCCAAATCCTCACGCAATCGATAGGTATGATGGGCTGCGATGGCTTTATTGACGTCTGACGCGAGGTCATTGAGGTCACCGAAAATTCGAGCGCCCACCGGACAAGCCACGACACAAGCTGGCGTGGCCTCCTCGTCGATCCCCGGGGTTAACCCATAGGCCAAGCCGCGGTCAATGCGATGGGCACAGAAGGAGCACTTCTCAACTACCCCCCGAGGCCGACGCGGAATCTCGGCTTGTCCCCATCTAGGAATTGCAGGGTTCTCATCCGAGAATGCCTTCCAGTTGAATGCCCGGGCGCTATAAGGACAGGCCACCTCGCAATACCGACAACCAATGCAGCGGTCATAATCCATCATCACGATCCCATCGGCACGATATTGACACGCACGGACCATGCAGACCTCAACACAAGGTGCGTGCTCGCAATGCATGCAAGGGCGAGGAAGAAATACCTGCTGTCCACCAACATCTCCCGCGTGGATCACGCGGTTCCAAGAGATCTCTGGCGGCACATCATTGTGCGCTCGACAAGCCAGCGTGCAGTAACCGCAACCGGTACACTTCGATTGATCGATCACCATCGCCCAACTGTGCGGACTTGACCCCACAGGCTCGGCAGCCGATACCCTGCGAGCCACCCTCATGCTAACAAGCGTTGTTAAACCTGCAATCAGGGTTTTAAGAAAACCTCTTCTTTCAAGATGCTGACTTTCCATACCATTTCCCTCATTCATCTTCATCTTCGTGTCTCATCCGCTTGTACCAGCGCTCCAGCCACGGAGCTAAGATCATCCCCGAAGCCATGCCAATTAACCCGGAAATCATGGCGAAACCTACCGGACTCACCGGACGGGGCTCAAGACTGACAGTCGCCGTTTCCACCGAAGCCATCGCATCCTGGATAATCGGTGTCGTAGCGGGTTCAGGGTGTACCTCCACAGGATCATGCATCTGATAAGCATGACAGTTGTTGCATGTGTTCAACTTTACGCCGAAGCTGTGATCTAGCACTGCATGGCCTTCACCAACCTCACCACTTAGTTGGCCAAGATGACAATCGGCACACGTCAATCCTTCCGCACTGTGTGCTGAATGAACAAAATTTGAAGCACGCTCTCGATGGCATGTAGCACACAGATCTGAGGCGTCCTCAGTTTTCAAGCCCGTAGCATGTGGATCGTGACAGTTTATGCATGCCATCCCTTCCTGGCGATGCCCACTTACCTGCCACTCGAAGTAAGTCTCTGTATGGCAATTACCGCAGTAACTTGCCGACCGATCGGCAGGCATTGGGTCAGTGGGATGATTCTCAGGAACGGGCATGTGGCAGGCTTCGCAAGTGATTTCATCCGTAACCCAGGTGCCATTGAGGGGATCATATCCCGTTACATGGCAGCTCAAACATTGTCTAGGACGACCTTGCTCCGCCCAAACTTCATTGAAAGCCGTGTCGGAGGTTGCTTTCGCATGTTCCCCCATCTCCCATGCTGCCTGGAATTCTCGGTGACAGCTCTGGCAATTGAGCTCTGGATCCACCTGGGCGTAACTGTCAGGATCCGCCCCGACGAGAGCAACCGACAACAGGATCATCGGACCAGCAAGAAGGAACCCGATTGCTAATCGAAAGAGCCATCGCTTCATATCAGCATCTCCTCAATGCATGTGTTCAAGTAGCTAACAAAGCCGGGGCCTCTCGAAAGACCTCACAATCAAGACACGTCTCAAGGAGGCGTCCTTGGCCGTCCCTAAAGATTTGCCAACACGGTACTTCAGACTGGGAGTACGCAGGACAAGAGTCACGTTTCTCTGGCGCACAATCTCGTGTTTCCCAACAACGCACCTGACGCACTTCCGCTCCAAGTGAGTGAGGGCGTACATGCCCCTTCTCCGCCTCGGCTAGCCAGTGGGCATCAAGTCTGCGGAGCGCCCATGCCACAAGCGCGGTGAAGGCTATGGGGAGCCCAAAGCGAATTAGGAGTCCAGATAGAACGGCAACGGCCGGTTCCAACCACTCCATAGCATTACCTCACAGTTACGACGCATGCCTGCGTTCAATCAGAGTTCCGACAATCAGTAATAAGCAAACTGGTAGCGCCAACCGAACAATCGCCATGAGGACAATCACGAATACGGAGGTCATCTCACGCTCCTGTATCGCTTATGACTTACACTTAGTTTAGATGGCAGATCTTCATGCGTAAATTCGGTAAATACCCGATTTTGTATCTAGAACAATCTACCCATAATCTGTGATGAAAATGGATGGTTTAGCGTATATGCTCGCAAACCAAATACGAAGTATTGGGACACAACACCCATGCCAGACACAAAACGGCCCGGCGCGGGAATGCGCCGGGCCGTAAGGTAACCAAGACAGCCTATCGGTTAAGCCTCGATGATCCCTTTACGAATGGCATACTTCACCAACTCCGTCCTGGAGTGCAGGTTGAGCTTCCGCATGATGTTTTCCCGATGCCGGGCGACTGTCTTAGGACTGATCCCCAAAGTATCCCCAATTTCAGCGTTGCTTGCGCCGTCGGCCAGATGAGCAAGGACCTCTTGTTCGCGCGCCGTCAAACCATTGATTGCCTCAGGCGTTCGAGTCTGTTGATCCTGCGCGAGGTAATCTTTCACTAGATATTTTGCCAATGAAGGATAGAGATATACCTCTCCCGCGGCTGCGACGCGTATCGCCGTAAGCAACTCCTCCGGTGCAGCCCGTTTCGGAACATATCCGCTCGAACCGGCCTCAAGCATTTTAAAGAAATACTCTTCGCCCTCGTGGATCGTCAATGCTACAATTGCCGTCTTTGGACTCAGTTGTTTGATCTCACGCGCGGCTTCAATACCCGAAAGATCAGGCAGACCGATATCCATCAGCACCACATGGGGGTTCAACTTCTCCATAACCTCTAAGGCTTCACGCGCGGTACCATACTCACCGACGATCTCGACATCAGTTTCACTCTCGAGGAGCATTCGTAAACCCGATCGTACCACTGCGTGATCATCCACCAACATCAGACGAATTTTCATCACCACCCTCACTTTCATCGGGGTAAGGAATTACGACCTCCACTCTTGTGCCCTCTCCCGGCCTTGATTGCAGATTGAAATCTCCCCCCATCTCCAAGGCACGTTCTTCCATGCCCGCAAGGCCTAAAGACGGCCGCCGGGAGTCCAATGACATGATTTGGGTATCGAAGCCACATCCATCATCCTCCACGACTAAAGTAATGTCCTCCGACCCATAGCGAAGCGACACTTGAGCCGAATCGGCATCCGCATGCTTGACAACATTGGTCAAAGCCTCCTGCGCAACACGGAAGAGGCCCGTTTTCACCTCTGGTGAGATCTCTTGTTTATCACCCTCGACTTCTACACTCACCTCAAGGGAGGCCCGGACTTGTACCTCTCCTGCGTACCAGCGTAAGGCTGCCCCAAGACCCAGGTCGTCCAGGTGGGAGGGTCGCAGGTCTGCAATGAGCCGCTGTAACTCATCCAAGGAGTGCGCCGCTAAACTCTCGAGCTGACGCAGGGTAGCTGCCGCCTTATCCACATTTTGTCGAAGTGAAGTGCCAGCTGCTCTTAAACCCAGACCGATCGCTGTAAGCGCTTGGCCAGTCTCGTCGTGTAGTTCACGCGCGATACGTTGACGCTCGGCTTCTTGTGCTGTGACTACACGTTTCAGCAACTCACCGCGCATCGCCTCGCGGCGCTTGGCCTCCTCCAGACGCGCCGCTTGTAACTCGGCGATCTGACGCTGGGTTTCCACTTCGAAAGCGCGTAGGAACCGAATCACAAAGATCGCAGCGACACTCGCCGCTCCCGCCCGAAGGAGTTGAACGGGAAAGCCGAATAACTTAAGGAAGAGATTCGAATTTAGTACATTCGAGGGTGGTAATAGGCTGGGGCGGGTGAATGTCTGGCCTATAACACCATACCAGACAAATGCCACGGCAGCCCACAGGCTGTCTCGACCAAAACGCGCCATGCCTGCTCGACGAAACTCTCTTTGTTGCGCGACCAAACCAGCGGAGGCGAAAAGCGCCGAGGGAACAGCCAAGATATAGCGGGTCCAAACATCCGCCACTTCCCATAGATCTGAGACCATCGGAAAGCGTCCTCGCATAGCCAGCAAACCGAATCCCCATATCGCTGCCTGTGCCAAGGGAACGAGCAGACTCAGACGCCGCCCGCGCTCACTGCTCGCGAGCAGAGAAGATCCAAAGGCAGTGAGAGAGAGGAATGAAAATGCTAGAAGGGCAATCCGCATACTACGCCAAGCTAAAGGCGCTATACCCTGTCCCGGTAACAGCACCAAGATTTCGAGCATCTCAATCCATTCGTGAATGCCATGGAGCAAACCAAAGGCCGCCAACGGACGTAACGCATGGCGTAACCTCACATCAGAACCGCGACCGGCTTCTAGCGTGATAGCCAGGCCCATGCTGAAGAACGCCAGGCCATAGACAAAGAAAATCAGGGCGATGCTCGTATCGCTCAAAAGTTCTCCTCTGAGTGCGTGTAGTTCAACTTGAAGTTTATCATCAGGCAACTATGGTCGATAATAACCCTTTCGTGTAGGTTTTCGGCCCACCTATTGCATATCCTTGAAGAGATGAATACCGTGCACACCGCGGTAAGCTCATTGTCTCAATTGGGCGCCACATCGCCGACAGAAGTGATCACTCACGCCGGCTTGCAACCCACATTGGTGGCAGAACACCGGTGAGGCATCGATCTCAGCAAGGTCCTTCGCCTTCTTTTTAGCTGACCGTCTCCTGCGCGGGCGCGGGCGAGCAACCGCTTCTTCGCGTCTTAGGCGAAGAAAGTAAAAACCGCCAATAGCCAGCAGGACCACGCCAAAGCCACCGATCACCCAAGGCAACCAACGACCCAAGTCAGGGGTGCCCCCTCTCGTGATCGCCGGTCGCACAACCAATGGGCTTGGGGGCAGTGAGTCGACAGAGAGCCCCGATGTGGTCTTGAAATAGGTTACGCTGATCAAAAAATCTGTCTCTGCGAGCGCCGGTCCGAGGTCCCTTGCATAGTAGAAAAAACCGTCCTCCTCAAATCGACCCCCTCCTAGAGGTGTGATCCTCATTCCGCTCGCCCCCACCGGTTGCTGTACCTTATACGCGAAGGTCCCCAGGGCCACCCCCCCCGGCCAAAGGAAATTAAATTTCCGCTCCTGCCCCTCAATGATCAGAGCGTCGTAATACTCCAGCCAAATACCTCGGCTTTCCGTCTCCACCGTGATCGTCGCCCACTCGCCTTCCACATCTCGGGTGTATCCCGCATCCAGTAGTGCCCCATCTGATCCATAGATCGCGACTGCATGAGGCTCCTCTACTTCGGCGGGTATTGGCAAACTGACGCTGGTCGGCAACGAGACGTCGGAGGGTAGCAAGGCTCGATAAATGACCAACACCTCCGAGCGGTCGAACTCCGGCCACAATGCCACTTCTAAAAGCTCAAGAGGAGCCACGTCTTTTAATGAGGGGATCCCACCTGTATATCCAGGCGTCGATTTTGAGTAAGAGAAATTAATCTCAATCGTCGAGGAATCCGACTGAGTTCCTAAATCCTTTCCAATATACGTCAGCCCACCTTCCCTAACCGACGTTTCCCCTGGTGGTGTGACCCTCAGATCACTTACCCCTAGTGGTTGTTGGACCTCATAGAAGAAAGTCCCAAGATCGATTCCTCCCGGCCAGATAAAGGTATAGCTCCGATTTCGATCCTCAAATATGAGACGGTCATAGAATTCCATTCTCACCTCGAGGACATCGGTCTCCACGCTGACCGTCGCCCACTCGCCGATAACTTGGCGATTATAGTCTACCCGCAGCAGCTCTCCTCCCTCGGATCTGACCGCGACGGCATGTGGTTCACCTACCCTGGCCGGGATCGGCAAGCTGACGAGGGTCGGAAGCGGAGTCTCAGGCGACAACTGCACCTGATAAATCACTAATACAGAGGAGCGATCGTACTCTGGCCACAAAGAAACCTCCAAGCGTTCGATCTCCTCCTCTATTTGTGCTACAGCGGAGGACGACGGGAGAATACTTAGAAGCATTAGAGGGAGAAATAGAAATCGTGATATCACGCGCATGTCGAGCTTCCAGGGAGTTCCCCGATAATGAGTGATCTCCGTTTCACTCCAGATCCTTGGTTGAAAAACACAATCTTAGTCCACAAAATTCGATCCGGATAAACCTATTCTACCCGGAATTGTCGCCTCTCTGCTCGAGTAGTTTGGGGTTCGGCCTCGTCTATGAAATTCCAAACCAATGTAGAAGTGGACCTATTTTAGAACGATGTAGGGGTGTTTCGCGAACCGCCCCTCCAATGTTCTAGATTGTGCTTCACTGCTTGTAAAGGCAATTCGTTAATTGCCACTACATGTATTCGACAAGGTTAAAAAGTCTCCCGAGACTCAACAGATAGCGCTCAGGAGTTGGTTTTTGCCTCTTCCCAGGGGGCGCAAGTAATTTCTTTCTATGTAGATGCGGGGCAATCCCGCCCTTACGGTTATATTTTCACATATATCGTCATGGGTTTGAGCATCCATATCGACGGATGACCGTCCAATTGAATCCTCACCAATTGGAGTTTATCGAGTCCACACACAAGGAATAAGTGACAGGTATAATAGCCCTATGAATCCATCAACACTATCACCGCCGAAATTGATTCAGCAGGATAAAGAATTTCAGGATTTGGTGGACTTCCTTCACTCCCAACCTCGTTTGGCTGTCGATACCGAGTCAAACAGTCTGCATGCCTATAGGGAACAAGTTTGCCTGATCCAGTTTTCAATCCCCGAGGATGATTTCCTCATCGATCCGTTATCATTGCCTGATATAGGGCGACTGGACGCCCTTTTCGCTAGCCCGAAGATCGAGAAAGTCCTCCATGGTGCCGAGTACGATATCATGTGCCTCAAGCGCGACTTCGGTTTTAACTTCGCCAACCTGTTCGATACGAGAGTGGCAATTCGCACACTCGGTAGGAAACGGAGCGGATTGCGGGATGTACTGGTCGAAGAGTTCGATATCCAGATCAGTAAACGCTACCAACGCGCGAATTGGGGGAAGCGCCCACTTTCACCTGCCCTTCTCGACTATGCGCGTTTGGATACCCACTATCTACTACCTCTCCGTGATCGTCTCGATGAAGCCTTGCATGCAGTAGGACGCTGGGAGGAAGCCCGTGAGGATTGTGAGCGTATTGCCATCATAGACGCGCATGATAACGGGTTTGACCCTAAGGGATATTGGCGCATCTCAAACGCTTGCACCCTCACACCGAGACAGATCACCATCCTGCGTGAACTGTACCTGTACCGAGATACACAGGCGCGTCATCTCGATCGACCTCCGTTCAAAGTCCTGGGGGACAAAACACTGTTAGCCATCGCTAAAGCGTCATCGAAGGGCTCACACGCATTCCAGAGTTTACCAGGGATGACACCTGGCGTAATTCGACGTCATGAAAAAGGCATCCTCGCGGCCGTAAAGCGTGGTCAGCGAGCCCCCATTCCCCGCCGTCCAGGCCACAAACCCATGGATGAGATCGTTCGTGCCCGATACGAAGCCTTACGGACGTGGAGGAAAGACATCGCGCGCGAGCGTAAAGTAGAATCCGACATCATCTTACCGCGCGAGGTCCTCCTTGATATCGCTCAATCGGCACCCGATGACGCGAAAACCTTGCAGAAGATCATGGCCCCTCTCGAGTGGCGCTTCAAAACATATGGCCAAGATATCCTCAGGGTCCTCCGGGGTTAAAACTAAAAAACAATGAGGGGCAAATGAAGATATCCTTCCATGGGGCAGCTCAAACTGTTACGGGATCACGTCACCTGATCAGTGTTAACGGACATGACCTATTACTCGACTGCGGTCTATACCAGGGGAGACGAAAGGAAACCTATCGACGAAATTTGAACTTTCCTTTTGAACCCTCTCTCGTCAACGCTGTGGTCCTTTCTCACGCACACATTGATCACAGCGGCAACCTGCCCAACATGGTTAAGCAAGGATTCGGCGGTCCAATTCATTGCACCCGCGCCACGGCACATTTGACCGACATCATGACCCGTGACTCGGGTCACATCCAGGAGGCCGATGTCGAGTTTGTGAACAAGCGACGCGCCCGGCGTGGGCAGCCTCCAGTCGAACCGCTCTATACCATGCTGGACGCACAACAGGCAACCAAGCAATTGGTGCATCAAGACTACACAAAACCCTTCGAGCCTGTGCCGGGAGTCGTAGCCAAGCTGGTCGAAGCTGGTCACATCCTCGGGTCTGCTGCTATCGTTCTCGAGTTGGAAGAGCGGGGACGAAAAGTACGGTTGATGTTCTCCGGAGATATTGGGAGACCCGAATTGCCCATCATGCGTGATCCAGAGCTTCCAAATGGGATCGATTATTTGATCATGGAATGTACCTATGGTGACCGTTTACATGATTCACCCGGGCAGGCCTATGAAGATTTACAAGCCGTCGTCATCCGAACAGTGGAACGCGGCGGTAAAGTTATCATCCCGGCTTTCGCCGTTGGACGTACACAGACCTTGGTGTATTACCTACACCAGATGATCGAGCATGGAGACATCCCCCACATCCCCATCTTTGTCGATAGCCCTCTTGCGATCAACGTTACGGATATCTTCCGGGCGCATCCTGAATGTTTTGACGATGAAGCACTCGCTTTCATGGAGGCCGATCCCCAGGGCTCCGCCTTTGGCTTCGATTTGCTGACCTACACACGTTCGGTGGAGGAGAGTAAAGCGATCAATGATATGAAGGGACCGATGGTGATAATCTCAGCTTCGGGCATGGCTGAGGTTGGCCGCATCTTGCATCACCTCCGGAATAACATCGATGATTCTCGCAACACGATCCTGATCACTTCTTGGATGGCACCCCACACACTCGGACGACGACTGCTCGAGGGTCGGAAGAAGGTCAAGATCTTTGGAGAGGAACATCGGGTACAGGCAGAGGTAAAAAACATCAACGGGCTCTCAGCGCATGGAGGTCAGGAATTTTTGGTAGAGTACGCGTTGGCTTCGCAGGATCGTCTGCAGCAAGTTTTCCTCGTCCACGGTGAACCGGGACCGGCTCAGGCACTCCGCGAAAAGCTGGCAGGTGCAGGTTTTACGAAGGTACACTACCCTGAAATGGGTGAGCAAGTGGAAATCTGAAACAGGCCGCGCTATAATCGCTTCGGATCGCGGAGAGGTGCCGGAGTGGACGAACGGGGCGGTCTCGAAAACCGTTGTGGCCTTTGCGGGCCACCGTGGGTTCGAATCCCACCCTCTCCGCCATAAAAAACTCCCCTCAGGGAGTGTTTTTCTTCTACCCAATGCAAGCAGGGGCGGGGTAACCCCGCCCCTGCTCTAAACTCACACTCCAGAAGCCTGCAGTAGGTCGCTGCCCACCCGGTTACGTGACAATCTCGATCGCCTCAAGCCGCTCGAGGGCTTTCTCCAGGACGTCAAAGCCTCCCTGCCAAAAATCGGCGGAGTGAATGTCGATCCCAGCTCGATCAAGAATGCGCACTGGCGAATCGGAGCCGCCTGCCGCCAAGATTTCTAAGTATCGAGGCTTGAAACTCTCACCCTCTTGGAGAAATTGTTGATAGAGTGATAGGACCAACAAATGTCCGAAGGCATACGCGTAAACGTAGAAGGGAGCGAAAAAGAAGTGTCCGACCTCCGCCCACTCGACCGCGAAATCGTCACTTAGATCGAGCGATTCCCCGAATTGTCCCTTGATATTCTCGAAGTAGACTTGTGATATCTCATCCACCGATGCGCCATTACGGATCGCATCATGTGCCTCCCGTTCAAAAAGTGCAAAATAACCCTGGCGCATGATGGATGCATAGGCATCGTCCATCTGATGGAAGAGCAGATCACGCTGTAGTCCTGGATCGGGATCCTTGGCCA
>JABAOF010001255.1_pt3 | contig 28785 bp, 20 predicted proteins | sample 7062171 | NCBI WGS metagenome assembly JABAOF01 (sample SAMN14538628, study PRJNA623070) | marine sediment metagenome | biome: marine biome [ENVO:00000428]; feature: marine pelagic biome [ENVO:01000023]; material: deep marine sediment [ENVO:00002113] | place: India: Gulf of Khambhat ...
GCAGATGAAGGCGATCCAGAAGGAGCTGGGGGAAGACGAATCGCAGGAAGTGGACGAGCTGCGCGAGCGGCTGTTGCAGCTCGAGCTACCCGAACAGGCTCGCAAGGAGGTCGATCGAGAGCTGCGGCGGCTCGCCCGCACCGCCAAGGACTCCATGGAGGCGCAGGTCATCCGTACCTACCTCGAGAACGTGGCCGAGATCCCGTGGAACAAGCGCAGCGAAGACCACCTCGACCTCAAGGAAGCCGCCCAGATCCTGGACGAGGATCACTACGGCCTGCAGGACGTGAAGGATCGCGTCCTCGAGTTCCTCGCCGTGCGACAGCTGCTGCAACAGCGCGATGAGCGCACCACGGGTGAGTTCGTGGGGAACGTGGACGACCGCCGCTCGAGGGGATCCATCCTGTTGTTCATCGGTCCGCCCGGTGTGGGCAAGACGTCCATAGCCAAGTCCATCGCACGCTCCATCGGGCGCGAGTACGTCCGCATCTCGCTGGGCGGCGCGCGCGACGAGGCGGACATCCGGGGGCACCGCCGCACCTACGTGGGTGCGATGCCGGGTCGCATCATAGAAGGAATGAAGCGGGCCGGCACGAAGAACCCCGTCTTCCTGTTGGACGAGGTGGACAAGCTCGGCGTCTCGTTCCAGGGCGATCCTGCGGCGGCGCTGCTCGAGGTGCTCGATCCGGCGCAGAACGACTCGTTCACCGATCACTACCTTGGCGTGCCCTTCGATCTCTCCGAGGTCCTGTTCATCGCCACGGCGAACTTTCGCCAGATGATCCCCGGGCCGCTGCTCGACCGGATGGAGGAAGTCGAATTCACGGGCTACACCGAGAGCGAGAAGCTGCAGATCGCAAAGCAGTTCCTGGTTCCGCGGCAGCTCGCCGAGGCCGGACTTGCGCCCCGCGAGTTCGTGCTCACTGAGGACGCTATCCGCAAGGTGACCTCCAGCTACACGCGAGAGGCCGGGGTCAGGCAGCTGGAGCGGGAGATCGGGAAGATGGCGCGCAAGGTGGCCCGCAAGATCGCTGCAGGCGAGGTCGAGGGCATGGAGCTCTCCCCCGACGATGTGGAAGAGCTCCTCGGGCGCCCCACGGTACACCCCGAGCGGGCGGCCGAGGAGGACAAGGTCGGCATCGCCACCGGGATGTTCTACACACCCGTTGGGGGTGACATCATGTTCGTCGAGGTCTCGGTGATGAACGGCCGGGACAACCTGGTACTCACGGGGCAGCTGGGCGACGTGATGAAGGAGTCGGCCCAGGCCGCTCTGACCTATGCCAAGTCACACGCGCAGCAGCTCGGCATCGCAGAGGAGACGCTGGCCGGCAAGGACGTGCACATCCACGTCCCGGCGGGGGCCATTCCCAAGGACGGTCCGTCGGCGGGGGTCACCATGGCCACTGCGCTGGTGAGCGCTCTGTCGGGTGTTCCGGTGCGACGCGACGTGGCGATGACCGGCGAGATCACTCTGTCGGGTCGGGTTCTGCCGATCGGCGGGGTTAAGGAGAAGGTGCTTGGCGCCTGCCGCGCGGGGATCTCGAACATCATACTACCGCAGGAGAACCTGGCGGACTTGCAGGATTTGAGCGAGGACGAGCGGAATCGGATCACCGTATATCCCGCAGAGCGTCTGGGCGAGGTACTCGAGGTGGCCCTTGGCGCCGAGGGGGAGAAGACGGTGGAGGCCGAGGAGGAGCCCGAGTTCGTCCCGTCCTCCACGTAGCAGGGGCTACCAGCTGAGCGAGCGAGCCAGCAGGCTCGAAACTCCGTTTAACCACTCGGCCCGGCGGGCATCCGCCGGGCCTTCTGTCAGGGTTCCTTCGAAGGCGAAGTAGCCCAGCAGGAGGATCACGGCCTGGCGCGCGACCGCCCGCGGATCCGCGTCGTCGCGGAAATACCCCAGCCCCTGGCCGTCGGAGACCGCCCGGGCCAGCCGGTCGGCGAGGCCCCGCACCGGGAGGTCGGACGGCGTCCCGTTCGCCTGCTCAAAGGCCCCTCTCACCAGCAGCCTGGCGAGGTCAGGCGACTCGGCCAGCGCATCGAAGGCTACCTTGAGCTCGTGCCTGAGGCGCCCAGCGGCGTGTTCCGGCGCCCGGCGAACCGCCTTGGCCGCGCGGTCAAGCCGTGCCACGGCCTCCTCCATGACCGCCCGATACAGGCCGGCCTTCGACCCGAAGTAGTAGAAGAGGAGCTGTTTGTTGACGCCCGCCTGCTTCGCGATCCGCTCGGTGCGTGCTCCGGCGTAACCGAAATCGGCGAATTCGGGGATCGCGGCTTCGATTAACAGCCTGGGAGAGTTGCGGTTAGCGGTATCACGGGCCACTTCGTCAACCGGCTGGTTGAGGCAGCCCAATAACTTGGTGTCGAGGTGTCTCTTGTCAAGACACCTAGTGGGTTGGTCAGGTAGTCAAAGCTGCGAGCGAGGCGCTCGCTGCGCCCACGAGGACGGGGTCGGACGACCAGTAGCCTGAGAGGACCCCCTCGCGCTCGGTGGCCAGGATCGCCGCGCCCGCCGTGACCAGGATGGTGGCGGCTGCGCCGAAATGCTCTCGCACCCTGTCCGGGTCAACGGTCCCGGCGACGTGGAGCGGAAAGCGCGCTGCCGCCTCCCCCACGGCCCAGAGCTCGGTCTCGGCCCCGTCGGCTGCCCGCTTGCGCCACACGGGGAGGAGCTGAGCTAGCTGTCGGCCGGGTGCCAGGAATGAGACTCGGCCCGCAGCGCGGGCCGCCGTCCGCAGGGCAAGCTCCTGAAGCTCCCGCTCTCCTCGCAATGGGACGATCGCCGGCTCGCCGCCCCCACTCCGCTCCCGCAGTTGCCGCTCCAATTGGTCGAGCTGCCGGGCCTGGTCTCGGGCAACCAGGGCCAGAACGCTGTCCGGGGCGACGGCTCGAAAGACCTGGGGCGTCTCCCCGCCCGCCACTGCGGCACCCTTGGCCACGAGACTGTTCAGTGCCTGGTAGGTGTTTGCCCTGGCAACGCTCAGGGCCTTGGAGAGGCGGTATCCGGAAGAAGGTCCCAGGTCCAGGAGCGCCTCGTACACCCGGCCTTCCGTGGGCGTGAAGCCGAACGGCGTGAAATCCAGGCCGGTCATCGTAGTAGTCACGGCTACTACTATACCGGTCTCAGTATCTCAGCGCCACCTGTGAGCGGGAAGAAGCGGGACCGGGGGCCTCGCGGCGGGGGCTACCGGGTCGGTGGTGAGGGTATGAGGGGAGGCCGGGCACCCGGCCGAGCGCCGAGGCTAGGCGTACTCCAGCTTCCACCCCGCCAGCTTCGCGATGAGCGCGAGCCGGAACGTCACGTCCGCCTTGCGCTGCTCAAGCGTCTTGCTGTTCACCTCGAGCGGGAAGGCGAAGTCCGCGACTTTCGAGCTGCTCTTGGGAAGAGCGCGCAGGTTCTTCGGGTTCCACACGCCCTGTTCGTCGCAGTCCTTGATGAGGCGGCAGAGAATCCGGCCGGCTGTGGGAGAGCTCTGCAGGATGCCGAGGCGCGCAAGCAGCTCGATCCAGTGCAGCGCGAATGGCAGGTCCTTGGGGTTGCCGGAGCTGTCGGCCTTTAGAGGGTCCCCCAGCAGGTGGAACGTCGGTTTCATGACCTTGCGGCCGACCTGAATCACGTAATCACGCCGCGGCGATGCCTGCACCAGATATGCGCGCAGCCGCTCCACGAACCCGGCCCGCTCCCGCTGCAGGTTCGGCATATAGGCGACGATTGCCACAGAGAAGACGGTGGGTGGGTAGGCTTCGGGCTGCAGCACGTTGCGGGAGCCCGAGCGCTTGATCGGCTTGTCGGAAAGCCCGCTCCTCAGGAACTGGGAGACGCGGCTTGCCACCCGGTGGGCCGCCCCCCGCACCCGCGGGTCGTCGATCTTGCCCGAGTGGGCCAGTGCCGCGGTCGCCGCCTCCCGCATGAGGTCCCGAGCCCAGGCGCCGAGCGAGGGATTCGTCTTCGCGACCTTCTGGTACTCGAAGAGAAGCGCCGGGTCCTCGTCCCGCGAGAGGATCCGGTGGAACACTCGCTCGGTGAGCCTGCAGGGGCGCTCGTCGCAGGGGTAGCCGAGCTCCAACAGGTGACGGTATTGCGCCACTGTCCCGACATCCTTGATACCCTGCGCCTTGGAGGCCGCCAGGCCCAGGATGTTGCCGCCCCACACGCCGTTCGCCCTCTGCTTCCGGACGGTCTGCGTAACACCTTTGTAATCAACGACTTCCGCGCGCAGAGCCTGCACGTCGGCGGGAGTAGCTGATCCACTGGGGAGAATCTCGGCGACGGTCCGCCAGCGGATGGGAGCACACGCGGTGCCTCTGATCCACGTGACCGGAACCCGATGTGTGGTCGGCAGATCCAGGGGATTGTCTCCTTGAGGAGCCGGATGGCCGGAAAATCGGGCGGGAACATACCTACTTTGCCCCGATTCGGCCAGTAGCAGAATGGCAGGAGATTCGGGCTCGGTTGGCCGGTTCGCGGTTAGGCCTGCCCGGGTGGCCCCTAGGGAGTGGTCTCCCGTAGCCTCCTCAGCCGCAGCTGCTCGCCCGCGGGCCGAAACTCGGAATCCCTGTTCCACGCCGGGTATTCGGTGGTGGCCGCCAGCGCCCACGCCAGCCGAAGCATCAGGTGCACCTGCTGGAGGAGACCCGCGAAGTCGAAGTCGTCGCGGAAGGCGTCGCTCGGCTGGTGATAGTGGCTGGCCACGTACTCCTGCTCCTGCGCCGTCCCCCAATCCGGGGGCCGGTCCACGAAGTCCGCGCCGGTGCGGAGAGACACCACCGGGATCCCGGCGCGCGCAAAGGCCAGGTGGTCCGAGCGGTAGAAGTGGCCAGCGTGTGGGCTCGGGTCCGGCGCTTGCGCGACCCCCTCCGCGACCCAGGCCCGCTCGACGTAGGCCAACATCCCGGAGCGTTCCGCGCCCACCGCGACCGCGTCCGCGGTGGCACCCCAGAGATTCGCGCGGTCGACGTTGATAGCGGCGGCGGTGTGCTCGAGGGGCACGGATGGGTCCTGCGTGTAGGCCAGTGCTCCAAGGAGCCCCGCCTCCTCCGCCGTGGTGGCCACCAGCAGGATCGAGCGACGGGGTGGCGGCCCGCTCGCGGCCAGCCCCGCCCCCACGGCCAACAGAGCGGCCACGCCGGAAGCGTTGTCCAGCGCCCCGTTGTAGATCGAGTCGCCGCTCACCGGGATTCCCGTGCCGATGTGATCGTAGTGGGACGTGATGACAACCGCCTCACGCCTCCCCGCGGGATCCGCGCCGTCGACCCGGGCCACCACGTTCGCGGACCGCATGCGCCGCACGTCGCTCCGGATGTACACCACGGCGTGCGCGTCCAGCGGGATCGGACGGAACTCGGGTCGCTCGGCCCTGCGCACCAGGAGGTCGTAGTCGCGGCCGGCAGCGGCCAGCATCGACCGCGCGGCCTCCTCGGTGATCCAGGCTGCGAATCGCAGCGTCTCCTGCACGGGCCGGTCGAGCTGGATCTGCTCGCCCGACCAGGAGTTCCGCACCACGCTCCAGGGGTAGGTCGCGCTCTCGTCGGTGTGGATCAGGATTGCGCCGATGGCGCCGAGCCGGGCAGCCTGCTCGAGTTTGTAGGTCCACCGACCGTAGTAGGTGAGAGCCTTGCCGTTGAAGCGGGACGAGTCGGAGAGACCGGGGTCGTTGACCATCATCAGCAGGATCTTCCCGGTGAGCGAGGTGCTCTTGTAGTCGTCCCAGCCCCACTCCGGTGCCTCGACCCCGTAGCCCACGAACACCACTTCGCCGTCCACGGTCATCGACTCTTCGGGGCGCATGGGCCACGCGACGAACTCGCTGAGATACTCGAAGCTTGTGGTGCGGGGACCGATCCCGAGAACCAGCGACGGTTCGGGCTTCACGCCGACCAGTTCCACGGGCTGGAAGTAGCTGCCGTCCTCTCCCGCGGGCTCCAATCCCAACGCCTCGAACTGGGAGGCGATGTACCGCGCGGCGATGTCGGCCCCCGGAGTGCCGGGGGCACGCCCCCTCAGCAGGTCATCGGCCAGAAACCGCACGTGCGCCCGCGCCATGTCGGCCGTTGGTGCGTCGAGGGCGCGCTGCAAGGCGGCCGCCATGCCCTGTTCCGGCTGCTGCGCCTCGGCCACCGGCGCGAGCAGCAGGGCTGCGCAGAGAGGCAGTGTCAGGTGTCGCATCACCAACACCTAACCTTTGTGATCATGCCGGGTATGCCAAGGCGTGCCTCGCTGGTGAGGACCAGCGTCTCCTCGTCCAAGAAGTCGATCGCCTCCCCCTGGGGCTCTCGCAGCCCGAGCCAGCAGGGCTCTCCCTCGCGCACGACGCTGGCTCCGTCCAGCCGAAAGAGGATGATCTCCGTATAGGTGCGCACGGCCAACCGGCGTCCGGAGGGGGAGATAGCGGCGCCGGTGACCAGTCGGCCCAGCGTGCGCTGCGGCACGATGTCGAGGGCATCACCGGTCTCGGCGGTGACCGATTGCGAGGAGGTGGCCCCCGCGGGAATGCGGTACAGCCTGATCCGGCCCCTGCGTCCCTTGTTGATGAGGAGGATCTCCCCATCCGGCGCTACCGCCATCGCCTCCACGTCGTGAGAGCCATCGGGGTAGCGCACCTCCATGCGGCGTGCCGGGAGATCTTCTCTTGCCCGCTTCCCCCGTGGCGGAAGCTCCTGCGGCTCCTCTACGATGTATATCGCCACGTCGCGTCGCCGCTCGAGGTTGTCCCCGGTGTCGGCGATGTAGAGGCAGGCGGTGCCGCTCTCCGGGCATGGTCCGAGCGCGATGTCCTCCCAGTCCTCTGCCTGCGCCCCCGCGAGGCGGAAGTGACCGAGATCCGCCCCTGACAGGTTGGTGACGTAGAGCATCGGCTTGTCGCCCCCGTCGTTGTGCGTCCACAGGACGCCGGGGTGTCTCCGGCTCGCGGCCACCCCCGAGCTCTCACGAATCTTCGAATCCTGAAACACGCCGGTGATCTCGTAACGGGAGGGCTCGACGTACTGGCCGACGACTGGCGCGCCCGGCCAAGCGAGGAGTGAGACTGCGAGGAGAGCCCCGCAACAGACGCTGAACGGCGGCGAACAGGACATCGACGAATTGTACACGGCCGCTTGCTTCACCGAAACGGAACCGTCAACTTTCGGCCCTTGTGATTGAGAGCATCAAGTCCAGACCAGTGGTTCGCCGACCCGACCGAGTGCGGTTCGACGGGCGGGTCCTGTTTCTGGTGGACGACGCCGGCCTCCTCCGGCGCCAGCTCGGCGGCCGGGACCTGGCGTGGCCGGTTGACGCGCCCCTGCGGGACAACATCTCCACCGACGAGATCACACCCGCCTACATCTGCTACTACTACGATGAGACCCTGGGTGACTTCCCCTACCTCGGGCTCAAGGCGGGGGACGAGTTCCCGGTCACACGGGGTAGCGTGCGCAGTGGGGGCTTCGTCTGCTCCGTCAGCGGTAAGCGGCGGGGCAAGGGTTCCTCCCGAGAGCAGTCGCCCTACGCCGAGATGATGGCGGGCATCCAGCTCGTCGTCGCCGAGAACATCGAGCGCATCTACCGCGAGAACTGTCAGAACCTCGGCATCCTCACCAGCACCGATTTCTCCTTGATTGAGCGCGTGCGTCGTGGAGATGAGATCCCCCTCAGCGTGTTTACCGAGGGCGAGGGAGAGATTACGCGCGGCATCATCGAGCACGGCGGCCTGTTCCATTACAACGTGGCCAGGATCCAGGGGCAGGTACAGGTGCCGGCGGTACAAACCGGCCGGCGGCTTATGACCCTCGGCGAGAAGATCATCGCGCGGCACTGGGTGGCGGACCTCTCCCGCGACGAGGTCGGTGTCCCGTACGTCAGGCCGGGCGACGAGGGCTTCGTGCGCACCGATATCCGGTTCAGTCACGAGTACGTGACACCGATGGCGGCAATCTTCTGGCGGGACTACGTGGGGGAAGAAGAAGGGATCGTGGATCCCGGGTCGGTGTTCCTCTTCCGCGATCACCTGACCTTCCTCGAGCTCGCCATGACGGACGAGCGCAAGGCTCAAGGGCTGTTGGATGTCGCGCTCGAGCTCAAGGGGAAGCAGGAGGAGTTCGCCGAACGGCAGGGGGTGAGGCTGTATGGCGAGCTACCGCGCATCGGGCCACACATGTCGGTCGTGGGGTCGGAGGCTATCTGCCACTCCAAGATCCTGGAGCAGCACGCGCTGCCGGGGCATCTCATCATCGGGAGCGATTCCCACACCCCACACGCCGGCGCCATCGGCGCGGTGGCGTTCGGTGTCGGCACCACCGCGATCTTCAACTCCTGGCTCACCAAGGACGTGCGCATCAAGGTGCCGCCGTCGGCCCTCGTGCGGGTGAGCGGGCGCAAGCCCGACAACGTGACGGCGAAGGACTTCATGCTGCAGATCCTGCGGCATCCCTACGTGAAGAACGGGCACGCAATTGGGAAGATCGTGGAATACGCCGGTGAGGCGGTGGAAGAGCTCTCAATTGACGAGCGCGCCACGATGACGAACATGGCGGCGGAGGTGGGGGCGTTCACAGGAGTAGTGAGACCCGACCGGAAGGCGGTGGAGTTCCTCGCGAGAGAGCGAGGACTCGATCCGGATGATGTGCATCCGCTCCTCGAGGGGTTGCACTCGGATGAAGGCGCCGAGTACGAGACGGTCATCGAGATAGACGCCCATGACCTGGAGCCGATGGTGGCCCTTCCGGGCGATCCGGGAAACGGCCTGTTCCTCCGGGAGCTGGGCGGGCCCGTGAAGATCGACATCGCCTACGCGGGCTCCTGCACTGCGGGGAAGAAGTCCGACATGGACATGTACGCCCGGGTGTTCAGAGAGGCGATGGGGCGAGGCGCGCGGGTGCACCCGCATGTGAAGTGCTTCATTCAGTGCGGCTCGCAGGAAGTGAAGCGCTACTGCGAGGAGAACGGGTACCTCGAGGTCTTCCGCGAGGTGGGCGCCGAATTCATCGAGCCGTCCTGTGGCGCCTGCATCAATGCGGGCCCCGGCGTTTCTTACGACCGGGAGACCGTCACCGTGAGCGCCATCAACCGCAACTTTCCGGGACGCTCCGGCCCGGGGCAACTCTACCTCGCGAGCCCCTACACGACGGCCGCGAGCGCCATTGCCGGGCACATCGCGGCCTGGGACACGTAAGCTGTCACGCTGGGCGGTCGCCGACGCTGCCTCCCAGCTCGTGCGTGAGTCGGTGCAGCGTTGTGCCGCACCGTGGAACAGCGGTGGAAGGGTGCGTGGGGAGGGCTACCGGCCCTCGTTTGGGCTCTCCAGCGGTCCCAGTACCGGGTCCCCGGCCTGGCTCGACCGCAGCGCCGCAGCGGGATATCGCCCGCTGGCGTTCCACAGGATCCAGTCGGTGAGCCCAGCATCTTCGACGGCCTGAATCTGCGCGCGCACCTCGGCGGCCGTGTAGCGCGGCCGCCTTAGGGTGAAGGCCTGGAGGTAGGGCCGGATGCGCGCCGGGTCGCGCAGTCGCCGGGAGCGCACGAGTCCGTCCTCCAACGCCCGGCGGACCACGGTGTAGGGCTCCGCGTTGGGGTAAGGGATGCCGTAGGCGCCGCGCGGGTAGTGGCTCGGGTAGACCATCGGCAGAAGCACGTCGGCCAGCTCGGCGAGGTCCTCCCAGTGCTGCCCGATTCCCATCCCGTCGTTCGAGGTCGTTGTGAGGCCGAACACGTCGATCGTGAAAGGCACGCCTACCCGTTCGACCCGCTCCTTCAAGAGCCCCACGTTCCGGCGCACGGCGGCGCGCTTGCTGTCACTCCCCTGCCTCGCCCGGAACACCGCGGCCTGCATCCGCTCCTTGGGCTCGTCGGGGAAGCGCACGTAGTCGAACTGGATCTCCTTGAATCCCATCACCACCGCCTCGGCGGCCAGCTCGGCTGCGTAGATCCACACTGAGTCGTGATACGCGTCCACCCACGGCTTGCCGAGACCGTCACGCCATAGCCCACCGTGCGTGTGGTGGATCGCCCACTGCGGCCTGCCCCGCGCCAGCAGCGGATCGCGGGCCACCACGATGCGCGCGATGGCGTGTATTCCCTTCGACTCGAGCAGTGCGAGCCGCCGCCTGGGGTCGCGTACCCGCACCAAATCGTTGGCGCCGATGGACACGGCGGTGGGAACGCTGGAGCGGTAGGTGACGAACCCGGTGGCGTCCTTTACGTCGATCACGAATGCGTTGATCTCGGTCGTGTCGGCGAGGGCCACCAAGCTGTAGAACCGGTTCGAGCCGAACACCCAGGCGTTGAGGTAGATCCCGCGCACTACGGCCGGCGGATGACCAGGTGGTGGCGCCGGGAGCGTGATGGGATCGGGTACCGGCGCGCCCACCCACGCGAGGTAGCTGGGTGTGGGCTCGGTGTGCACCAGTGTCTCGAGTCCGGGAACCTCGATGGGTGGGAGCGGCATGCGAATCGCCGCCAAGTCTGCCAGGAGGAGATCACGCAGATACTCTGGCACCGGCTCCGCGAGGTGCGGCGGCACCAGCCGCCCCGTCGCATCTTCCTGCGCCGCGACGGGCGTGCCGAGCGCGAGCGCGCCGGCCAGCGTGAGCGAGGCGATCCACCTGCGGCTCACTGCTGCTCCTTCGAGAGCGCGTTGAAGACGAGCGGGTAGGTCGCGAGCGTTTGGCCGCGATACTGTGGGCGAAACCCGTAGAGGATGACGCGTCCCTCACCGACCGACACTTCCACCAGCGCCGCCTTCCCCGCCACCTCCTTCGGCTGCAGCACCCAGCCCGATAGCAGAACGCGCTCGGGGTCGTCGGGCCAGCGGCCGATCACGTGCACACGCCGCGAACGCTCCACCTCGAATGCGGGGCTCCGCTGGAACCAGGCCGCCACGGTGTCCGGCATGCTGCGCGCGAGCGGGTGACTGGTGTCGAGCTCCAGGCGGAACAGGCTCCCTGGCGCGAAGAACTCCTGGGTCTGCTTCCCACGGAGGGCATTCCGCACCGGGAGGCTCAGCGCCCCAATGGCGAACTCCGCAGCGTCGTTGAACGCGATCAGGGTGCCACCCCGCTCGACGAACTGGTTCAGCGCTACGATCCCCGCCACGCCGATACCGCCGGGGTACGGCTCGGGGTAGCGGGAGGCCGGGAGGCCGTTGATGATCGTCGAATCCCGCATGTCGGGGATGACGATCACGTCGAACTGCTGCCGCAACTCCCCCGCGCGCACGACCGAGTCGACGAGGGAGACGTACGGCACGCCCCAGGTGTCGAAGATCCAGCGGGTCCACCCCTCGTCCATCGAAGCGGCGTAGCTCTTGTAGAGCGCGACACGCGCGCGCGTCGTGTGGGCGTACCGCGGCGCCGGAACCGTCACCGGCTGCGACAGGGCAATGGGCACGCTGTCTCTCAGCAGCGCGACGTCGACACCCATCAGCAGCGGCAGTGTATGCGCCGTGACGTCGTACGGCGGCCGCGGCGGGCCGCCCTCATAGAGCCGCAGGTCGGGGTATACCTGTGGCTCGAGCAAGGCCTTTGCAAAGGCTGCGTAGGGCTGGCGCAACACTACGACGTAACTGCCGGCGGGGAACTGCTCGCCCCCAGCGGTGAATGCAGAAATCGCCGTGCGGATCTCCACGGCACCGCGCTGCAGGATGCCGAGCATGGTGTTGAGGCGGATCTCGTCCTGTCCCTCGCGCGGAATGACGTACGCGTAGGGCCAAGTCTCCCAGCCACGCACCGCGCGGTCGCCGATGGCCGCGAAGTGTGAGAGCCAGACTTCTCGGTTCACGGCAGCATGACGCAGGAGCGCGAACGCCCCGGACGTCATGTAGTCCACGATGTCGCTCAGGCCCCAGCGTCCGCCCGTCCACGGCGCAGGGAAGTTCCAGCTTGCCTTTCTGGGATTGACGCCGCGACCGCGAGACGTGAGGTCGGCGAGAGAGAGCTCTATTGGCGTCGCCAGCTCCGCGCTCGCTGTTTCCGAGAGGATCCGCACGCCGGCGTGGTAGTGCTGATAGGCGCGCGCCGGCGTCCAGGCGTCGTACCTCGCGCTCACCACGACACCGGTCTTGCCCTGCCCCAGCAGCTCCCAGGCGACGGAAGTGCCCAGAGCGGTGTACCCCTCCACGATCAGCGGGTCGACGTTGGGCTCGAACGGGTCGATGAACGGCGGCACGAAGTAGCGCACCCCACGTGCACTCGTCTGGTGGAGGTCGTGCACGATCTGCGGGTGCCAGACGTTGTGCAGGCTGTCCACCGTGAGCTGGGTCTCCTCCTGCGTGAAGGCGTACCAGTCGCGGTTGTTGTCGTGGCCAACGTAGTGGTGGTAGAGCTCCGGCGGCCGACTACCCTCGGCCGCAGTGCCCAGTGTCTCGTTATACCACCGCGAGACGATGCTCACCCCGTCGGGGTTCAGCGACGGTACCAGTAGTAGGACGGTCTCGTCGAGGATGCGGTTGATCTGGGCCGAGTTCCCGCTGGCCAGCCGGTGGGCGACGATCGCCGGTGCGAAGTGCCCCCCTACCTCGGTGGAGTGGATGCACGAACTGATGAGGACGATGGTCTTGCCGTCCCGAATGAGCTGCTCACGCTCCGCAGCCGACGTGCGTAGCCTCGGGTCGGCCAGCCTCTGGTTCATGGCGCGGATCTCATCGAGCCGGGCCATGTTGTCGGCGCTCGAGATGATCAGTGCCACGAACGGCGCACCGAGCGTGGTCTTGCCGAGCTCGCGGTACTCCACTCGATCACTGGCGGCCGCGAGCTTCCGGTAGTACTCCACCAGGGCGGGCCACTCCACGAGCTTGCGGTCCGTTCCAGGTACGAATCCCAGGACGGACTGGGGTGTGGGCACGGCCTGCGCGGCGAGCGAGACCGCCTGCGTCAGGAGCGCGAGTGCTGCGATGAGTGACGACGTGACGACTCGGCGCATGTGAGACCCCTGGTTCACGAGGCGGCAGAGGGCGGTGAGGGGCGGTAGCGAGTTCCGCTACCGCCCCTCGGCCGCCCTGTTGTCTAGTTTGTTTCTTGCCGCCCTTTCCGTACCGCTCGAAACCCGACCTTACCTGGTTATCTACTGCGTCGGGCCACCGGACAGCAACTTCAGCTCCACCCGTCGGTTCTGTGCCCGGCCCTCGGCCGTGCCGTTGTCGGCGATCGGTATGTCGGGACCGTAGCCGCGCGTCTCCATGCGTGATGGGTCCACGCCCCGGCGCGCCAGGTACGCCTTCACCGACTGCGCCCGCTGGAGCGAGAGCCGCATGTTGTAGGACCGCCTGCCCGTGATATCGGTGTGTCCACCGACCTCGATCCGCACGTCCGGGTGCGCCAGCAAGGATGCGGCGACCTCGTCGAGGATGGGGCGCGAGTCCGGCGTGAGCGCGGAGCGGTTGAGCTCGAAGTGCACGCCCCTCAGCACGAGCGGCCGGGCGACACCTTCCTCCACGACGAAGAGAATCGGGCAACCCACGTTGTCCACGGCCTGGCCGGGCGCCGTGTTGGGGCAGCGGTCCTGGCTGTCCAGCACGCCGTCGCCGTCGCTGTCGTGCTCGATAACCTCCGGCGGACAACCGCGCTCGTTGACCTCGGTGCCCGGCGGCGTGTCGGGGCACTCGTCGAGGGCGTTCACCACTCCGTCCCCGTCGAGGTCGGCCGGACACCCGGTCTCGTCCACCGTCACGCCCGTCGGCGTGTCGGGACACTGATCCAACCCGTCGAACACGCCGTCACCGTCGCTGTCGAGCGGGCAGCCATCGGTGTCGACCGTGGCGCCGAGCGGTGTGTCGGGACACTGGTCGAGCCCGTCGAACACGCCGTCTGCGTCGGCGTCCAGCGGGCAGCCGTTCTCGTCCACCGAGGCACCTTCGGGTGTGTTGGGGCAGACATCGATGCCGTCTAGTACCGTGTCGTTGTCGGTGTCCGTGGGACAGCCCGCCTCGTCCACGAATGCGCCGGCGGGCGTGTCAGGACACTGATCGATGCCTGCAAACACGCCGTCACCGTCGTGATCCAGTGGGCAGCCCACCGGGTCGACGTCGGCGCCGCGCGGGGTGTCGGGGCACTGGTCGGTGGCATTCGCCACGCCGTCGTGGTCCGCGTCGCGCGGCGGGCCGCCGAACGCGAAGATGGACAGCATGGCGGCGGCACCAAAGTTGAGGGCGCTCTGTCCCGTCGTCGTCCAGACCGCCGAAGAGGGCAGCCAGTCGAGCCGCCCCTCGACGCGGACGGCGGCACGGCCGCCGACGGAGAACCGGTCACCCAGGATCAAGTGGGCCTGGTTGTCCTCCGTGTCCACGGCGCCCGCGTAGAAGACGCGCGTGTAGCCGGCGCCGATGTACCAACTCCCCAGCACCGTGGGCCGCGTGTGGCCGAAGATGGTGCCGCCGAGGTTGGTGACCTTCACATCCTCGCCGGTGGCGTCAGCTGTGGTGGTGGTGTGGTCGGCGAACGCCTCCAGCGAGAAGATCCGGCTGAAGTAGTAGGCCAGCAGACCGCCGGCGCCGAACTCCGAGTCCAGCGCGATGGCCTCGTTGTCATAGTTGGTCACGAGCCCGTAGAGACCGAGCTCGACCTGCCCCTTCGAGCCGGACTGGGCCCAGACCGGGGCGCTCAGGCAGGCGGCGACCAAGNNCCCCCCCCACCCCCTGCCACTGTGCCGTAAATCACTCGTTTTCCGTGCGATCGCCCTTCAGGAACCGGGCTCCCCGACCCAATTGGTCGGCCATCTCGCTGAGCTCGCTGGCGCCCCTCGCCAGCTCGGCCAGGGCCAGGAGCTGCTCCTTGCTGGCAGCCGCCACGCCGGCGGCCTCCCGGGCGGACCCCGCGGCAGCCTCCCGGGCGTCGCCCAGCAACCGCTTGGCCTCCTCCGCGAGGTCCCGGTTGCGCCGTGGCCCCTCGGCCATCCGCTCCCCCGTCTGCTGTGCCACCTCGGCCGTGGAGACGATCTGGTCCAACTCGCCGGTCCAGGCCTCCGAAGCCTGAGTCACGGACTTGAGCTGGCTGTTCATCTCCTCCAGGACGCGGGCCGCCCGGTCGATGACGCGCCGCGTCTCCTGAGCCCCGCGCCCCATGTGCAAGGCGGCCTGGGCGCTCTGCTCCGCTAGCTTGCGCACCTCGTCCGCCACTACCGCGAACCCCTTTCCGTGCACGCCCGTGCGGGCTGCCTCGATGGTGGCGTTGAGGGCCAGGAGGTTGGTCTGGTTGGCGATTTGGGCGATGGTCTCAGAGAACTCCTCGACGTCGGCTGCCGCCTCCTTGAGCCGGCCCACCTCGGCCGCTCCTTCGGCGATGGTGGCGATCAGGGTGCCGAGTTGCTCCACTGCGCGCCCGCTCGCGTCGCGCACCCCCAGTGCCGACTCGGCCGTGGCGCGGTTGGCGTCCTGTGTCTCGGAGGCGGCGTGCAGGGTGCCGCCGATACTCTCCTCCAGCTGCTCCAGCGACTTGGCCACCTCCTCGACCCCCGTCGCCGCGCTCTGCGCCTGTGCCTCGGCGCGCGCCGCGCTCTGCGCCATGGTGTCGGCGGCCTGCTGGATCCGATCGCTCGCCGCCGAGAGCTGGAGCACGTAGGCCGAGGTGCGCTCCGACGACTCGGCCAGAGGCTCCGTGAGAGCGCTGACCGAGAGCGACAGCGCTAGTTGGGGAGCCAGCAGGTCGAGCAGCGCACCGTCGGCGGGGCGGTACATGGTCGGCTCCGAATGGCGCACGCTCCACAGCCCCACCAGCCCCTCACCGTGGAACAAGGGGACGAGAATCTCTGAGCCGGGAGACTCTCCCTCGGGGAGCACCATGTCCGAGCGGGTGAGCACGTTCGCCACGATTGGCTCGCCGGCGCTTACGGCATCGCCGGTCAGGCCGCTCTCCGCATCGAACCGCAGCCGCTCCGAGGTGCTGGTATCCACGATGAGCACCATCTCGTGCTGCTTGGCATCGTACCGCCCGAACCCCATGTTCTCCCACGGCACGAGCAGGCGCGTGAGTTGTTGGATCTGCTGGAAGTTGCGCTCGATGTTCACGTCGGCGGCCACGGCCCGCGCGAGGCGCTGGACCAGTGCCAGCTCGTCGGCCCGCACCGCCGTCTGGATGAGCCACCAGACCAGCCATGCAGCGACGATCAGCGCTCCGACCAGGAATGCGGTGGCGTTCGGGGCCATGTCGGCCGTGACCAGGCTGGCCCATCCCAGCGCGAAGGCAGCGCCGGTGGCCGACACCACGGCCTCCCACCGCAGGGTCAGCTTCACGTCCACCTTCGGGAGCAGGCCGGCCAGGGCGAGCTCGGCGTAGAAGCTCAGGTTGGCAACGGACGGCAGCAGGATCACGGCCAGCGTAGCCGGCAGGAGATTGGCGGGCTCGACGGCAGCCGCACCGACTTGCCCACCCAGGGAGTCGTACAGCAGGCCCACGGCGCCAGTGGCGACGACCACGTGACCGAGGGTCACGAGGCTGTCGCGCAGGCGCAGCCGCAGCAGCGGCACGTCGCCAGCGGGCACGCCGATCGCCGCCACCAGCGCCGCGAACTGCCACCCCCGCAGCAGAAGCGCCAGGATCACGATGCCCATGATGAAAGAAGCGAAGCCCTTCCCGGGCAGCGCTATCCCGAAGCGACGGCTCAAGGCTGCGGCCGTGGCGAGAATGAGCAGCTGGAGGCCGAACGATCCCTCCCGCAGCTCGGGGCGCATGACGATAGCGGCGAGCGCGGCGACGAAGAACGCGATGCCGGTGGTCGCAACGGCCAGGCGCAGCCACCGTGCGAACTGTCGGGTCTCCGGTCTCTGCACGGCAGGCACCGAGGTTGTGGTCCGACAAAGGGTGTGCGGCGGGAATGTCGTAAACCCGTCGAGAAACTGCAAGCGGGAACGCACCGCACTCGTGGCGGTAGCGCCGACGCAACCGTAAGTTTCGGTCGGTCAACTCCATCGGCTATCACGGGAGGGTGTGTGCAGGTATCGATTGAATACTGCGGCGTTTGAGGCTACAAGCCACGGGCCGCCGGTCTGGCGGCCGAGATCCACGAGGCCTACTCCGACGCTGAGGTCGAGCTGATCGAGTTGTCGGGTGGCGTCTTCGAGGTCACACTCGATGGCGACCTCGTGTTCTCCAAGCTCGCGCTGGGCCGGCACGCGGAGCCCGGCGAGGTACTGGGAGTCATTCAGGAGCGAGTGGGTTCCTGAGGTAGGCAGACATGCGCGTCGCGATCTCCACCGGGGGCGGTGACGCTCCCGGGCTCAATGCCGTCATTCGAGCCATCGTGCTGTCGGGGCTCAGTCGGGGATGGGAGGTATTCGGGGTCGAGCGCGGCTATGCCGGGCTGCTCGGCTCCGCGCGGGTGATCACGATGGACCGCGAGAGTGTGAAGGGGATCGTGCGGCTGGGCGGGACCATCCTCGGGACCACCAACCGCGGCAACCCGTTCCGGTGGCCGGTGCTGCACACCGACGGGACGTGGGCCGAGGTGGATCGCTCCGACGAGGTGATCGAGTCCTTCAAGCAGCTCGCCCTCGACGCGCTCATCGTCGTGGGGGGCGATGGCAGCCTCCACATCGCGCACCAGCTCTGCCAGAAGGGGCTACCCATAGTCGGGGTCCCGAAGACGATCGATCGCGACGTGAGCGGCACCGTGATGACGTTCGGATACGACACCGCGATCCAGACTGCTACCGACGCCATCGACAAGCTGCACGCCACGGCGGAATCGCATCAGCGGGTAATGGTGGTAGAGGTGATGGGGCGGCACTGTGGCTGGATCGCACTCCACTCGGGACTTGCCGGGGGCGCCGACGTCATCCTCATTCCCGAGATCCCCTACGACATGGAGAAGGTGTACCGCAAGATCCGTGAGCGGGAAGCGCTGGGACGCCACTTCAGCATAGTCGTGGTGTCGGAGGGCGCGCGGCCCAAGGACGGGGACGTTACGGTGAAGGCGGCCGCCCAGGCAGGCGGAGCGGAGCGCCTGGGCGGTGTGGCCGAGCGGGTCGCGGAGCAGATCGCAGCAGAGACGGGCAAGGAAACCCGCTCGCTCACCCTGGGGCACTTGCTGCGCGGGGGATCGCCCACGACGTTCGACCGGGTGCTCGGCCAGCGGTTCGGGTCCGCTGCCGTTCAGGCGGTGGCCGATGCGAAATGGGGCTACATGGTCTCGTCGGATCCACCCGACGTGGTCCTGGTGCCCCTGGAGGCCGTAACCGGGAAGCCGAACCAGGTCCCGATGGAAGCCGACTCCGTGACAGCGGCGCGCGCGCAGGGCGTCTGCCTGGGTGACTGAGCGGATCGGCTCGCCGGTCCACTTTCCCTAGCGTCTCAGTCTACATGTCCCCCCACACGCACGTCCGCGACCACCTCCTGCCTCCGGACCGGGAGGCATTCCTCCGCGCGGAGCCGCCCACCGGTCGCATCATCGTGATTGCTCCCACGAGAGCGGCGTGCGAGACGATCGAGCTGGCGTGTCGGCTCGATATCGAGACGGTGCTGGGGCGAGAGCACGGCGACGAGATTTGGGACCTCGCCGCCAGGGGAGTGGGCTTCGGGATCGTAGCCGGCACCGGGACGGGGAAAACGCTGGCCATCCGCCCCATCGCCGAGAGCACTCTGAAGGCGCCCCTCAAGGTCGGCGTGGTGAACCGCGAGCGGGAGGCGACGCCCGAGACGCCGAGCTGGAACGTCGTGATCGTTACGACGGGGATCGCGCGGCGCTGGTTCCAGGACGAGCTCATCGATCCGCACGACACGCTGGTGGTGGACGAGATCCACCAGACCTCGGCGGAGCTGGAGCTGTGTCTCGCACTGGGAAAGCGGGTGGGGTGCCGCTTCATCTGGCTCTCGGCCACTGTGGATCCGGCGTTCTACGCGCGGTACCTCGACTCATCGGAGGTGCTCGAGACGACCGCGTTCGATCCCGCGCTTGCGGCCGAGGTGCAGACCCGCCGCCAGAATCCGGTGGAGTTCCTGGACGACCGCTTCGTGCGGCGCAGTGTGAAGCAGCGTCGCGGCGTGGCGGTGTTCCTGCCCACCCGCGCCGAGGTGGAGAAGGCCGCAGCGGAATTGGGCGAGCGGTGGCCCCGCTTGAATGCCGCCTTCTATCACGGTGGTGAGCCGATCCGCGTGATCCGGCCGTTCCTGGAGGGCCCTGCCGACAAGCCGTTCCTGCTCGCCATGACGGCGGCAGGACAATCGGCCCTCAATATCCGCGGCCTGGACACCGTCGTAATCCTCGACTCCCGCTTTGGAAATGTCGTTGAGCGCGGGCGTAACGTGCTCACGCGGATGTACCTCGGTCCCAATGAGATCCTGCAGATGGCGGGCCGGGTGCACGGGCGGGTCCCGGACGGCGAGGTCTACATCCTCACGGATCGGGACATCGACTTCTTCGCGCTGCAGCCCGGCCCCCCAGACTTCCAGCTCGCCGGCGACAGCGAGCGGGTGGCGCTCACTGCGGCGGCCCTCGGCGTGGACTTGCTGGACCTGGAGCTCCCCGTGCCGCTCGACCGCCAAGCATATGCCCACGCGGTAGAGCAGTTGACCGATCGCGGCATCGTGGCCGGCGGCCGACTCACCTCCTACGGGAAGGACGTCGAGGCGATGCCGGTGGACCGCCCGTGGGGCGAGCTGCTGGTGCACGCCGACGACGAGATCATCCCCTATGTGGCAGTAGCCGCCAACGTAGACTCGCTGCACCGCATGACGCGGGACGACAGTGACCTGACGGGAGTCGTGGTCTATGGAAGCGACCACCTCACCGCCTACAACCTCTACGCCGAGGCGGTTAACCAGTACGGTTACCTCGGTGAGGTGTACGGGCTGCCCCGGCACCTGCTGGTCGATGAAATCGACGAATGGGCGGAAGACCGCGGCGTCCTGGTCAAGGCGATCGAAGACGTGGCGCTGGGAATGGCCTCGGTGTACCGCACGCTGGAGGTGCCGCTGCCTAGGGAGCTCCCGTATGCTGACCGAAAGGTGCTGCGCCGCTTCCAGGAGCTCGTCGCGCGAGTCATGCCCTTCGATCTCACGATTGACGGCGAGACGGCCGACGGCGAGCGGGCCCGTCTCTCCGACTCCTCGCTCTGCACGCCGAGCGGCGCGATTGCGGGGTCGATCCGTTACTTCGCCGACCGGTTCGGCGTGTCCCGGGGCGCGATCGAGGGTACCGACCTGCCGTTCGAGCTGATCAAGCGGTACGCGCAGCGGCGCGACCCGGTGGTGGAGTTTCGCGTGGGCCGACGCTCAGGACTCGTAGTCACCCGGAGCACGGAGTACTTCGGGTTCGTGCTGGACCGGGAGCGCACTCCCCTCAAGGGTCGGTTCCCCTCCGAGCTGGCGGGCAGCGCGCGAGATGCGCTGGCCGGAGCGCTGCTCCACGGCCACACGCCGCACCGCGACCAGCGGGGCGTGGCCCGGGCGGCGTCCCGCCTCGACGAGTACTGGCGCCGCTCGGGCGGCACCCTCGAGGTCGCCCAGCCGGCGGCGGTAGAGCGACTGATTCGCGAGCAGCTCGATGAGGTGACGAGCTGGGAGGCGTTCCTGAAGACTCCGGTGGAACTGGATGTGCCGGCGATGGTGCCGCAGGAGGTACGCGTCGAGCTCGACGCGCTTCCCAGCTCGGCGCAGGTGCTGGGGGATCGGATCCCGCTGCTCTACGATATCGAGGGCGGATCGGGTATCGCCCGGCTCCGCCTGAGGGAGAAGCAGGCGCGCAGGCTGCGGACGCGGGACCTGCCGCGCGTGGACCGCCGCCTACGGTTCAGCGTATACCGTGGCAAGCGTGAGGTGATCCGGGCGGCCACGCTCGAGGAGCTGCAGGACGCGGTACGCGTCTTGGAGCAGCGCTCGCGCGAACGGCGTCGGGGTCGGCGCTACCGCTAGGAGCGCGGCTGGGCGAGAGACAGGATCGCGAGCCAGGCTGCGGCGTACGCGCCTTCGAGCCCCTGCTGGTCCGCCCCGCTCAGGAGCTCGAGCCCCATTCCGTGCACCACGGCGCCGAGCAGCCACCCAACCTCCGAGGGCAAGATCGAGGCCTTGAGGTCGAGTTCCCGCAGCATCTGATCTGCGGCCTCGCCCAGCGCTGAGGCGAAGGCCTCTACAGACTCCTTGACCATTTGTTCAGGGAGAGCGCCGCTGGGACCGAACATCGACGTCCAGGCCCTGATCGTCCCGTCCTCTGACTCGCTGGTCAACAGACTCCAGCTCTGATCGATGGCCGCCTTAGGCGTTGGCGCTCGGAAGGCCGCGGCCCATGCCTTGCGGCGGCTGGCCGCGAGGTGCTGCGCCACCGCCTCGATCACGCCGCGCTTCGTCTTGAAGTGATAGTGGACCAATCCCTTGGCGCATCCCGCTTCCTTGGCGACCTGATCCACCGTGACGTTGGCGGCCCCCTTGCGACGGATGAGGGCGTCGGCAGCCGCGACGATCGACTCCTTGGACTGCTCTGAGTTGGTGCGCTTCTTGGGCATGTGATACCCCGACTGTCCAGACAGCCAAATCTAAGGAATACCAGTTGACAGCGCGAGAGCCGACCGTAGAGGACAGTAGATTGGTCTGGTGGTCAGTGCACGCTCATGCGACTTGGGTAGGGGCTTCGAGGGAGCTCGAGACGGCTGGGTGAAAGGCCCGGGTGACGCGTTTTGAAACCTCCTGGCGGTCGGGAGCGTAGAGCCAACAGGGAACGGAACCATGGCTGAGCGCCTACCTGCTGCTTTCTCTCCTCTCGCCCGGGCTGTGCTCGAGTCGCTGTCCGAGGGTGTCCTGATCCTCGACACAACGGGACAGGTCGCCTACGCCAACCGCGCAGCGCGCTCGGTGCTGCAGGATGTCAACCGGGGCGGCGACAACCCCCAGAGCCTGCTCCCGCAACTCGCCCGGGTCGGGGCGCGCATCTCACCGCTGTGGATCGGCGGCGCCAAGCTGGGTGAGGCGGTTTACCTGCCGCCGCAGAATAACGTGGGGAAGAGCACGCTCGCCGAGCGCGAGCGCCACGCGATCATCCAGACGCTGGAAGCCACGGGGTGGAAGCTGACCGAGAGCGCACGGCAGCTCGGGATTTCCCGCACCACGCTCTGGCGCCGGCTCCGGGCGTATGGCCTCGAGCGCGACAGTCGCGGCAGATGGTTCAAGCCCTCCTAGTCGCGCTCCTCGCACTCAATCTCCCTCAGGACACAGCGACCTTCAGCGACGCGGCGACGGCCGAGATGTACGCGCGCGCTCGGGTGCGGCACATCCGGCAGGACTCCCTGGTGCGCGATTACCAGGCCACGGTGCGGACCCGGCTCGACGCCACGGCCGGGCGGGGACGGTTCGCCCGGCTCACCACGTTGCTGGCGCACGAGTCGGTGGCCGAGGTGACGTGGCGGGCGCCCAACGACCTCAAGGTGGATGTGAAGGGCGCGCGGGCGCGGGCGCCGATAATCGGGATGCTACAAGGGCTGGGTGAGGATTTCGGGATAGAGGAACCGGCCGAGTTCGAGGAAAAGACAGCGCGCGAGATGGAGGCGGAGCTGCGGCAGGAGCTCGTGATGGACCGCCCCTGGTTCATCCCCCGCGCGCTGGGTGACAGCATCCGCCTCATGGGCGTGCCCGACCACGCTGCGCTGCATCCCCTCGCGGACGGCGGCACCGACTACTACCAGTTCGCGCTCACCGATTCGGTCACGCTGATCCTGCCCGGGCGCACCGTGCGGGCGGTCAAGATGGAGGTGCGTCCCAAGACCTTCGGGCCCGCCCTGGTATACGGGGACATGTGGCTCGACCAGCAGACGGCCGACGTGGTGCGCCTCACCGTGGTGTTCATCGGCGAGTACCTGTGGGATCAACCGAGTGGCGCGACGCCGGAGGACAGCGCCAGGGCCCGAGAGGAAAGCAAGGAGGCCGACCGGTATCTGAGCGTCGAGGCGGACGTCGAGTACGCCCTGATCGACAACCTCTACTGGATGCCCCATCGCCAGCTCCTCGCCATCACCGCTGAGATTCCCTGGATCCTGAACGTGGCGATTCCCGCACGTGCCATCACCACGTTCGGCGATTACCGGATCAACCGCTCCCCCTCGATGGATTTCCGGGTGGACGTGAGCGATCCGATTGTGCCGGAGGGCCGCCGCCAGCGACGCGTGCGCACGCGCCGCCGCCGCGATCCGAGGGACACCACCCAGGTGAGCGCGCAGCAGCGACGGGAGGAGGGATATGTGCGGGGTGGCGTGTGGAGCGACGGGCGGTGGGAGGTCGATGTGCCGCCCTCCGATTCGCTCGCGGCGTACCAATGGGAGACCGAGTTCCGGGTCGATCTCGACCCGCTGGAGGAGAGGCAGATTCGGGAGTCGTTCGCCCGCATGTCGGAGCTGGAGTACGAGCTGCCGCCGGAGTGGACGGGGAAGCGCAAGCTGGCGATCGCCTGGGAGCGCTTCGCCGACATCGTGCGGTACAACCGGGTGCAGGGTCTGTCACTGGGACTCGGCGTGCGCGTACGGCCGGGGCCCAAGTTCACGACGCTGTACCTCGAGGGGCGCTTCGGCATCGCGGACCTGCGGCCCACTGCATTGGCGGCGTGGCGGCGCGATGGCCCCAGCGGGCTGCTGGAGATCAGTGCCTACCGCACGGTGCACGAGGCGGAGCCGTGGACCCAGGGCCTCAGCATCGGCAACTCCCTGAATGCCTTCTTCACGGGGCACGACGACGCCGACTACCTCCTCGCCTCGGGGGGAGGGGTCTCGTACACCGTCAACTACGGTGCACTGCGGGACCTCGAGATCGGCGCGTACGGCGAGTATCACGAGACTATGGAGACCGAGACCGACGTGGCCCTCCCGCACTTGTTCGGCGACTTCGAGTTCCAGGAGAACCCGCCGGTGGCGCAGGACTGGTTCTTCAGGGGCGAGTTGACGCACCGCACGAGGATCGGCCCGACCACACTGAGGGACGGCGCCGACGTGCTAGCCGGGGACTCGCTGGTGGCGGGGCGGTTCTGGGGCGCGCTCTACGTCCCGTTCAAGGTGCTCGATCGGGCCGGGCGACTCACACTGCGCGCCGGCGTCACGGCGGGCGACGACATCGGTCAGTTCCTGTTCCGAGTGGGCGGCCAGCAGACGGTGCGGGGCCACACCTACGGTACCAAGCGTGGGCCTGAGTTCTACTCGGCGCAGCTGGACTTCGCTCTGCTCAAGCACACCTCCTTGTGGACACCGGTGCTGTTCGCCGACGTGGGCGACACCTTTGCGGGCGATCCCCTCGTGGGAGCGGGCTTCGGTGTCACGCTCCTGGGTGAGCTGCTGCGCTTCAACCTGTCGTGGGGGTTCAATCCCGACGTGGGCGCCCGGTTCGACATCATGCTGCGCGCCCCGCGCTGATTTCCCTCGGGCTCGACCTTCCCCGGCGGTTCCACTTTCGCCTCGCAACCCGACTCTCTAGGTTGCAGCCGTATGCGGCTCGAGCCTCTCGCGGCGGTGTTGCTGGTGCTCTGGGGCGCGGTTGCGCTGAGCGCATGCGGGGCCGAACCCGCAGCGCAGGCGGTCCTCACGGACTCCGCCGAGGCGGATGTGGAGCAGCGCCCCATGGCGCGGGTGATGCCCGATTATCCGACCCCTGTGCGCGGGCGCCTGGTAACGCGGAGCGCGGGACACGAAGACCTGGACGGCGAGTGGCCGGCTCGTGCGGGAACCTGCGAGGAGTCCCAGACCCTCCGGCTCATCGCGGGGGAGGAGCGCGCGGGGACGATTCTGCTGTTCTATCTGCCGCCGGAAGGTGAACGGGCCACCAGCTATCCGGTGGTGCCGGTGGACAGCACCGTGCCGGAGCCGCCGGCGGTGCGGGCGGGCATACAGCTACTGGGCACGCGGATGGGCGACTCCTACCAAGCCTTCGACGGTACGGTCGAGGTCACCGAGCTGGACCGGCGGGTCAGCGGACGCCTCGCGCTGCACGTGCGGAACATCGACACCCGGGACACCGTCCTCTACGCGGGAGTATTCGAAGGTGTCCGGGTGCGCCCTCTGCCAGAGGAAGAGTGCGCTACTGCGGAGGAGCCCGCCGAGCTGCCCGACAGCCTAGCCGACTCCTCTGAGGCAGACTCGTTAGATTAGGCGCCTTATGGAGCGGACGTACTTCCGGAAGGGCTTCGGCCTCAAGCGCCAGATCGAAGGCGCCCTCGCGGAGGACTACCACAGCCACATGGTAGACCGCATCCGCAAGGAGGGTTACGGCCTCACGGTCGGAGAGCTCACGTTTCGCCTCGCCAAGGAGTTTGGCTTCTGCTACGGTGTGGACCGGGCGGTGGAGTACGCCTATGAGAGCCGCACTAAGTTCCCCGACAAGCGCATCTTCCTGGTCGGGGAGATCATCCACAATCCCCACGTGAACGAGAAGCTCGAGAGCATGGGGGTCACGATCATCCGCCCCGGCGAGGACGGCCAGTTCGACTTCTCGCACGTGCGGCCGGACGACGTGGTGCTCATCCCCGCCTTCGGCGTGCGCTACGCAGACTTCCAGCACCTGCGTGAGGTCGGCTGCGTGTTGGTGGACACGACCTGCGGCTCCGTGCTCAACGTGTGGAAGCGGGTTGAGCAGTACGCCCGTGATGGGTTCACCGCTGTGGTGCACGGCAAGTACTTCCACGAAGAGACCAAGGCGACCACGAGCCAGGTCAGTAAGTACGACGGCGGCCGCTACATCATCGTGCGCGACATGGACGAGGCCGAGCTGCTGTGCCGATTCATCAAGGGCGAGGCAACCTCTACGGAGATGCAGGAGACGTTTGGATACAAGGTCTCGGACGGCTTCGACTTCGCGCGCGATCTCGAGCGTATGGGTGTGGCCAATCAGACTACCATGCTCGCCGGCGAGTCACTCGCCATTGCCAGGCGCATCTCCGAGGCGCTGACCGAACGCTATGGGCCCGACCATCTGGCCGGGCACTTCCGCACCTTTGACACCATCTGCTCCGCCACGCAAGAGCGACAGGACGCCATTCTCGAGCTCATCGAGGAACCGCTCGACATGATGATCGTGATCGGAGGGTACAACTCCTCCAACACGAACCACCTCGCCAAGATCTGCTCGAAGAAGGTGCCGACCTATCACATTGCAGACGCCGACTGCATCCTGCCCGAGTCCGGCGCGATCAGGTACAAACCCGTGGACAGCTCTGACGAGGTCGAACAGCGTGCATGGCTGTCGGGCGTCAGGTGCATCGGCATCACGGCCGGTGCTTCCACGCCGAACAACAAGATTGGCGAGGCGATCGAGCGGGTGCTGCAGAGCAAGGGCCTCGCGGTACCGTCTGCTTACGGGTAGGGAGCGTAACGCACAGTCGGGTAGGCCGGCCCTCCGGCACGGACAGCTTCGCCGGATGTCAGGTGCGGGGAACACCATGAGTCGAAGGTCCGGTATCGGCGACGACACAGTTCGAGGGGTTACGGGCGAGACCCGGCTGGCGGGACTCAATCGCCGGCTCACGCCCTCCGCTGTCGTGCTCGTTCTCGCCAACCTCGTCCCCATCTACGGCGTCGCCTTCCTGGGCTGGGACGTGTTCCCGGTCATCCTCCTGTTCTGGTTCGAGAACGTCGTCATCGGGTTCTACAACATCGTGCGGATTCTGTTGGCACGTCCCGGTGACGTGGGCCGCTGGTTGGCCAAGGTGTTCATGGTCCCGTTCTTCACCTTCCATTACGGGATGTTCACGTTCGTCCACGGGATTTTCGTGCTGGCGATCTTCGGGAGCGGGGTGGTGGAGTTGCAGGGCGGTCCCAGCCTGGAGTGGTTCGTGGCCGCCCTCACCGTGTCGGGTGTGATGTGGGCGGCGGTCGCCCTGTTCCTGAGCCACGGCTTCTCGCTGGGGTGGAACTACATCGGTAAACGGGAGTACCGGCGCGCTACGCTCGAGGACCTCATGAAGCAGCCGTACTCCCGTGTGGTCGTGCTCCATGTGGTGATCATCGCCAGCGGCTTTCTGGTCATGGCGCTGGGGCTGCCGGCGATCGGCCTGGTGCTCCTGGTGGCGCTCAAGATCGGTGTGGACCTGAAAGCGCATCTCAAGGAGCGGTCCAGGTTCTCGGTGCGAGAGACCTGAGCTGCCAGGGGCTGATCCTCTCGCACGGATGACCCAGCACCGATATCTTGCGTCTGAGCCACGCAACATCGAGACCAGGTGGGGAGATGGGTTATCACGGGTGTCGTCTCGTGGTTTGCACCGTCCGTACGCTCTGCGTTCTGATGCTCCTCGCCCTTGCGGCGCGCACAACCGCACGCTGCCAGGGCACTCCTGACGATCGCGCCGCACTCTTCGACTACATCCTGGCCAGGACACTCGAGCGCGAGGCCTTCTCCCCGGTGAAGAACCAGGCGCTGGGTCTCGACGTGGAAGGGGCGATGCTGCGGTATCGGGATGAGTTGATCGCCGCGGATACCGAGGAAGAGCTCTACTACGCGCTGGCGAAGATCAGCAACGCCCGCAAGGACCGCCATCTCCGCATCAGCCTCGTCGAGGGAGGGATCACACCCGGCGACACCGTGGGGGTATCTCAGGAGAACTATCCGGCACCAGGGACCTCCGTGCGACAGGCCCCCATTCGGTTTGCTACGGACTACGGTACGGAGGGCAGCTACTTCCTGTTCGTCAGTGACGTGGGCCGGAATATCGCCGCGCTCTCGCCGGGGCGTGTGCCCGAGGTGGGGGACTTGCTCGTCGCCATCAACGGTCGCTCACTTGGGGATTACGTGGAGGCCATCGAGCCGTATCATCGCTACTCGTCGGTCAACGGTTTCTGGTGGCAGCTCGCCACCTGGGCGTCCCAGAGGAGCTATCAGTTCCCGCCGCAATTCCACCGCGACGGTCTCGAGCTGGAACTCCAGGGGCTCAACGGAGAGCGCTACTCGTTGACCCTGCCGTACTTGCCGCCGGAGGAAATCNNGCCGGTCACGGGGCGCGCGACTACGCCGGCTTCAGTCCGGTGTTCGCTACCAGCACTTTCGACCTGTACCGCTCGGGGGAGCAGCCGCTCCTCCTGCTCCGGTGGCACGGGTTCAGGGAGAGCCTGGTTGACGACGTGGACCGGCTGATGGACTATGCCGCCGCACACGAGCTGCTGGACCACGCCGTGATCGTGGATGCGACGCGGAGCCGCGGGGGTTCGCTCGGCGCCTACGCCGTGCGGCGCCTGAGCCCCAAGCCCTTCAAGACGACGTTCGGAAACTTGCGCATCAGCGACGTGACCGGCGCATTCATCGAGCAGCGGCGGCAGCGGTTCGAGCGATCGGGGCCCTCGAGTCCGCGTCCGGGTGAGATCGACGACGGCACCTGGCTGATGGCCTGGCTGGAGGACGATGTGACGGCGGCGATCCGCGCCGGCCAGCGGTATACGAACAACGTCCCCTTCAAGTTGGCCCATCTGCCCAAGTACTCCGACGGGATCATCGAGCCCGCCGAGGTGCACTTCCGCGGACCGCTCGTATGCTGGCTCAGTCCGTACGGCGGCTCGCATCTGGATCAGTTCGCGTCGATCGTGGTGGACAACGCGCTGGGCTACACGCTGGGCATGCCGGCCGGCGGCTACAGCAACACCTGGGAGTGGGAGGAGGTGTTGCACTTCCCGATAAGCGGGGAGCCGGTCGTGAGGTTCATGTGGTCGATCGGGCATACCGTCAGGCCCAACGGGGAGATTCTCGAAGGCAACCCTGCGCAGGTGGATGAGTACGTTCCGGTGACGCGGGACAACCACGAGTCGTACTACCAGCTGCTGCTGTCCCGGACCCTGGACCACCTCGGATTCCGGCATTGAGCTTGTACCAGCGGTACCGACGGCTGTCGCTGGGGGCGAAGATCCTCCTGTACATGGCGGTGGGGGTGGGGGT
>JABAOF010003140.1_pt2 | contig 28724 bp, 18 predicted proteins | sample 7062171 | NCBI WGS metagenome assembly JABAOF01 (sample SAMN14538628, study PRJNA623070) | marine sediment metagenome | biome: marine biome [ENVO:00000428]; feature: marine pelagic biome [ENVO:01000023]; material: deep marine sediment [ENVO:00002113] | place: India: Gulf of Khambhat ...
CCAGCAACATCTCGAACAGCACGCAGGCAAGGCTGTAGATATCGGTCCGCTCATCCAGCTCCCGGCTCCCGGCCGCCTGCTCCGGGCTCATGTAGCCCAGCGTGCCCAGCGGCAACCCGGAAACCGTCCACGCTTCCCCGGCAGCCGCACTGACGGCTCGCGCGATCCCAAAGTCCACCACCACGGCTTCTCCGCCTGATAGCAGGATGTTGTCCGGCTTGATGTCGCGGTGGATGATGCCATGGTCGTGGGCGTACTGGAGAGCGGCTGCCACCTCCCGGGTAATCTGCAGAGCCTCCTCCAGTGACACGGGAGGATAACGGCTCATCCGGGTGCGCAATGACTCACCTTCCACGTGCGGCATGACATAGTAGAGCAGGCCATCAGCCTGGCCCGAGTCGTACACGGGCACGATGTGGGGGTGTTGAAGCTGCGCCGCGATTTGGATCTCCCGCAGGAACCGGTCGGCACCGAGCCCGGCGCTGAGCTCGGGGCGCAGCACCTTCAACGCGACTTGCCGGTCGTGTTTGAGATCGTGAGCGAGATAGATGACCGCCATCCCACCACGGCCAAGCTCCCGCTCTACCCGGTAGCGGTCACCCAGGACGGTCGAGAGATGTGCAAGGAGATCCACCACGCCCCACAGCTCCAAGATGCTCGCGCCGTTATACCCCTCAACCGGTCGCGTGAATCAGGAGTGAAGGCATCATGAATGTCAGCTACAGCTTGAGCAGCGCCCGAAAGCGTGGGTGGTCCCGGAGGGACTCGAAATCCGGATCATTGGCGATCCACCGTTTGTTGCCAAACCCACCACGGATTGCCTTCTCCATGGTGTCCAGTGCCTTGTCGCTCAGGCCGACCAGCGCATACACGCACGCCACCGCGTAGACCACCACCGGATCCTCCGAATCGATGGCCAATGCCCGCTCGGTCCACTCCAGGCTCTCCTCGTGCCGGCCCAGCCGTGCCAGGCAGCCGGCGCCTAGGGTCAAGGCCCGCGCGTCGCCCGGCGAGTGCTCCAGCTGCTTCTCGATCACCGCCAACGCCCTGCGATAGGCCGCCTCTGCCTCGGCGTCGCGCCCCAAGCCGGCATACGCCAGCGCGGCCAGGAGCCGAGCCTGATAGTCCTCCCGCACGTCGCACGCTTTCTCAAACAAGTGCACCGCTGCCTCATGCTTCCCCTGCTGGAAGCAGGTCCGCGCGTAGAAGTAGTAGGGCTCGAACAGCGCGGGATTCAGCCGGATCGCCTTCTCGAATTCTTCCTGGGCCTCAGCATACCGCTTGTTCAGCGACACGGCGAGGCCGCGCGCCGCGTGGGCCTCAGCCAGCTCTGAGTCGAGCTCCAACGCCCGGCGGCTCGCGATGTCTGCCCGGTCCAGGTTGGCTTCGCTGCCGTCGAAGTACATGTAGAGGAACGAAGAGCAGTCAGCCACGCCGGCAAACGCCAGCGCAAAGTCCCGATCGATCTCGATGGCGCGGGTGAACATCTCACGTGCGTAGTGCACACTGTTCTTCTGAAACTGGTGCAGGAAGAACCGGCCACGCAGGTAGCATTCGTACGCCGCGAGGTCGACCGTCGGCGACTTGATGAGAGCCTGCTTCTCCTCGTCGCTCAGCACGACACGCAGTGCACGGGCGATGTTCTGCGCAATCTCATCCTGGATCGCGAACACGTCCTCTGCATCACGATCGTAGCGCTCCGACCACAGGTGGTAACCATCGGCGACGCTGACCAGCTGGGCGGTGATCCGCAGCCGATTGCCTGCCTTCCGCACGCTCCCTTCCAACAAAGTTGCGACTCCGAGCTCCTCGCCGATCGTGCGGATGTCCTGATCCGTGTCCTTGAAGGCAAACGCGGAGGTGCGCGAGGCGACCTGCAGGGCCTTGATCCTGGTCAGGGCATTGATGATCTCCTCCGCGATCCCGTCGCTGAAGTACTCGTTCTCCGGATCGGCGCTCATGTTGACGAACGGCAGGACCGCAATCGACCGACCTGGGGGCGTGGTGGGGGCGCCCCCCCACGTGGACCCCAAAGGTGTGCTGGGGGCAAGCCGCGTGGTTAGCGCCTGGGCGAACTCGGCTGAGGTCGCATACCGGTCCTTGGGCCACGTCGCCAACGCCCGGAGCACGATCCGTTCGAGCGTCGCCGAGACCGAGCCTCTGACGACACGCAAACTCGGCACGGGCTCCGTACACTTGCGGGCGAGAATCGCGTGCGGCGTGGGCCCGGTATGAGGAGGCTCGCCCACCAGCATCTCGTACAGAACACAGCCCAGGGAATAGATGTCCGTGCGCGCATCCAGTTGCCGCTCTCCGCGGGCCTGCTCTGGACTCATGTAGGCGGGCGTACCCACGGCGATGCCGTCCAGCGTCACACGATCTTCCCCCGCCGCCGTAATCGCCCGGGCAATGCCAAAGTCGGTCACCAGCGCGTGACTCGACTCCAGCAACACGTTCTCCGGCTTGATGTCCCGATGCACCACGCCGCGGCCATGTGCGTAGCTCAACGCATCCGCCACCTCCAGCGTTATGTGGAGTGCATCCTCCAGCGGAAGCTGCCCCTCCCGCGCGAGGCGGGTCCGGAGAGACTCACCCGCCACGAACGGCATCACGTAGTAGAGCAGACCATCGACCTCGCCGGAATCATACAGCGGGAGGATGTGCGGATGGCTCAGCTGGGCCGCGATCTGGATCTCCCGCAGGAAGCGTTCCGCACCAAGGGATGCCGCGAGCTCGGGCCGCATCACCTTCACGGCGACCTTGCGTTGGTGCTTGAGATCCTGAGCACGGTACACCGTCGCCGTGCCGCCGCGTCCGAGTTCCTGCTCGAAGGCGTAGCTGCTGGCTAGCGCAGTAGAGAGTTGGGCAAGCTGATCGGGCACGGGGCAACACTCCGGATCAATACCAAGCTAATACCCCGGACCGACTCACGAGAAGCGTAGCTCAAGATAGCAGTCGGCGGGTGGGCAGGAGGATAAGGCGGCCTGTCGTCACACTCCCGCTAAGAGCGCCTGGAAACGGGGATGGCTGCGCAGCGAGTCGAGATCAGGATCATGCTCGATCCACTCCTTGCTCCCGAACCCCGTCTGGAACGCCTGCTCGAGGCAATCGATGGCTCGCTCCGCTTCTCCCTCCAGCGCATACAGGCATGCCACGTTATAGCGCACTCCCGCATCCTCCGGATCGATTGCCACTGCCCGCTCGGCCCATTCCAGCCCCCTCGCTTGCTCGCCCAGCCGGCACAAGCAAACCGCGCACATGGTGGCGGCGCGAGGATCATCAGGATTGAGCTCCAAGTGCTGCTCCACCACCCCCAAAGCCCGGCGGTATGCGACCTCGGCGTCCGCCTCATTCCCCAGTGCCGCATAGGATTGGGCAGCGAAGAACGATGCCTGGTAGTCCTCGCGCACCCGGGAAGCATCCTCGAACAACCGCGCGGCTTGCTCCAGCTTTCCCTGCGCGAAGCAGGCCCGGGCGTAGTGATACCGGGCCTCGAACTGCTTGGGATCCAGCCGAATCGCGGTCTCGAACTCCAACTCGGCATCCTGGTGGCGCTTCATCTGAAACAGGGCAAATCCCCGAGCCCCATGGGCCTCCGCCGACTCGGGCTCGAGCTCCAGCGCCTTCCGGCTCGCCACGTCAGCCTGCTCGAGATCGACGTTGCTGGAGGCATAGTACATGTTCAGCATCGACCAGCAGTCAGCCACGCCGGCATACGCCAGTGCGAACTCGGGGTCGAGCTGAATCGCCCGATCGAACATCTGCCGGGCATACTCGAGGCTCTTCTTGCGACTCTGGCGGAAGAACTGACGCCCGCGAAGGTAGTAGTCGTAGGCCTTGACGTCCGCCGTGGGCGCCTTCGCGATGGCACGCTTCTCGTCCTCACTCAGGATGAGCTGTAGCGCCTCGGCGATGTTGCGCGCAATCTCGTCCTGAATCGCGAAGACATCCTCCAGCTCCCGGTCATAACTCTCGGACCACAGGTGGTAGCCGTCGGCGACGTTGATCAACTGCGCCGTGATCCGGAGCGTGCTGCCCGCCTTACGGACGCTCCCTTCGAGCACGGTGCCAACCCCCAAGTACTGACCGATGTTCCGGATATCCTGACGCTTACGCTTGAAGGCAAAGGCCGAGGTACGCGATGCGACCCGCAGGGCGCGGACCTTGGCGAGCGCGCTCGTGATCTCGTCGGCGATGCCGTCCGCGAAGTAGTCGCTCTCGGTGTCCGAGCTCATGTTGGCGAACGGCAGCACGGCAATGGACGTCGCAGGGTAGGCAACCGCTATCCCCCGCTGTGATGCCAGTGCCTCGGCAAAGTCGGCGGCCGTGCCAAACCGGTCAGCCGGCACCGGCGCCAGGGCCCTGACCAAGACGCGCTCCAGCGGATACGGCAGAGTGTCCAGCTGCTGGCGATGCTCAGGCGGGGCAGCGGTAATCTGGCCGGTGGTGAGCGATTGGCGGTCGAGCTTGCCCGGCCTCTCACCCACCAACATCTCGTACAGCACGCACCCCAGACTATACACATCCGTCCGCTCGTCGAGATCGGTACTACCCGTCTCCTGCTCGGGACTCATGTAGCCCAACGTCCCCAGCGGCAGCCCCTCCAGCGTCAGCGACTCCCCGCCGGCTGCGCTCACTGCCCGTGCGATCCCGAAATCCGTCACCACGGCCTCCCCACCGGGGAGCAGAATGTTATCCGGCTTGATATCGCGATGAATCACACCATGGCTGTGAGCGTACGTCAGCGCGGAGACCACTCCCCGCGCGATCCGGACCGCCTCCTCCAACGGCAGGGGCCGGTCGCGACACAGCCGCGTCCGCAATGACTCGCCCTCCACGTGGGGCATCACGTAGTAGAGCATGCCAGCGATTTCGCCGGAGTCGTACACCGGAACGATGTGGGGATGACTGAGCTTGGCCGCGATCCGGATCTCCCGGAGGAACCGCTCTGCACCGAGGGACGCGGCAAGCTCGGGACGCAACACTTTGAGCGCGACCCGTCGATCGTGCTTGAGATCGCGGGCGAGGTAAACCACCGCCATGCCGCCACGGCCCAGTTCCCGTCCCACGCGGTAGCGGTCGGCGAGGATGCCTGCGAGCCTTGAGCTGAGACCAGCCACGCAGCCATGCTCCGAGCTAGATGCAGGCTAATACCCTAGAAACAATCAAATGAATCAATAGTGAAGTAGTCGTGAATGGGTGCAGGAAGGGACGCGGTGTTAGCCGGCCGCGTCAAACGAGCGCGGAGGTGCGTGGCCGGCCCCGGCGAAAGTGGCACACCGCATCAACGCCGGCACCCACACCGGTGAGTCGCGTCGTGAACGGGAAGAAGGGTCGGAGCGCTCCGTTGCCCGGCGCCTCGATGCAGCAGCCGCGCGGCTAGCGGGCCCGCGGCCGGACGGTTGGAACGGAGCGCGAAACTTCGTGGGTGGGTAGCACCCGAGGCTCACGTCAGGCCGAGTCGCTGCTCCAGGTGCGTCTTCACCGTCGGCGTGATGACACCACGTCCCACCAGGCCATCGAGCGTAGCATTGATCTCGGACCGATCTGCGTCCAGCTTCCGCTCCCGTAGCTCGTTTATGATGCGTGCGAGACGCTGATCGTACTCGCCATGCTCCAGCGTCCCCGTACTCATCTCCTGCTTCAACTCCTCCAGCTTCCTGACCAAGTGATCGAGCGCAATAGGCTCACTCATGCACAATCCTCCGGACCCCCAAAGGGGGAAACAAGGGAATACGAGGTTCTCCAAATGGGGCTGAAGAATACGCTGTAGCTCCGGGAGAGGCTAGGGCGGTCCCGCACGCTGGGAGCCTCGAGCCTCCTGGTAGAGCCTGGCTCCCCGCTCTATCTTCGCGGAAGGACTAGGGGTGGCGTGCTGTTGAAGAAGAGGAGGGTGCTGGGTCCTGGGTATTCGGTCCTGAACTACCGGGGCTGACCTCGCGTCTGCCCTAGAACCAAGCACCCAGAACCTAACACCTGCGGTGAAGGCGAACCGCAAGCGGAAAGAGCCGCCGGCACGCGACGCCAGGACGCGCTTCAGGGAGACTCCCCCATGAGATGGTTCATCACTCCGCTCCGGATTGTTCTTGTCGCTGTTTTCACCTTCCCGATGCTTGGCGCGGACAAGGCCACGGCCCAGTCAGAACCGCCTCCGGGAAGCACGACTCTCGCTCTCACCGGCGATGCGATCCTGAGCCGCCGGCTCTCCCCGTTCAGGGAGCCCGCGTACCTCGCAATGCTCGAGGTGATCCGCAATGCCGACGCCGCCTTCACCAACCTGGAAGTCCTGTTCCACGACTACACCGAGGGGTATCCGGCGGCGCACAGCGGCGGCACCTGGATGGCGGCGGAGCCCTTCATCGCAGGCGAGCTGGTGTGGGCGGGCTTCGACCTGGTGAGCCGCGCCAACAATCACACGATGGACTACAGCGCGGGCGGCATGCGGGCAACCACGCGAGCGCTGGACGCCGTGGGGCTGGTACACTCCGGGGCGGGCGAGAACCTCGCTCACGCCCGAGCGCCAGCGTTCCTGGAGACGCCCGGGGGCCGCGTGGCCCTCATATCCGTTGCCTCCACCTTCTCCGATGAGGATCGGGCCGGTCCGCAGCGCAGCGAGCTGCGGGGCAGGCCTGGTCTCAGCCCGTTACGCTACACCAGCACCTACGTGGTGAGCCGCGAGTCGATCCAGAAGTTGCGAGACGTGGCAGGGGAGATGGCGATGCGGCTGCCCGATAGTGATCGACGGATCCGGTTTTTCGGAACGCAGTTCGAGGCAGGCGATTCTGTGGAGCGGCGCACCAGCCCGCATGAGAGGGACCTCGCGGAGATCCTCACAGCGGTCGAGGAAGCGCGCCGCCAAGCAGACTGGATCATCGTAGCCAGCCACACGCATGAGGGGGGCGCGTCGCGAGAGGTGCCCGCCGACTTTCTCGTCACCTTCGCTCACGCCGTGATCGACGCGGGCGCCGACATCTTCGTGGGACACGGCCCCCACGTCCTCCGGGGGATCGAGATCTACGGGGGCAAGCCGATCTTCTACAGCCTGGCCAACTTCATCTTCCAGAACGAATCGGTCCGCTTCCTTCCCGGCGACATGTACCAGCGGTACGGGCTCCCAGAGGATGCCACCCCTGCCGACATCTACGACCGGCGCATGAGCGGACGAGGTGGGGGGTTCCCGGGACAGCAGGTCTACTGGGAGAGCGTGATCGCCGTCCCGCGGTTCCGGGACGGCCGGCTGGACGAGATCCGCCTGCACCCCATCACCCTCGGATACGGCAAGCCTCGTCCGCAACGGGGGAGGCCGCGCTTGGCCGATAGGGAAGCGGGCCGGCGCATTATCGAGCAGGTGGGGAGGCTGTCTCGACCCTACGGCACCACAGTGCGTTATCTGGCAGACGAGAACCTAGGGGTCATCGAGGGGCCGGGACGCAGCTGAGCTTCGCGGTCACGCGGCATCCGTCACTCGCAGCGCCGCGTCGATGATCCGACGGGTGTTGGGAAGGGCCTGGTCCTCCAGTTCCCGGCTGTACGGTATCGTCGCCTCGGTGGCAACCCGGCCATAGCGAGGTTGGAGACCAGCTTCCAACAGCACCGCCCCCACCTCGCCCGACAGCCCGAAGTCCCGGTAGTCCTCGTCTACCACCACAACCCTCCCACTGCGGGCCACCTCGTCGCACAGGGTGTCGCGATCCAGCGGTGCGATGGTCCGCAGGTCCACCACGCCGGCCTGGATGCCCTGCTCTTCCAGAGCGCCAGCGGCTTCGAGGCAGCGATGCACGCCGACCCCGACGCTCACCAGCGTCAACTCCGATCCGTCGCGCACGACCGAGGCCCTTCCCAACGGCTCTGGGGCCCAGGTATCGGGGACTGGCCCACGCAGGCCCTCCTGCGGGACATCGTAGGACACGGTCGATCGCCCACCGGCTCCGAGGTAGTCCAGCCAGTACGATGCCAGGAGCTTGTGCTCTAGGTAGACGACCGGGCCTTCATGCTCGATGGCTGCTAGCATCAAGCCGCCGGCGTCCCTGGGATTGGACGGCACCACTACCACGAGACCGGGGATGTGGCCCAGCCAGCCCCACAGGCTCTGCTCGTGCTGCCCGCCGTCCCCATATCCGCCCCCACACGCGGCCCGAACCACCAGAGGAGCCTTCCATTTCCCTCCCGAGAACGCCTCCACCTTCGCCGCGTGATTCAGCAGTGCGTCCATGGCGACGCCGACGAAGTCCACCAGCATCACCTCGACCACTGGCCGTAGCCCAGCCATCGCCGCGGCCACCGCTGCCCCGACGAACGCGGCCTCACTAATGGGCGTCGGGCGGACCCGCTGCTCACCGAACCGCACCCGCAGGTTGACACGGAGCATGGCAACGTCCTCGCCCAGAATCACGATCCGAGAGTCTGCAGCCATCGCCTGGGCGAGGGCGTCCTCGATCGCTGCGGCGAACTCCAGCGTTCTCACACTCACGCTCTCCGCCCCGGCCGCGTGCTCACTGCTCTCTCTCCACGGCATCCAGCACCCGGCCAATCTGCTGGACCACCTCCTGCTCCAGCTTCTCCAGGCGGCGGGAATCGGCTTTGCTGAGAAGGCGCCGGGTCCGCTCCACCGGGTCACGGCGCCATAGCTCCCGAGCCGCCGACTTCCCCAGCAACGAAGTGACGGCTCCCAGACTCGCGGCACGGCGTGGCAGCGACGCCCCCTTTGGCTGCGTGGCGGAACGCAGCATCGGACCGGCCATCTGCTTCACCTGCTCCACCGGCTTGCGGATCACTCGACGCAGAGGATCACCCAGGAAGTGCCCCTCCAGGTGGGAGCAGTGAGCCAGCAGAAATGAAGGACCCTTCCCCCGGCGCGCCCGGGCAACCGCCGGAGCGGCTGCCGCCCACACGGCGTCGACGTCCGTCCCGTCTACTTCCTGGGCGGGAAGCCCGAAACCCTCGGCCCGCTTCGTGAGCGAGCCTCCGGTCACGTCTGGCGACCGGGTCGTAATCGCCCAGGCATCGTCCTTGCACACGAACAGCACCGGCAGCTTCCACGACGCCGCCAGGTTCAGGGATTCCATCAGCATGCCCTGATTCATTGCCCCTTCGCCAAAGAAGGCGATCGCCAGCTTCCCAGGACGGAGCAGCTGGGCCGCGAGAGCAAAGCCTACCGCTGAAGGACCCGACGCGCCTACGATGCCGGAGGACGCTGCTAGATGGTCGGGAGAGAAGAGGTGCATGTGTCCACCCATTCCACTGCAGAGCCCGTCGGGCCGACCGAGAAACTCCTTGAGGAGGAGCACCAGATCCACACCCCGCGCCACCAGCGGCGGGGTGCCCCGGTGATCCAGTGCCATGGCGTCGCCTTCCTCGAGATGGTCCACGACACCCACGGCCACGGCCTCCTCACCCAGTCCCATGTGCATCTCGCCCGAGATCGCACCCCGCTCCCACAGCTCACGCACCGCCTCTTCGAAGCGGCGGCTACGGAGCATGTCTCGGTATAAGGACCAGCGGTCGGGTTCCATAAGCTCCACCGAAGTGGCAGGCTCCGGGCCTCTACGCCCTGGCGCCCGACACCTCCGCAAGAACCTGATCCAGCATCGCCACCAGGAAATCCGCGTTCGCTTCCGAGAACACCATTGGCGGCTTGATCTTGAGCACATTGCAGAGGGGACCATCGGTGCCGATCAGGACGCCGCGGTCCTTCATTCCCTCGATGACACGGGCGGCGAGGTCGGCAGCCGGCTCCTGCGTCTCACGGTCGACGACCAGCTCCACGCCGAGGAACAGCCCCAGGCCCCTGACGTCGCCAATGGCGGCGTGTTGGGCCATCAGGGCAGCGAGCCGCGATTTCAGCCGCCCACCCACTGCCAGCGCGTTCGCCTGCAGCCCGTCCTCTTCGATGACGTCCAGCACCGCGAGCCCAACGGCGCAGGACACGGGATTCCCTCCGAAGGTGTTGAAGTACTCCATGCCCGTGTCGAAGGAGGCGGCGATCTCGGGCGTCGTGATCACCGCCGCCATGGGGTGTCCATTGCCGATGGGCTTGCCCAGCGTCACGATGTCGGGCACGACCTCCTGCGTCTCAAATGCCCAGAAGTGGGTGCCAACCCGACCGAATCCCACCTGGACTTCGTCTGCAACACAGACTCCACCGGCTTCTCGCACGTGGGCGTACGCCGCCTTCAGGTAGTTCTTCGGGAGTACGATCTGGCCGGCGGGCCCCATCAGGGGCTCGCACAAGAATGCCCCCACCGCTCTCCCCGCCCCATGCGCCTGCCCGATGGCATCCTGCACGTGCTGAGCGAACGCCTCTCCCGCCCCGTCCTCGTCTTTGTAGGGACCGCGGTAGCGATCCGGCATGATCACCTCGTGCACGTGTGGCGGGGCACCGGCACCGCCCGGCCCCTTGTACTTGTAGGGGCTGATCTCCACGAGAGCGCTGGTGTTCCCGTGGTAGGCACCGTCCACCACCACCACGTCCGTACGGTTCGTGTGCGCCCGCGCGAGACGAAGGGCCAGGTCATTGGCCTCGCTGCCGGAGCACACGAGGTAGCAGACACTCAACGGCTCGGGGAATGCCCCGCAGAGGCGCTCCACGTACTGAACGAGGCTGTCATACAGGTACCGGGTGTTGGTGTTGAGGAGTGCGATCTGTTCCTGGGCAGCATGCACCACCCTGGGATGACAGTGACCGACGTGACACACGTTGTTGACCGCATCCAAGTACTCCCGTCCGGTCTCATCATACAGGTACTGCATGGATCCGCGCACGACTTTGAGCGGCTGCTCGTAGTGTACGCTGAGTCCTCTCCCAAAATGTCGGTCCCGCGCCTGGAGGATCTCCGGGACGCTCAATCCCGTCGTGCTCATCGACATAGCTGGCATGCGGCAACTGCTCCTGAACTCGTCGCGGGCCTGCCGCCGGGGTGTCCTGGCAAGCTTCTCCAGCGCGTCCCAGGCAGGCTTCTCGGATATCAAGAGATACTCGTTCGACGCATCGTGCTTCTTCCGGTAGGCTGAGACCGTGACGCTCAGGCACAGCCTCATGCAGATCAACTCGAAGAGCAACTCTTGCTCGACTTCGGTCAACGGGAAGCTCTCGTGATAGCCCCGCACCACGTGCGCCGCCGCAGCTACCGGATCGGGTTTGTCGAGCAGGGCGTAGGCGGCACCGACTGCCAACTCGAAGACCGTGCGACTCTCCACCATGTCACCGAAATCGACGATCCCCACCACCGAGCGCACTCCAGCGCCACCGTCATCGACCAGTGCGTTGTAGTCGTTGCCGTCGTTGTGGATCACGCTGGCTCGCAGCTCTGGCAGTGCCGGGACGACGTCCGCTTCGAAGCGCGAGTGGAATTGCTCCACGATGGCGCGGCGTTGGCCATCCTCGATATGCTCCAGGTGCCCACCCACGATGACGCCTGCGCGCTGCAGGTCCCAATACAGGTCGCGGCGAGCGCCGGGATGGGAGAATCCCTGGAAGGCACCATCGAGCCTACCGAGCAGTCTTCCCAAGCTGTGCAACAGTCTGGGGGTGTGGGGGCCGACCCGCACCAGGGGCGTCCCCGGCACGTAGGTCAGCATCCTGACAAAGTGATCCTGTCCCTGTGGTCCCGAAGCCGTCGTAAGGTGATCCCCAGAGAGAGCGGGACAGGGACGGGGGCAGCGGATGGACGGAGCGCGCCGCGCAACGTGTTCCATTGCTCCGTTCTGGGCGTCCAACACCTCTCGACTGTCCGAGGCGCTGGCAATCTTGAGGACGAACCGCTCACCCGACTCGCCCTCCACGAGGAAGTTCTGATCGCGCTCGCTGGGGAGTTGTTGGACGGAGCCAATGACTCCGAACAGCTCGCGGGCGAGTTTCACCGCCTGGGTGGGGGCGAACTGCGGGTTCTGGATCGCGGCTATAGCCACAGGGCTCTCCAGGCTATCACCCAGCGTACCCATCGCCCCCCCACCCACCACGCTCCTTTTTCAGCACCCTCTAGTGCCCGATCTCGTCGCCGTATGTCTCCCTCAACCCTGTCAAGTACTGCTCCAACCAGGCGGCCATCGCCCGGTGCTCTTCCTTCACGGTCTCGCGAAAGCGCTCGTCGGTGAGAAAGTGATAGAGCACCGCACTCATGATCTTGGCGTCCAGCAAGAACCCGGTGTGGCCCACTGGTTTCATGGAGTCCTGCCAGCGCGCGTATGAGTGCCCCGGCGCAGGCGAGGTGAACACGCTTACTCCGACGCCTGGAATGTCGCGAGTGACGAATCCGGTTTCCTCATAGCCCGCCGGACGCTGGGGTTCCGGATTGATCCCGGGCGCGTTCAGGGCCTCGGCGTACGCAAAGACCAACTCTTCCAACGTGCCCAGCGTTATGCCGTCGCGGTACTCGCCGTAGTGCTCAATAGTCACTTGGGTGCCGGTAGCCAGCGCTGCGCCCCGGGCGGCGTTGGCGATCATGGAATCGATGTGGGCGAGATACACCTCGTCTGGATAGCGGAGATAGTAGTCCACCACCACCCGGTCAGGTACCACGTTGGGAGCGATGCCACCCTCGGGGATCACGCCCTGGATCGATGCCTCGGGACGCAGGGTGGGACGCAGAGCGTCCACTGCACTGTAAAACTGCACCGCCGCGGACAGGGCGTTGCGGCCGAACCAAGAGGACCGCTGATGCGCCGCCCTCCCCGTGAAGATGTACCGCACCTCGTTGATGTTGAGGCAGCAGACTCCGAAGCCCGCCTTATTGCGGTTCGTCTCGTCCGATCCGTGGCTCCTCACCAGGATGTCGGCTGCTTCGAAAACGCCCGCCTGCCACATCGCGACCTTCGGCGGCGGCCCCATCTCCTCGGCCGGCGTGCCATACACCCGGACCCGGCCCGGCAGGCTCTCTTCCTTCATATACTCGACGATGGCGAACGCGCTGGCGAAGCCCACCGGGCCCTGCCCGTTGTGCTGGCAGCCGTGGAATGCCTCGTGGGTGCTGCGGAGCGCGTCGTATTCGACGATCACACCCAGCGTCGGGCCGTCGGATCCAGCCGGCGAATCCCAGCTCCCCACAAACGCCGTCTCGAGACCTGCCTGGCCAGTTTCCACCGAGAAGCCGTGGGCCTTGAGCACCGCGGTGAGCGTGTCCACCGCGTGGTACTCCTGGAACCCGACCTCGGGGTTCCGACCGATGTGATCGCTCAGATCGCGCAGCGAGGTCGTCCAGAGCTCCTCCACGCGCTGGAACAGCCGGTCGCGACCCCGGTCGCGCCCCGCGGCCATCCTGCGAGCCAGCTCGGCCGGCTTGATGCGCGCTTGGAGCGCGTCAATCTCGGCAACCACCTGTCTTGCGGCCGCCCGTTCCGTCGGGGTGGTCTGAGGCAGTGCAGGTGCGGGCAAGAGGAGCTGAGCGCTGACGGCACAGAAAACGCAGAGTGGAATTCCGAACTTCATCGCCGGCCTCCAGTCGGTGCAGGGCGCAAGACCTGGGACACAACGGACTAAGATGAAGCGCGAACTGCCAAGTCGGGAGAGGGGAAGTCCGTAGGGCCGCTGCGTACTGCGCCCCTACAACTCTGCGTGACGCCAGTCGGTAATGAACATGTGCCCCGGCACTTGGGTGACCATCAGTTGCGGCCTGGCACGCATCGCCACCGCCTGAGGAGTGACCCCGCAAGCCCAGAAGACGGGTATCTCGCCCGCGGCGACCGAGACCGCATCCCCGAAGTCAGGCTGCTCCAGGTCGGCAATCCCAATCGCCGCCGGATCGCCCGTGTAGACCGGCGCCCCGTGGGCCAGCGGGTACCGGGTGGTGATCTCCGCTGCGCACTCGACCTGGTGTGACGGGATCGGTCGCATGGTTACCACGAGGGGACCGGCGAAGACGCCGGCCGGATGGCACGACCGATTCGTGACGTACATCGGCACGTTCTTCCTCTCTTCGACGTGCCGCACCGGAATGCCCGCCTCCTGCAGCGCCGCGTCGAAGGTGAAGCTGCATCCCAGAAGAAAGCTCACCAGATCGTCGCGCCACACCTCGAGCAGATCTGGCAGCTCCTGAGCCAACTCGCCGTCCCGATAGACCCTATAACGTGGGAGGTCGGTGCGCAGGTCGGCGTCCGCCGCAAGGGTCGGGCATGCGAACCCGCCGGGGTCGGTCACAGCCAGGAGAGGGCAAGGCTCCGGATTTCGCTGGCAGAAGAGCAGAAAATCCTGGGCCAGAGCCCTAGGCACCACCACTAGGTTGGCTTGGGCGAAACCGGTGCAGCAGCCGGCCGTGGGCCCCTGCCATTGGCCGCTCCGGATCCGCTCACGCATCTCTTGCGGGGAGAGCTGAGCCATGCCACGGCTACCCGATTGGCACTCCATCCCAGAGCGGTCGGCAAGGGCGGCCCGGAGGGGCGCTCAGCGATCCGGCTGCCGCATCTCCGCAGGTCGGTCGACCACCCCAGCCTTCGTCACCCACTCGATGCCTCGCAGGTTCGGTAGTTGTCTTCATTATCTACAAGCTGGAATATGTGTGTGAAATTGCTTGCAACAAACTCAATTGAGTGTTAATAGAACTCCGCATGAAAACAACAATGTCAGGCGCACTAATATGTCCAGAAAGAACACGTTCATTCCTGTCGCATTACTTATCGTAGGCATCTGCGGGTGTGGGGATGAATCAACAAATGCCACTCACACGGCCGGAGAGGTTGACATAGGACTCATAACCCATATCACGGGCTCTCTCAGAGGTGGAGGCTATGATGTAAAGCAGGGTGTCGAGCTGGCGGTTGATATCATCAACAATGAGTATGATCTGGCGTTGCCGATGGCTGTTACAGCGGGCCTTACAAACATAAATGGGGACACGATCAAACTTGTCATCAGAGATGACCAGAGTGACGGAACAGTGGCGGCTGCGCAAGTTGAGAACCTCATCAATATCGATGGTGTTGTCGCCGTAATCGGATCGTACGGCAGCGCCATCACGGAACCGGCGAGTGAAGCCGCCGAGAATCTCGGCATACCCTTCCTGTGCCCGGTTTCAACGGCCCACAGCCTGGGACAGAGGAATTTCGAGTGGTTCTTCAGGACCACACCTGAGCTCAACGTCTTCGCCGAGAACTATTTCCACTTCTTTGCGGATATCAGCACCTGGGGCCATGATTTCGATAGTATCGCCATCCTGAGTGTGAACAACATGTGGGGGAACCAGTTCGCCGATGTGATAAACACTCTCGCTCTGGACAACGGATATACAGTCGTAGCGGATATCTCTTACGAGTTCGAAACCGGCACCCTCGACACTGAAGTCGGGCAATTGATGGCAGCCGGCGACGTCGTCCTGATGCAGGCATCCTACCTTCCGGGAGCCCTGCTCTCCGTGCAGACATACAAAGCGATGGATTACGCCCCGATCGCAATCGTCACATATGGTGGCGGGTTCGTTGACGGTGGATTTGTGGACAGTCTCGGAGCCGATACGGAAAACGTTCTCTCTCGCGGGGATTGGGCGCTGGATCTGGCGGCCGCGAAACCCATCATCAATGATGTCAACGCACTCTTTAACGCGAAATTCGGTGAGAATATGAACAGCAACGCCGCCCGTGCCTTCACCGGGATGATCGTGCTCGCGGAGGCGATTAATAGAGCCGGCTCAACCTCTCCGGAGGCCATAAGGCAGGCATTGCTGGCAACAGATTTCTCAGAAGCGGAAACCATAATGCCATGGGAGGGAGTACAGTTCGACGCCGCGACACATGAGAATGTTCTGGCACGAAGCATAATCGTCCAGATACAGGGCGGAGAATACAAGACCGTCTGGCCCTCGGCATACGCCTCAGCAGATCTAGTCTGGCCATATCCCGCATGGTAGTCTTAAGGAGCGTATCTGTCGTGACGATTTCCGGCGTCGGAGCATTTCTGGTACAATCAGCCTGAGCACCTGCAGATTCTCACCGTCCTCAGGACTCAGTCCCATCATGAGATCCAATATGGCTGCGGTGCCGATCGTATTCTCTCTCATCTGTTTCCGCATAGCCGCTTTCTCCCCGGGTTCGCCTGCGGCATCTTGAAGCACGGTTTCGCGCGGGTGCGCCGTGACAGCCGCGCGCACCAATACCCGCTCGGGTTCTCCCGCACGTGCCGCTATTTCTGTACCACTCGCCAAGCGGTTGGTGCTGTGGGGCCTGTGGCTGGAGGAAACTCTGCTCGCACCGGCAGGTGGTGGTTACCGTACCCGAGCGGCTCAGGCCATACTTGCTCTATCAGCGGGCCCTACTCGGTGACCTGGCGCGGGTGGCCGCGTGCACCATCACCGCGTTCATCCGAACTACGGTTCCAGTGTCCCCGCTGTGGCGGGGCCGTGCGCATCGTGGGGTTCATTACGGAGCCTGGTGTGATCGACCGAATCCTCAATCACCTGCGCCGCACCGCTACTGCCTTCCGCCACTCGCGCGCTCGGCCCAGCCGCTGGAACTCTCCCAGCAGGGCCGCCTCGGCGTAGATCGTTGCGCCACCACCTCGGGATCCCTCGTTCGGGGGGTCCTGGTGTGCGCGGCGTCCCGGCTGGGGGCACTGGCGCCGGCTGATCCCGGCCGCGCGATCGGCTTGCGGCCCCCAAGGGGCCCCGGATCAGCCGCTCCCCCGCCGGTGGACCACCACATGGTCCCATGCCGACATATCCGTTGCCCATCGGGCCGCCGAACTCCTTCACTCACGCGCCAGCCCTGCCGTTCTCGGCGGCACCCAGCACCGCCCTCCGACCCGGAGCCCGGACCGCTGCCCGCGGCCGAAACGTAGATCCCGGCGGCGCCTCAGATATGGCGGCGATGACACCCGACTCCGCCATTGCAACTTTGCCTGCCCCGGCACAATCTAAGGAAACGAGATCCAGCCTCAGCAAGTCGAGACGGAGGGAGAGCGATGCGAGCCCACCGACCCACTCTCGTGCTCCTGCTGTGCGGTCTGCTCTTCGCGCCACAGGCGGCGGCGCAGGAGCGCGTGCCGACCCAAGAGGAGTTCTTCCAGATAATACAGGCAGAGGGCGTGGCGAAGGCGGTCGCGCTGTTCCACGCCGTGCGGCAGCGGAATCCCGATGCGGTCATCTTCGCCGAGTATCCGATGAACAATCTCGGTCTGCGATACCTGTACGGGGGCCGAGTGGAAGAAGCCATCGAGCTGCTCAAGCTCAACGTGCTGGCGTATCCCGAGGCATTCAACACGTACGACAGTCTGGCTGAAGCGTACATGATCCACGGGGATTTTGACGCGGCGATCGAGAACTACGAGATATCGGTAGAGTTGGAGCCCGACAACATCCGCGGTGTTCGGTACATCTACCTCCTCCAGCACTACACGAAGGAAGAGCACTACATCACGATGCGGGACGGCGTGAGACTGTTCACGCAGATCTACGCCCCGAGGGACCGGAGCAAGACGTACCCGATACTGCTCAGGCGCACGCCCTACTCGGTCGGCTACTACGGGCCGACGTACTTCCACCATCGTCTCGGTCCGAACGACCTCTACCCGAGAGAGGGCTTCATCTTTGTCTACCAGGACGTGCGTGGAACGTACATGTCGGAGGGCGACTTCGTCGTCATGAGGCCTCACAAGCCGGACAAGCAGGGGACTCAGGATACCGACGAGAGCAGCGACACCTACGACACCATCGAGTGGCTGCTCGATAACGTCCCGAACAACAACGGGCGGGTGGGGATCTACGGCATCTCATACCCCGGGTTCCAGGCGGTGATGGGGATGATCGAAGCGCACCCGGCGCTCGTGGCGTCCTCCCCGCAGGCGTCGCCCGCCGACATGTGGACCGGGGACGACTTCCACCACAACGGCGCCTTCCGCCTCATGTACACCTTCGACTGGCTGGTCCGCAGCGCCCGCCAGAGGACCGGCCCGTCCACCGCCGGTCCGACGCGGTTCGATTACGGCACCCCGGACGGGTACCAGTTTTTCCTAGACCTCGGCGCACTATCGAACGTGGATGCGCAATACCTGCACGGCCGTGTTCCGACCTGGAACGAGTACATGGAGCACGGCAACTACGACGACTACTGGAAACGACAGAGCGTGTTGCCACACCTTCAGGACATCGAACTCGGTGTACTGCACGTCGCCGGCTGGTTCGATGCAGAGGATTTCCGTGGCCCAATGGACATCTACTACACCGTGGAGGAGAAGAATCCCGACAACAAGAGCACGATCGTCATCGGACCCTGGCGCCACGGCGGCTGGGCGTCGATGGACGGGGATGCGCTGGGCGAGATCAACTTCGTGCAGAAGACGGGCGAGTACTTCCGAGAGAATGTAGAGTTCCCTTTCTTCAACTACTACCTAAAGGACGAGGGGCCGCTAAACCTCCCGGAAGCGCTGGTTTTCGAGACGGGCTCGAACGAGTGGCGATTCTACGACCACTGGCCCCCAGAGGAGGCGACAAGGAGGTCGCTCTACCTCCACGCCGACGGCAGGCTCGCTTTCGAGCCCCCTTCCGACGACGCGAGTGAAGCCCACGACTCCTACATCAGCGATCTCGACAAACCCGTACCGTGGTCGACCGCCATTCAGACCCGGCAGGGGCATCTCTGGATGGTCGAGGATCAACGGTTCGCGGCACGCCGGCCGGACGTCCTGGTCTACCGTTCCGACGTGCTGACCGAGGACATCACCATCGCCGGGCCTGTCATCGCCGACCTCTTCGTGTCGACAACCGGTAGCGATGCCGACTGGATCGTCAAGCTGATCGACGTGTACCCGGACACGACCTCGGAACGTGGCGCTAACTCCCGCATGCGGATGGGTGGCTTCCAGATGCTGCTCGCCGGCGAGGTGTTCCGAAGCAAGTACCGCAACAGCTTCGAGAACCCCGAGCCCATTGTTCCGAACCGGGTGACGGAGATCAGCTTCGACCTGGGTGACAAGTGCCACACGTTCAGGAAGGGTCACAGAATCATGGTGCAGGTTCAGAGCACGTGGTTCCCCGTGATCGACCGCAACCCGCAGACCTTCGTCGATATCTATCATGCGACGGAGGAGGATTATCAGAACGCGGAGCACACGGTATTCCGGGCGCGTGAGTTTCCGTCGCACCTCGAGGTACTCGTGGTGGAGCGGGACTGACGAGAAACGCCAATGAGGAGCGGCTCGCTGAGCTGCGGGAAACCTTGGAGGCACGGCCGCGGCTCGCTCGCCTACCTGCCCACGCCGCTCGAATCCTGCCCCGGCCTCAGTTGCGAGTTCGGCTAACGGTCCTGCGCCAAGCCCGTGCACAGATCTGTACCTGCGAGCCTCATCCTGGTACCGCCCCTGAGGCTTCCGCGCCCCATGATACCGGCCTCCACTAGCGAGCGCTGGCTACATGGGAGCGCCGCCCGCTACGGCCAAGCGTGGTCCACCCCGGGATGCTCCGCAGTCGCGCCGAGCTCGCCCCCCCGGCCCAGTGCCCGGCGCCAACCGAACGCTCCTACCACCTGTAGGATGTTCGTATCTCGTAGCGCCACACCGTAGAACCGTTGTCGCGTGTCTCGTAATCGAGCGCGATGCCGACTCCCACCGTGCTCCGAATGTCCCAATCGACTCCCACGAGAACGTGGTTCGCCGAAAAACCCGCAAATGGGTCTGCCGGATTGCCGGATTCGAAACTCTCGTTGGCCCGAACGTACCCGGCGGAGACTGTGACCGGATCGGTCACGTTCCAATGCACGCGCGTCAAGGCGGAATGGGTGATCGTATTCTGGCCCCCGAATGCGCTGACGGCCAGGTAATACCGCACGAGCCAGTACAATCGGGGAAAGTACCAGGTGACCTCTGGCATGATTATGTGGGTATCCGCGGCCGCATAGTCGGCAAACCGGTACCCCAGTGAAGGCACGAGGCCGTTGGGCAACACTCGGCTGATCTGGACGGTGTATGCCTGCCGGGGCACGACGATCTGTTCGGGCGCCACCGCGATATTCAGCGTGAGGACGGTGCTCCCGCCCGCCCAGTAGCTCCCACCGATCCGAAAACCGGGGGCCGAGTCATCGAACTTGTTGACGTATTCGAACCCCGCCCAGACACCCCAGTCTCTGGGCCGCTCGACGCTCAGTAACATGCTTGCACCCACGGCGTTGGACGCGAAGCTCAAGTCCTCATAACTCAATCCCGAGCGCACTGTGATGCGCGGCGGAGATTCTCCACTGCCTCCGATGTCTTGCTGCACGGGCCGTCCCAGGAGTGGAGCGGCGGGGGCGAGCATGAGGGCCGCCACCGCCAGCGGCATCCGCAGGTGCAAGATCTTGAACGCCACAGCGCGGGCGCTCAATCGTGCCATTGCCATTCGCAGCTCACCGATGGCCTTCGAGCCACGGTCGGTAGCTCTCGTAGGAATGAATCGCGAACCCATACAGACTCTCGAACTGTTGAAGTTCCGAGGCTGTCTGTTCGATCACGCCCTTGAGTTCGCTCGGGCTGTACCGGGCAAACGACAACTTGCTCGATGGCACGTCTGTCGCCCGCGCTTCCCTCAGGATCACGGTCCCCGTCGTCGTCTTCCGCCGCCCGCCGAGCCGGTCCCACGCCTCCTCCGCGATCCAGTTGACACGCGCCCGCTCGTCGTCGATCTGCTCGACGACCACCCATGAGCCGCCCGACCCCTGGGAGCTGAACGAAAGATCAGTCTCGTCCGGTAGCTCGACGGTCTCGAGACCGAGAAAGACTCGCTTCCCTACGCGCGCCGCATACCGCAGCTCGTCCTGTGCTTGTGCGATCGTCCCATCGGCGCCGTATGCCTGCGTTCGGTAATCCATGATGCCCACGTTGTCCACGATGTCGATGATCAGCTCGCTCACAGGCCGCCCTTCCACGTCCGCCACCATCTCGAAGAACTCGTTTCGTTCGTCAAACCACGCTGGTATATCGACCCCGTACACGAGACCGGCCTGTGCCGCCAATTCTTGAGATGCGGCCACAATCGAGAGGTATTGCTGCAGTATCTGCGTGCGGCGCACCCCACCGAATCCTGGCAGGAGGTAGGGCTCGATGTCGTGTCGAATGCCGTCGAACCGCTCGGCGGGCTGGCTCTCCCGATTGTACTGCGTAATGCTTTGGATCGTCGCGATGACCTGCCCATGCCATTCCGGGAGGCTGAACCGCGGATCCCCATCCAAAGCGTGCACCGCCACCCCAGCGGCGTCGAGCTCGGCGATGAGCGGGCGCAGGCGTTCTCGATCCCACGAGATCGTCCACCGTTCGTTGACGTGCTCTGCCTCATACGGCAGTTGCAGGAACAGATCAGTGATGCCCTCGGTGCGGCAAAACTGCACGAGGCGTTGACGCGCGTCCGGACCACTCGTAACCGCTGGAGTCTCCCAGAGCCACATCGCTTGTCTCAACGATCTGCCCAGCTCCTCGGGCCCGCTGGCCGTGGGTATTGGGGCGTCGCGGTGGGTCGTGAAGGCAATGTCCTTGAGGAATATCCGCCCCCGTCCTTCCCCCTTCGTCAGGAAGACGAGGCTGGCCAGTTCTCGCCCGTTCAATCCGGGAGGCCACTTGTCGCGGGGAACCCACGCGCGCTGCCACGTCTTCTCCACACGTCCAGCACCGAGGAACGACGCAACGTCCCCCATTGGCAGCGATTCTTCTCGCTGCTCCCACGCGCGATCGGCAATGTGCAGCGCCAGGTCCTCCCCTCCGCGCTCGCCGCGAATGGCGAACGTGAGGTATGCGAACGGACTGGCGTCGAAGAGCACCCGTTCCGTGGGATGTCGTTTGAAATCGAAGAGGTGAATCCAAAATCCGGCGTAGCTCCGAGCCGCCTTGTCGTACGAATAGGCCAGGGCCCGGCCGTCATCCGGCGCACGGGCAATGGAGACCGCCGACATGGACGGCGCCTTGGCAAAGCCACCGAAGTGGCCACCAAGCCGATTGGTGTTGCCCCGGTCGAAATGCCCCAGCAGAAATACGCCGCCGGTTAGCGGCGGCGTGCGGCGCTGGGGTTCGCTGGGCCATTGGACCACCGGCGTGCGGTGTCGAACGTCATAGATTGCCAGCCTGCTTCCTCGCCGCTCGTGGATCACGCCCGCGTGCAGGTATCCAATCTCCGAGACATCCGACATGCCCCAGTCGGCCAGCACAATCACTTGGGACGGAAAGACCTCGGGAGCTGATTGCGCCGCGAGCGACCCAGTCAGGAACCACAGGGTCAGGAGCCAGCCGATGACAGGGGGATGCCGCTCGAGCCACGACCCCGGGCTCATGCGTGCCATCGCATCGAACTGCGGCGAGACGTCGAGGCGTCCCGACGCCCTAGAATCGCCCACGCCTGAACTTTCCCCACGCTTGACTTCCCTTGAGGAATCCCACAAACCCCTTACTCAGGTAGTAAAGCTGCATCTGCCGATACCCCATCATGGACAAGGTCGCCCAACTCACCAATCGGATGGCGTTCCAGAAGCCACCATACCGAAACAGAGAAACGGAGCTGCGCCCTTCTGCCACCCGACCTTCTGTCCAGAGACCCATCAACACGGCGCCAACCGAGATCAGGGTGCCGTACAGAATCGAGACGGCGAAGAACAGCAGGAACTGCTCGGTGCTCAAGATCCCGAAGAGGTAGAGGAGGGGAAGCAGCGCATAGCCCAAGATCTCCACGAGGGGTCCCAGAAACTCGAATACGAACTGGTACGGCATGGCAAAGAGTCCCACCTGCCGGTACCGAGGATTGAACAGCATCTTGCGGTGGTGGAAGAGCACCTGGCCGAGGCCGCGGTACCAACGGTCGCGCTGGCGCCCGAAGTCCGCGAGGCGTTCCGGAACCTGAGACAGCGTGATCGGATAGGGGAGGAAGTTGATCCTCGCGGGAATCTCTTTTTCCAACAGATACCGCTGCAGCCGCACAATGATCTCCATGTCCTCGCAGACGGTCTCTTTGCCGCCCCCGCAGTATTCCTCCACAATCCGCGATGTGAGTCGACCACTCAGGAAACCGCCGACTTCGAACAAGAGGCTCTTCCGGAACACGGCCGACACCCCGGAAAGGATCAGCAGCGAGTTCAAGCTGACCAGCGCAGTTCGGCCCGCGGTGAACGAGCGCATGTACTCCACGACTTGGAACCTGGCGAGCCAATTACTCGGCAGGCGCAGGTCAACGATCCTCCCGTGCTCGATGGTGCACCCGTTGGCGACGCCGACCTGGCCGCCGCACGCTGCAACGCCCTCCGGATCCTCCACCATGGGTTGCATGACCTCGAGCAGGGAGTTGCGCTCGAGTATCGAGTCGGCATCGATGCAGCAAACAAAGGGAGCTAGGGCGGCGTTGAGGCCGGCGTTCAAGGCATCGGCCTTACCGCCGTTCTCCTTGTCCAGGAGGATGAGGCGCGTCACACCTCCGATCGGCGGCGCTTCATAGGAATCCCGAATGGGGCGGGTGGGGACCACCGATTCGTACCCCAGTTTCCGACGGCTGAAAGAGAAGGCAGTCTTGAGTTCTTCGAGCGTGTCGTCGCTCGACCCGTCATTGATGATGACGATCTCGTAGCGGGGGTAGTACAGCTTCGTTAACGTCCGGACACTCTCGACGATGGTTTCTTGCTCGTTGTAGGCGGGGACGACGATCGAGACGGCCGGCGTCGAACTCGAACTGTAGAGACTCTCCAAACTGCCGACTGCCTTGACGCGGAGAAAGAAGCGCACCTTGATCCAGGCCACGAGCAGGAGGAAGAGATTGGTGGTGTTGTAAAGGATGAAATAGCTGATGACGATGGTCTCAAAGATCCGAACGACTGCGAGCATGACATCACGCCTTCTTGCGCGGCGACACACAGCGCAGTCGTCGACGCTGAACGGCGTACCGCACCGCGTCCACCGGGTCGCGGCCCAGCGCTTCGATTGCCTTCTGAACGGCCGGGTCTTCGTGCTGGCCCAGCACTTCGACCGCTGCGATGCGAACCGCGCTGGCCGGATCCTGCAGCGCAAGAGTGATGTCGGGGGCGTACCGCTCGAGGTCCGCCTGGGCGAGGAAGTACACGGCATCGGCTCGCTTCTGCACGTCGCGGTCGGTCCTCATGATCTCGAGCACCCGGTAGAGCGTTCCGTCCTTGTCCAACCGGCCGCGCAGCGCCACGAGGTCCGCCTCATCCAGATCCTGACAGGCCTCCTCGAAAATCTTGCGCTGCCCCGTCACACCGAGGCGGATGAGGGAAGCCACCGCCTGCGCACGGACGAGCACGCTGCCGTCCTTGGCCAAACTCTGGAGCACCTGAACCGGCCGCTCGTCGTCGAGATCGCTTGCCCGGCCAAGCGCGGCCGCAACCTCCTGGCGCACCGGTGCGGAGGGATCCAGCCTTCGCTCCACCAGGGGGACCACCACCTCGGCACCCATCTGCTTCCCTAGGCACCGGACGATGGACGTGCGGACCCGCTCGCTGGGATCTTCCAGATACCGCACCAAGCTTTCCCGGGGCAGCCGGGAGCAGACGTGGGACAACTGCTCGGCAGCCAGTTCGCGGACGTCGCCCTCCTTGTGATCCAGGATGGGCAAGAAGAGCACGCCGATCTGTGGGTCGCCGATGAGACTGAGCGTCCGAATGAGCCCCCGGAGACTATCGGTCCTCTCGGCCCCCATCAGGCGATCGGCGAGCGCTCTCCAATCGCGCTGGTAGCATCTGGACAGGAGTTTGCAAGCAGCCTCCTGGAGCTCGTCGTTGTCTGTTTCCAGCAGCTGGACGAGTTGCTCGCGGTAGGGTCTGACATCGTCGGCGTCCATCCCGCTGAGGGTGTGGGCCGCCTGAAGCCGGACCTCGTCAGCGGGATCCCGCATGGCCACGACCAGGCGGTCGAGGAGTTCGGGCACCTCGAGGAGCTGACTTAGTGATGCCAGTGCCTGGGCGCGTACCGTCGCGTTGGGATCTCTCGCCAGGCTGGTCTCCAGGATCGGAGTGCACCGGCTATCCGCGAACAGGGCCACTGCCTGCATGGCGCGGACGCGGGCGGAAGGCTGTCGGCTGGAGCGCAGCAGACCCACATAGTGCTCCACCACCCTGGAGCGAAACTCCTCCTGGTCTTCGAGCCAAAAGAGGCTCGGATCGAGGGCTAGGAGGGCGAAGAATCGCTGCTGCGTCTGTTGGGTACAGGTCCGAATCAGATCGCGCAACGGTTGGGCGAGCCGGTGATCCTGCAGTCCTTCGAGAATCGTCACCAGACCGGTTTGGTCGCCCAAGAGTGCCAGACCGATCAACGCCGCGGCCTGGGCGATTGGGTCGACGGTCCGGGCGTGGAACCGTTGGACATACGTGATCCCCGCTGGATGGCCCAGTTGTCCTATAGCCAGCGCGGCCTGGCGACCAACAGCGATGTCGGGATCGGCCAGCAGGGGGACGATGGGATTTGCCAGCTCGGCGTCCCCGCACCGGCCCAGGCTGGCCACCGTTGCGGCACGGACCCGGGCATCGGGATCCTCGAGGAAGGGCAGCAGGAGCGCGCCCGTCTCAGGGGAGGCGAATTCGCCCAGCGCGCGTGCCGCGCTCGAGCGCACGAGAGGCTCCTCGTCCTTGAGGAACAGTTCCAACAGGCGCAGGGCCCGCTTGTCGCGCTTCAGGCCGAGGGCCCAAGCTACCCCCGCCCGGGCCTCCGCCGAGCGCAACCCCATGAGCAGATCTGTGAGGGCGAGCATGTCATCCTGCTTCATGGCGGCCAACGCCCGGGCGATGTCGTCGCGATAGCTCTCGTCGGCGTTCTCGAAGGCCTGGGCGAGTGCCGGAATGGAGGTGGAGTCCTTGATCTTGCCCAAGGCGCGCACCGCGGTCCCGCGGACGAGGGACTCGGGGTCTTTGAGACACTTTTCCAGGGCTCGCACGGAGTCCTTTTGGGAGAAGCGGCCCAACACGCTTGCGGCCTGCGCTCGCACGTCGGCCGCCGAGTCTTTGAGGGACTCGATGAGCGCCCGCCGAACCTGGTCCGAGCGCACCGAGCCAATGAGCGCGACTATCAACGTTCGGATCTTGAGATTGGGATCGTGGAGATAGGGCAGAAGATCCGGCAGCATTGGCTGCAACACGCTGGGGGAGAGCCCTCGCATCGACTCCAGGATGCACTCCCGCACGTCTTCGTCTTCTTCCCGCAGGTGATCCAACCACAACGCTTGTGTCTGGTCGTCGCCGATCCGGATGAGGGCCTCCAGGGCGCGGGCCCGCACTGCCCATTCGGAGTCATTCCGGGCCGTGTCGCTGAGGGGGTCCAACGCGGTCTTGCTACGGGCCTCGCCCAACAGTTGGCAAACCCGCACGCGCACCCGCAGGTCCGGGTACGAAAGCGCCTGAATAAGCGACTCGACGACGCCGGTTCGGGCCACCTTCAGCAGGAGTCGAAACGATGGCCCACTGGTCTTTCCGGGATCTTCCGCCAGACGCTCGATGAGCCGGGTGACATAGCCGTTGCGCTCGAGTGCGGTCGCGGCGTGCGTGCGCGTCCGTTCATCGTCTTCGTCCAAGGCCTGGATAAAGAGCGGTACCGCCTCGTCACCCATCTTCTCCATGGCGGCCAGCGCGCCGGCTCGTACCTCGTAGGGCAATTCGCCCAGGGCCTGTTTCAACGCTTCCAAGGCGCGCTCATCGCCGATTTCGCCCAACGCGCGCGCTGCTTCTTCCCGCACAGGCGCTCGGGGATCCCGCAGCAGCGTGTCGGTGAGCGGGTGAATGGCCTGGCGAGCTTTCAGCCTGCCGAGCGAGCGCGCGGCTTCGGCCCGGACTTTCTCACTGCCATCCTGCAGCGCGGCGATCAAGGGCACGGCGGTTTGGGTATCGGTCGACGCTCCGAGGATCCGAGCGGCCCAATACCGCTGGCTCTCCGTGTTGGAGCTTCGCAACACATCGAGCAAGGCAGGCACCGCCTGTGGTCCAAATCCCTCGAGCACATCGGCGATGGGGCGGCTGATGGCCGCATCATCCCGCCCCAGCGCCTCGACCAGCGGTTGGATGGCGCGGGGATCGCGGATTCTTCGCAGCGCCAAACTGGCGACGCTCTTGACCTGCTTGTCTTCGCTCTGGTCCTGGAGGACGGCGATGAGTGGCAATACGGCCCCCGAATGCCCAATGCGTCCCAGCCGTTCTGCCGCCGCGGCTCGCTCGGGCCACGAGCTGGCGTTGCTCAGGGCCTCGATGCGTGCCTGGACAATGCCGAGGTCCTCGTTGACTTGCACGAGCTTATGGCGCAGGGGCGCTGCCGATCGCTCGGCGAGTTGCTCAAGACACTTTTCAATGACGGGAAGGGGATACGACGCTTGGAGCCGAGCGGCGAGTTCTTCAGGCTCCAAGTCCTTCAGCGTCTGCAACTGCCCGGCACATACCGCGCTCAGGCGTTCAAAGCGCCGACGCTCCCAGGCGCGCCACGTCTCCCGGAGGAGGACGCCGAGCAGCATCAGGCCAATGGCCGCGGCAAGAACGTACACCATCCATAGCAGCATCAGTCGGCCAGCAAGCCTCCGATCTTTTCGATCAGATCTTCCATGTCAAACGGCTTTGTGACATAGTCATCTGCCCCGGCCTCTTTTCCCCAGAATTTGTCACTCTCCTGGGACTTGGCGGTCAGCATCAGGACTGGGATGGGGCGCGTGTCGGCGTTTACCTTCAGTTCGCGGCACACCTGATAGCCGTTCATCGTCGGCATCATGATGTCCAACAGGATCAGGTCCGGCTTCTCGTCGGTGATCCGCTGCAAAGCCTCCTTGCCGTCCGCGGCAGTCGTGACGACGTATCCTTCGAATTCGAGCCGCGACCTCAGGGTCGACACGAAGTCCGCCTCATCGTCCGCGATGAATATCGTTCTAGCCATTGGCCATCTCCTCAACCAGGTTCTCGACGGCAGCGACCAACGCGTCCGGGTTCTCCGCCTCCTCCGGACAGGAGATCGTGGTGAGCGTGAATGGGCAGCGTTCCTCAAACGGCGCGAGCGTGCTCACGAGCCGCTCCCGCACCGAGACTGCTCCCGACTTCGGTGTGTCGCGTAAGAAAATGATCATGCGTCCGTCCCCGCACTGAATCACGGCATCATTCCTGTTGCGCCGGACCACCTGCCGGATTCCTTTCTCTACGTCTTGAAGCATCTGCTTCCAATCGACGCTACCCTCCTGTTTCAGTGCCCCGAATTCGGCTTGCTTGAACGCAAGGACGATAAGGGAGAGGTGATTGTTCTGACCACACATCTTGAATTGGGTGTGCACGGCCTCCTCCAGCAACGCCTCGCTGCTGTAGAGGGGTAGTGTGAAGCTGAACGTACTGCCCATCCCCAGCTCACTCTGCACCGAGATCGTCCCCCCGTGGAGCTCCACCAGCTCCTTTGCAATGGCCAGGCCGAGACCGGCGCCCTTCACTCTTCCGCCGTCCTCCCGATCGCCCTGCTGAAATCGCTCGAAGATGCGCGTCTTGCTCTCGTCGGCGATGCCACTGCCCGTATCCGATACCGAGATCTCCATGTCTTCGCTTCCTTTCCGGATGGCGATGGAGATCGTTCCGCCCTCCCCCGTGAACTTCAGCGCGTTGCCCACCAAGTTCGTGACGACGCGCACGATCTTCATGGGATCGCAATAGACCAGCCCGAGGTNNTTCTTTCGCCCCTGCTTTGACCGATTCGATGACGCTGCGAATCAGGGCGGGCATGTCGACTTGCGACTTCTCGAGGGTGATGCGTCCGGCTCGGATCGTCGACATGTCCAGCAGGTCAGTGACCATGCTTGCCAGCCGCTTTGCGTTGGTGTGGCCGGTCTGCATTTCGCGACGCGCCT
>JABAOF010006527.1_pt1 | contig 28656 bp, 23 predicted proteins | sample 7062171 | NCBI WGS metagenome assembly JABAOF01 (sample SAMN14538628, study PRJNA623070) | marine sediment metagenome | biome: marine biome [ENVO:00000428]; feature: marine pelagic biome [ENVO:01000023]; material: deep marine sediment [ENVO:00002113] | place: India: Gulf of Khambhat ...
AGAAACATCCAGTCGTATCTGAAACTGGCCAATTTTGATCAGGTCACTGAAGGGAATTTTCGAGAGTCCTGGAGAGACCTCATACAGAGCTACATAGCCATGCATCGGGAAGAGATGATACTGGGAGTAGCCATGCGAGTAACAAGTGGAGGAAGTCCTGAGCTGGCAAGGGACATGCAGCCAATAATTGTATCATTCTATCAGACAATCGCTCAGAAGATCAAAGATCTCCGCTTCTTCAAAGATATGCCAGAAGCTAGTCTAATGGTCAAATTACATCTCTCATTCAGTTTATTGGGTTATGTTCGAGAGATGAGCGAGAGAGTCCAATTATTCCCCAGTGATGACAAGCTGGTTGAGTACCTACTTCATCTGATGCTCTACACACTTGAAGTGCCAGAGTAAAATAGAGCCCCTATTTTTTGGTGCATCAAATCAAAACCCCTCTAAAAAAGTGTTAGAACGGCTGTATCCAGAAAGTTTTTTCATATTTATCCTCCACGAAGAGGTGTGACCTCTTTGTGACCTCGCATAGGTTCTACATATGTTATTCAAAACTGATTCTCCTAACCGCGAAAGCCTGTAGAATGCGTTGTTTGAAGTAAAACAGAGAGCAGTTCACTTAATTCAAAGCAATTCACATTCTCGAATAAGAATTTGCTAGTACAAAAAATCCCCCGCAAACTATGCGTTGGCGGTGTTTCTTTTGCATATGATGTGACAGGTTTAAGTAGGCACTTTGGAACTTCGTCTCGACTGACAATGCGTGGCTGGATCCTCGACGTCACCCCCCGATCCGACCATCTGGTTCTGTGGTTACGGACGGTCACCGATTGTGTGTCGTTGGAGGTGCCGTATCAGCCACGGTTCTACTTGTATGCGCCGGGCGTCCAATTTGAGGACTATGCGCCGCTGTTGGAGAGTCACCCCATGGTAAGTGCTGTGACCCCGGAGTTTCATAGGCTGCAGTTGCGGGGCACACGACGTCCGGTGCTCGCCATAACAGTCTCCTCCTGCACCCAACTAGCCCGTGTCGTCCGCGAAATCAAAGCCCTCGCCGTTCCCCGTTTTCGCGTCTTCAACGGTGATCTCTCTGCGACGCAGCTGTGGTATCTAGAGCAGCGGCGCTACCCCTTTGAACAGGTGGAGGTCCACACGGATAAGTTGGGGACCCGTGTCACCCACATCGGTTCCTGCGACTCACGCACGGCTCTCGACTATGAGCTTCCTCCCTTTGATACCGTGGACCTCCGCCTCGAAGGGGAGGATTTGTTCTGCGCCTCCAGTTCGAAAGGTGACAGTTTACAGACCACCGAACCCATGATGCTTCAAGACTGGATCACCACCCAAAACCCCGATATCATCTTCACCGAGGACGGCGACTCTCGCGTCTTTCCCTTCCTCATTCAACGCATCCAAGAGGCAGGAATGCTGCGCCAATTCTCGCTGAACCGAGACCAAACTCCCCACGTCTTCAGTGACAAGGCTCTACCGGCAGGTCGCGCCGTGTTCCGATATGGAGGCCCCGTCTTCTATCGCCCTCACCCCTTCCATCTGCGTGGGCGCCTGCACCTGGATCGGTCACACATGACCTTTGGCACCTTTGAGGGCCTCATCGAAGCGAGCCGACTCACCGCCTTTCCACCCCAACGCATGGCTCGAAGCAGCCCAGGCACCGGCATCAACATGCTCCAGATGCAAGAAGCCCTCAACCGAGGTGTCTTGATTCCAGAAACCAAAGCCGATCCCGAACAATACAAGACCGGCATCGAACTCCTCAACGCCGACCGCGGAGGCCACGTCATTACACCACGCGTGGGTGTATTCACTGATGTGGGTGAACTCGACTTCCTCTCCATGTACCCTGCCCTGATGGTGAAATACAACATCTCCCCCGAAGCCCTGTTCTGTGACTGCTGCCTTGACGATGCCACCGTGGTACCCGAGCTAGGCTACTGGCTCTGTCGACGCCACACTGGAATCGTCCCCACCTTCCTCAAACCCATCCTGGAAAAGCGTACCTACTACAAACAACACCGCCGTGACAACCCCGTCTACGAAGCCCGACAAGCCGCGCTGAAATGGTTGCTAGTTGTGTGTTTAGATTCAGACGAGATAGTACCAGTGAAAATCAATGGTAATCTACAACTTGTTAAGATTGGAAAGTTTATCGATCAACATCTTACGTCGCCTAGCATACAACCTTGTAATGTTGATGTCCAAGTGATCGGATTGGATCAGCAATACAAGGCAACCTTTGTCCCGGTGAAGCGATTCTTCAAGCTTAATGCACCAGATACTCTTCTCAAAGTCAAGTTGGAGGGAGGTAGGGAGATCACTCTTACCCCAGACCACCCATCCTATGTTCTCGATAATGGTCAGTTGGTAGTTAGAGAAACCAGACACCTCAAAGGCGGCGATTTTCTACCCGTAATGCTATCGGTTCCCTCAAACTCGACACATTATCAATTCGACTTCATTGAAATCCTTCTTAAGCAGCTTTCTGAGAACACCCTAGATACGTGGAGGGTCCGAGGCTCAATTTTAAGAAAAGCCATCACTGAGCATCGTAAAACAATCATGTCGGCTCTGTCTCAGGGTAGTCATACTCCCCAAGCGTTCACTTATTGGCAACGAGAAGGCTACATCCCACTTAGATATTTCAAGTTGCTTAACCTCTCTGTAGAAAAACACCAACAGCTGCAAATAGGACGAGGACGACGCAACGGTGGACTGGTTCAATGGATTCCTGCCACAGTACCACTTGATGGAGATCTAGCATTTCTATTGGGCTTCTTTGTAGGAGATGGAAGTGCAACCAAGAATGTGATTCGGCTTGATGTCAATGTTGAAGATGTTGCTCTCCTCAAGAAACTCGAACAAATCATTTCAACGATTTTTGGTATGAATACACGTGCCCGTAAGGAACCACAGGCAGACATGTACGTGATACAGATCAATAGCATCGCACTCGTCGAATTATTCGAAAAGGCGTTCTTAATTGGACCTACCGCGCGTCGAGGACGACTGCGAATACCGACCTACATCCTTAATGCGCAGAGAGAAATTCGATACGAGTTTCTTGCAGGACTTATCGCAAGCGATGGAACTATTGAAAAAACTCGAAATGTGATTCGAATAGGCACAAAAAGCGAAACGCTACTCAACCAACTGGGCTACTTAGCATTGACTTTGAACATTGATTTTCTGTTGAACCGCTCAAAGAAGAAAGGCGTGACACATGCATTTCGCGTCACTGGAAGACAAAGCCTGACTAACATTCAATCCAACTGCTCTCTGAAGAAAAAACATGGGCAGATTCTCCAAAGTAAAAACGCCAGTCTACGCCCACATTCGCGAATCAGAGGAATTCCTGTTCAAGAAACCTGTTTACGACAACTTGCTCGAAAATATCGAACTGTCAGAAATCCACGGATTGATTCAGTCGAGAGGACTCACCGCGTATCCGCAACAACCCAAATAGCCCGGCTTCTTGAAAAACCGACACTCACTAAAACGGATCAAGATCAACTGGTCTTCGTTAATCAATTGATTGAAGGTGACATCGGTTTTGCCAAAGTTATGGAGATTGTTAAGGTAACACCCTCTTCAAAGTACGTATATTGCTTTGAAGTAGATAGCCCCCGATCCGGATTCGCCGCGGGGAAAGGTGGAATTTTTACACACAACTGCTTCGGTTATCTAGGCTTTCGGGCGTCACGGTTTGGTCGGGTTGAAGCCTATGAGTGTGTCACTGCGTTCAGCCGGCGTGTTCTGTTAGAGACCAAAGCTGTTTGCGAACGGAAGGGGTTCCAGGTGCTTCATGGTATTGTCGATTGTGTCTGGCTCCAAAAACCCGGAGCCACTGTCGAGGACTACATGGCGGTGGGTGACGCCATTCAGGATGCAACTGGGCTACCAATGGAATTTGAAGGACGCTATCGCTGGATCATGTTCCTGCCCTGCCGCAACCAGCCCTACGGTGCCCTCACCCGCTACTGCGGCGTCAAAGAAGATGGCACTATCAAGGTACGGGGCATCGAGCTCCGACGCCGGGATACTCCGCCCCTCATCAAGCAGCTTCAATTGGATCTGTTAACCTGCCTCGCCGGGGCGGAAGACGTTGACGAAATGCAGGAGATGCTCCCTCAGCTCCTAGACATTGTCAAACAATACCTAGACCGCCTACACAGTGGAGACGTGGCTACGGAAGAGTTGGTCATCACACAAAACATCAGCCGGTCTCCAGGCGAATACCAGCAACAATGTAGTCAAGCCATTGCCGCTGAACTAGCCATTCGCTACGGTCACGACATCCAACCAGGACAACCTGTCCGCTACGTCCATACTGATGCCCAGTCACGACACCCATTGCGTCGCGTTGCGTTGCCACAGACCTCAACAGCGGCCCACTACGATAAGGGCAAGTATACCGAGCTGCTCCTTCGCGCAGCTGACTCACTCCTGACTCCCCTAGGGTGGAATTACGAGCGGTTGGAGAAGCACTTCAATGACAAGCCAATTCAGACTGTGCTGGATCCACATCTTCAAAGCCGCAACTAGCCAAGAATGATGACCCCCTCACTTCTTCTCTCAAAGTCTGCAATCCGAGATGTAGCTACGAAGTCAATTAGCCGGTGTAGAGCCCACAGTAATTCGGAGGCTATTCGGATAAGCAGCACGTAACTGATCGCCTGGAACCACATTGACTCCGTTTTCTTCAAGCAGTCAATCAAACAACTTCAAAAAGTGCTTGACAAAAAGAAGCTGGGATCTACTAACCGGATGGCTACTAGATATTTAACGGATAATATGTATAATTCCAGAATTATCCTCTATTGAGAGCAGGGAAAAGTCATGAATAGGTTCATTTCTGAAGAAATTCCCTCCAAGGATTTCATCTTTCAATTGTTTGTGCCGTTCCTTGTGACCCTCTTCTTTCTCCAAAGTTTTCGAACCTATGTCGGAAATCTCTACATTTCATTTTTCAATATCCTCTGGGAGGGAACAGGAAACTATATTCCATTACTCACCCTCCTAGCATTTGGAGCGCCCCTTCTTGCAGTCTTAATTTATAGAAAAGTCTCCCTTAGTCACATGATTATTGGTAGTGCAATTTTGGCTGCAATTTTTGCCACACCAATTAGCCTACAACTAGCATACGAAATCGAAATTTTATTCTCATCAATGGTCGTAGCATTTTATGCCATTTTCCTTCCATTCTATCTTTACAGCCAAATCCAAAACCAACATCAAATTGGACATACAGGCAAAGCAGCTCTACTCTCCGTTAGTTTTATTATTGCCTTCAGCTTTGATATTTTGTTTCGTGCAATCGGAACAACTTCTGACATATCTAGAACCCTACCCTATTTTCCGTTCCAACTAATATTCGCCATAATAGTAATTGGAATTGGAATATGGAAAATTCAACAAGCCCCACAACTCCCAGATATATCTCCAAATACTGCAAGTGAAGAACACAAACCGTTACCTTTAACATCACGAATAGTTGGACTGCTCACAATTGCAGGATTTGGTGCTTTCCTTTTTCTTGAACATAGCCTCTTCTTAAGCCCCCACAACCTTCTCCGAAGCCAAAATCCACCCTATTTTCTCCTTGACATAACAATCATCCTAGTTTCTATCCTATCGATACAAACTATTGTGGGCATAATGTTACTTCATAAAAGGGGAAGAAGCATTTTTGATAGAGAAAAATGGTATTCGGTTGCCATTTCAAATCTCATCATTATCCTAGTCTTCCCAGGGTTTCTTTTCTGGCCTATTTGGTTACACAGCCTAGCCCTCACAGTCATCAATTTGTTTCTTCTTGCCAATCTATACTACATCCTTCAGTTTACTCTGCACCCAAGACTTCGTTGGTCAACAACCATTCTTTGTATAGCAATTTTTGTTGCTTTCCTCTTCTTCCTGCTGTGGGACTTCATGTTTGCCTTCACTTACACTTATGCATACTTGGGCGATATCGGGAGCATTTTCGCGGGGCAATCCTTAACCCTCATTTATAGTGCCTTTATCATTCTGGGCATCGCATCAACCTATGCTGTTTACAAGCTGAGGAGGTTAGATCAATGAGCACATTCAACTATCGTAACTCGAATACCATTCTCATTGCGGCACTACTTCTGGTCCCTCTTGTGATAACCGGAACCTGGTGTGCTTTCACCTATCAAGTTAATCCACAACCCTCCGGTCAACTAACTGTCATGACATACAATATCCATGAAGCCTTTGATGTAAATAATCGATTAGATTTGAATGGAATCCTGATAACCATTCAACAATCTAACCCCGATATCCTCGTCCTGCAAGAAGTGGACACAGGTGTTATTATGTCCGGAACCACTGACCAAGCACGGTGGCTGGCTCAAAAACTCAACATGTTTCTAGCACCGGTTTTGTCAGTAAATCACATATGGCAAAGTGACGTGATTCTCAGTAAGTATCCTATCCAGTATTACGAAGAGATCATTTTACACAGCCCAAGTGAAGATGACACACTCCTTCGCGCAGATATCGAAGTTGCAGGACAACAGGTTTCGGTATATGCCGTACATTTCTCGGCTTTCAGTTCTGCAGATCGACAAAATCAAGCTGATGTAGCTATTCCATATGTTTCATCAACTGGTAGCAATATCAAAATCTGGGCAGGGGACTTCAACGTTGACGCCTACACAACTGATCCAGTAGATCAGAGCATTTATACTGACATTACAAACTTTCTCAATGATTCATTTGAAGTGGCGCTTTCTCTATCAGGCAATCTCACTTGGCCATCAACTGGACCATACCAACGCATTGATTATATTTTCGTATCACCAACAATTACGGTTATCAGTCACACTGTACCCACTTCACTAGCTTCAGATCATCTTCCCGTAGTTACCCAGCTTCAAATCCCTGCTTCACCATTCAACCAAAAAATGCAATTCTTATTAACAGTCATTGAACTCAGAGTTCATGAGGAGGAGTTAGTCGAGGATCTAAGTTTGAATTGAAAATCATATGAATTGCAACCTTCAAGGAAATGGCTTCAAATAGTGCTGGATTCACATCAAAGAATCTACCAATGAGAGTATCTATTTGTTTACGAAATCAGTAATGCGTGAAGCGGCTTCTCGAATCCGATTTGGTGGTGCAGATCCCACACTTATCCGAATATTATTGGGATAGGCTTGGCCAAATTGGTCTCCAGGCACAACGATAACCCCTTTTTCTTCTAGCAGCGATATTGCAAATTCCGGACCTGTCATGCCTGTATCTTCTACGTTTGGAAATAGATAGAATCCAGCAACAGGCTCATAGGAGAACTTGAACCCTTTGATGGGTGTAAAACTTTCAAGGGCAACTTTCCGACGATCGTTGAGTACATTGCGATGTTGTCCAATTATTCCTTTGAACGCTTTAGGATTGGAAAGTGTTTTCATAGCGCCCACCTGAATGGGAGTTGGGGCACACGCTGTATTGTATTGATGGACCTGATAGATTGGCCTCATCAAGTTCACGGGTGCAATCACATAACCCAAACGCAATCCGGTCATCGCTAAAGCCTTGGAAAAGCTGTTGACTACAATTACATTCTCTCGATTGAATGTTGCTGCACAAATGTGTGGGTTTCCGTCATATCGTAGGAATTCGTAGCATTCATCTGAAATAAGAATTACATCATGCTTTGCAGCAAGTTCTACGATTTCTTTTACATTTTTCTGTGAAGCGACCGAACCTGTGGGATTGCAGGGGGAATTAATGATCACCATTTTTGGAGGTTTCTTCTCAAAGGCAGAATGATACTTGTCAACATCAAGGTCGAAGCTTGAGGTCATTGGAATTAATTCAACTTCTGCACCCGCTAATTTCGCCTGATTAGCAAAATATCCAAAGGCGGGATCTTGTACCAAAACTCGATCCCCAGGGTCGACAAGCGCAATCATTGTATCGAGAAGACCTTCTAAAGCTCCACAAGTGACCAATACTTCTTCTGGTGTATATTCAAGTTTGTAGGTAGTTTGGTATCGATCAGCAATGGCTTGCCGTAACTCGACAATACCAGCATTAGAAGAGTAATGGGTTTGCCCAGTGGCGAATGCATCAGCAATGGCATCTCCTAAAAAGGGAGGAAGAGGTAAATCTAAATCACCAATACCTAACGATATTACATCGATTCCTTTTCTGGCTAGTTTTGATCCAATCTCAAAGAACTCACGAAGACCGCTGGGTGATACGTCCTGTAAGCGTGAGGCAGTTTTCACAGATTTCGGCATAGATTCAAGCTCCACTCAAACGCCTTCTTCATTCCTTGCTCATTTCTCCTTGAAAAAGTTCTGTACTTATATAAAAAACCATTAAAAAACTTGTGAACGAGCATCTTGGGTAGTTCTGAAGTTATTTTAAGGAACAACAAACAATTTACCTCTATGAAGAAATACGATGTTATCGTAATTGGATCTGGATCAGGTGGAATTATCCTCGACCAGGCATACCGTGCGGGATTCAAAGTTGCTTATGTTGATCGTGGACCCTTAGGAGGTACTTGTCTTAATGTCGGATGTATCCCATCAAAAATGCTCATTTATCCCGCTGACCGAGTTGTTGAAATCCAAGAAGCCCATAAACTAGGAATCAACGCTGAAATCAAAGCTATTGATTTCAAGGCGATAATGGCTCGAATGCGTCAACCAATTGATGAAAGCCTGGCACACATGCGAGCTGGACTTCAACATGCTCAAAATCTTGATTTTTATGAAGCTGAAGGACAATTTATCAGTAACTATACAATGGAGGTTGCAGGAGAAGAAATTCGTGGTGAGAAAATATTCATTGTTGCAGGAGCTCGTCCATACATTCCTCCCATCAAGGGACTGGACAAAGTCAATTATTTGACGAATGAAACCTTACTCGAGATAACCGAGCTACCGAAAAGTGTGATAATCATTGGTGGCGGATATATCGCAGCAGAATATAGTCACTTTCTTGCCGCGATGGGGTCGAAAGTTACAATACTACAGCAGGGACCACACTTGGTTCCCCAGAACGAACCCGAGATTTCGACTACGCTCCAAAATGCCTTATCAAAACGGATGAGGGTCTTTACTAACACTACGGCGATTGAAGCAAAACAGACAACTTCTGGAGATATCGTGATTGGTGAACACGATGAGTCAGGAGAACAAAGCGAATTCAAAGGTGAACGAATTCTTGTTGCGACTGGACGACAATCAAATGCTGATGTTCTCAATGTGAAAAAAACTGGTGTAAAAACTGATGAGCGCGGGTTCATAGAGATCAACGATTACCTAGAAACGAGTAAAAAGAACATCTGGGCTCTCGGAGACGTCACAGGACGTTACATGTTTAAGCATGTCGCAAACCGCGAAGCCCAACTGGCTTGGAACAATGCTGTTGGAGAACATAAGCAGAAAATGGAATACCATGCGGTACCATATGCAGTATTTTCCTATCCGCAAATTGCGGGGGTTGGTCTCACGGCAGCAGAAGCGGTAAAAGACCATGAAATCCTATTGGGGACAGCCAAATACTCCGATGTCGCTAAAGGTGAGGCAATGGTTGAAGAAGACGGATTTGCAAAAGCCATCATTGATAAGAACACCTACAAAATTCTTGGATTTCACATCATTGGTCCTTACGCAGCGATGCTTATCCAAGAAGTCGTAGACATCATGGCAATCGGTGGAAATATGTGGACTCTTGCTCAAGGCATGCACATTCACCCAGCACTTACAGAACTGATCGTATCCGCCCTTGGGAACCTTTATGACCCTTCACATGTCCACCAAAACCACGCCCAATGATTAGGAGGAGTTGTAAAATGAATTCAAAAATTATAGTGATAATTACTTCTGCCGAAAAGGGTGTTGTTCAAACAGCTCTAATGTTTGCGAAAAATACTCTGAAATATGGTTGGCTTGACGATGTTAAAACCATCCTCTTCGGGCCTTCTGAACAACTCGTAGCAAATGACCTAGAGCTAGCTAAGGATGTCAAAGAATTATGTGCTTCTGGAGAAGGAATTGCCTGTAAGTACATTTCTGATTCTGAAGGAACCTCCGAGCCTCTTGCTAAACTCGGATTAAAGATTGAATACGTGGGAACTATTATCACAGATCTCATCAAAGAGGGGTATGTGCCTATGGTCTGGTAGACCTTATACCGTTAGATTGCAATACAGGTTTCGGTTCGATTTACACCATCGACACTATGGATGCCTTCCATTAATTTTCGAAGATCCTCGGTTGATGGCAATACAGCATAAGCGATGACATCGTAGGGACCTGTTACTACATTCGAACGGTCAACACCTGAGATTTTCCCAATTGCTTGAGCCACATCCCAAACCTTCCCGGCTTCAACTCGAATAAGTATGTAAACAACCACAGGCATTTTCTAAACCTCATCAAGTTATTACCTATCAGAGTTATTAATCTGATAGATTATGACAGATTTGCTTCATTAAATTAATCTGGGATGAATTCTAATGACTAACTCTCAAGAAGGGTATACCCAAAATCTCTTTAAAATCATCCACAACCGGCGTTCAATACGACTCTTCCTTGATAAACCTATTTCCGATGAAGTCCTTGAACAAATTCTAACTGCAGGACTACGTGCACCCTTCGCTGCGCAACTTTGTAGCGTTATTTATACTCGCGACAGGAAAAACATCAAAGAATTCCGTCGAATGGGCGTATATCCCACAACCCAAGTTCTCATGTTTTTCCTCATCGATTTATACCGCCACGAGAAAGTCATGAATCAACGAGGATACACCTATGATTTCGATGATGCATTCGCACTTTGGTTAGGACTTCAAGATGTGTCACTGGTGATTGAAAACATCGTCCTAGCAGCTGAAGCTTTTGACCTTGGTTCGGTCCTTTTAGGTGCTGTTCCCCTCTTTGCTGAACAACTAGCTGAAATATTTGATATCCCCAACCGAGCGTTTCCTGTCGTGGGCCTATGCTTGGGCTATCCTGATTCATCAGAACATACCGAAATCCGCCCACGGTACCCGCTAAGCTTCAGCACATTTGAAGATAGATACCGTAAACCGACAAAAGCAGAATTACTTGCAGCTATGGAAGTAATGGATAAAGGATATCTTGCTCAAGATTACTACGTGGAACGGAATGCAAAGATTCCTCTTCAAAAAGGAGAAGATACAATAGATTACAATACATATTCGTGGTGTGAGCACATATCTCGAAAGTTCATCCATGGTGGCTGGTACAAAGTACCGTTTCTCGAAACTTTACGCAACCAAGGATTCAATTTCGAATAAAACAAGACTAGCTAGGAAAATGTGGACCAGAGAGAACAGGAAACTGATCCATCTGAGTTTTCAAATCCTCAAGCTTATTTAGCAATTCCTGATGCATAGCCGTTATGCTCATAATAACAGTGCCATCTAGACTCTGTTTTTCGGCTAACATACTAGCTTCCTCTTGGAGTCGTCCAGCCACAGCAATCATGTCAGCAAGGCGTTGAATCATACTTTTCATCAAAGTATCAGTTTCACTAACTACAACACGATCAGATCGAAAAATCGATTTTACATCAAACGCATTGAAACTTAGCGGTTTATCTTTATACTGATTAATTATTTCAGATGTATATGATTGAAGAAATAATGAACTTAGGCGGTTCAACGCATGATTGAGTTCAAACTCATCATGATCATTAGATGATAGAATGACAAAAACTAGATTCTCAAAAACATTAAACGCCATTTTCACTTGGAGCAAACGTATTCGTTCCAATGCTCCAGCGTTACGAAGAACATTCACAATCGTTACAGCAAGTGACGAAAACACGGGAGGATCCATACCAATGGCGGCAATTTGACTTTTACCCGCAGGAGCTTGGTGAAATAATGGGTTCTCAGTGTCTCGATGAATAATGAGGATGTCGTGAATCATCTTTGCCACAACTTTTCATCAAAGCTATGCTTCCATCGATGAAGCGTCTATCAGATTGAAGGAGTTAATACTCTTAAATCGATTGCCTACAAGTAGACATTTTACGTTAATTTTTCAGATAAATTGGTAGAGAATAGTTTACGAAACTTCTTGGGTTTGATTTGGTTTTATTAATGAATTACTTCGAGTTCGCTTAGACAAATAGACATAGCATAGCAGAACGGTAATTCCGATCGTGAGTGTTAACATCCAGCTAATTATCCACGTTACAATTAGACGAGATTCAGCATCAGTGAGAGAAGGTAGCACATAGGATAATATAAGATTGAGAAACGGTACCCCATTAGGTTCTTCGGCTGTTACTACAATTACTAGGTCATATTTGGGAATCACAAAAATTCCTTGACCACCAGCACCAAAAGCTGCATAGCCATTTAATGCTGGATAGGTAATCCAATGATAGCCATATCCATACCCGTGGAAGAAAACTGTATGAGTGTAAGTTGATTCGACAACCCAATTTTCGGAAACAATTTGTTGATCATCCCATCGCCCCTTATGCAAATAGAGAAATCCATACTTTGCCATGTCTCGAGGGAGCAGACTTAGTCCGAAGCCCCCATAATTGATGCCTTGTGCGTCTGATTCCCATGCGTACTGTGTAATTCCTAGGGGGTGGAATAAATGATCTCTGGCAAAGTCGAGGGTTGTTTGTCCACTTGTTAGATTAATGAGAGCTGAAAGTATCGAAGAAGCGCCCGTGTTATAGAACCATTTGCGGTCAGGAGCACAAGCCATGGGAAGATCAAGTATGAACTGGATTCCATCCTGGCTATTCACCCATTGTACAAACGAATTCCGTGGATCGTCATAGGAATAGGAGCTTTCGTCCCACTGAAGTCCAGTTTTCATCGTGAGCAGATCTCGAATAGTCATAGCATCTTTAAGTGGACTGGGATTTGATATTGACCGATTTGGAAAATATCCGAGAATAGAATCATGGATACTCCCAATATAGCCCTGATCGACAGCTATCCCCAAGAGACCTGCTGTGACACTTTTAGTTACTGATGCTAGGAAATGAATTCGATCTTGATCATAAATTGAACTAGGATAGGTTTCAAAGATTATGTACCCATGGCGGACCACTATAAACGAATTGTAGCTGAATTCATGAGAATGAAGGTGATCGAATAACTGGTCCAAGATTTGTGAGTTCACCCCATGTGATTCAGGTGAAGAGGTTCGCCATTCATCCGTGGGCCAATAATCTGGTTCGTTTGGAGATATAACAGCTTGAGTAGTATCCAACGTAGTGCACACTGGTATGAGAAGAAAAAGTAGGAAGAGGGGAATCAGCAAACAAAGCTTCATGAGCACAACCTCCCTTTTGGAAGGTTCCTCTGCCATTTTGGTTCAAAATTCAAACGATACAGGCAACACGAGTGACTAGGCGGTCATAATTCTGCTTGAACACGTCGCACATATCCGTGATAGTTGTGGTTAGCAATCAAGCTAGTATGACCAGCGGCGGTCGCCAACGCTACGCGTAACCGCTGCACTTCTTGATAGAGTCCCAGAATCATGGACATAAACAATGCTTCGGAGTGGCATGGGCGCGCCACAGCACTGGCGGCGTCGGCGTAGGTACGGGCATAGATGAAAAGGTTATCAAAGGCGGGTTGCTCATCGGCACGAAGAGCGGCACGAAAGAGTCCCCAGCAGCGGCGTTCCTTTTCCAGCTGTAATCGATAGGTGGGCACTGTACGTCCCATATGACTCACCACTAGCCAGAAGAGACACACCGCTAAAAAAGGCACCAGCTCAGGTGCAAGAAAATCCCCATATAGCCCTTGTGAACGACCCAGTTCTTGCCAATTCGTACAAGAAAAGATTATCCTAGAGCTCAGCTTTTGCAATGACTTTGCCGACGTTGGTCGTTAAATCAATTCTGAACCAAGTTCCCGCAATAATATTTTCAAATTCAAACAAATCGGCTAAGGGGTCATCTTTAGTGTTACCAAGTACAAGTTTGCCTTCTCCAGCCTTGCCTTCGTGAATGACAAAGTCAAGAGGGGCGGCTGTGATATGTTGCACGTCATATGTTTTCCCATCAACGCTTGGAATGAGTTTGAGATTGATGGTATCACCGGTGTCGATCCAGTCACCAGGTCCCTCAAGCTTTACATCAAATTTCATAATGGGTACTTTGTTGGTGAGGACTGAGGCCTTGATGTGATCGTCTTTTTGTTGATATTTGAATTTGGCGGGTTTCGATGGGAATCCCCAGACTTCTCGATGTGCCGCCATTGACGCTATGCTATCAGTATGCATAGTGATGCAATACACACCAAAATATTCTTCGTAAGTGCATTGAACAACGATAGCGGATTCCCACATATCCCCAAATGGAGAATTGCGAAATCGTGCAAGATATGCTCCACCTAAAAGTCCAGGTTTAAGAGGTTTGGGCAAAAGCCGCTGATAGCATGCTTTTGTGGGTGTGAAAATGACTTGAATCATTTCTGAATCAGTGTATTTCAAGGGCCATTGGAACCAAGGTTTGTAGATGGGCATAGTCAAATTTTTTGTCAATTCTTTTAACTCCCATGCAAACATAAAGTGTTTTGTGAATTGCTCATCATATCCTAATTGTACCTTTAAACTGTATGTTCGGAAATAATTCCTAAAAATTGTTGAAAGAGTCTGAAGTCTTTTAAAACCTAATAAGGTCAGTATTAATGATTATAATGCGGAAGATCGACATCCTCTGTCCCCTCTTTTTGATGATAATTGCTCTAATCATATTTGGGATTCTAGTGATGATTAATCCAATAATTTTTCCTTTTGCAATCGGATTTATTGGATTGCTGTTTGTTTTTATTCTAGCGTCATTCTGTTCAGGACGGTACACTCACAAAGAATCTATCAACCAAGCATACAAACTAAAGCGATAACCCTGGATTTCCGTCACCTAGGGGAAAAGAAAGAGGAATCCGAAGTTGATAGCAAAGTCGATAATAAAAATGATTATTGAAGCTATCAGGATAATTGTTAGTCCTCGTATGAACATTGTATCAAAGAAGTGCTGTACAAGAATCATCCAAACAATAAACATCGCTAATAATCCTACAATGTTCCAAGCAAACACGATAATTTCATTCAGCCCCGGAACAAGAACCGTACTAATTGCAAGATCAATTCCGAATTTGAGTAATAATCCGAGTAGGGCAACAAAGATGGCATCGGTGAATTTCGCGTTAATACCAGAGAGTAGCCTTCCTGCAAGATAGAAGGCAATAGTGGCTATAACTAAACTGATAAGAAAAGTGATAATAGCGTTTAATTGGTCGGGTAATAGAAACATCAACAATCTTCATCTCCTTACTACTTAGCGTTATGATTGACTAAAGCTTCCCTAAATAACTTCGCCCCCTAACAACATAATCTATTATTAGAAATTAGATGCGTTTCGTAAGCTTCTGACTTTAGTCGGCAGCAGCTGCACCTTCGATGATTTCACGGACACGTTCAGCAAACAAGTCTTCCTTTTCAGGAAGAATGATGGTATCTTTATCGAGAACATAAAGTTGTAATTCATCTCCCGTGTTGATGATCCGAGTCGCATCGATTTCTGCCTGAGCAAGATTTGACCCCCCGATATCTGCACGGACATTATTGTATCGACCTGTAAACACTACGCTGATTACTTTTCCAGGAATCATGTTACAGGCATCCTCAGGAACACGAACCTTGAAGTCTTCAGGACGAATTGCTACATATGCTTGCTCACCTTTGGTGAACTTGTAATCTTTGAGTGGAGTGCGACCTTGGAGTTCAAGTCCCCAAGGAGTCTTTCCTTTTACTTTTCCTCCATTTGGTTCAGTAATGGTGAGGGGAAGAAATGTACTCGATCCGATGAAATCTGCAACAAAGAGATTCTGGGGCTCCTCGTATATTTCTCGAGGTGAACCCAGTTGCATTAATGCACCATAATTCAAAATAGCTACACGGTTTGAAATACTCAAAGCTTCTTCTTGATCATGCGTCACATAGATTGTTGTTGTCCCAAATTCCTGTTGGATACGCTTCAATTCATGCATGCCGCATTTCTAATCGAAGTTTCGCGTCTAAGTTGCTCAATGGCTCATCAAGCAGGAGAACTTGGGGATTGATTACTAAAGCCCTTGCGAGTGCTACCCGTTGTTGTTGTCCACCACTCAACTGAAAAGGTGTTCGTTCTTCAAACCCTCCTAATCGTACGGCTTCAAGGATGTCAAGTACACGTTTTTGGATTTCTGACTTGGGAAGCTTCCGAATTTTTAATCCAAAGGCAACGTTATCAAAAACTCGCATATGTGGCCAAATCGCATAATTTTGAAAGACCATCCCAGTATTTCGTTTATGGGGGGGAAGCTTCGTTACTTCGTTTTTATCAAAGAATACTTGACCCGTGTCTGGATGATAGAATCCTGCGATGACTCGTAATAGGGTTGTTTTGCCACATCCTGATGGGCCAAGTAGAGTGAATAGTTCGCCTTCTTCAATTTCAACTGACACATCATCAACGGCGACTACTTCACCAAAGGTCTTAGTGATGTCCTTTATAGTAATTGATACCATTTTACTTTCTCAACTCAACTAAATTCCTATTAACGCTTCAGATCGGCGCTTCAAGACAATATTTACTGTTGCCATTACAATAATTTGAATGGTCATTAATAATACACCCATCGCTGCGGCCATGGATTGCCCCATTGCTAATGCACCTAGGGCAGATTGCATTTTCCAAGTTATAGGACCCCACGTGGAATTGATATCACCCAGTACAATACTTGTGCTGACTTCGGACATACAGTAAACAAATGACATCATTGCGCCAGCTAGGATGCTTGCCCCGATTATTGGCAAGACAATTCCCCCAAATACACGGATGCGACTAGCCCCAAGATTTTGTGCAGCTTCTTCGAGTTCTACATGCGTTTGCTGAAGCCCTGCATAAGTTGACCTTACTGTGAAAGGGAATTTTCGAACGGTGTATGAGAACGTAATCAAAAAGATTGGAGCGAAGAAAAGAACAGGACTAAGGAATAGGTTAAAGACAGGGGCGTTTGAAAAGAAAATTAAATAGCCTATTGCGATGACGATGCCAGGTAATGCAATCGGAATGGTTACCAGTAGATCTAATGATTCACGTCCAGGTATCTTCTTACGAGCTACAATATAAGCAGCTCCTGTTCCCACTAATACAATAATGATCACAGCGACGGTGCTATACATCAAACTGTTTACTATTGATCCGAAAAACTCAGGATCCACAAACATACGAATGAAATTCCCTATCCAAAATGCAGTTGGAATCGGATCACCTGTACCCCATGAACCTGGTGCGGCGAACGCCAACAAGAACACGCCAACATGTGGAAGAAGCGCAAAGGCCAGAATGCCAATTATGAAGCCATAGAAAATGAGATAATGAAACCATCGTGCCCTAGTAAAGCGTGGATTCCATGTTCCCCCTTTGCTTATCATTGCATAATGTCGTAACGACATATATCGTCGAATAAAAAAGAAGCTGACCATCGCAATAATTAGAAGAATAACTCCTAATGCAGTCGCAATGCCTTCAACAGTTCCCGTGGGAGCCCAAATGTTGTTATAAATAGCATATGTCAGTGTATGTTTTACTTGAGCACTACTCTCAAAAACAATCAGAGTGCCAAGATCTTCAATGGCTAAGATAAAAGTAAGGATAGCTCCTGCTTCAATTCCTGGGAGCGCTAGTGGTAGAGTAACTTTTCGGAACAGCGTAAATCCCTTGGCACCCATGTTCTCCGCAGATTCCTCTAAAGTTGGATCAATATTTTGGAATGCCCCATAGGCCGAAAGATAGGTAAGCGAGAAGAAGTGAAGGGTTTGAACCAATATTACAGCTGCTAGACCATCAATAACAATTCGAAAACCAAATAGTCCATAGAAGAAATAATTCAAAGTCCCATCTAGACTAATCATTCTTAAAAGGCCCACTGCACCGACAAATGGTATGGCAAGGAGTGGAATTAGAAGTGCGACACGAAGTATCGTTTTTCCTCGAAATTCATAACGAGCCATGATAAACGCAAGAGCAACACCAATCGATGTCGCAAATATCGTAGTTAAAAAAGCGGCATAAAGAGAATTGACTATTGCTCCCGCATCAACACCTGAAATATAATAAGCTTGGGCCAGGGGTGACCAATCGATAAACCGACCTTGAACTTCAAATAGCCAACCAATTGGATGGGTATGAAGTGGAATAAAATCTGTTGCCATTATCGCTTGTAAGGTTGCCCATCCTTCAACAGCAGTTAACGGATTACGAAGTTGATCGATTGCTGTGGAAATGGGGGCCAAACCTGGAAAAAGAACTGTCATGGGCCAGTAAATGGATGTAACAAACACTTCCGTGATCCAATATATAGAAAATTGCCCCTCAAAGCTAAACGCTGAAAGCATTACAGTAGCGATCGGAGCTATTAAAAAAACAGTAAACAATGCCAAAATGGCGATTAACTGAATATTCGAAAACCAGTCCATTTCACGTCGAAAAAGGTAAAATTGGTTTTGTAGATGCATCTTCGTACGTTGTGCTTGGAGGCGAAGAGCTGAACCACTAAGAACAGACCGCCAACGATCTTCATGCGTCGCTTCTTCTACGGATTCTCTTGATTCCGATTCAGAGTTTGACACAAATTCCACCGACCAATTTTTGGCATCTTTCCAGGGGGATGGAACGATAATAACCTTCCTTCCTTAAAAAATAATACACTATTTTGAAAACAAAGAAAAAAGGGTTGGAGAAGGAAGCACATTTACTTCCTTCTTCGGCGAGCATAAAGCCCGATTCCTAATGCAGTTGCCATGCCCAGCATTATTGAAATAGCGGGAAATCCAGGAATAGGTGGTGGAGGTGACGATGTTAGAGGCGGAGGAACAAGACTTCTCACATAGTCATATTGATCGTTGGCAGCATCAGTCCAATATCCTTTCATTGTACTTCGGAATGACGAACTACTACCCATCTGTGAATTGATGGAGATTGCATAGTCTTCTGTAAAGGTTTCACTATCCCAACTAACCGGGGCAGACATCATTTCTGCAAAATTTTCAGCTGCGCTAGCATTGATAGCCCCCGTGAAGAACGCGTCCAGGATCGCTCTCCAACATTGGACTAATTTGTCATGAGCATCAGTGATTACTGATTCAAAATAGTACATGAGCGAGTATTCGTAGGATAGAGCAAGAGAATCATTGAATGCGATACTAAGATTTTGAAGAGTAGTGTTGTAGAATAGATAGAGGTCGTCTCGTGGCCCAATCGAAGGATTAATTGGATTGGCTTGATCAAGTGCAAATGCTTCCTCTATCATTGGCATACGGTTGATGTCTTCATGTAACCAGTATTGTTGTCCTTCAGCGCTAAGGACCCAATCAATGAATGATTCCGACGCATTGTTTGGATTTAATCCAAAATTAGTAAGTGCGATGGGATCGCCATTTATGATGGAACCATTCTGTGGAATGATATATGCGGTACCCGGGTTACGTAGAGCAGTAGTATACCCATAGAAGTCAATGGACATTGAAACTCCTGTTTCACCAACTTCCACAGCGTTTTGGGTTTCAACCGAACCACTATAGATTCGACCGTTTGCCGCCATACGACTTAGAGTCTCCCACCCTTCCTCCCAACCAAATCGTTGAAGAATGATTTGGTAGATTTTCGTGTTACTAGTTGTTCCTGGCGAGTTACCCATGGCCACGGTCGGTGCTGGTAAGAGACTTCCAAATTGGTAACTAGTGAGATTTTCCCAATGGGTTGGATAGGGAAGTCCTCTCGCATCAAGCCAAGGCTCATTAATCGTAAACCCGAAGGAGCTTAACGCCGCAGCAGCCCAAACTACATCTCCGTTTCCATCATATCGCTTCATGGGTGATCCAGCGATATCATCAGGAATTCGCGTTAATACTGATTCCATGTAGGTGCTATTCATTGGTTTAAGATAGCCAAGCATATCGATAGTATCAAAGAGAGAGGGACCACCACCCCAGGCAATATCCGGGCTAAAGGTAGGAATGACAGTTGGCCAATATGAAGCTCCGGGCTGAGTCCATTGGATATCAACGATATTATTATCAATAGCCTGTTGTGACGCCAAAAACGCTGTTTCCATATGAAGCTGTAGAGTTGTACTGTGTCGCGTAATTATTTTCAAGGTATACGGTTGTTTGCTGCTCTCAGAAACCAGAGGATCGAAATTAAGCAAATCGGACTGAAGTGTATCGTCAAAGGCAACGGATACAGTTGAAGAACTTACTATGTTTGATTGGTTGCTAAACACTATTGTACCACTGAAAACAAGTGCAGCCAGTAAAAAGAGCGTAAACAACTGCTTTTTTCGAAATTGTGGCTCCATAAATTTCGACTCTTACAAATTATTCAACGCCCCAAGCGTAAATCAACGAGGCGTTATGTTCCGACTTCCCCACATTGATTAATACTTTTAACCTTTGCGAATAAGGAGAAGAGAAGAAATTCTTGGAGTCGAATGTCAAAAATAACCTAAAAAAAATAATTCATTTGTTTTAATAAACTCAAGATTCCACATGTTACATTGACATAAATTTTACCGGGTTTCAACAAACTCGAGATAAATGAATAAACAAATTACAATTTGAGACTAGGAAGAGGGAGATTACCGTCCAATTACCCACGTATTATAATCTGCTTCAAACTCGATGTTATTCCTTTTTAGATTCACGAACCCAGTGTCTCCAGAGAAAGAATCCTGTGAAGATAAAGCCAATGTATCCAAGACTAAAAAGATCAAGGAGATCGAGACCCAAGAAGTATAAGAGCCATAGTGCAATGGGTAATAAACCTGAGATGGAGATAGCGATAGTCAACCAAAGGATCCCAGTAAAAAGAATCGCTAAATGCACAAAAAGAAGAAGTATTTCTCCACGATGCTCAGGTAGACGATAAATTTGTATGAACCCAAGGGCTGCGAGGAATGAAAATATCGTTAGTGGAATTGAACTCCACCACAAATAGAAAATAAGTGTCTCATATAGTATGAAACCCCAAGAAAGGTCAATGAATACAGAGAAGTTGCTCATGAGCCATTGTAAATCCGCCAGTATTAGAAGTAGGAACCCAGGAAGCCAAACAAGTTGAGCATACCAGATGTAGTTGTTTTCATACTTCTTTTCAAAAGTTCGAAGAACAAGGACTATACCAATGGCAGCTAAACAACCAAAGACAAGACTGAAGATGTTAACAACAGCCACAGCTACTACAGGAATAGGATAAAAGCCATTAATCAGCCATTTGATTCCCAGAAATGAATAGATAATTAGGAAAAATGAACCCCAATTGCGAAAAGTGGCAGTGCGTTTCGGGGAAAAGAATCGAACAATTGGGGAGAAAATTGAGAATTTTGTAGCAGGGGTGAAAATAAACAGACAGAGAAATGCGGCTAGAGCAAGGATCCCAAATCCCATAAAACTCATCCAAGCCAAACCATTAATTAAAAAAAGCACCGAGGCACCGAAGGCAAATCGTCCCCGCCCTCCAAGTTGTTTTCGTAACGAAAAATAGAACATACCCCAAATGAGAAACATTAGCATGATTCCATAGATCGAAAAGAACCAATAAACCAAACCAATAACATAGCCGAGTGCCATTACAATTTGACTAACACCTGTAAAAAACCAAGCCCCCATTGTCCAGATAATTGTAAAAAAAGTAGACCATGAACCCGGAGCGTCTAGTTCAATTCTTAGACCATAGAACCCAAGGCTGAAACATATCCCGGTGACCATGCCAAAAACTGCCATAGCTCCGGAAATAAATGGAGCAATTGGTCCATAAAAGGAAGGAGGCGTAAAAAAGATCAAGAGCGAGAATAGACCATAGAGGACCAAGAGCAGACTCCCCATGAAACCGAAATCTGACCACTTCGTTTCCATATAAACACCTTTTCTCGTAAAGTGACTATTAAGATATCTTTAGCCTTTTCTATCATGAGACCCTTACTCAAATCAAATTTTGATGCCTATATAACCACTTTTAAGGTATTGATTGAGCTGCGTTAGGACTGGAAGAGTCTATTCAATGTTCAAATGCGAAAGTGTATAGAAATGAGATCAAATAATCAGGCTAAATGTCTGAGGAAGATAATCTTCGACGCCACAAGAAGAACACTACACCGCCAACGAAAATGATGATAATTGCAGCTGCCGCAATCACTAGAATAGGTCCAATAGGAAGTGGTGGAATCGTTGGTAAAATTACGAAAATGTCTTCAACGTTACTCCAGTGGCTGGGTCCACCGAAATTGTCAATCGCTCTGACTCGAAGGAAGTAATGGTCAGATTCATACAATGTGACATTATATTGTAGCTCTGTTGTATTCCATTCCTGAAGTATAATCGTGAAATCTTGATCATTACTCAATTGGATGTCATACCGCTGTACAGACCCATCTGGATCTGTACTCTCAGTCCATGTTACCAAGAAATTCCCTGTGGTTGTGTTATGCGGTAAATCATTTAGGAAAGGCGTTGTGGGACGCTCTGTTACGATGAAATCAACGAACGGTGATGTACTATTATTCCCTGCATAATCAAAGGCAAATACTTGAAAGTCACCAGAACCATTTTCATAGAAAATCTCAACATACCTGAATATCGTATTTGAGATGCGGGCCATGTTGTGCACGGAATAATTTCCCTCGTTAAACGACATGTTAACCTGTAAGTATTTCATGCCGCCGTATTCTGTACTCATGTTTGCAAAGAAACTCATTCCGCTTAGCATAAGACCGGGTTCATCACTCCAAACGTCATTGAAAGTAGGCGGTTGGACATTATCAGGGTATAATACAATCTCAGTAGAGGTACCATTAACTAGGTTCACTGAGAGACGAAGAAGCCAGGCATCTGGTCCCTCAACCTTCTCCAAAAGAGTTGCATTATGAATCACATATTGTCCAGAGTCTGCTGGAGGATTTACAATGAAATCGATTATTAGCCCAGTGAGGGAATAATTGAGGTTATTTCTCATGTAAAGATATCCTCCTGTATCTGGTTGGTACATAAATTTGGGAATACGATTTAGTGCCAATTCATCCCAGGGTTGTGACAACGCAATTCCATCAGAATCTACTGTCCAATTCCAATATACTGGCTGTGAGCCTTGAAACCGAATAATTCGGAACGCATTCCGTCCATGCCCAGGCTGCGCCCATGACCATGGGGGTCCACCATTCGGTGCAGTAATGATCCACAAAGTATCTCCGAGCATGTCAGCTCGATCGTTATGTAGGTGACCCGTGACAACTAGTTTTACTCCGTAGGTATTGGTGAGTTGCTGGAGTCGAATCGCTTCTGATTCAGGAATGAAATAATCATCGCTATCCACATAATAGAGTGGTGCATGATGCATGAGAATTTTTATTTGCGCTGTGCTGGCTGCTAAATCAGCTTCAATCCAGTCTAGCTGGGTTGAATTGAAATGGTACGGGCTATTATGAGTATTGGAGGAGATTATGAAAATATCAGGTCCAATATTTGTCGTGAAATAATCTGTGCCAAATTGATGGATATATTCGGCATAGGTATCACCGGCGGAGTCTCGATCATGATTTCCAGGTGCAACTAATACAGGAACTCGACTATGCCTAATAATATCTTTGAATAAGTGAAAAGCGCTCGCTGAGTCAAAGGGACCATCGGTTAAATCCGCTGTGATTAGAACTACATCAGAATCATACATCTGGGCTTGTAGAAGACTGTACAATAATCGTTCAGCGCGTGAGTCCCAGCCCGTGGAGATATGGGTATCAGTAATGTGAAAGACTTTAAGATTTGTCGGATACGTCTCAAGTACCTGAACCGCATTAGCTTCTTCAAGAACCTGTTCTTCGATTCCATCTGAAACCGTGACATGTAAATCATAAAGATCAACAGCAGTCCCCGGTGCTACATCAACACTGATTGTGTATTCACTAGTTTCTGAATCAAAAATAGGTACACCATAACTAAGATCATAACTCCGATATTCTCTGAAAAGTGAAAAACTCCAATCAACAATATTTCCAGGACCGTGAATTTTTACTTCAAATTGCGCACCCTCTAAAACGAAGGTTGGTCTTCCTAGAACTGGCGAGTTAAGCCTTGCTCCTATACTCATGGAGGCTGCTTTAATCGAAGGTGTTTCAGAACTCAAATTCATCGAGTAAGAAAAAGGTAATACTAGAGTTGATAATAACAAGCAGGTAAAAAGGAAAAGTGAGCCACGGTAAGAAAATCGTTGATGTATCATTTTAACCAATATCCAGACGAATTCCTGTTTGGAAGATGTTAAAGTATATTGTCATTTTTCTAATAAGTCATTTTATTATTTCAAAACCAGACATATACTTTGACTGCTTTGTTCAGGATAGGAAATCATTTAAGCAAGAATTTTGTAAAAAGAGCCACTATCGGTTAATCAACCGAGGTGGAAATTTACTTGAATAGAAAATTATTTGGAGCCATTCTAGTGACTGGACTTTTACTCTCCTTCCTTCCGTTATTGCAAACGACTTCAGTGTACAACTACTACTCTATTGCTGCACAACCTCCCTCAAAGGTTATCGTATTTGTAACCGGATGGGGGGTGGGCTCGAAACAACTTGATAACCTCACAGACTGGATTCAGAATTTCCCTGGCTCGCATACGGTACGCGTTGTTGACACTCTGACTCCAGCGAGTCTCGTAGGTGCTGACGCTCTAATATTGGGTAGCCCCTATGGAAGCCTTGGAGAAGAAGCGTTTAACTCAACTGGCGCACCTGTTATTTATGATACAATCTTTGACTGGTATAACAGCTCAGGGAACAAATTCATTTGGGTATCTGGCGACTCCGATTACGATGGAAATGAATGGATAAACGGAAACATGAGCATGATTCTTGAAACCATTGGAAGTCATCTTCGTGTGGATCTTTGTGCCGTTGAAGACCCCGTTCAAAACGCGGGTGACGGCTATCGTGTTGTGGCCAATGAAACAGGAACAGCCACCGAGATTGCCGCTATTGTTGCCGGTGTTGCTGCAGGTACACCAGGCGAGGGCGTCCTATTTCACGGTCCGGCCCCCGTCTATGGTTGGAACTATACGCTGGCAACCTACATACCTCTCCATAATAACACAATGCACAATGTTTTCAACGTTATTCAAACCAGTGATCTAGGTATTATTGTAGAGAACAACCCCCTCATCACCGCTATTGCCCACAATGATGGGCAAATCGACAACATTGTGATGGCGGCTGCGGAAATTAATGCTGGCTTTTATGGTACCAATAAAATCCTCGTAAGTGGTGCTTCACCCTTTGGTGACTACCAACCTATGAATACCCAAGAATACTATGGTGTTCCTCTTGATGGTCAACGATTCGTCCGACAAGCCATCCTATGGGGACTTGGTATCACTCCAGACAGTGCCTCAGCACCAACTCTTACTGATCCAGGTGTAACCACATTTACCCCATTTGACCTTCAATGGAGCGCTGCAGCCATCACCAACGGCTATATTCAGCGCTACTTCATTGAAGTTAGCAACGCAAGCGGATTCACTGATATTCTCTATACCTACAATACAACCTCTCTTAGTTACACAATGACCTTAGCACCAGGTGAATACTACTTCCGCGTTCGAGCATTAGATGACCGAAATTACTATAGTGCCTACAGTAACGTGGAAAGCGTCGAGGTAGCAGCAATTACCACGCCTATGATTCCAGGATTCCCCATTGGTGCGATAGCAATTGCTCTCGTTCTAGCTCTCGGAGTTGGAATCATTATCCGACGACGAAAAACATAGAACCTAAAGTCGCTATTGTGGCTTTTCACTTGTTAGGGGAGAAGATTGCCCTAAGGCTTCTTCTCCACCTTTCTCCTTTTTTAAAAAAACTCTGAATCATCCCAATTTAATTTTGGATAGTATAATCTACAATTTCTCGGGCAAAAAGATGCAGACAACTTGATTTCAATAACTGAAATTAATTGTACCAACAATTAGGATATGCTGATTAATTCTACTGTGTGACAGACTCGAATGAAGAAATCACAGAAGCCTTTGAAGCTAAGCTATATATTGGAGAACCCAACAACAGTAACGCCAAGCCTATCTAAGGTGCGTTAAACTATGAGCAGAAGCAAAGTTAGCGAACGATTGAAAACCGCATCAATCGCTCAAATTACTGGGATCGCCCTTATTTGGTACTGTTTATCGATTATTGGTTCACGTCTTATCACTGTCGTAATTGCTCCAGGGATTGGAATTGAAACCGGCATTTATCATTACCATCATATATTGTGGGGACTGATCCTCATGACATTTGGTGGTTTCATTGGATTATATTGGGAAAGTCGACGCGCTAAAGTCTTTGGCGGTTTCTTTTTGGGTCTAGGACTTGGACTAGCTGTAGATGAAGTCGGGCTGATACTTGTGACAGCGGACACAGGATACTGGGATCCCATCACCTACCCGATAATGATTATCGTCGCTCAATTACTATTCATTGCGTGGATGGCTGCTCGACAACAAGGACGATAGAACTGGTTATCGTTCCTCTTGGATACTCTCCAGACTCTCAATGACGACATCTCGTTGACCTTGACGAATCAGGCTACGAAGAAATGTACCTAACACGCCAACTTCACTAACACCCAACCGTTGCATGGCGTGTACAGATCTTTTCTCAAAATCATCATCTGATAATCTGTGAGGATCAACGCCTACGAATTCAACTAAGAGGGATTCAGATTTGACTTCAACTACAATGTCTTCGGGAACTAATTTCGATTCGTCAGTTGAAGGGGGAGATATTGATTCAGGTTCAGTAACTGGTGGTGGTTCAACTGGTTCAATTATTTCCGGTTCAACAACGATTGGTTCTGGTTCCGGTTCTGGTAACACCTCAACTACAGGTTCAGGCTCATCCATTATGGGAGGAATTGGTTCAGTCTCTGGCTCGGATTCTACGGGTTCTATAGCAGTGTGTGAAACTTCCGGTGGAGCTGTTGCCTTGTCTGATGTTAATTCACCTTCGTCAGCTAGTGCAGGTTCTGGTTCAGGTATATCTTCAGGAGCCACCGGTTCAGCAGGTTCTGGTACCTCTTCCTCCTTTCCATAATCAGGCCATTTGGTTTGCATAATAGTGACAGCGATTTGCTGGAATGCATCCCCAACATTTTCATCCATTTTCGCGCTTGTCTCAATATATCTTACTCCAATTTGGGTAGCAAATGTTTCAGCTTCCTCGCGGCTCACAACTCGTTGATCAACTAAATCAGATTTATTTCCAATCAGAATCCCGGGAACGTTTCCAGCGTTTTTCCGTGCTTCCTCAAGCCAACCCGCCAGATGGTCAAACGAAGCGCGGTCAGTTACACTAAACACATAGATTACACCTGTTGAGCCTTGGTAGAAGAGTGGTCGAACGCCGCCAAAATGGGGTTGCCCAGCCAGGTCCCAGATCTGTAACTTGACCATTACATCACCAAGGTCAACTGTTTTCACAGCAAAGCTGGTGCCAATCGTCATTTTATACGTATCAGTAAAAGTTCCCTGAGTATAGCGAACGATAATGCTTGTTTTGCCAACTGCACCATCACCTGCAACTGGTACTTTGAAAATATAAACAGGACGCTGTTTTGAGTCAATCATAAGCAAATTCTCCTCTTAAGGAGGCAGTATTGTCTTCAGTATTTATTTTCTATGTTGGCTTTTAACTCGATTGGTGTCTATTGCGTTTTACTTCCTTGATTAGAAGGAACAGTATAACCAGCGTGTGGTATTAGTCTTCATCATTATTGTATTGTTCGATTTGCTCTTGCGTCATGATAACAATAGTCGTTTGAATTTGAACCTCTTTATTTTGTGAGTGCTTTTTCGTACGGCGTCTAAAGAATCCAAGACAGCTGAATCTACAGAAACAGGGAATGACAATTAAAATGAGAAGCAGGATAATCACGAAGAAAATAAAAAGGCGGCTTATACTCTCAAGGGGTGAAGAAGGTGTTGAAGGGTCCATTGCCCAATAATAATAGGTAAGTCGTATTGTGAAGTAGAGAGTAACAGGGCCTGTATTGTTGATAAGAAGATACCACTGACTTTTATGAGGGAGGTCAACAGTTGTGTGAAGACTATGATTTATTGAGCTCACAAAATGACATTGGTCCATTGAACCTGTTTGTATCATTTGGTGATACATTGATTCATCACAGATGATTAAAGTGGTGGGAGAGAAGCCAAATCCACTAATAGTGAAATTTATGCCCCACCGCTCATTGGGTCCCCGAGTAGTATTGAAGGTCCAATTAGAATGACCCCCCAGAGCTTCTAAATTTGAAAAATAATCTACCCCGGCAGGTACCCAGTTTCCATCTTGGGCATAAACGGGGTAGACAATTGCCCACCCACTCAAGAGTAGTATAATGAATAGAGCTCGGTGCAGATGTGGTTCCCGCATTGAGGGTCACCTCTGCAATTGCGGCGAGATTTGGTTTGTTTTTAACTGTTGCGGTTTGAAAGAGATATTCCCCTTGCTCCCTCTTTTCCATCTTTTCGACCATTCGATGTAATGATTGAACGTGTAGTCAGGTTAGT
>JABAOF010009709.1_pt1 | contig 28629 bp, 25 predicted proteins | sample 7062171 | NCBI WGS metagenome assembly JABAOF01 (sample SAMN14538628, study PRJNA623070) | marine sediment metagenome | biome: marine biome [ENVO:00000428]; feature: marine pelagic biome [ENVO:01000023]; material: deep marine sediment [ENVO:00002113] | place: India: Gulf of Khambhat ...
CATGAACCGTTACGCCTTTTTGCTTATTGAGTAGGAGGAACAAGAATTCGGCGGTTTACCGACTACTGTCTGTGTTTGATAGAAGTCCCATTCTGGTACTCCTCAAATGCTATCCTCAATTCTTCTTCGGTGTTCATGACAATGGTCTTGTGGATGGTCATGTCCTTGAGGGACGTTTGGGGAAGAATGGGGTCAGTATTCCCCCTGGGGCCGTCCGCAAATCCATTTTCTCGCTTTTTGTGTGATGAAAGCGGGCTTCCAGAAAGGCACCAGTTTCTCTCGCCCGCTCCCCTTCGGCCCTGNNCAGAGTTCGCAGAGTGAGAAAACTGATGGATCAGGGTTTTGGCCTAATTTTTTGAGAGGAAAAATTAGGCCAAGTCATCTCCTCTGGATTGGCCTCTCACCAATCCAGAGGAAGTTCCCTCTGAGGCTCCGTGTGCTTTGTGAGAAATTCTGGAGACGTTCACTGTGCTTGGATATTCTTGCCCAAAAAATCTTGATTCGCGCTCAGAGCTTCCCTTTCCACTTTCTAGTGAATTGCTGTTCTAAGAACTTAATCAGAAGGTTCTGATGGAATTGTGCAACGGCCCGTCCCCGCCAGGGGCAGGAAGAGAGCCCATGGGAGACGGAGAGAGCGAAGAGAGCTGACCGTCCTATCCAAAAAACCAAAATCCTCTCCCAACATCAGAAAGTTGGAGGTTTCTTGCTTTAGAAACTCAGGAAACTCCTCTTAATAAAATCTTGAATCGAATAGCCAGATGGGGATATACTGTAGCCTCTCGGAAAACCCCACGAACTGTCGGCTAAAAACAACGGTTATTTCCGTACCTTACATCAGAAAAGCCGCAAGGATTAAAGTTATCCAAAAGATACGTTCTGAAACAGAGAGAGGCCCATTCAGTTAGATGCTTATCGAGCAACGATTCTGTGTCAATGCACCCATTCAGAAGGTCTGGGATTTCATACTCGACCCGGAAAAGATTGGTCCCTGCATACCGGGGTGTGAAAACGTCGAGGTCCTCCGGGACAATGTCTATGAGAGTTCTGTGAAAGTCAAAGTGGGCCTCATATCCCTCACGATGAAGTCCAAAACGACGATTACGGAAACAGACCCACCCCGACATCTCAGGTCGGTTACGGAAGGCCAGGATGCCCTCAAGGCCGGGACTTTCCATCAGGAAAGCGTGGTGGATCTCGCCGAGATCTCCCCAAACGAGGTGGAGGTCTCTTACTCAGCAAATACACGGGTTGTTGGAAAGCTTGCCACCTTTGGCGAGAAGATTATGAGGGCAACGGCGAAAAAGCTTGGAGAGCAGTTTGCCAAGAATATCCAAGCGAGACTCGAAGAACCGACGGGCTAGCCTTTCGATTCGAAAACAATCATGACCCGGTCGAATTTCACCACATATGAACGAGCAGCTCGGGATTAGGACGCCGCGAATGCTCAGCTCCTGAACCTGGTTAAGAGACGATAAGGCCATGAGAAATTTTGATTGTGTGTCCCCACAGACCCTGGCAGAGGCCCTGGCCTTTCTTGACCAGTACGGGGAGAACTGCAGAATCATAGCAGGTGGCCAGTCTTTGCTTAACATCCTAAAACAGGGGCTAATCGCCCCAGAGGTCCTAGTGGATATCAAAGGGGTTTCAGAACTCGATTACATTCGGTTCGATGAGGCGGAGGGGCTCAGAATAGGAGCCGTGACAACCCATAGGGCGATTGAGCAGTCAGAAAAGATCAGGGACAAGTACAACGTCTTGTCGGACATGGAGCGACATCTTGCAGGGGTTCAGGTCCGGAACTGGGGAACGATCGGCGGGAATCTCGGTATTGCTGATCCCACCGGCGATCCCGCCCCTCCTCTTATTGCCATGAATGCCGAGGTGAAAATCGCCTCATCCGTGGGAGAGAGAACCGTAGCCCTTGAGGATTTTTTCGTCGATTACTATGAAACCGTGCTCGAGCCGCAAGAGCTGCTGGCCGAGATCAGGGTGCCCCCTATGCCGGACCGGACGGCAGTAAAATACACCAAGTTTCGGAATGTCGAGGGTGATTCGCCCATCGTGGGAGCGGCTGTCCTCATGACCCTCGATGGTAACGGATCCTGCAAAGACATAAGAATCGCCTTAAATGGAGCGGCCCCAACACCGGTGAGAGCAAGAAACGCCGAGGAGATCCTCAGAGGGAAAACTCCCAGTGATCGTCTGATCGAAAAGGCAATGAAAGCGGTGTCTGAGGATATCGATCCGATTCCTGATATTGTGGCCTCGGAGGATTTCAGAGAAAAGGTTGCAGCCGTTCTGGTTAAACGGATGATAAAAGAAGCCTTGGGGGACGTGAAATAAGCCGAAGATTGCGAGCACCAAACGGATCTAAACCGTCACATCCGGTCGGATCCGTCATTCGCCATTCCGGTAACTTTTGGAGATTCGATAACTGGCCCTCTGGTGCGTGGCTTCGGTCTTCATATAGGGTGTCTCTCAGTCGCAAGGAGGAATGGTTCAAGAATGAAGAAAATCATCAATCTATCCATTAACGGCCGGCCCTACGAAGTCGGAATCGATGGGAAGACCACCCTCGTGGAGCTCTTGCGTGACGAGATAGGTTTGACCGGAACCAAACGAGCCTGCAACAGCGGTGCCTGTGGTTCATGTACTGTTCTGGTCGATGGAATGGCCGTCAATTCGTGTTCGGTTCTCGCCGTTCAAGTCCACGGGAGACATATCACGACCATTGAGGGGATTGCCGACGGAGCGAGGCTCCATCCGATCCAGGAGGCTTTTCTGGATCATGGGGGGTTTCAATGCGGTTTTTGCACCCCTGGAATGATTGTGACAGCAAAGGCTCTGTTGGATAAGAATCCCCATCCTTCTCGGCAGGAGATCACGGAGGGGATCGCGGGGAACTTATGCCGATGCACCGGCTATGTGAGAATTATCGATTCAATCGCGCTGGCGGCTCGGAGAATAGAGGAGGCCAGCAAATGAGCGAGTACTCGCATGTTGGTAAGGCTATTCGACGAGTCGATGGGGTAGAGAAAGTCACAGGAGCCGCCAAGTATACCGTCGACATGAAGCCGCCAGGTATGCTCCACGGCAAACTGCTGAGAAGCCCTCATCCTCATGCCAAGATCCTCAATATCGACCTTGGGAAGGCAAAGAAGGTGTCAGGAGTTCACGGGATTATAACAGCAGAAGATACCAAGAAAATTCCATTCAGCAACTGGAGACGCTACCCCCATCTCATGGACGAATATCCGTTGACTCCGGACAAGGCGCGGTTTATTGGAGACGAGATTGCCGCCATTGCCGCCGTGGATGAGGATACGGCCGAAGAAGCGCTGACCCTGATCGATGTGGACTATGAGATCCTTCCGGCCGTTTTTGACCCGGAGGAGGCCATGACGGATGGAGCCCCCCAGATTCATGAAGGACCTACCATCAAGAACAATGTGAGCGAAACTCGCCACATCGAGTTCGGCGATATCGATGAAGCCTTCAAGAGGTGTGACTACATTCGGGAGGATGTCTTCGAGCTTCACCCTGTCTCTCACGCGGCGATGGAACCCCACAATTCTGTCGCGAGTTATGACCTTCAGGGAAGACTTACCCTCTGGACGAGCACCCAAGTTCCGTATTACATTCAAGTCCTTCTTGCTCAAACGCTCGGCATGAAAGAGGGAGATATTCGGGTCATCTTGCCCCATGTTGGCGGCGCATGGGGAGGCAAAATGGAACTTTTCAAGGATCAATATTGCGCTGCTCATCTTTCAATGGTCACAGGAAAGCCGGTAAAAATTGAATACACCCGAGAAGAGGAGTTTGCTTACACACGGCATCGTACAGCGATGAAGTATTTCTTGAAGACGGGGTTCAATGAAGATGGGACCCTGGTCGCAAAAGAGTGCAGGACGGTCCTGGATGGGGGAGCATACAACGCCATGGGCCCGACAGCTCTCTATCTGACGGGTTTTTTTCAGAACTTTCCCTACACGATTCCGAACTACCGGTACGATGGATTTCACGTCCATACAAACAAATCTCCCTCGTCGGCCATGAGGGGTTTTGGTGGCCCCCAGGCAGAGTTCACCTGTGACTCACAGATCGATATGATCGCTGAACAGTTGGGCATGGACCCGGCGGAAATCCGCTTGAAAAATGGAATGGAACCCGGGCATGAGATTGTGGGTTACTGCAAGGTCGCAAGCTGCGGATTCAAAGAATGTGTGGACCTGGCCATGAAGAGCACCACATGGAAGGAAAAGCGGGGAAGACTCCCAAAGGGACGTGGCATCGGCATGGGATGCTATGGATTCATGTCGGGCGGGGTTTTTAACTGGTTCAATACGCCTTATGCTTTTTCAGCCGCCATGGTCCGTATTAACCAAGACGGCATGGTGGATGTATATGTAGGTTCTGCGGAAATAGGGCAGGGATCAGATACCGTGATGGCCCAGATTGCCGCCGAGGAACTCGGGGTTTCCATGGACTGTGTTCGGGTTATCTCCGGGGACAGTACAGTATGTCCCCCTGATCTGGGAGCCTGGGGAAGCCGGCAGACCCTGATGACCGGTAATGCCGTCAAGATGGCGGCCTCGGAGGCGAAAGGGAAACTCCTTGAGGCGGCTGCCGGGATGATGGGTCCCAATATCGTTTATGCTCTCGATGCCAAGGATGAAAAGATCTTCCTGAAGGAGCGGCCCGACCGGTCGGTTCCCTATCAGGACGTTGTGAAGGTGGCCGTCAGGGCGAATGGAGGACAGGCGATTCTTGGCCGAGGGCACTACACGCCTCACGGGAAGGGTATGGTGTCACCCGCCTTTGCTTTCGGCGCTCAGGTCGCAGAGGTGGAGGTCGACGAGGAGACCGGCAAAGTCACACTAATTCAGGTCACTACGGCTCATGACTGTGGACAGGTCATCAACAGAACTGGCGTTGAGGGACAGCTTGAGGGAGCTTTTGTGATGGGCCAAGGCTATACACTCTCAGAGAACCTCATCACTGACGAGGGTAAAGTTCTAAACCCCTCTTTTGTAGATTATAAGCTCATGCGGGCTCCTGACGTACCTGAGAACTTCAACTCACTCCTTGTAGAAACATATGAGCCGGAAGGGCCTTTTGGTGCCAAAGAGGCAGGAGAAGGTCTCACGAATCCCAATGCGGGATGTATTGCCAATGCCATTTACGATGCCGTTGGGGTGAGAATCTATGATCTTCCAATCACCCCTGAGAAAATTCTGAAAGTGTTGGAGGAGAAGAAAAAAGGTGGAAAGAAAAAGAGGGAATAACCCGGGAATCGAACCACTCCGGGACTAATCGTTTTTCCAAGTCTCTCTTACGTCGTTTTTTTCCTTTACTCTCAGAACCTCCTTTTCCAGCTCTCCCGTATCCTTTTTCACAGTTTCTCCGGTGTGCAAAGGCTCTTTGAATCGGCGGCTGCCCTGCCGCATCCCCGACAAACAAACTTGGCGTCCTTGATCAGTTCCTTGTATTTCTCGAAATCTGCTTCGAGGTTCAATAGTAGGCAGAGGTGATCCTCGTGACCTGGATGGGGCATCGATACATCTTTCATCGGTTGTTCTTCTCCTTTTACTCCAGCTACCGGCTGTCAGCCCTCGGCGGTCAGGTCTGACCCTGTCGTGAAAATCGTTTCTGCCCCACTCTAATGGCTGAGGCTTTTATCTCTCGGACCGTTCTCCGGGGTGGGAGAAGTCGGGGGCTTCCCCTTCCCCGGGGTGAGGTTTATTCCGTGGCGTTCGGTGTGCTCTTTGGCAAAAAACGAGTTGTGTATACCCGTGGTTTCTAGACCGGCTTTTTCAGCGCCAAGGTATCCTCGGTAGGTCCTGGAAAAGCACAGGTAGTAGTGGCGACCTCGAAATAGGGAACATTCTCGGCAGAGTTGCTCAGAAAAAACACACCGCATCTTTTGTTTGGCCATGTGCTCTCTCTACATTGAAAACCCTCAACCCGTGGTGGGAGAGGACTTCTCTGTAATAGAAGCAAATCTAGCATGAATAACGAAAGGAGATCAACAGGCTGAGGCCTTACAAATTTCCGGCGAAATCGGAAAAGAATTTCAAGAACATCGGGATCATGATTGCAGCTAGGATCAACCCTAAGAACACAATGACGAGAATAGGCAAGAAAACCGCAAAGACGGCTCGTCCTGTCGTTATGTCGTGACTTTCCCTAAGGCCGATAATCTCAATGACCAGAGACCATATCCCCCCGACCAATCCTCCCAGAAGGGGGATGATCGCTAACATCTGGGTACTCATTGCATATGCAATAACCCTGAAAGTCGCCTCAAAACCCCTGCGGTTTCCCCGCACGATCATGAGACTTACGTGGAGAACCCCGCTACCGATAAAGACTCCGATTATTGTTATGATGGGGAGCCCGATGGCTGAACCGATCATTAGGGGGACATTGACAGTGCCAAAACCTTCAGCGCTGAAAACGGAGCCGAGAAAATACATCATCAGGAACTGATAGATAAGGCCGAACACCCCCCCCAAAACCCCCATGAGAAGTGCAAAAACCAGAGGCCGACCCAAGCCCCCTCCAACAGGCATTCTGGAGAAAAAGCCGGCTGGCCGAAACAAGACCTCCCACATGGTTCCGAAAAAAGCCCTCATGAAACCCAGGTTTTCCATGTCTTCCCACGAACAGTAGGATTCTTGAGAGATCTCTTCAGTTTCGGGTCCAATAGGCTCATGGGGTGTTACATCCGGTCTTGGAGGGACTGCCGTGCGTTCCTCAGGAAACACGCGCTCAATCCGCACTCTCGCACCGATTTCCTCTAAGCGCTGGAGAAGCGCATTCGCCTTTTCGATAGAGAGTCCCTTCTTAACGGCCACCGGAGCTCTCTTGAGGAGAGTTTCCGCTTGCGCGGCCGTTAGTCCGAACCGTTGCTGAAGTCCTGTGACTAGCTCACCACGGGAAGCCTCTCTCACAGGGCCCAAAAGGACGACGCGGCACGTTGGTTCGCCATATGCTGATCTTTCCACTTTGGTTCTCCTCTAGTGAGAAGTTCCCTTTGTAATAATACAAAAATGCATCTTTGACAACTTTTTTCCTAAGAGATGGGGGAAATTTGATGTGATTCCTCGCCTTTTTTGTATCTGACCAGCCGCCTCCATTGGACGATCGCTCTTACGGCTGTGCAATTCCAGATTTAGGTATGGTCTGACTATTCGCCTCTCGTTTCATCCTCAGCCTTTTTGAGATGAGTGACAAAACGCCTGAGTCTTCATAGTAGAAGGAGTCCTTCAATGTGGACCACCCCATTGACACCCCAAAATGGGATTTCTATAATCTAATCGCTTTTGATACTAACGATTTGGGCCTGCCTCTGGTCGCCCGAGATCAAAGGCGGTTGAGCGCATACGGAGGGGGCGGACGACTGATGATAGCATTTTGCCTAAGGGGTGAGTTACATTATAGAGCGGTCTTGGACCACACCTACTCTGTCTGGTAAGGGAGATGAAGATGTATCGCTTTTTTTCGCTGGTGGTCAAGGTGGTGCTTGTGTCATTCATTATCGTAGGGTGCTCCCTGCCTGCACGACTCACGGGAAGGCCAGAAGGGCTTGCCCGACTTGAAAGGAGGCACGGGAAACTGTCGCCAGGAGAAATCGTCGAGCTGGATGGCCAGTTGCTCATTGAATTTGAGGCTCTCCTTGAGCGGTTGGATGATAAAAGGATTGTCTACGTTGGCGAGACCCATAATGAAATGGACCATCACGAGGTTCAACTGGAGATACTCAGGGGCCTCTATGGGAGAGATCCACGGCTCGTGATTGGTATGGAGATGTTTGAGAGGCCCTTTCAAGGCGTCCTCGACCGATGGATTGACGGGGCGATTGACCAAAGGACGTTTCTCAGGGAATCGGAATGGTTTTCGCGGTGGAAGTTCGATTTTTCCTATTATGAGAGAATACTCAGTTTTGCTCGAAAAAACAAAATCAAAATTCTGGCTCTGAATGCCCCTCGTGAGGTGGTAGACAAAGTTGGAGATTTCGGGATAAAAGCCCTATCTCGAGAAGAGAAGGCCCTGATCGCCGCCATCGACACGTCAGACCCTCGGCACCGAAGGTACATACGGAAGGTGTTTGATGCCCATGAGAAAACATCAGGAGGGAGTTTTGAGCGTTTCTATGAAGCTCAATGTGTGTGGGACGATACCATGGCAGAGACCATATCAGATTTTGTAACGAGCCGGGATGGAGAGGACAAAAAAATCATTGTCTTTTCTGGGTCTGGGCACATAGTCCACAAGTTTGGAATCCCGGAGAGGGCTTTTCGGCGGACCGGTCTTCCCTATGCCACTATTCTTCCTTCAAGGCTCAAAAAGATACCCAAGAAGCTCTACGACGAGAAAGAGCCTTCCCTTGTCATCGCAGACTTTCTCTGGCTAACAGAGGGCTCATTGCTCAAGAAGGCTCGGTTAGGGGTAGTGGCTGAGAACAGCTTGGCGCCGGAAAAGGGTGTAGTGATCAGGACAGTTGTAAAGGGCTCTTCCGCGGATAAGGCTGGCATTCAGCCTGGGGACACCATTGTTGCCATCGATGAGGGGACCATTGATGATATGGTGGACCTTCGTCTCGCCCTATCTGAGAAAGAGCCAGGAACTGTGAGCCGAGTCATCTTTTTCCGAGATGATGTGAGAGAGGAAGCAGAGGTAACATTTATCAAATCAGGGTTTCATTAGATTATCTTCCCCGTGGCTCTTCCTCAGTCGACTCATTTCGCACTTTTCTCTTAGACGTTTCGGTTCGTAGGCGTAAGCCCCATGCGATCCCTGACTTCGTCCATCACCCCTGACGCTATTTCCCGACAGCGATCTGCTCCCCCAGTGAGATTCTCTTTGACACGGCCGATGTTGCGCTGAAGGTCTGCAGCCCTTTCTTGGATAGGCTTTAGATGAGCAACCATGTTCTTCCAAAGAATTTTCTTACAGTCGATGCAACCGATGGCAGCTGTTCGGCAATCGTGGGCAATTTGTCTGACCTCCTCAGGACTTGAGAATGCACGATGGAGGCTGTAAATGTTACATTTCCGTGGATTGCCCGGATCGTGACGGCGTACCCGATTGACGTCGGTGACAGCGATTCTGAGCTTTTCCCAGATAGCCTCAGGGGACTCGAGCAGCCCGATGGTGTTGTTCATACTCTTGGACATCTTGCTCTTCCCATCTAACCCGAGAATCTTTGGCGCTTTCGATTCAAGCACTACAGGTTCTGGGAAAACGTGTCCGAATCGAGCATTGAATTTCCGAGCAATCTCCCGAGTGAGCTCAACATGCTGGTACTGGTCCTTTCCCACGGGCACGTACCCAGCCTTGTAAATCAAGATATCTGCCGCCTGTAGCACGGGATAGTCTAAAAGCCCCATGTTGATATTCTTCCGATGTTGCTTCCCTTTCTGTTTGAATTGGGTCATTCTCTCTAGATCGCCAATGGGGGTCAGGCAGTTGAATACCCAGGTCAACTCCGTGTGTTCCGGGATGTGAGATTGAACAAAAAGAGTACATTTGTCCCGAGTCAGACCACAGGCAATGCAGATCAGTGCTGTGTCAAGGATCTTCTGCTGCATCAGGGGAGGCTCATAATCTATGGTGACGGCATGGTAGTCGACAATGCAATAAATGCAGTCGTATTCCTCGGTGAGTTTCACCCAGTTCTGTATGGCTCCTAAATAGTTTCCAATATGAACGTCACCGGTGGGTTGAATCCCGCTAAAAATCCTCTTCGGTTTGGTATCAATCGTCATGACGACCAGCCTCCTCAGAAAGTGGCAGAAAAAACTGGGTTCTGCACGCTTGAATCGACAGGTTCGAAGGTGCTGCACCCCGTTTCTATTTTCGTGTCTGTACCATTGCCTCTGTGAAAAGGAACACAATAAGAAAAGCCATGGGCATTGCCCATGGCCGCTCCCTGAATCCTATCCGGTTTTTATCTGTCCAGGAGGATCTGGGCCTGAGTCCAAGATTTTGCCATACCACCAAAATAACGTCGAATTCTTCACGTCAGTCTATCTCCATCCATAGCAGCAGGATAGGGTAAACACTCTACACGTTGTCAGAGAAAATGTCAATTCTGAGGCTTGCGGAGTCTCCTCAAAGAATCAGCGTAGAATCACGCAAAGTTAATGAGCACGGGCGAAGAACTGGAATGTCAAATGACAAAGGCTGAAATCCAAACGAATGTCAACGCTCACATGACAAAGCAGGAATAACGGTTGACAGGATCGGTGGCTGATCGATGTGTTATCCATATAACTAATTAATTGTTAGAGGTATTTCAATTTGTTGACATTTAGGCGTTGGGATTTGATTTGATATTTGAATAAGGCCACAGGCTGACCCTATCCCTTCCAACCGGACTTTCCTGACACGAGGCCCTTGAACCGTTCACGAATTCTTCTGTCAACATCCTCGGACAGAAATACTGCGGGGTTATCTCGGGTAAGAATTGTCCTCGCTTCATGAAGGGCACGGGTGCTCGCGTCGGGTCGTCCATTATCCTCCCAGGCTTGCCGGGTCTCACGAGTCGCCACCCTGGGGAGTAAAGCGGTCGTTCGCATATGCGCTGTGGTGTGCCTTTTATCCATATAGGTGCCACCCGGCCCAATCTCTTCGATCAAATCTAGAGAGAGGTTTTCCTCGCTGAACTCTATTCCCCGGTCGAGACGTTTTAGCATTAGGGCGATCTCGTTATCAATGACCGCCTTGCTGAAGTCAAAGGCCATCATTCCGCCCAGAAGCCCTCCCATATTGAGCATATCCGCCCCCGCAAGAAGTGCTGCCGTGGTGTTCATGCCGGTTTCGTATCCGGATTGGGCGTCGTTGGTGTGGGCGTTGGTCAGCCCAATGTAGCCACCTGACGGAACCCCGTAGAACCGGGCCATCTGGCTGTGGGCCATCTGCAGGATCCCCGTTTCGATTGCGCCTGGCGCATAGTTACCCGTGCGCAGGTCTGCCACGGTGGAGAGAACGGAATAGATGAGCGGAGTTCCTGGGTGGACCATCTGCATGAGTGCACCCAAGGCCAGGAATTCAGCGTTGCCCAGTGTCAGTGTTCCGGTTAAGGTCATAGGCGCTGTCATGCCGGCATTCGGCGCAATGGTTCCATACACAGGCAATCCGTTCTTAGTGAGGTGTAGCAGTGCTTCCGTCGATTCAACATCCATTGTCAGGGGCGAGATCATAGGGCAATAGTGATGGTTAATGATAGGTCGCCTTCTGTAGATTTCTTCTCCCCCTGAAATGATGGCGCCCAGTTCAAGCACCACGAGAAGCTCCTTCAGGTTTGGCGTGTTACTGCGAATGGGTTTAAGGCAATTCTTCAGGGCCGGATAGAAACGTGAAAGGCTGAACTGGCCCTCGGGAGCATCATCGGCGAGGGTTGATATGGAGAACACATCGAACCCTGGTAGTTCGTTGATAAGGAAGGCAATGTTTGCAATGTCTGTGGATGTAGCGCGCCTCACCTCACCCGTCTCGGGATCGACGATATCGGGAACGGAGCTCCCCGTTACCATCACAGGCCTATCCCCTGGGATCGTCCTGTCAAATTTCGGATCACGGCCCCTGAATGTGAAGGTGGGCACGAAGGCCTTCTGGTACTCTTCAACCACGGCCCGGGGAAGCCTGACGGTTAGGGTTTCGGGATCCCCGTTGCCGCCGTGGGTGTTGTAAATGTGTCGTGCCTTCTCATTCCGGACGAGGATGCCCACGTTTTCGAGGATTTCCAGAGATCCGTCGTGAACCCTCTCAACTTCTCGAGGACTCAGGAGTTCTGTGAGCGCCATGCCAGCTCCTTTTTTTCAGCCCCACGCCAAGTAATTTGAGAGGGCAGGAACCCCCCCGAACTGATCGATTTCACAGCGTGTTTCTTGAAGCGAGGCCTACCGAGTCAATCTCATTATAATGCCCGCAATAGGGGGGGGACCCCCTGTCTCGTTAGGACGAAGAGACTTCTTTGATCGCCTCCACAAGAATCGAAAGGCCCATTTCCGCCTCCTCACGACTCAGAACTAGGGGCGGGCTTATGCGAATGCTACTGGTACCGCATTCGAGGAGGAGCAATCCCCTCTGATGGGCCTTTTTGATGATGTCGTTTCGCTTCTCAGAGTCGATGGTTTTCGTACGTTTGTCCGTCACAATTTCGATGCCGATCATTAGCCCTTTTCCCCGGACGTCCCCGATGATCTCATAGTGATCTTTCAACTGTTCCAACTGAGCCAGCATCCACGCGCCAACCTGGGCAGCATTGTCGATAAGTCCATTTTGCAAGAGTTCAATTGTCTCGAGGGCTGCCGCACAGGAGAGAGGGTTTCCCCCAAAGGTAGTGCCGTGAGCTCCGGGTTCCCAAGTCAGGACGTCGTCCCTAGCCACCATGATTCCCAGAGGCAATCCTGATGCGATTCCCTTGGCCAGAGAGATTATGTCAGGCTCGATCTGCCAGTGGTCAACGGCAAAGAACCTGCCCGTTCGGCCTGACCCTGACTGGATCTCGTCGGCAACGAGGAGGATTTCATACTCCTGGGTAAGCGTCCTCAGGGCAGGCAAGAATTCAGGCGGAGGAACGATGTAGCCTCCTTCACCCTGAATCGGTTCGACGATGACAGCAGCAACGTCTTCTGGTGCGACGATTTTTTGAAAAACAACCTCTTTGATGTAGGAAACGCAATAGATCCCGCAATCACCATGGCTCAGCTTGAAGGGGCATCGATAACAATAGGGATAATGGGCGAAGTAGACTTCGGGCAGCATGGGCCCCATGAATTTTCTGTGAGTGATCTTGCTGGCGCTCAGAGACATCGCTCCAAAAGTTCTCCCGTGGAAAGAGCCTATGAAAGAGATCAATCCGGGCCTTCGTGTCTTGTGCCTCGCTGCCTTTACCGCGGCTTCGATGACCTCTGTTCCTGAGTTTCCAAGAAAAATCCGCTTTTGGCTATTTCCCGGAGCTCGGCCTGAGATTTTCTCGGCCAAACGAATCTCTGCATCGAAAAAGAAAGTGGGTCCCACGTGTAAGAATTTCTTCAACTGTCTCTCCACCGCTTGGATTACCCTGGGATGGCAGGACCCGGTATTGAGAACCGCAATGCCTCCGATGAAGTCAAGGAAGCAATTCCCGTCCACGTCTTGTATGAATGCCCCCTCCGCCTTCTCAGCGACAAAGTCGAATGTAAATGGACCCTGGGGGTAACGATATCGTTTGTTCTCCTCCAACAGGCGGCTCGCACGAGGGCCTGGAAGCTCCGTTTTGATCAGGGCTTTTCTGTTCATTGCTCATCCTTCCCATGTGGTCTAGAATTTGAAGAGATCTCACTACTATACGCCACCTTGATGGGACTTTGTCAAAAAAATATGAGCAAGAAACATGTCCAGGACCGCTCAAGGGGAAAAGAAGCTCTGAGCGCGAATCAAGATTTTTTCGCTAGGAATATCCTAGCACACTGGACGTTTCCACAATTTCTCACAGAGCACACAGAGCCTCAGAGGGAACTTCCTCTGGATTGGTGAGAGGCCAATCCAGAGGAAGTTACTTGGCCTAATTTTTCCCATCAAAAAATTAGGCCAAAAGCCTGATCCGTTGATCTTCTTACTCTGCGAACTCTGAGAGCTCGAGCGATACCCCGCAGATTTCTGTGGGGGAGAGCGGGCGAGAGAAACTAGTGCTTTTATGGAAAGCCGTTTTCATCAGACAAAAGCCAAAAAAAGGGATTTGCGGACGGACCCCGGGGAATACTGATCCCATTCTTCCACGAACGTACCTCAGGGACATGAGCGTTTTAACAAAACTCAGGAAACTCCGGTGATCTTCTTCTTGACTTTCCCTGTTTCTGTCCCTTTAATTCAAATGGAAAAAACTAGTCACAGGGAAGCGATGATCTCCCCTCTCCTCAGCTTCCTGTCTTTACTGACAGCCACCCCTCCTTTTGAGGGCGTTTTTAATCCCTGGGCCGATGTGGACAGAGAAAACGATATGGGTCCTGATTGCCCTGAGATTCGTCGGAGACATCTTGCTCGTTATCTTGAATGTCGCATTGGGAAGGCATTCTATCTTCTTGTTGGAGAGGCCGTTGGATATCAGGGGGGACACTTCAGCGGCATTCCGATGACCTCTGAGCGGATCCTTCTGGGGTTTCACGGATCGAGGGGAATACGTCCTGACCATGTCGTGCCCGGGCTTGACCCTCAGCGAACAAGCAAGCCTGAAAAGATGCCCCGGGGTTTTTCAGAGCCAACAGCCACGATTGTCTGGGAGGCCGTTCTCAGGTCTGGATGTCAGTCGACAGATTTTGTCTTATGGAACGCGTTTCCATGGCACCCGTTCAATCCAAAACGAGGGATTCTGAGTAATCGGAAGCCAAAAGAAAAAGAAATGATATACGGCACGGAGGCAGGGATGAGCTTTTTGGAGTTATTCCCAGATGCTATAGTGATCGCAGTGGGAAAGGTCTCAGCCCAATGGTTCGATTCTTTACAGGTTGCCCATTATTCGGTGAGGCACCCGACCCAGGGAGGGGCCAGGCAGTTCAGAAGTCAGCTGTCAGAGGTCATGAAAAGAACGAAAACACCCTGAAGATGAGAGATATGATGGCCCATGTCCTTGTCTAAGAAAGCTTTGCGAGAGAAAATCTGGGGAACGCTCACAGCAAATGGGGTAGCCTGTTTTCCTGGAGCATTTGGCCGTATTCCGAATTTCAAAGGAGCACAGACCGCGGCTCGTCATTTGACGGCCGTCCCAATGTGGGGGAAGGCTCGGACTCTTAAGTGTAACCCAGACTCACCACAGCGCTATGTCCGTTACGCTGCCTTAAAAGCCGGTAAGGTGATCTATATGGCTGTGCCACGCCTGCGGAGTCAGGAGCCCTTTATCGAACTTGATCCAACTGGCCTTGATAGCGTTGCCCTGTGGCAGGCAAGCAGTATCCGAGGGGCATTTACATTGGGAAAACCTGTTGCTCTCCAGGCAATGTCCACCATTGACCTGATCGTGGCCGGATCTGTTGCCGTATCTCGAGATGGATCGCGCCTGGGCAAGGGTGGTGGTTACTCGGACCTTGAATATGCCCTCGCCCGCGAGGTGGATTTGATAGTCGAAGAAACACCGATTGTAACTACGATCCATCCACTCCAGATTGTACCTAACGGTGACATCGAGATGAGAGATCATGACATTTCTCTCGGCTGGGTTGCTACCCCAGAAAAAGTCTTTCAGACCGACTCCCCTCATCTCCAACCGACAGGCATCCTGTGGGACGAATTGGATAAGAGATTGGAGAAAATCCCGGTTCTGAAGAATATGGTGAAGCATCAGTCAGGTCATAAACGTCCATACAGGCGCACGGGGAAGTAATGGGTTTTGACGAGTGGAATCTTTCAGCGGTATACTGATCGGTGGCTTACTCGGGACAGAGAGGTTAGGTGTCCGAAGCGTGTCTGGCATATGAGGTATAGAAATGCGAGGGGTTTACTAAAGAAGGGGGGTTGCCCCTTAACATCGGTTTCGCAGCCGGCACGCTGAAAGGCACTTACCGATGTGACAAGGAGTGATTCGATGAAGATCCGTCGGCACCGTCTTTACAGCGATGATGGGTCACCATATCCCTTTGTTCCCAGTCCTAACATAGGGGGAGAAGTCGACCACAGGTACGTGGTGATTCACTACACAGCCGCCCCGAATTCGGAGGCTGCCATCCGGACATTGACCAACCCAAAGCGGAAAGCGTCCGCCCATGTTGTCATAGGAAGAGACTCAGAGATTACCCAGCTCGTATCTTTTCATAGAGTTGCGTGGCATGCGGGCGCGAGCTCGTGGGACGGCTTGACAGGTCTGAACCGATACTCTCTCTCTATCGAACTTGACAATGCCGGGAAGCTACAGCGTCACGGTGAGAAGTGGCGAGCGTGGTTTGGAAGGGAATACAAAAAGACCGAGGTTATTGAGGCGGTCCACAAGAATGACACCAAGCCAGCGGGGTGGCACATTTTCCCGCCAGAACAGATTGAAGCCGCCTTAGAGCTTTCCACTGTGCTTATGGAGCGTTACGGCATCGTAGACGTGATCGGCCATGAAGATATAGCTCCCGGACGAAAAATCGATCCGGGTCCCGCATTCCCCATGGCAAGTTTTCGCTCTCGTGTTTTAGGGCGCTCAGAAGATGAGGCTGCCTATTATGAAACGATCACAAATCTCAACATCCGGGCCGGTCCGGGTACGCATCACCCAAGAATAATCGACAGGCCCCTTTCGACGGGTACCCGGGTTGAGGTGTTGGATCAACAAGGGAGTTGGCGCTTGGTTGACGTGCTGGAGACCATCGATGGTGTCATGGACCTCCAGGGGTGGGTTCATGGACGCTATTTGGGACGGGTGGCGTAGGAATATTCCGAAAATAGGCGCCCGTCGCTGGCCAAGGTTTTCCTGCGGTCGTCAGTCGTCAGTTGCATAGGCCATTCGATCATTGGGCTGTCGATGAGCGACATTCTTGATAGGCGGGTCTAGGCCCGCACGAGGTGTTTTGGTGAACCTCGAGGTTCTGATCCTTGTGTAATGAACCACAGACAGCGAACGACGGCCACGGCCTCCCTGGAAATGTTATCGAAAAAACCTGATTCGCGGTCAGCCTTCCATTTTTGGGTTTTAGAGGAACTCCACGTGTTTCTCTTGGATGCCTTGACGAAAGGTTGACGGGGACTGGAGAATCGTGACATGCCAAAAATAATCAGTGTCCATGAATACATCCTCAAACCGGGTGTGGACGAAAAGGAGTTTGAACAAGCGATCCGGGAGGCTGAAAAAAGAGATCTCTTGCGGTTGCCAGGACTCGTTGACCATCACTTTGTCAAAGGGATTCGAGGTTCCCGAAAAGGCTGCTACGCAGCGATCTGGGTATATGAGAGCAGAGAGGCCTGGGAGAGCCTCTGGGGGAAAGCTGACCGTCCCCGGCGCAAGGAGGACTACCCTGGAAATTGGAAAATCTGGGAGGATGAGGTCCTGGCACCACTACTAAGCCAGGACCCGGACAGAATAGCATTCACAGCCTATGAACAATTCTAGGGGCAACTCCGACTTCACGGTCCCCTCCTAGCATTAGTTATCTAGAAGACCCTTTCTGTAACCGGCCATCCCCATCAATATTCATTAGCAACCCTCTGGAGGGCACGGTCACATCTTTCTGCCACGGCTCAAACGCAATAAACGACGAACCCGTCATGTCCCGAGAAAGACCAGATCGTCATCAGATAGACAAAATTTCTCCCAGGTAACAGTTCAAAACACGATGAGCTGGGTGTTATAATATTTCCAGACCTGTGAGAGCCGAAAAGGGCTGGTATCGGTCTCCCTAACGTCACGGGGCGATTGCCTAATGACAATTTGGTCGGTTCAAGGGTCCTGGAAACGGATCGGTTCAGCATGGAAAGGAGAATGTCATGAATCCACTAAAACACGTCATCGCGGTTGCCTTGGTTTTGGTTTTTGGTTTTGACGCGCAAGCCAAACTAGTTACCCAATCGGTGGAATACAAACACGATGAGACAACCCTCGAAGGTTATCTTGCCTACGACGACGACACTGTCGGCAAAAAGCCAGGCATTCTCGTGGTCCACGAGTGGTGGGGCCTCAACGATTACGTGAAGAAGCGGGCTGAGCAGCTTGCTAAACTCGGATATGTCGCCTTTGCCGTCGATATGTATGGCAAGGGTGTGGCCAAGAAAGATCCACAGGAAGCTGCAAAGCTTGCTGGTCACGTGAGAGGAACACCCCTGATGCGACCACGCGCGGCGGCGGGCCTGCGAGTCCTCATTGAGAACGACCGGGTAGACAGAAATCGAATCGGAGCGATTGGATTCTGTTTTGGCGGCACGACGGTCCTGGAATTGGCCTATAGCGGTGCCAACCTCGCCGGTGTCGTTAGTTTTCATGGCGGCCTGACTGCTCCCGGCCCGGAGGATATGAGAAACATCAGGGCAAAGGTGTTGATTCTCCACGGAGCTGATGATCGGTTTATTCCGCCTGAGAAGATCGCAGCCTTCGAGAATGGAATGCGGGCGGCCAATGTGGATTGGCAAATGATCATTTACGGTGGGGCTGTCCACAGCTTTTCTAATCCTGCGGCAGGCAACGATAAGACGAAGGGAATGGCTTACGATGAAAAAGCCGCCAGGCGGTCATGGGGCCAGATGCAAGCGTTTTTCGAGGAGATCTTTTCTGAGCGATAATATGGGTGCGAGCCCGGTTCCCCCGCTTTCGTCTGAACCACATTCTTGGCTCAGTGAAGTGGTTATCACCTCATTCGGAAGGCTACCTTCTCGGTGGACGCCTCTTTTGCCAGACAGAGGGTCCCCTCGGGCCATGCTTTGTCGTATCGCCAGCCCACCATAGCACCCTTTTGTCGCGGGCGAGTTTTGGTTCAGAGAGATCGCCAGGTCCATCGCGGCGCATAATGGTATAGGGTGAGTGAGGAGGCGTTATCTGGTTTATCCAACCGATATCTCTTCCTCGCCTCTCCTGGTCGTCTCAGTTGCCGGTCCAACCAATAAAGTGGAAGAAAGCAGGATGGTCCGTCTCGATGGGCACGACCTGGTCCTCCGTGGGGAACCACCGCAACCCGGTACCGGTGAAAGCATCTCGTCCATAGGCATAGGCCTCAATAGGCATAAAAGGAGGCAGTACAGTGACCAGTTCAGTTTTCATGGATCATTCTTTCCGACCGTCTAAGTCTCTTCAGGTATGGTCAAGATACTTTTTCCAATAAACCGTTTTCGAAATCGGGCGTCTTTCCCCATTTTCTCCTGGTTAGAAATGTCACTGCTCAGCCTTGGACAGCCTTTGCCTACTGCTGGACGAAGGGGGCAGGGGGGGTTGTCCGTCCAAGAAGAAAAGTAAAGTCCTCACCCGTAAAGCCTCAATGGCTTGGCATGAAATTTGAGTTAAACCTCATTCTCCCATCGAAGAGGTGCTGTTAGTCCGCGCCAGACGAAACTTAGAGAGGGCAAGGCGGCTCTTTTCCTTGAAAATAACAGGGTGAAGTTTTATACTAGTAGTAAATTTTTGGGGATAGAGGCGGCTATGAGTGACGACGAGGTGACAGGCGGAAAGATACCCGATCAGAAGGAACTGGAGAAGGAACTCAATGATTATCTAGGAAAGAAGTATGGCGACAGGGTCAAGCTCGTCGTGCCTATGCTTTTTCCAAAAGCCGACAGGGACCGAGAAGACAAGGACGGCGATGGTAAGAGCGAGAAGAAGTCTCAACAGATCAATTTCGATCTGAAACCAGAAGAACTGGAAACCTACCTCGATGAGTTCGTCATAAAACAGGATCGCGCCAAAGAGATCTTAGCGACCAAGGTGTGTACCCACTTCAATCGGATCAAGTCTGAGAGGGGTTCTGAAAAAAAGAGCCGAAAGGAAGTGGGGCGGATTAAGAACAACATTATCATGATGGGCCCCACCGGTGTGGGGAAGACTTACCTGATCAAGTTGATCGCCAATAAGATCGGGGTCCCTTTCGTTAAAGGGGATGCAACAAAATTCAGCGAAACCGGGTATGTTGGCGGCGACGTGGAAGACCTTATCCGTGATCTGGTTCATGAGGCCGACGGGGATATCAAGCTTGCAGAAAATGGCATTGTGTACCTGGACGAAATCGACAAGATCGCCTCATCGAACAACCTGATCGGTCCGGATGTTTCCAGGACCGGTGTCCAGCGAGCTCTGCTCAAGCCCATGGAAGAGACGGAGATTGACCTCAGGGTCCCTCACGATCCAGTTTCGCAACTGGAGGCCATCGAGCAATATCGTAAGACAGGAAAGCACCGCAAAAAAACGATCAATACCCGTAATATCCTGTTCATCATGAGCGGTGCGTTTGGTGGTCTAGAAGAGAACATAGAGAAAAGATTGAACAGGGAGGGGATCGGGTTTCGTGCCGAAATCAAATCGAAAGACGAGAAGGCAGCCTATCTAAAGGAAGTGAAGGCGGAGGACCTGATCGACTACGGTTTCGAGTCTGAGTTTATCGGGCGGCTTCCGGTCACGGTGGTGTTCGATCGATTGGAAATAGAGGATCTTCATGAGATCTTAAAGAATCCGAACAACCCGATAATCATTGGGAAGAAGCGTGATTTCAAGGCCTATGGAATTGAAGTCCTCTTCGAAGAGAGAGCGCTCTATCGTTTGGCAGAGAAAGCCTTTGAGGAGAAAACCGGAGCACGGGGGCTGGTGAGTGCGGTTGAAAAAGTTCTTCTCAAATTTGAGAAAAGACTGCCGTCGACCAACATTACCCGCTTTGTGGTAACAGAGGCCACAGTGGACGACCCACAGGGGGAATTGGAGCGACTCCTATCTGGTGATAAAGATGCAGAGATGACAGAGCTTTATGAGCAGGTTGCCGCAGCAGAGAAGAACGCAATTAAAAAGCTAATTCAAAAGCGGCGTAAGGATTTCCTAACACGATACGGTGTCGTGTTCGGGGATAATCGAATCGATCTGATTGCCAGCCAAGCAATCCACAGAGCACTTGATATCCAATCCGTGTACGAGGAGGCAGTGGGAATTGCCAATCAGATCGAAGACTATGAACGGGAGTTCGCCGAAAAGCACAACATTCAGATCGAATTCGATGAGGGGGCAGTCGATAGAATTACTGAGCTTGTCCTGGAAGAGTCGGCCGAGGTATCGACCGTCTGCGAGCAGTTTTCCCAGAATTACGAGCACGGCTTGAAGCTGATCCGTGACAAGACAGGCATGAAGGAGTTTGTCATTACCAGGGAAGCCGTGGATGAGCCGGAAGACTTCCTCAACCGGTTGATTCAGGAGACCTACAGGGCCCTGAGGTAGTGAGGCCGCGCCCGCCTGGTTTTGAAACCTCCGAATATTCGTTTGACTCCGCCAAATAACCGCAGAGGGAAAGGTATATAGTCTATTGAGCTGGCCGGATAGATGATGCCAGGAGGCCAAGGAGATGGCAAGACGGGATTACTATGAGGTTTTGGGTGTGAGCCGGAATGCCACAGGAGACCAGGTAAAAAAGGCATACAGAAAGCTGGCCCTCAAATACCACCCTGACAGGAACAAGGGAAATAAAGAGGCCGAAGAACGGTTCAAAGAGATAAACGAGGCCTACGCTGTTCTGAGTGATAAGGAAAAGCGGCAGCAATATGACACGTTTGGAGCCGAGGGTTTCCATCAGCGTTTCACCCAGGAGGATATCTTTCGCAACTTCAACTTTGGAGGCATCTTCCGTGATATGGGTTTTTCCGAGGATATTTTCAGCACCCTTTTTGGTGGTGGTGTGAAACGGGGTGCTCAAAGGGGTGATTTTGGTGGTGGGGATTTCGGCTTCGGCCAGTTTTTCAGACAGGGGCCATCAGAACGGGAGCCTCGGACGCCGCAGGGGGGCGCAGATCTAGTGACGACCTTACATATTTCTCTGGAGGAAGCTGCCACCGGATCTGAGAGGCGGCTCAAGATGGGCGGAAGAGGCAAGGCCGGAGAGATCAGTGTGAAGATTCCTCCAGGAATCCGTTCAGGCCAAAAACTCCGTCTCGCCGGAAAGGGACAACTCGGATCTCGTGGTGGGAAGGCAGGAGATCTATTCATCCAGGTCCACGTGTCCGATCACCCTGTTTTCAAACGTGAAGAAGACGACATTATCGTGGAGAAAGAGATTGCTTTTTCCCAAGCAGCTCTGGGAACGACTATCCAAGTTAAGACCTTGGACGGAACTCGCCGGGTGAAGATTCCTCCGGGAACCCAGAATCAAACGCGTCTACGCCTCAAGGGGCAGGGAATCCCTCACATGAAAGGAGGCGGGCGGGGCGATTTCTATGTCAAGACAATCGTCAGGGTTCCCAAGAGTGTGACCAAGCGACAGCGAGAATTGATTGACCAGCTCGCAGAGGAGGGATTGTAAACATTCTGGGTGGGAGGGTACGGCCGAGGGGTAAAGCAAGAAGGATCCATAGGACACGTTGGAGAGTAATAGGGCCCGTAAGGGTCTTTTTTTTGGTTGTCACAAAACTGTCCCTTTAGTTGACTGGCCAAGCCGATGACCCCTTATAAGGTCTTTCCGCAACGGGGTGGGATTCGATCTCTTAAACTCTCTCCCTGCTGCGGATCACATGGGTGACGCTCGTTTTTCTAGAGACATTGTCTTGACCGAAAGGGGGCTTGAGAGTTTCACATCCTTCGCCCCGCGGGCATTCTTGGGCAAAAACCAGTGATCAGAGGTCGCAGGGAGCGCCAGGGTGGGTGATGTTTCGTTTGAGGTACAAAGTTTCCCCGATCCGGTTTGATGTGACGAAGAAGATCTTTGTGATACAATAGGACGCGAACAATTCAGGGGGGATATGGCAAATGGCGAAAAAGACCAAAACTCGCAAACTTTCTTTGGATCAACTACGGTGGCGGTGTGACCCTGACAGACTGGAGTTTGAGAGTACAAAGGATTTGGAAGCCTGTAAGGAAATCATAGGCCAGCCGAGAGCCACAGAGGCTATCCGGGTGGGTTTAGAAATCGAGGGTTTTGGGTACAACATTTTTGTGACCGGCCTGGTTGGAACCGGAAGAAACACAACCATAAAGAGACTTCTTCAGGAGATCGATACGACCGGTCGCATCCCCGAAGATCTCTGTTACGTGAACAATTTCAAGAACCCAGATGTGCCAAAAGTGATTAGCCTTCCAGCCGGTCGAGGGATAGATTTGCGAAAGGATATGGAGAACCTGATCGAGAGTCTGAAAAGGAACATTCCCCAGGTATTCGAGAGTGAGACATACCAGAAGAAAAGGAAAGAAACATTGGAGAGTCTACAGGGGAAACAGGCGGATCTGTGGAGCCGTTTTGAAAAGGAAGTTAAGGACTCGGGGTTTTCTCTTGTTCAATTCAAGATGGGTCCTTATTCGCGACCGGGAATTCTTCCCGTCATGAGCGAAAAGCCAACGGACTTAAACGAGCTGGAGAATTTGAGAGAGGCAGGGAAATTCAGCGATGAAGATCTTGAGAAGATAAAAAAAAGGCACAAGGAACTGACCGAGAAGCTCGAACAACTCTTGAAAGAGACGAGAAAGAACGAGAGAGAGATCGAGCAAGCAGTCAGTAACCTCAACCGCGAAGCCGTCCTGCCTCTTGTGCGGGGGCTTATTTCCGACATTTGGGAGAAATACGACCATCCCAAGATTCGGACTTACCTTGATGAGGTTCAGGAGGCGATCATAGAGAATCTGCACAGATTCCAGGAAAGAGAGGAAAAAAGACCGGGCGACCTCGGTCTAGCAACATCTCCTGCCTCTGATCCTTTTCTCGAGTTTCATGTGAATGTCGTGGTAGACAACGCTGAGACTCGGGGGGCACCTGTCGTGGTCGAGAACTTCCCAACCTATCGGAATCTTTTTGGTACACTCGAGCGGGTGATGAGTCCTTCAGGGGTCTGGAAGACCGACTTCACGAAGATCAAAGCGGGCTCCCTGATTCGGGCAAACGGCGGATATCTGATCGTCAATGCACTTGATGCGCTGATTGAGCCAGGGGTCTGGACGACACTAAAACGGACATTGAAGAACAGGGTGATTGAGATTCAGACGTATGATCCACTCTACCTTATCGGAGGCACCGCGCTAAAACCGGAGCCAATCGATATGAAGGCAAAAATCATCATGATTGGGGATGATCGCCTTTACCACCTTCTCTATCGGTTTGATGAGGATTTCAAGAAGATTTTCAAAATCAAGGCCGACTTCGACTCGGTGATGGACAGGGTAGATGAGACAGTCTGGCAGTATGCCTCATTTGTGTGCAAGATCTGTAGAGAAGAGAACTTGAGGCCCTTTCACAAGACGGGTATCGCCGCCATTGTAGAGTATGGGGTGAGGCAGGCAGGCAAGAAAGACAAGATTTCCACACGCTTCCATCTGATAACGGATATCATGAGGGAGGCCAACTACTGGGCCTCCAAGGCTGACAGCGAGATGGTCCATGAGGAACATGTCGACAAGGCCATCGAAAAGCGGACCTATCGGGTGAATATGGTCGAAGAGAAGATCAAAGAGATGATAGAGGACGGGACGATCATGATCGATTCTGAGGGGGAGGTGGTCGGACAGGTTAACGGCCTTGCCATATACCAACTGGGAGATCACGAGTTCGGGAAACCGTCCCGAATTACGGCAAAGACGGCCATGGGAAGGGCAGGTATCATCAACATCGAGCGTGAGGCAGACTTGAGCGGAAAGACTCACAACAAAGGGGTCCTCATTCTGGCCGGGTACCTACGAGGAAAATACGCCCAGGAAAGGCCTCTCACCATGAGTGCGAGCCTATGTTTCGAACAGTCCTATACCGGGGTCGATGGAGATAGTGCCTCCTCAACAGAGGTCTATGCCCTTTTGTCTAGCCTCGCAGGACTCCCCCTGAGGCAGGACATTGCCGTTACCGGTTCCGTTAATCAGAAGGGGGAGATCCAGCCGATTGGTGGGGTCAACGAGAAAATTGAGGGCTTTTTGGATGTGTGCAAAATCAAAGGACTCAATGGTAAGCAGGGGGTCATGATCCCCGAGCAAAACGTCAAGGATTTGATGCTCCGAAAGGAGGTCGTCGAAGCAGTGAGAACTGGGCAGTTTCATATCTACCCAGTGAGAACCATCGATGAAGGGATCGAAATCTTAACAGGCATAGAGGCAGGAGTTCCACTCTCAAAGGGAGGCTATACCCCTCGGAGTGTTAATGATCGTGTCGACCGCCGTCTCAGGGATCTAGCTGAGAAAATGAGGGATTTCGGTCGGCCCAAGAAATCAAAGACCAAAACAGGCGAAAAGGGGGAGAAGGAGAACAATCAGGAAGATGAGACGAACAGCTCAGGTCACGACGATTGGGTAGCCTAGTTGCTAGCTCAGCCTTCTGCTTCGACTGGACCGAGTCAACGTGCCCTGGTCGTCTTTGGTTGTAGGCGGTTAGTTGTAACGACGGATTCGAACCAAGGCCAGGAAGGAGGCTCGCTCAACCTTTTCCTGGTTAGCTTCTGAATTCATTGATCCTTGACGCTCGGCAAGGAGGGACGGACGCAAACTGGTATGAATCGGGTTGAAATTATCGTTGTTGGCCGAGAAATTCTGGTGGGAAGAACCCGAGACACCAACTCTAATTGGATTGCACGACGGGTGGCCTCTCTTGGCGGGAGGACGTCGCGGATTGTGGCGGTGGATGATGATGTTCAGTCTATTGCGAAAGAGATCCGAACCGGTCGATCGAATCGAGCGCGGGTTATCATTACGATAGGTGGCCTGGGACCGACAGCAGACGACAAGACGCTTGCAGCCGTGGCAGAAGCAACAGGCACCCCCCTCGAGCTTGACATTGAAGCCCTCGAGTTTGTGAGGAAGCGATACGGTTTTTTCAAAGACCACGGGTTTGTTGACTCCGACAAGATGACGGCAAGTCGTAAGAAAATGGCGTTGCTCCCAGTAGGATCTAGGATACTTCGGAATTCGGTCGGAGCAGCGCCTGGCGTGCACCTAGACCTGAAAACCCTCTCCCTCTTCTGCGTTCCAGGGGTTCCAGAGGAGATGGAGGCGATATTTGAGGAAGAGATGGTTGATACCCTGAAGGGTATCTTCGGCAAGAACGTCTTCCTCGAAAAAACCATCACCACAACACTCAAGGATGAATCTCTACTCGCAGATATCCTGAATCGGGTCATGAAAGATATTCCCCGGGTGTACCTGAAATCGCGGCCAACCCACTTCGGTCGGAATGTCAACTTGAACGTGACGATCAGTGTTACCGGGGACAATCGCGGGGACGTCGAAAGGGAGATACGACGAGCGGTCCTGAGAATTCGAAAAGGAATCCGTGAAGAGACTGCCCCGAGATCGGGTCATTGAGAGAGGAGCAAGGGTTCTTAGACGTTTCGCCTCAAATCCCGCACACCGGGAAGTTCCTAGAAACTCTATCAGCCTCACTCTCCACGGGGTCCTCGAGCCTTTGACCTTTATCCTTGGCCCTTTATCATCCCACCTAGGTCACCGAGTTCATACTGAATGATTGTGATAGCAGCGATCGCCGCCGTTTCTGTCCTCAGAATCCGCTCTCCCAGACCAATGGAGACAAATCCTCTCATTCGGGCCAGTTCGATTTCCCCTATGCTGAAGCCGCCCTCAGGGCCAACTGCAAGGGTGAGATTTCTTACAGGGTCTTTTAACGTCGCCAGGACATGCTTCATGCCTTCGGAGGATTCTTTCTCCCAGAGGATGAGATTGAGATGACTTGCACCGGCAATCTCTAAAACTTCAGAAAAAAGAGAAACGGGATAGACAACGGGAACTCTGGCACGTCGACTCTGCTGGGCTGCTTTCGTGGCGACCGCCTGCCAGCGATGCGATTTCTTCTGGGACGCGTCCCGCTCCTGTGGGGTGATGGAGTGGTCGGACACACAGGGCATAATAGAAGAGACACCGAGCTCCGTCGCCTTCTGGATGATCCACTCAAGCCGTTCCTTTTTAGGGAGAGCCTGGATTAAATGGATCTCAATGGGTGGTTCGACTGAGGCAGCAAGAGGTTCGAAAATCAAGGCCGCTCCGTGTCGTCGGGTTAGTTGAACAACCCGACCCCGAAAGTCTCTTCCCAGCTGGTCTCTTATAGTGACGAGATCCCCAACTCTTCCGGCCCGCCCTCTGAGGAGCTCTAAGGACTCTCCCTCCATGACAACGATCTTTCCGATAGTGAGTTTCTCATCGACCTTGAGAAGTCCCATCCTGCCTCCTTGGCCCATAATCGATTGATCCACCAGGAGATTGAGAGTAAAACGCCCGCCCCCTGGGAAAGCCCCTGGTTGACAAATGGGAGATTCACAACACATCTTAGTATGATATGAGAGAAAATCCAAACGAGATGTGCGAAAATATCCGAGGACCCTTAGCGTAGATCACGTCTGTTCAGGTGAGAAGGTACAATGCTTGTTGATGGCCATGCCCATCTCGATGAGGTTGATGATATAACGGCGGCCCTTTCTGAGGCGAAGCGTGCAGGGGTTAACGCTATTGTCGGTGTCGGGATGGCGATCGAATCAAATCAGCAGATCCTCTCCCTCGCCCGTCAACTTCCGGCCTTTTTTTACCCCGCTATCGGGTACCATCCATGGGAGATCTCTGTGGACACAGTGGATAGAACAATCGCTTTTATCGACAGGCATCTGCCCATCTGCGTCGCTTTGGGAGAAGTGGGCCTCGATTACAAGGCCAGGGTCAAAAAGGACCTCCAAAAAGAGGTTCTTTCACGGCTTCTCGAGATCGCGTCTCGCCAAAAGAAGCCGGCAATCCTCCACTGTCGATTCTCTCATGAGCGGACGCTGGAGATCGTTTGTCAGTCGGGCCTCCAGAGGGCAGTTTTTCATTGGTACAGCGGTTCCGTTGATATCCTCCGGAGAATTCTGGACAGGGGGTATTTTATTTCGGCCACACCTGCTCTCGATTATAGTCTACCTCACCGTGAGGCAATTCGCTGGACACCCCTTGAGCGGATCCTCCTTGAGACCGATAGCCCTGTGGAATATAGGGGGAAGATATCTAGGCCTGCAGATGTTCGGCGGACAGCAGATTTGGTCGCGGAGATCAAAGGAACGACCTTCCAAAAGGTCGCCGAGAAAACAACAGAAAATGCCCAACGGTTTTTCGGAATTCGCATAAGAAATGAAGAGAAAAGTTCATAAGCCATCCGACAATGGTTCCGGCCGCAGATCGTCACCCCCTGGCTGTCCTGAGCCAGAATGCGGCAGCAACTCCCCAAAAAGCATTGAAAATCAATACGAACAGGGGAGTCAGAGTTCCAAGGTCCATCCCAAGGAATCCCTTGTGCGCCTTGTACGGAAACACGACAAAGAGCTGGACCAATGTGGGACCTAAGCTTAGAAGGAGGCCATTTCTCACAGCAGATCCAGCTCTTAGCGGCAGAAGAAAGAGAAAGCCCCAGATTCCTCCCCAGACGATCCGTGGGTAGAGCCACGTCGGGGTGAGAGAAGGCGAGATGTTCACCCCAAAGAGATAGGCGAGATGATAGTGGCCAAAAAGCCAGACAACCAGACTGTTTATGAGTCCGCCGAAACACCCGGCCGCGAAGGTATGACTCAGCTTTGAAAAGAATAGTCTCATGGCTCATCCTCCTAGAGAGAAAAGCGGGTAAGCAGAAAATGACATTTTTCGGTTTAAAGGTCAAGGAGTCACTTTTCGGTGTCGATCGTTTGGCGTTCATTCTACCATTCTGGCTTATTTCAAAGACGACCTGGTGACGCTCATTTTACAAAGAGAGAATCAGCGTGCTATATTCTTCCCGTTCCCAGGGTCATCTATGTCCTGGATTTTTGAGCAGAAGCTCAGGAGTTTTGATAGATCCGGGGTTTTCGAGTGGCAGAAGGGATAGGTCAAATTCTCAGAGAGATCCGGAATGATAACCGATCCGGGGCGTCCGAAATCACCCAAAAAGCGGCACGGAGTCTTGTGGTTTTTGCCGAGACCTTCGAGGGAAGCACGCCACATGATTTGATGCAAGGGCTATCTGAAGTTGGCCGTGAGATTGTGAAGTGTCAGCCGACTATGGCACCCCTTTTCAACCTGGTCAATAG
>JABAOF010006207.1_pt2 | contig 28625 bp, 31 predicted proteins | sample 7062171 | NCBI WGS metagenome assembly JABAOF01 (sample SAMN14538628, study PRJNA623070) | marine sediment metagenome | biome: marine biome [ENVO:00000428]; feature: marine pelagic biome [ENVO:01000023]; material: deep marine sediment [ENVO:00002113] | place: India: Gulf of Khambhat ...
CAGGTCGACAGCGCGCGGGACACCCTGGGCAGCGACCCTGGCGGCATCGGAAAGAGAGCGGGGAACGGCCAATTCTCGGGCGAGGACATTGACCGAACCGACGGGCAAGATCGCAAGAGGGACTGAAGTCTTCTCCAAAGCGGGGAGGACGGCATGGATGGTGCCATCGCCACCGGCGACCACGACTCTCAGGCCGGTGCTGGAGGAATCAGCGACGGCTGCGGAGACCAGAGCCAGCGCTTCCGCCGGCTTTGCGGCAGGAGCGAGGGTGACTTGCAGGCCGAAATCCTCCAACAAACCGACGAGACGCAGAGGAGTGATTCTCCGCATTCGGCCCGCGTCAGGATTGAGGATGAGGAGGGCTTTCACTCCTAGTGACTATGGTCGTGAGTTCCGTGAGCACCGGGCCCCGCGCCTCCGGGCGGACCCCCAAACGGGCCGCCGGGCCCTCCCGGCGGCCCGGGCTGAACCATTGGAGCCTCAGAGGGGATACCCGTCTCCGGCGGCTTAATCTCCCCAACTTCCGGATGTGCCTTGGCATATTCCTCGGCCAAGTCCGGACGGTGAGGAAAAATCCAGAAAACGGACTCATAGGCGAAACCGGTGAGGTCCGGCTGCCAAGCCGGATCCATATACATCACATTCTGCTCCCAATCTCTCCACGGTGGAGAATCAACAAGGGTGCCTTCGAAGGGATTGCGGTACGGAGGCAGATTGCGGCCGGCGCGCGACACATGTTCGCGAAATTCCAGTACCCAACGCCAGTTGACATCTTCGCCCAAATTTTCCCACCATTCAAGATCGCGGCGCGCAAGGGCGTCACTGGGCCGCTTGCGAATGATTCCTTTGATCACCCGGACCGCGTCTTTCACTCGCCAGGTCTTCTCATACATTTTCTGCAATCTGCGATCCAGTGTATCAATCTGCTCGGGGAATCTCTTAGTTGCCTCCTCCAACGACTCGATGGCCTTGTCATACTGGCGTGTGCGGTCTGCGTAGAACCAACATTTATCGAGCCAGAGGGTGTAATCGTCCGGATTATCCCTGACGACACGCTCATAGGTGTCGGCGGCTTTCTGGAGCCACATCTTTCTCTCCACAGCGGTCTGCGCGGCAGTATGCAGATTCCAGCCATAATGCCAGGCGAGAATACGACAGGCGACGATGTAATTGGGGTCCACACGAACAACCGCCTCCAGCACCGGAGCCATCTGCCACCAGGAAGAAGAATGCCACAGGTCATCGGCCTTCATCCAGAGTAGATCTGCGAGGAGAGCGTTCAGGCCGGCTAACTGAAGAAAGCGGTAGATGCCAGGCAGTTCGCCGCCGAGTTGGACTTGCTGGCGATGAGGGCGCATCTCAGTGAGTTGTTTCTCGATGCTCCCCTCTAGAGGCCATAAGAGGACTAAAATGCAGATTACTACCAGTATGCTCAGGGCCGCGGGGCCGCGACGGTTCATCCTGTCCTCCACATGAAACTAAACCTGACGCTCTCTAAACAGTAAGGAGGCGATGATAAGGCAGACGGCCACATAGCCGATTCCGTACACCAGGCCGCGCTGCACCAATACGAGAGGGATAGCGAGTTGCTCCGCTGCCTCCACGCGAAAATCATACTTGTCCAAGTGGGGAATGATGGCGCTGACAACTCCCAACACCGTCTTGCTGAAGCCACCTTCAATATGAGCGATAACCGAGTGAGACATGGCCTGGATGCTGCCCACCAGCCAAAGCGTGAATCCTGCGATGACTGTGGTTAGGCTGGAGGCGATGGTAGAGACCACCATTACTGCAGCCGTGAAGACGGCGATGCCAAAATAGGCCACCAGCCCTGCCTGAAACACCAAGCCGATGGGGTGCTTCTGTGTCGCCACCAGCACGATCATCTGCACCAGCAGCATGATTCCCACCAACAGCCCGACGACCGCCAGCGCGCCGAAGTACTTGCCGACTACGAACTCCCAGCGATGCACCGGCTTGGAGAGCACGGAGTAGATAGTGCGTTTGTCGATATCGCTGGGAATGAGAAAGGCGCAGATGAAAATTGATACGAGTATTCCCAGCAGAAACACAAGGTCCAACCCCCCGGAAACGAGAGCCTTCGCCGATTCTCCCGGGTTGAGCCAGGTAATGCCGAGCATTCCCACCAGCATCAAGGCGGCGAGAAGGATGATTACCTGGAGGATGCGCCTTCTCCGTGTCTCGGCAAAGGTCATTCCGGCAATGCGATATACGGAGGGGATCCCATGCAACAGCCCGCGGGCAATTTGCTTGCGGGCAATCACCAAGGCCGCCAATACGAGAACGGCGGAAACAATATAGATAACAAGCAGGAGATTCATTCGCCAGCCTCCGACACCACCTGAATAAAGAGCTGCTCCAGAGAGGGTCTGGGCCGCAGCACTTCCAGCAGTCGGCCCTGGCGCGCTCGCAGCAGGTCAATTATCTGCATGAGATTGTCCTCTTCATCGGTCTCTGCAACGATCTTCCCCTCTCGCTCTTCCACGGACTTCGCCAGCCGACGGAGTTCAGGGATGATATCATCCTTCCCGCCGGCCGCCACCACCTGGATCCGGCGGCTCTCGCCGATCAGTTCTTTGAGCGATCCACAGGCCTTTAGCCTTCCCTGGTCGAGGATGGCTACCCGATCACAGAGGTCCTCCACCTGGGCGAGGAAATGAGAGCAGAGCAGGATGGTCTTGCCTCGTTCGCGAAGTTCCCGTATCAGCCTCCTCATCTGGTAAGCCCCCTCCGGGTCCAGACCCGAGGTAGGCTCATCCAGAATCAGTATCTCCGGATCATTCACCAGTGCCTGAGCAAGGCCGGCCCGTTGGCGCATACCCTTGGAATACTCTCTCAAGGGAGTCCTGCGGCGCTCCGCCAGCCCCACCAGGGTGAGGAGTTCTTCCATACGCTTGAGCCGGACGCTGCGGGAAAGGCCGAAGAGCCGGCCGTAGTAGTCCAGCAATTCTTCGGCGTTAAAACAATCATAGAAGTAGGGCTCCTCCGGCAGATACCCGACCTTCTCTCTCGCCATACTGGTGGAGATACTCGTCCCCAGGATACTCGCCCCCCCGGAAGTGGGAAAGATGAGCCCCAGCAAGATCTTCAGGGTAGTCGTCTTGCCGGAACCGTTGGGGCCAATGATGGCGATGGTCTCTCCGCGGCGGATATCCAGGCTCAAAGAATCAAGCGCCTTCAGGCCTTTGCCGCCCCAAGGAGAGCGATAGACTTTCGTTAATTCCTGTATGGAGATGGCAATATCCAAAATCGCACCCCCTAAGTTTACCAATGACGCAAGTATAGCGAAAAGGTTCCATTCTTGTCAACGAAAGCGGGCGATACCACCAATTATGCTATAATTGTCGTGCAAAATAGGAGGTGCCGACTGATATGGAGCGCGCTACCTGGAGGACTAAGGTAGGCCTTGCCGAGATGCTGAAGGGCGGGGTGATAATGGATGTCACCCATGCCGAGCAGGCTCAGATTGCAGAGGAGGCGGGGGCCGTGGCCGTGATGGCCCTGGAGCGGGTGCCGGCCGATATCCGCGCCGAGGGCGGGGTGGCGCGGATGGCGGATCCGCTGAAGATTAAGGAGATCATGGAGGCGGTGAGTATTCCGGTGATGGCGAAGGCCCGCATCGGTCACTTTGCGGAGGCCCAGGTGCTGGAGGCTCTGGGGGTGGATTTCGTTGATGAGAGCGAAGTGCTTACTCCGGCGGATGAAGAACACCATATTGATAAACATAAGTTCAACGTTCCCTTTGTATGCGGCTGTCGCGACTTGGGAGAAGCGCTGCGGCGTATCGGTGAGGGCGCGGCGATGATTCGCACTAAGGGGGAGGCGGGCTCCGGCAATATCGTGGAGGCGGTGCGTCACATGCGCCTGGTAACCTCGGAGATGCGCCGGCTTTCCGCTCTCAAGGAAGAGGAGTTGATGGGTACAGCGAAGGAGTTGCGCGCGCCTTATGAACTGGTATGCCAGGTGGTGAAGGAGGGGAGGTTGCCGGTGCCCAATTTCGCCGCTGGGGGAATCGCCACTCCCGCAGACGCCGCGCTCATGATGCAATTGGGGGCGGAAGCGGTCTTCGTCGGGTCCGGTATTTTCAAGTCGAAAGATCCTCGCGCGCGGGCGAAGGCGATCGTCGAGGCTACCGCGCATTATGACAGGCCCGATATAGTAGCCAAAGTCTCCGAGGGAATAGGAGAGGCGATGGCTGGTCTGGATGTTCATAAACTGGAAGAGAAGGATCTTCTCCAGACCCGCGGCTGGTGAGCTGAAGGCCTGGAGAATCGAGAGATTGAAAGTTCAGGCACTGAGAAGGCCCTCCAGGAATTGGTGAGGGCCTTCATCTTCCAGGGGAAAGCATGGGAAGGATTGAGGATTTGCAAGTTGGCGTTTTGGCCCTGCAGGGTGATGTGAGAGAACATCTCCTCGCCCTGGCGCGCTGTGGAGCACAGGCTCTGCCTGTGAAATATGAAGAACAGATCCGCGCTTGCCAGGCCCTTGTCATACCCGGTGGAGAGAGCACCACCATTGGTAAACTCGTCTCTCGTTACGGGCTGGCCGAACTTTTGCGTGAGTTTGCTGCGGCGGGAAAGCCCATCTTCGGGACCTGCGCGGGCTCCATTCTTCTTGCCAAAGAGATTGAAGGGAACGAGCAGTTTCGCCTGGGGCTGATGGACATTGTGGTGGAGCGAAACGCGTATGGCCGTCAGGTGGAATCGTTTGAAGACGAACTGAATATACCGTCTCTGGGAGAAGAGCCGTTCCGGGGGGTCTTCATTCGCGCCCCACAGATAAGATCCCTGGGAGAAGGGGTTGAGCCACTTGCCTATTGCCGCGAAAGGGTCGTCCTCTGTCGGCAAGGGCGGCTCCTTGTGTCCACTTTCCACCCTGAACTCACTACCGATTTGAGACTGCATCAGTATTTCCTAATACTGGTGCAAGCCTCCCATTCCTCTACTGATGTGCGCAAACATGGTAACCATAAAAGGGCTGGTTACCAGTCTGTGCGCTAGCAGCCTATACCTGACTCTGGGGTCGGTGAGGATCCGTCTGCTGCCGCGAGGCTGTGTCCATTCCCGCAACAACGCTTACTCAAAAGATACCCTCGCAGCGGTTCCTGTGCGCTAGCATATTGGGCGAGAGTATGCGAGAGTGATCGGGCGGCACAAATGGCACTTCAAATTGAATCGGCATCTACGCTCCGCGGTATCTCGCTTCACGTCGGAAGATTGGTGGAGGCGGGGCTTGCCTTTGTCGGGGATTTGTTCAGGATGGGCCTGGAGGCGACCGGGTTCATTGCCCGCGGCCGGCTCCGTTTCGATCTGCTGATCCGACAGATGGCCGCGGTGGGGGCCGATTCACTGCCCTTGTGCGCGCTCATTCTCTTTTTCAGTGGAATGGTACTCGGGCTCAATACGGCCGACCAGTTCGTGCGCTTCGGGGCAGCGGGATATGTGGGGGGTATAGTGGCGGTGTCAATTGTCCGCGAACTGGGCCCGACCCTGACAGGCATTCTGGTGGCGGCAAGGGCGGGCTCCGCCATGGCCGCCGAGACCGGCTCCATGGTGGTTAGCGAACAGATTGACGCTCTGCGCGCCCTCGCCGTCAGCCCGGTGCGTTATCTGGTGGTCCCCCGGCTGGCCGCCAGCCTCATCATGCTTCCCGTGTTGACGGTGATAGCGGAGATCTTCGGCGCGCTGGGATCATACATCATCGCATTGAAGGCAGGAGTCTCCCCCTATCAGTTCATACACAGCGCCGACGTCTTTCTCACCGGGCGCGATCTCTTCGGGGGCCTGGCGAAGACGGTCGTCTTCGGGGCCATCATCGCTCTTGTCGGTTGTCGTCAAGGACTACGCGCGGATCCGGGCGCGGTGGGTGTGGGCCGGGCTACCACGAGTGCGGTGGTAATCAGCATTGTCTTGATACTGGTAGCAGACTACTTCCTTTCTGCGGCGTTACTGCAGCCGGCAGCAGGGAGATAGTATGAGCGAACAACCTTCTTTTCCGGCTTTGCGGACTGAATCTCTTCTCTATCGGGCTCATGAGCGTCCGGTTCTGGAGGGACTCAATCTGGAGGTGAGGCGGGGCGAGATTCTTGCCGTGATGGGCCGCTCCGGCAGCGGCAAGACCACTCTTCTGAAACTCATCATGGGACTGATCCGTCCTACGGCGGGACGGATATGGGTGGATGGCGTGGATATAAGCCGGCTGGGCGAACGGGAACTAATGCAGATCAGGCCGAAGCTGGGCTTGGTGTTTCAGAATGCGGCACTCTTCGACTCTTTAACGGTCGCGGAGAATGTGGCCTTCGGCTTGCTGGAAAGAGGTCAGAGGAAACGCAAGGTCCTTCCTCAGGTGGAGGAGAAGCTCGCTTTGGTAGGCATGGAGGGTACAGAGGGACTGCTGCCTGCGGAACTTTCGGGGGGAATGAAGAAGCGGGTTGGGGTGGCGCGAGCGCTGATCATGGAGCCGAACATCATGCTGTATGATGAGCCCACCGCGGGGCTGGATCCTCCAACCGCGGCAAGCCTGAATGAGTTGATCGTCGGCCTGAGAGACCGTCTCGGGGTTACCACTATGATAGTGAGTCACGATATCCACTCTCTCGCCCAGGTTGCCGACAGGGCGGCGATGCTTGAGGATGGGAGAATCGTTGCGGAAGGTACCCTGGATACGCTCTCTGAAAGCGAACTGCCTGAAGTGAAGCGATTTCTTCTCTTCTGGAAAGGAGAAAGGGAAAGATGAGCCGGCTGTCGGAGGCAAAAGTCGGAGCCATTGTGATCAGCGCGCTGGTCGTGCTGGTGTTGTTGAGTTACTTCTTCTTGGGGCCGGTAAGGGCCAGGGGAGTCTGGCCCTTGGAGATTATCTTCGAGGACGCCCGCGGGCTTATCGGGGGGGAGCCTGTGCGGATGGCAGGGGTGCAGATAGGGGTAGTGGAGGAGGTTTCGCTGTCCGCGAACGGCAAAGCCAGTGTGAGGGTGTTGATCAAAGACCATGTCCACCTCTATGAGAACTACGTCTTCACCGTCTCCAGTGGGGCGCTGGTGCCGGAGAGATTTGTGGATGTACAGTCCGTCTCACCCGTTGAGGCGGCAAAGGAACTGACACCGGGAGCAGTTGTGGAGGGGCTGGAGCGTCCCGGCATCCCGGAGATAATGAATGCGGCGCATTCTATGATGACACGGCTTGAGCAGACCGCTGCCTCGGTACACTCGGTGGTGTCAAATCCCGCGGTGGAAAAGTCTGTCGAGCAACTCGAGATCTCTACGCGGGAAGCCGCCAAAATGATCAAGAACCTGGAGAGCCTGGTCGCTGAGGCGCGCCCGCATTTGGCGGAGACCGCCCGACACATAGCCGTCGCCGGTGAAGAAACCCAAAAGGCGGCATCGTATCTTTCGGCGCGGATTCGGCAGTCTTCCGCGCCGGACGAGATTGAGGCCGCCGCCGTCGCCGCCAAAGAGGCGGCGGAGAATGCCCGTGAAACGGCAACCAGCATGAAAGCCTTACTCTCGGACCAGACCTGGCAAGACGATTTCCGCACCAGTCTGGCGAATTTCAGAGAGATATCGGAGAATCTCCGCGAGGCCTCGGAGGATGTAAAAGAAGGAACTCCGAAGATTAAGTCCATCATTGAGCGCGCGGATAGTCTGATGACTGATGCAAGCCAGTGGAGTGACCGGCTGAAACCTCCTGAGGTGGAGACAGGATTTGATTTTTTGAATTCATCTCGCGCGGATCGCTCTTTCACTGACGCTAGATTCGATCTCTCTTTTGCGGGCCGGAAGAAGAGTTTTCTGCGCTTGGGGGTGGCCGACATAGGTGAACTGAATCAGGTTAACTTCCAGGCGGGCCGGCGGTTGGGGAATAATAATCTGCGCTACGGGCTGGTTCGCTCTAAAATTGGTGCTGGCGCCGATCTTAGTCTGGGTCAGGGAGGCCGTCTCTCCCTCGATTTCTTTGATCCAAACCGTCTTCGCGCCGATTTCACGATGGAATACCCCTTGGGCGGAGAGGACGGTTGGGGGCTCATCTTCGGCATGAGGGATGCATTTGGAGAAGATTGGGGCTTCGTAGGGGGCAGATTGGGCGAATGATGGGTTGTGAGAATGTGAGTATAATGGCGGGATATGGTATGTTAGGGAGGCGGCAGATAGGTCAAGTCTTCTGCATTAGGAGAGGAGGATTATGGCAAAACGCTGGCGCTGGGAATTGCCCGCTTGCGCGATCTTCACCCTCCTGGGATTCATGGTGGGGCTGGCGAGTGCAACGGGCTCCATCCGACTGATTTCCCCCAAATCCGGGGCCACCCTGAAAGGCAGTGTCCTGGTTCAGGCCGCTGTCGAAGCTCAGGGTGTTTCTTTCGTCATTTTCGGGGTGGATGGGAACAAATCCCATGCCACCAATGCCCGACCGTACAGTTTCTTGCTGGACACAACGGAACTTTCCGATGGTCCACATGTGATCTTCGCCGAGGTTCACGGTCGAGGTGGACTACTGTGCCGATCTACACCTATTAAGATCAAGGTGAAGAACGGCCGCGCGGTTGCCCCCGCGCCGCTTGTGCAGAAGCCGCAACCGGAAGCAAAGACGGCTCCCGTAGTTAAACTTTCGCCTGAAGCAGTCTCCGAACCCGGTATGTCTGCACTGACTTCCCGCGTGCTTGAAGGTGGAACGCCGCAAGAAGAAAGTCCACCTCAGGCCTTGTCGAGTGAGCCCAGGATGGCCTCAGAACAAGTGACTCTGCCGCAGACTGAGACTCCTCATCCTCGGACTGTCACGGACACATCGCAACTTGTCATGCCTGTCGCGGAAGACGCAGTGGAAGCGCCGAAGGCTTTGGTCAGCGGGGGGCCTTCTGTAGTGCTGAATGGGAAGGCCTTGCCTTTCGACGTGGCGCCGGCGATACGCGACGGGAGGCTGGAGGCAGGCTTTAGAAGGATCCTCTCATCGGTGGGTTGGAGGGTATCGTGGTTGTCTTCACAGAAGACTGGTGTGGCCTGCTTCCAGGGACATCGTATTGAGGTAACGCTAGGAGAAGAACACGCTCTAGTTGATGGTCAACGCGTTGCTCTGGGCCGAAAGGTACAGATAAAGAATGGTCGCTTAATCGTACCGGTTCGGACCCTTTGCCAAGTGGCGGGAATGCGTGTGAATTGGGACCAGAAGACCCACACTGCACGGCTCTTCTCTCCTCATTCCCTATCTGCCAAGACAGTGGCCGCGGCTCCACCTTAGCCGCGTAGGTTCTCTGTCCCTTTCACCCACCGTAACTCGGGGTCCCGGATGGGGCCCCGAGTGCTTTTTGTCTGGTCAATTCTATGATCGGAGGTGCGGGCCAGACCTTCAGTGTTTTCGGGCAATTGGAAGGGCAAAACAAAACCGGCTTCCCCTTGCCGGGCGGTCGTCATCGGCAGAGACCCACGGGCTCTCCAACCAGATGCGGCCGGAGTGGGCCTGTGCCGCCATCCTGGCGAAGGCGAGGCCCAAACCGGTAGAGATGTGTTTGCCGGTCTCGTGGTCAATGCTGGCGAATTTCTCGAAGATTCTCTCCTTCAGGTGGGCGGGAATTCCAGGGCCCACATCCGCCACGCAGAAGATGATCTCGGAGCCGACGCGCTCCACCTCGACCAGAATCTTGGAGCCCTCCGGGCTGAAGCGCAGTGCATTGCCGAGAAGATTCACCAGCACCCTCTCCAGCATCACCTCATCACCGAGGAACATGGGCAGACCTTCAGTCAGATTCACCTGGATTTCCACTTTCCTTTGACGGGCAAGAGGACTGACCTGTTTGACGGCGCCTTCTATTGTGTCCACAGGCCTCAGTTCGGCTTCACGCAATTCCAGCGCTCCGCTCTCCATGGCATGCAGGCTTAGCAGGTCGCTGATCATCCCCGACATATCTTCTCCGGTGGAGAGGGCGATTTCCAGCAGTTGGGCATGTCCTGGAGGCAGGGAGGCGCGGTGTTCCTCCTCAATGAGCCGCATCACATTGAGCAGGCCCGCGAGCGGGGTGCGCAGGTCATGGACAATGAGGGCGGTGAGTTCTTCTCGAGCGCGGTTGAGTTGTTCCAGTTGTCGGCTGTGCTGGCGCGCGCGCTGGCGATCCTTTTGGGTTTCGGCGGTGATGGTTCCCAGCACGATCAACAGAATCAGCCACAGGAAATCCGCCTCCGCGTAGGCGCGGTGGGGAAGCGCCTTTTCCACTATGTGAAAGAGCACGATGGATAGTATCGGAACGCCGATACCGCCCGGATAGCCCAGATAAAGCCCGCCGATTATGACCGGGATGGTATAGAAGTAGCCTGCGGGGAGATAATCGCCGAAGGATTGGTCGAGGTAGGCGATGATTCCTTCCAGGATCATGATGATGAACAAGATAACGAGAGTGCGGCGAACTTTCAGGCCGAAGAATCTTCGCCTAGGTATGGGGCTGGGCTGAGGTGCAGATGGATTCATCATGGGAAAGGCGGCTTCTCGCTCGTTTCTCACTTGTCACACTGTGGACAGATGAGCCGGCCCTCCAACCACCCGGGCCGATCCGAGCGGGGCTGGAGGTCAAGCACGAGGGGGCTTCCACATTTGGAGCAATGCAGATTTGAAGGCTTTCCGGATATTTCCGCCAATCTGGGGGCATCCAGTTCCCGCTCCTTTACGGCGACCCTCAGGTGGACGGGTTCTCCCGCCTTCTCCGAGATAGCCTGTCGGATCTTCCAGACCACCTCTTTGGGATGGGCGACTGTCTTGATGAGATAATCAGTGGCACCCTTCTCCATGCCGCGCTGCACGTCTTCCGGCTCTCCTTTGTTGGTGAGCACGATCACCGGCACATCTGCAAGGGTGGGATTTGCCCGCATTCGGGTGAGCACTTCATAACCGCTGAGGCGCGGCAACACGAGATCTAAAAGGACGATGTCAGGGGGTGAGGTCTCCATCTCTCGGAGAGCATCTTCACCATCACTGGCTACTTTCACGCTGTAGCCTTCTTGGGTGAGGCGAGCACGGTAGATGCTCTGGAAAAGCATGTCATCCTCGACGATGAGGATGGTGGGTGAGTCTGCGCGGCCCATCTTCTCCTCCTCGCCGGCTTTGCGCTCTGTTTCTCCGGCGAGGAGAGGATTCCACGCCAATTCTGTATTGTCCTTCTTCGGGGTATGTTCAGTAAATCTCGACCTTGTCGCAGTGATGCACCTTGGAATCCAGCCTCACCTTTTCACCATTTCGGCGGATTTGTCGGATGTCAGGCTCCCAGATATTCAGCCTGGGGAGCAGATCTCTCAAGCTGCTACCGCGATGAGTATGGAATTCCCGCGCTTCCGGCCCCACCGCGGAGGTACTTTTCAGATTCCCGTACACTTCGACAGATATTTTCATCCGTCCCTCTGATCTCACAGCGCCGGGCCTATGAATCTCGTATGAACGGCTCAGGCACTATGCTGAATTTCCCCTACCCCAAAAAAATGAGCCCGCTCATCTCGACACATCCCTTTCTCCGCGTCGCTAGAGAGAGTGATGTGTAAGATGAAGGCTCTATTGGTTTTATTCCACAGAAGGAATCTACTCTGCCAGAGAAAGATTCCGCCTATTTTAGGCCCGGCACGGTCTTATAGTAGGCGAGAGCCTCGCGAATCAGTTCCGGAATGGGGAGGTTATAGGGACATTTGCCGACACAGATTTCGCACTCTTGGCAGTTTTCGGCTCCGGCGATCGCCTGTTCGGCACCCCACTCTCGATACCTTTCCACTCCCATCCGCCGGATGATCCCTGTACCGTTCAGCAGCAGGAATATATTCACTCCATTGGGACAGGGCTGGCAATAGCCACAGCGCCGGCAGATGCGCGGGCCCAACTCTTCCTTCATCTGCTCACATTGCTCCCGCTCCACCGGCGTGAGTTGAATGTCACCCACCCCGACGGCGACATCTTCTTCCACCTCTGTGGGGGAGGCCATCCCCGGAATGGCGGTGGTAATGGGCTGGTTCAGACACCATTTGACGGCGAGCGGGGCGTTGCTGAAGTTGCCGCCTCCCACCGGCTTCATGGCGATTGTGCCGATGTTGCGCCGGCTGCACTCCGCCAGCAGGGTGTCAATGATGTCATCCTCGACCACATTGAACGGCACCTGGACGGTTTCAAACTCGGCGCATATCTGCACTGCCTTTATCAAAGTCTCTCGACGGTGGCCGGTGATCCCGATGTGGGCTATCTTCTTTTCTTGGTGAGCGCGGCGAAGACCCTCCAGCGCACCTCCTGCGGAAAGCACTCTCTCCAGTTCGCCGTCATCATTCACACCGTGAACCTGGTAGAGGTCTATCTGTTCCCGTCTGAGATTCTCCAGTGAGCGCAGCACGTCCGCGTAAGCGCCCTCCGCATCGCGCGCCCCCGTTTTCGTAGCGACAATGTACTTCCTCCCTTCCAGCGCCTTGCCGATGCGTTCTTCGGAATTGGTGTAAGCGCGGGCGGTATCGAAGAAAGTGACGCCCAGTTCGTGGGCGCGGCGAACGGTGGCAATCGCCTGCTCTTCACTGACGAGTTGAATCGGTATGCCCCCAAAACCGAGGATGGTGACCATAAGGCCGGTTTTGCCGAGACTGCGAGTGGGAAGAATTGCTTGAGAGTGGTCCATAGGAGCGAAACCTCCAGCGGGGGAATGTAGATTCTATCTCATCTGAAGGATGAGTCTTCTCTGGAGGTTCACCATTTCCATCGGTTATCCTTTTTTGTCGTAGGAACCGGTATCTGCCATGACGAAAATCAGGCTGGCGACAAATTCGGTTTTTCATTTGCCGATGACCATGATTGATATGATTTCCTTGAGGTGTGGGGCATGAAGATAAGTATCGGATTCATGGGCCTGGGGATTATGGGCAGGCCCATGGCACACAACCTGTTGAAGGCGGGCTATCCGCTGACTGTGTGGAACCGCACCGCTGAGAAGACCGCCCCCTTGCTGGAGGCCGGAGCGAAAGCGGCGGAAGATCCTCGGAAAGTCGCCGAGGCCTCGGAAGTTATCTTCACCATGGTGACGGACGGCCCCCAGGTGCGGGAGATAGCATTGGGCCCTCAGGGCATCATCCATGGAGCAAAGCCCGGTGCAGTCGTTGTTGACATGAGCAGCACGGCAACTTCTGCCGCGCGTGACATAGCTCAAGAACTCGCTCAACGGCAGATTCATATGTTGGATGCACCTGTAAGCGGAGGACCGGAAGGGGCCGCCAAAGGCTCTCTCTCCATTATGGTTGGAGGTGATGAGAACATCTTTCGACAGGTGCTGCCCATTTTGCAGGTATTGGGTGGGGCGGTCACCTATGTCGGCCCTCAGGGTACAGGCCAATTGATGAAACTATGTAACCAGATCGCCTGTTGTTTGAATATCCTGGGCATGTCGGAGGCTTTTGCGCTGGCGCGTAGGGCGGGAGTGGATTTGGCGAAAGTGCGGGAAGTCCTAATGGGAGGGGCAGCAGACAGTTGGATGTTGAGGAACTGGGCCCCCAAGATCATCAATGATGACTATTCGCCTGGCTTCACTGTTGCCAATTTCCAGAAGGATTTGCGCAATATTTTGCAGGAGTCGGCGGAGTTGCGGGTGTCGCTGCCGGGCATCGGAGTAGCTCAGCAACTCTATCGCGCGAATGAGGCCTCGGGAGAATCACAGGAGAGCAATGTTGCTGTCTATAAGGTGTTGATGCGTCTTGCCGGAGAGCAAACATAGTCCTTTCGTGGAGGAGTTATTATGGATTTCTATGCACTCGTGAATGCGCGTTACAGTATACGGTCATACAAGACTGAGCCTGTGCCGGAGGAGATCATTCGGCGCATTTTAGGGGCGGCGCGGCTTGCGCCATCGGCGGCGAATATGCAGCCCTGGCATTTCTTCGTGGTGCGTGATGAGAAGACGCGCCGGGGGCTCTTCTCAAATGAGCGCCAGGCGTGGGCGGCGGCCGCTCCGGTGGTCTTGGTGGCTTGCAGTTATCCGGACAAGGCCTGGGTGCGGAGCGGGGATGGCAAGAATCACAGTGATGTGGATATTGCTATCGCCATGGAACACATCGTACTAGCCGCCACGGAGGAGGGACTTGGCACTTGCTGGATATGTGCTTTCGATCCAGCGCTTGTGCGGAGTGCATTGGGATTGCCGGGGGAGATGGAGCCTGTTGCGATGACCCCGCTGGGCTATGCGGAGGCTGAGCCGCTGCCGCGCAAACGCAAATCCTTGGACGAGATTGTCACCTGGAGATAGTGGAATCCGCTTGCAGCGCGGTGAGGGCTTCTTTGATAGAGGGGGAATCGGGGTCAAGCCGGGAGGCGTGTTCGTATGCTGCGCGCGCCTTGGGGAGCGCATCCTCCGCTCCTCTCAGTCTGCTCAGTCGGGCGTAGACCAGCCCCAGGAGTGATTGTGCTCCCGGACTTCTGCTCAGTTGTGCAGCGAGAGGCTGGGCCAGCCGCAGCGCTTTTCTCAGCACGCCCGCGCGCCTCTTTTCTTGTTCCGCGCTTTCTTTTTCCGGAAGACCGGGCCACACCTCCCAGGACTGTTCTAAAGCGAGATAAGCATCTACTAGCGCGGCTGTGGCAACCACATCAGCCTTCGCTGCCCGCGCCCGTGCCTTCTCGCATCTTACGGTTAAGGTTTCCATTTCTTTACGCGCGGTTTCAAGTTCCTCGGTCAGCCGGCCGGCACTCAGCAATTCTTGAAGTCGGGCTTGAACATCAAGGGAGAGCAGTAATGTCTTTGTGCCAGAGGTGGAGGCGTGCGGGCCGAGCCGTCTGCGAGTTGCAGCGCCATCAATGAACCTCTTCGCCTGTGCGCCAAGGCCTAATTCAGGGGCGAAGTAGGCGAGCCAGGCAGACTGATAGAATGCGGCGAGCAGATGGCTGTTGCTCACAGTGGTGCCGCGGCCAAAACGGGCTTCCTCATAGTGGGCGAGTGAGAGAAAAGCGCGAGCGGGGAAATCATAGCGATTGTGTCGCAGACGCGCCTCCAGCAAAGGAATGGCAGTGGCGGCATTGCCATTTTGTACCATGCGTTCTATTTTTTCCAATTCTTCGGTTGAGCCCACCCATGCAGGCTGGGAGGGAGGAAAGGAATCTGAGCCGGTTGGAGATATATCTCCCTCTTCTGCCTCCTGTTGAGTACGTGTCGGGAGAGGGGGAATCTCTACAATTCTGCCCTGGAGGAATTTCTTTACGACGCCCACAGCGATGGCGAGTTGCAGGTTGGCAGCGGGCCCTTCGTTCCTGTGGGTAGGCCTGAGCAGTCCGTAAGCAACACCCACGACTCTACCTCTCTCGTCCAAGAGCGGCCCGCCGCTGATGCCGCTTTCGGTGGCCGCGGAGTGCTGTAGCCGAACAATCTCTCCGTCTTTCGAGCCCACGATCAAGGGAGTGTGTCCGGTACCAGGCCGGCTCCTCACCTTTGCCGGCTCCAATACTTTCTGTCCGCGGATCAGAGATTCCACCTTGCCGCGCGTCACCTTCAGGCCCGCTGCGCTGTAGCCCGCCGCGGTGACGGGCATTCCCACTTTCAAACGGTTGGGGTCAGCGAGTTCCAGTGGGTGAAGCACACCTGTGGGATCATAACAATGGATGAGGGCGAGATCTTCTTCTATATCCAGGGCCACCACCTCTGCGGGGATCCGAAGCCTTTCACCAGTAGGTGCGGTCAGACTCAACCAGGGCCTGGTGGCGGCGAGCACCTCTGCCTCGAGAGCGACCCACTCCCCGGGGCTGACTGCCAAACCCGGATAGCGCGCTCCCGCCAAGATCACGTGGGCATTGGTAAGGAGCAGACCCGGGAATATGCAGAAGGCGCTACCGCTGCTGCCATATTCAAGCCGCCTCAGCAGCTCCGCCTGGAACGGGGAAAGTGAAGATTCCTGATGAAGTTCTCCCACCAAACCGGGCCCGAAGGAAAAGGGGTCCGGGAGGATTTCAAGACGAGCGACTCCGCCGAGTTCGCCGGCCTCGAACTCAGCGTGGATCTCGGTGCTGACCAAGATCAGGAACAGCAGCGGCAGGATCCCGCGTACCCAGAGGCGAATGCTCATTGCTTCTTCCGACAATGGTTTTGAAGAGGGGAAGGCGCCTTATTTCCAGGTTAAACCGACTGCAAACGGGCACACCAGAACCGCTCGGCCTGCATGTCCATTTTGCCCCCCATACCAGGCCCCGATCTTCACAAAGAAGTCTTCCACCGTCCCGGAAAGGGTACCATCGCAGTTGGATTGCCAGCGCTGGTATCTCTTGCGGAGATTGAGGGCGCTGATGATACAGACGTCGTTCTCTCTCAAGTCTCTCTTGTCCAATGGTGATAGTCTGCAGAGAGCTTTGCTGGCTCCTCGTACGGTATGAGAGTGGAAGTCCCCGATAAGGTTCAAGTGATGCAGGTTCTTAAGGAAACCCTCCATACGTGCGTGCGCCCGTTCATTTCTCCGCACCCAAGAAGTGTGTCGTTTTGCAGTTTGGTAGGGAACGGCATATTGCACCACCAGTCCCCGTGTAGTCTTCTGGCCCAGAAGCAGGCCATAGGACTCCTTCTTAAAGGCCTCTAAAGCCGCGAGTACAATTCCCGTGAATGCAATCTCGGAGAGGTGAATTTCTAGTTTGCCCTCGCCGGTATTCATTTTTAAAAACACCCTTCAGTTTCTCAGATAGATTTTAGCCCCTACCTCAGCCCAATACAAGGGGGGGCCGGTTTTGTATATTGATGAATGTGAGAGATGAGCTGTCTGGAAGGCGCGGTTGGCAGGAAAACGAGGATAAGAACTTACATTTGGCCAGCAAGCAAGTAAGCGATTAGGCTGTGGGCGGGCGGAAGAAGCAAGTTATCCATTTGCAGGTTAAGTCTGGGATTTCGGGGAACCGGGCAGAACCGCTCCGAGTTCGCTCAGCGCCCGGCTTAGAATCACGCGCAAGTTGCCTTGGGAACGCTTATGGAGCTCCTGAAGTTTTGGCACCGCCCTGTGATCACCCATATCTGCGAGAGTTACTGCCGCCCAGAGCTGAAGCTGTGGGTCTGGAGAATCCAAGGCCTCCAGCAAGGCCGGAAAGGCCGGTTCGCCCATTTCCACGAGGGCGCGGGAAGCGTAAAGAGCAGCCGTGGGATCGGATCCCGAACAGAGAGAGAAGAGTGTGGGAATCGCTTTCGCGCCAATGCTTGCAAGAGCCTCTATGGAGGCATCAACCACCATTCCGTCCTCGTCCTGCAGCGCTTCAAGCAAGACCGGAACGGCAGCCACATTTTCCCGCCAGCCGAGAGCGCGGGCGGCGGAGGCTCTCACCTCCGCATCTGGATCGGAGAGGGCCTGACGAAGATAGGGAATGGTCGAGGGTTCACCTACACCCCACATTGATTGAGTCGCGGCGCGGCGCACAAAGACATCCTTGGAGCGGAGTTGTCTCACCAGCAGCACGGCGGCGGGTGCGCCGATTCTCTGCAGGGCGAGCACCAAGGCACTGCGGTAGTCCGCGTTGCGCTCGGTGATGGTGGCAACGAGCGGCTTGGCCGCACGCGGATCTGCGATCTGACCCAGGGCGCGTGCAGTGGCCGTGCGAAGGCCGATACTGGGGTCAGAGAGAAAGGGAATCAGATCCATGGTGGCGCGAGGATCAGCGATGTTTCCCAATGCAACGATAGCGTTGTAGCGCAGCTCTGCTATTGCGATGGCCTCGCGCAGTGGCTCTACGGCGGCCGTGACGCGTTTCTCGCCCAGCACCGGGATGGCGTCATTAGCTAGGTCGAGGTCCGGATTGGAGACCGCATGAATGAGCGGTGTGAAGGCCTTCTCTGCTTCCGCGGTGGAGCGTGCGGCGGCGCCAACATTGCCAAGCGCGATACAGGCATCAGTTCGAGAGACAGGATCAGACATCAGCCGGCGCAAGAATGGTACGGCTGCGGGCCCCATGCGGCCCAGTGCATTCGTGGCGCTTCGCTTTGCTCTCTCATCACCCACCAGCAACACCTGGCTGAGAGAGGGAAGCGCGGCGGGGCCGATCTTCACCAAGGCATCAGCGGCGCTACGCGAGGGGGCATCTTCAAAGTCGCTCAGCAGACGAATGAGCGTGTTTATCGCTTTCTGGCCGCCGATACGGGCGAGCGGCTCAGATATGTTGGTACGGACGGTTACCTGCTGTGTAGGAAGCCCTCCGGGTATGATATCTCTTTCAAGCAATAGAATGGTTGCCTGTTCCCGCACAGACATATCGTTAGAATTGATTTGGGCGAAGAGAGCGGCCTTTTTCGCATATCGGGACCACAGTAACGCAATGCCTATAATGCATAGGCACAACAGCATCACCCATTTTTTACGCTTGTTCATCAGTCCACCTTCTGATACCCCTGGTACCCCACCAAACTGCAGGGTAAACACATCTTCTCTATGCACCTAATTTCGGCGCCGACGCCTGCAATCCTCTTGCCTGACAGCAGAGTTCAAAGAGAGCGGAAAGTATGGAATAGATGGAATAGATAGTGCGGAGAATATGCTGGTGCAAGAGCAATAATAAGTTCAATGGAGAACCCCCGGATGAGCCAGGGTGAGTTTCAAGTACTTGTCGTAGATGACGAGAAGAACATCTGTGATTTGCTGAAGCAGACGATGGAAACTACGGGCTGCGTCGTGCATACGGTGTGTGATGCCGAGGAGGCGATCGAATTGGCCCAAGGAACCCGCTTTGACGCCATTTTCCTTGACATCAAGATGCCGGGCATGAATGGCGTGGAGTTGCTGAAGAACTTAAACATAACCCAGCCTGACGCGGCTTTCGTGATGATCACCGGATATGCCACATCAGACTTGGTAGATGAATCTCTCTCCAGCGGGGCGTTTATCTGCCTGAGCAAGCCCTTCAGTCTTGCTCAAGTGCTGGATGTCGTTAAGACCTTGCGTGAAGAGAAAGACGTCACTACACCGGTCCAACAGGGATAGCCGCGCGCTGGGAGCCATCGCTCACTACTCATATCCTTCCCGTTCATCTCTGGCCGGTCTGTTCATCAATTCCGCTACCGCCTGTTGCGGGGGCGTATCCTCGAAGAGCACTCTATGGAGGTGGGCGGCGATAGGCATCTCCACTTGATGACGCGCAGCGAGTGCGACCGCGGCCTTGGTTGTGGGCACACCTTCCGCGATTTGATCCATACTCTGGAGTATGGCGGAAAGCCGCTCTCCCCGCCCCAGCCGAGAGCCTACCTTATAGTTGCGGCTGCGCGGGCTGGCACAGGTTGCCATCAGGTCGCCCAGTCCGGAGAGACCCTGAAAGGTGGGCGCCTCCGCACCCATCGCCACACCCAAGCGGGTCATCTCCGCCAGACCCCGGGTCATCAGCGCGGCCTTGGTGTTGTCTCCAAAGCCCAAGCCATCGCTGATTCCCGCGCCGATGGCGATGATGTTTTTCAGCGCGCCGCCCAGTTCGACACCGATGACATCAGAGTTTGTATAGACCCGAAATGTGGGACACATGAAGGTTTTCTGAACGAGCCTGGAGAGGCCTTCCTCCCGGCTTGCCGCCACAGATGTAGTGGGAATTCCGGCGGCCACTTCGACGGCAAGGTTGGGGCCCGAAAGAACCGCCAGGGGCTGCTGTGGCAGAACTCCGGAGAGAACCTCTGACATGCGCTGGCCCGAATCCGGCTCCAACCCCTTGGCAACACTCAGTACGGGCTGGGTGGGATCGAGATGGAGGGCCGCCTGATTCGCAATCGCTTTCATCCCCTTGGCGGGGACGGCAAATACTGTAAGGCCGGCACCGGAGACTGCTTCGCCGATCTCCCCGCAGACCTCCACCTCTTCCGGGAGGGGCGCTCCCGGAAGATAAAGGGCATTCTCTCGATTCTTGGAGAGTGCCCCTACTTGTTCGCGTCTCCTGGGCCACAGCCTCACACGCCGACCTTGCCGGCCCAGCAAAACAGCCAAAGCGGTTCCCCATGAGCCGGCCCCGAGAATGGAGATGGTGGGAGCTGAATCAGTATTTTTCATTCTTCCTCTGCAACGGCCTGTTGTGACGGCCTCTCACCGAATTTGTGTTCTTCGCCAGCGAGCAGGCGGCGGATATTGGGTAGATGTCGGACCACGATAAGGATGGCGGCGAGAGATGTAAAGATTATGTAGGCGAGCGGCTGGCGGAACATGAGCATGAAGAAGGGAAGAGACAGGGATCCCATAATTGAGCCTAACGAGACATAACGAAAAGCCGCCATCAGAGCAAGGGCCACTCCCAATCCGCAAAGGGCCGCCTCCCAGGAAAGGGCCAGCATTACCCCCAGGCCGGTGGCAACACCTCGGCCCCCGGTGAAGCGCAAGAAGGGAGAGAAGGTATGCCCCAACATGGCGGCCAATCCGGCACCCACCGTCACGATGGGATTCGGGAACAGGCTCTTTGCCAGCAAAACTGGCAAGAAGCCTTTGGCGGCATCGAGAATCAATACCACCAGGCCGCCCTTCCACCCCACGGTCCGCAGGACATTGGTGGCTCCGATGTTCCTACTTCCCAGTTGCCGGATATCCACTCCGCGGATGGTCTTGGCGATGATGAGGCCGAAGGGTATTCCCCCAACCAGATAGGCTGCCAGCATGAATAAGGCAAGAATCATCGTGACCTTCTCTTCTTTGCCGGCCTTGCGGCGGATTTGCCCTCAGATCTTCTTACCAGCAGGCGGAGAGGAGTTCCTTCCAGAGGATAGGCTTTGCGGATTACGTTTTCCAGGTAGCGGAGTGTGGAGAAATGCGCCAGTTCCGGATTGTTTACGAAGAGAAGGAAGGTCGGCGGAGAAATCCTCACCTGTGTAGAATAATAAACCTTCAAAGGGCGACCTTTGTAATAGGGGGGATGGCGATCCAGGGCATCGAAAATGACGCGGTTAAGCTCGGCTGTGGGAATCTGCAAACAGTGGGCGCGGGCGACTTTGGCTATCTCCTCCAGCATCTGCAAGAGGCCCTGGCTTTCGAGAGCCGAGGTGGCGCAGAAGGGAGCATAGGAAGCAAAAGGCAGTTGCTCTCTGACGTGATGTAATAGGTCGGCCTTCATCTTCCGCCAGCTCTTTGGCACCTCTTCACTTCCGCTCAGCAGATCCCATTTGTTCGCCGCTATGACCTGCGCGCATCCCTCTTCATGAGCATAACCGCTTATCCGCTTGTCCTGGTCGGTTATCCCCTGGGAAGCGTCAAACACCAGGACCGCCACATCGCTTCTCTCTATCGCCCCCAGAGCGCGCAGCACACTGTAGTAATCGAAATCCTCTTTCACCTTGGATTTGCGACGAATGCCGGCGGTGTCGATTAGCACGAATCTGCGGCCGCCAAATTTGAAGGGGCTGTCTATGGCGTCTCGTGTAGTCCCCGGGCCTTCATCAACTATGACGCGCTCTTCTCCCAGGACCGCGTTGACGATAGAGGATTTGCCCACATTGGGGCGGCCCACTATCGCCACTCGCACGATCTTTTCTTCCGGTTCCTCCTTTGACTCGGGCAGATGAGGCAGCATCTCCTCCAGGAGTTCGAAGATACCGACACCATGGAGCGCGGAGACGCATATCGGCTCTCCCGTCGCCAGAGAGAAGAAGTCCTGCGCCTCTTGCTCCCGCTTCCCGCTCTCCACCTTGTTGACCACGAGCAAGGAGGGTTTTCCGGTGCGTCGAATAAGTTCAGTCACTTCATAGTCAATGGGACTCAATCCTTCTTTGCCATCCACTACAAAGAGAATCAGCTGCGCTTCTTCAATGGCGAACTGCGCTTGCTTGCGAACCTGGGCGAGCAGGGCGCTCTCCGCTTTCGGCTGAAGGCCTCCCGTATCAATGAGCGAAAACCGCCGGCCGCGATACATGCAGTCGGCATAGATGCGGTCACGGGTGATTCCCGGCGTTTCCTCTACGACCGCGATTCGCCGGCCCGCGAGGCGATTAAAGAGTGTGGATTTACCCACATTCGGCCGGCCCACAATAGCGACGACAGAACGATCCTGACTCATATTCCTAACCTGTCTCTGCGGCGAGAGGCTCTATTGGAGGGCCTGCCAAGATATCTTTGGAGTATTTGACGATGAGGTCGGCTGCCTCAAGTGGAGTGCGGGCAAAGCCCACGGGAATCCCCAGGCGTTGAGCGAATTCTCTGCGGCTCACATCATCCAGGAAGCGCCCATTGGAATTCAGTGACTGTTTGGGCAGGATGACTAAATCCGTCTCTGAGGCCTTACTGAGAGCCTCCAACCAATCGTCGCCGGCAACCAGGCTTGCACTTGTGATGGCCGGGCCCAGAAGGCGATTCACCGCTACTGCAACGCTAGTTTGAAGGCCCATACAATTGAGTCTGGAGGCCATTTCCGTTACCAATCCGCTCGCCGCTCCGCCTGTGCCCAAGAGAAGCCGAAGCGGCTTTCCGCCCAGAAGCGCAACTTTCTCTTTCAGCCGTTTTTCAAATTCCGCGGATTTCACCTCTTCAAGGAAGAGCCTCGCTTCCCCGATTCCATTCTCCCGCTGACAGAAATTCTCATAATCCTTCGTCGGCGGGAACTCCATTCCGGCAATCAGATACATCTCATCCGAGGCCCAGACGAGCTTAGTTCCGAAGCTTTCAAGAAATCCCCTCTGCCAGTGCTGCACCTGTTGGATTATTTGGACGGCGATGCCTTTTGCCACAGGCTGCAGATCGCCTTTCATCTTTTCGGGGAGGTTTATGCCTACGGGCACGATACCTATGGACTTGACTGCGGGATGGAGATTAGAAAGATCTTCTACGGTCTTTTCCAACACGGGCCCATCGTTCAAACCCGGACATATCACCACCTGGGTGTGGAGTTCGATTCCTCCCTCCGTCAGTCTTTTCATCTGAGAGAGGATGTCCGGCAGAGTAGTGCTGCCCATGAGATTGCCGCGCATCTCCGGATCAGTGGCATGGACGGAGATCCACAATGGGGAGAGGTTGAATTTCAGGATGCGGTGAAAATCGGCCTCGGTCAGATTTGACAGGGTAATGAAATTGCCGTGCAAGAAGGAGAGCCGGTAATCATCATCTCTCAGGTAGAGCGAAGGCCTTAGTCCCGGGGGGAGTTGTGAGACAAAGCAGAACTTGCAGCGGCAGCGGCAGGTGCGCACCTTGTCGAAGACATCGGTTGAGAACCTGATTCCCAAATCTTCATCAGGTTCTTTTTCCAGATGAACCAGCAGGTTGCCGCCTTTGGGCCGGCGCAGTTTCAGGTTGAGCGATTCCCTTGCGATGCGGTATCGGTAATCTATGTAATCCCGCGGCCGCACGCCATTGATGGCAAGCAAATGGTCACCTTTCCTGACTCCTGCTTGCCAGGCCAGGCTTCCCTTTTTTACCTGTGCGACTACAGCGCCGTGGGACTTTGTCATCGGATTGGTTGAGAGTTATGAGTTGAGGGTTGAGAGTGCTACTTCTTCGCCCTCAGTCTTTCCGCCACCTCGTCTATGATCCACTGGGGAGTGGAGGCGCCCGCGGTTATCCCGATGCGGTCGTGCCCTTTCAGCCATTCCGGCGATATTTCTTCGGCGGTTTCGATATGTCGCACCTCCGCCCCGGTTTCGGCACACACCTTGGCCAAACGGCGGGTATTTGCGCTGTTGCGCCCTCCCACCACCAACATAAGGTCCACGTCACCGGCGAGTTCCACTGCGGCCTTCTGGCGCTTCAAGGTCGCCTCACAGATGGTATTGAAGGCACGCAGTTCCTGGCACTTTCCGCCCAAGCGCGCGAGCAGGTCCTGATAACGCTCTATCTCCCGTGTGGTCTGCACGACCATGCCAAGTTTCCGGCAGAAGGGCAGTTGCTCCACCTCTGCTATATCGTCGACGATCCTGGCCCGCCCTTCGCCATATCCCTCCAGCCCGGTTACCTCACGGTGGCCGCGGTCCCCAAAGATTATGATCTCATATCCTTCCCTCGCCAGAAGGCTCACCAGTTCTTGTGCGCGCGCGACAAACGGGCAGGTAGCGTCCACCACTTCAAGGCCGGCCTTTTCCGCCTCTTCTTTCACGCCCGGGCCGACACCGTGACAAGAGATAATCAAGGTTCCCGTCTTCATCTCTTCCGGGCTGCCCACCTGCTTCACCCCGGCCTGGCTCAGTTTCTCCACCACCTGGGGATTATGAATTACCTCCCCCAGGGTGGCGACCTCCCCCTGGCGATCTTTTCGCTCTTCTTCCACCAACTGCAGCGCCCGCTTCACTCCGAAACAGAAGCCGGCATGTTTGGCGATGATTACTTCCAAGTTCTTCTCTCTCAGGTAGTATGGCAGAAAAACAAGACTTTTACTTGCCGCTTTCTTCAGGTAAGATGCGCGTCCTTCGACCCTCCACAGTAACCCTTCCCTCGGCGATGAGTTGGATGGCTTCGGCGTATTTCTCATGCTCAAAGGAGAGAATTCGCTGCTCCAGGCTCTCCGGTGTATCGTCCTCCGACACGGGCACGACATGCTGGAGGATGATGGGGCCGGTATCGACCTCGGGTTCAACGAAATGCACGGTAAGGCCGGAGACCTTGGCGCCATAATCGAGCACCGCCTGGTGGACTCGCAGGCCGTGCATGTTCTTGCCGCAGAAGGCGGGAACAAGGGAGGGGTGGATGTTGATGATGCGGTTCGCGTAGGCCTCAAAGATGGAGGCTGTCAGGATACGCAAGTAACCGGCGAGAACGATGAGTTCGGCTCCATGACTCTGCAGGGCTTCGACGATGGCGCGGTCATGGGCTTCGCGGTCAGGAAAATCGCGTGGCTCGAGTGCGACGGCTGGTACGCCCGCCTTGCGCGCTCTTTCCAGAGCGTAGGCCTCCGCTATATTGGAGATGACCACCGCAACCTGTGCAGAGAGCCTCCCCTCCGCGCAGCGATCCAGAATCGCTTGAAGGTTGGAACCTCTACCTGATACCAATACCCCCAAGCGCAGTCTATCGGTCATTCTTGCCTCCTATGGAATGGGGGCAGCCTTCGCAGGCCCCGCGTAAACTCTGGTGTAATGATAACACAGTGTGGACAGCGCTATCAGAGAGAGCCTTGAAGGTTTTGGTTATCGGCTGATTCAATCGGCGATTGACATATCTATCTCGATGTGGGGTGTATGATTGATGGTGTTGTGGAGCAGGCAACAGATGGCGCTTTTATGGAGAGGTTCGCGGTAGCGCTTCGGAACTCCTGAAGGGAGGATTATCTTGGCCTGAATCTTTTCGATGCGAGGCGGATTCTGCTCTTTCTCCCATTTCATCTCCACCTTCATTCCCTCAAGAGAGATGTTATGCCGCTCCGCGAAGAAGACCATGTACACGCCGATACATGCCCCTAAGGAGGATATGAACAGTTCCGGGGGAGTGGGGCCTGTATCCTCACCTTTTCCGGGGGGCTGATCGCTCACTATCTCATGTCCCCGTACATCGGTGCGGAATCTGTGCCCGCCTTTGTAATCAACAACCATACTCTCCATGGCTTCCTCCTTATCGGCCCTTCATCACCTTGGGCTTGCGGAAGATGAGGATGAATTCATGAGTCTTGTTTATGCGAAAGACACTGGGAAAGCCCAGCGGGCGGAGGTTGTTATACTCATGGCGCCGGTCCCAGATGACCATGTCATCGTAGATAAAGCCGATATCCTTCATTTCTTCGGCCAAGTCCGCGTGGAGGGGATAGAAGACATCCTTTTTGCGCAGGTCCATAACGATAACACAGCAGTACTTGCCTGGTTTAAGTGTTTCATATACCTGTGTGAAGANNCGGGTGGGTTTGCGGTCCGCGCTGCGGCGGCGAAGAAGAATGTCCCAATAAGGAGGAGAGGTAACCACCAAGTCTATTGAGCAGGGATCAATATAGTCACTCAGGTTCCGCGCGTCTCCGCAGTGAAAGACAGTTTCTGATTTTGCTTCCGGACCATTTATCTCATTGAGCCGCCGGCGCGCGACAGAGACGAACTTGGAGGAGATGTCCAAGCCGATTCCCTTGCCTCCCAATAAGGCCGCCGCCAATGGCGCAGAGCCGATACCGGCAAAAGGATCAAGCACCACCCGCTCTTTTGCGGTGGTGAAACATTCGATCAGGCGTGTGGCGAGGGCGATAGGGAACATCGCCGGATGGTGGAGGACGGTTTCTTCCGGAGTCTTGCGAATATCGCTCCACACGGAGATGGAATGGCGCGCCCAAGTGGCTCCATCCAGATTGTTAGCGCGGTTTCTTGTCATTCTCTTCTCAATATCGAAGACCGGCTCTTAATCGAGGATTGCTCCCTGTCGGCGGAGGGTTTCCTGGAGTTCGCCGACATTCAACTCCCTCGGCATTACCTTGTATCTGAGAGAAAGGGCTGCAGCGGTGCCTGCGGCTTGGCCGGTGGCATAACAGATCGGCTGGATGCGGGTGGAGGCATGGGCCTCATGGGTGGCGGAGATGGGCCTTCCCGCCACCAGCAGACCTTCTATTTCCTGTGGCACCAGGCAGCGGTAAGGTATGGAGTAGAACTCACCCGGCGGAAGATGTTTGATGAGGGTCCCTTCACCGGTGGGGCTGTGAACATCAATGGGGTATGAACCGAGAGCGATGCCGTCCTGGAATTTACGAGCCCCCAGGACATCTTCCGCGGTGAGGAGGTATTCGCCCAAGATGCGGCGCGTTTCCCGCACTCCGATTTGCGGCGCGGTCTGTAAGAGATAGGCCTCTTCGAAGCCGGGGATTCGTTTCTGCAGGAAGGCCACAATCTGCTGGGTCTGGCGGCGGGCTTCGATTTCCGCGCGGGTCAGATCCTCCCGGCGGGTTCCATCAACATGAGTGACACGGGTTGTATTGAAGTGGATTTGGTCGGGAATCGTTGTATCGAACCAGAGAAGATTTTCCCGCGGGCAATCAATCTCTCCCTTTTCTTTGGCCTCAACATAAAGCGCATTCATCTCTTCGCGGGAGGGCATCCTGGCACAGTCTACGCCGGCCATACGAAAGTGGAGAGTCGTGGGCTGCATGAGGCCGTCTTGGGGCCGGCCTTTTTCATAAGGAACTCCGGCCCAGGCGGCGACATCTCCATCACCGGTGGCATCAATGACTACTTGGGGGTAAATTTCCTCCGCGCCGGACTTGCTCACCACCAGCAGGGAATGAATCTTCTCCTGTTCGGCTTCCACGCTCACCAGGAATGTGTGTAGTGAAAGGGAGACAGCCGCCTCCAGCAACATCTCCAGCAGGACCTGTTTGAGTACCTCCGGGTCGAAGCAATGATGGCGCTGGCCGAAGTGTTGGCTATCTTTGAAGGCATTGCGGGCTTTCAGTTTCCCGACTATCTCGGCAAATATCCCGCCGATGATGGGCCTTTCACCCGCATAGTAAGTCATCCAGGGGTGAACCAGGCCTGCCGCGGCCATGCCTCCGGGGAAGCCATAGCGTTCAATCAGGTGGACCTCGGCTCCCAGGCGAGAGGCGGCGATGGCGGCGGCACAGCCGGCGGGACCCGCGCCGATTATGGCCAAGCGTAATTGAGATATCGGATTGGTCATTGTTGAGGTAAGTTCACTGCGAAGGGTTGTTTTACCTGCCGGTTGGTGGAGGGATAAACTGCGGCGGGGGCCGGCACCCCCGCCCTACAGCAGATATTGCCTGCGGTTGCCGGATTATCCGCGTCCCGACTTTGTCCGCCACACTTCTTCGGCGGGCTTCGCGAAGCCCGCCCCCAAAATCCTATGCACCTTGAAAACCACGGCTGTTGAATCTTCTCGGCTCTGTGGTGAAGGTATCTAGAGCCTTTCCAGGGGTGCGTATTCGAGGGAGAGTTTCTTGACTCCGAATCCGGGGAAGGCGATGGAAACGCGGATTTGTTGGCCGTCGCCATCGGTATCCGCGGATACGACGATGCCTTCGCCGAATTTGGGATGACGGACACGGTCTCCGCTGTGGTATTCGGAGGGGTCTCTGGGCTCGGCAAGGGCCTCAGTCTCTTTGGCGGAGGCGGCCCAAGTAGTATCGTCGGCAGATTCTTCTTCGATGCCCTCGAGGAGATGTTCGGGGATGGCCTCCAGGAAGCGGGAGGCCTTGTTGGGTGAGGTGTAGCCGAAGATGGTGCGCATCCTTGCCCAGGTGAGAAACAATCGCTGTTTGGCGCGGGTCATTCCCACATAGCAGAGGCGGCGCTCCTCTTCCAGTTCCATGGAATCGGGCGAGAAAGCCGCGCGTGACAATGGAAAGAGGCCTTCCTCAACACCTACAACGAAGACAACGGGAAACTCCAAGCCTTTGGCGGAGTGAAGGGTCATGAGGGGGACGGCCTCAGCGCCCTCCTCCAAGGTGTCAACTTCGGTAAGGAGGGCGACATTCTCCAGGAATCCTCGAAGAGTGGACTCTTCGGTCTGGCTTTCGAACTCCTGGGTGGCGGTGAGGAGTTCTTCGATGTTCTCCAGGCGGGTGCGGGCCTGGAGGCTGCCATCTTCTTTCAGAGCTGCTTCGTATCCGCTCTTCGCGATGATGTGGCGGGTGAGGTCGGTGACAGAGGTGTCGTCGGTGACTTCCTTGCGGAGGGAATCGAAGAGGTCGGCGAATTGTTTTATCGCCCGCTGCGCGCGTGTTGGCAATTCCTCTGTTTCCTCAGGGGTCAAAACCACTTCCAGCAGATCCTTTCTGCGCTGGAGGGCAATGTTCTCCAAGGCGGCGACGGT
>JABAOF010012218.1_pt1 | contig 28585 bp, 32 predicted proteins | sample 7062171 | NCBI WGS metagenome assembly JABAOF01 (sample SAMN14538628, study PRJNA623070) | marine sediment metagenome | biome: marine biome [ENVO:00000428]; feature: marine pelagic biome [ENVO:01000023]; material: deep marine sediment [ENVO:00002113] | place: India: Gulf of Khambhat ...
AGAACTAGCAGAAAAGAACCCTGAAACATACCTACCAGACCTAGCCACGACCCAGAACAACCTAGGAATCCTATACCGGAATCTGGGCAGATTCAAACAAGCAGAAACAGCATACAAAGAAGCCCTAAAAATACGCAGAGAACTAGCAGAAAAGAACCCTGAAACATATATCCCTAAACTGATTACGACTCAGATAAATATCGCACGATTCTATGTCGCTACAGGTAAATCTGAGGAAGGAATAGATCTCCTAATGGAAACTTTGGAGCAAGGAAATCTATCAGTAAGCCAAAAGGCAACGGCATTCGCAGCTTTAGCCGAAGCAGATGAAAAACCTCAAGATCCCAAGGCGGCAGCCCAAAATAATCTCTTCGCATCAGCAAACCAATTCCTGCTATATAAGAAAGGAATGCCTTGTCTTAATCGTGTCGCATATCATCTTGAGAAAGCGATCGAACTCAGCAAAGGAAAGACTAAAGCAGATGGGAAACTCATGCTAACTGCAATACACAGACTGACAGGAAAAGAAGACAAGATTCCCAAAGCGTCTCGATCAAGAAGGGGGCAAGCACTCAGAAACGCATTGCAGGGCAAAGAACCAGAATTCCAAGCTGAAGATGATATAGATCTGATGGTGCAGATCCTCATTCAAGATCTACTGTCACAGAAAAAGTATAGCTTCTCCAAGTAGACGCCTAAGAGTGAAGTTGATCAAATCGGAGTGCAGTCTTCAGTCCTGTTCCTGTTAGCACCACTACGTTTTTTCTATCGTCTAATAATTTCCCACTGTCAGATTGCATCTTAAATGCTGCATACGCCACTGCTGAACTCGGCTCGACAAAGAAGCCGGTTCCAGACAACTCTGCAAAGGCATTCAATATCTTGTCCTCCTGTACGGCAACCACTTCGCCTTTCACTTCCTTCAAACGTTCTACCATTAGGTTCAACAAGGGGGGATTTACACTGACTAAGGCATCGGCAACAGATTCAATCTTTGACGGCGGGGTATAACTCAGGTTTCTCATCCGATGATAGAGCGGGGAAACTTGTTCTGTTTGGCACGCCACCATCTTAGGCATCGAATCAATTGCGTCAGACTTGACCAAATGCCTAAAACCTTCTATTACGCCCAACAGAAGGGTCCCAGCAGAAACTGGCACGTACACACGTTCTGCGCAATCCCAACCCAACTGCTCAGCAATCTCATAAGCAAGGCTTCTCATACCATCCCTGAAAAGAGGATGCAGAATGTGTCCCACATAGAACTTCCCTTCCGCCGCTTTCTGCGCCTCCTCCGAAACCCTACTTCTGCCCCCTGATACTTTGACGGTTTCAGCTCCATAGAACCTGATCTGACTAAACTTCGGTCCTGAAACCTCTTGGGGAACATAAATGCTTGCCCTCAAGCCTGCACGAGAGGCATACGCAGCCACAGAAGCCCCAGCGTTACCTGAAGAATCCTCAGAGATATAGCCTCCTGCCTCCTTCACCAATCTAACCAGAGCAGAAAGCAGAACCGCAGATCCCCTATCCTTAAAAGAACCGGTTGGATTCAGACTTTCAAGCTTAAAATAAACTTTGTCCGAGAACATCACTAACGGCGTCCAACCCTCTCCCAAAGTAATAATATCAGATTTCCTAACATATGGAAAGAACTTCTCATAACGCCAGATCGTATAGTTCTTCTGTCTTACGCCTTGTCTTTCAAAATCAGACTTCAGACAAACATTAAGAGGCTCACCGCAAGAGCATCTATAATGCAACGGGTCCTGCGTCTCTTTGCCACAATTCGAACATAAAATGGCATACTCCATACAAACATGATCCTGAGTCAGTATTTGATCACATCAGGTTAACTGCACTCACTCTTAATATGTATTCATTAAACCAGAAAACAGGAAAACTATCCGAGGATTAGGGAGAAAGAGAGAAGCTATTTGTAAGGGATGTACTGTTTGCCCAGCAGTTCTCTGGCAACCACTAGTTTCTGGATGTTCTTTCCGCCCTCTGCACCTATGACATAGGACATGATGCCTCGCCAAGCAGCCTCCAAAAGATAGTCTTTTGTGTACCCAGCAGCCCCGAACCATAACATCACTCTTTGGGCGGTGTCCAATGCGAGGGAAGGCCCTTTCCATTTGATCATGGATATCCATTTAGTGATCTCAAGTGGTGTGAAGGTCTTGGGTTTCCCGGTTTTAGCAAGTATTCCTTCTTCTCGGTATCTTATGTCCTGCATCCAACAGGTCTTCAACGTCATCAGCTTCAATGCTTCCATCTCTCGATAGATCTCTGCCAATTCGAACTGAATCGCTTCATTCTTAGCTAGAGGGCGCCCGAAAGTTATTCTTTCTTTTATGTAAGGAGTGCCTATGTCCAAAACGCGTTTAATCATTCCTACACAGCTAGCTGCTATCATCATCCGAGCGTTGTCAAATCCTTCCATGGTATAGTAGAAGCCTTTCCCTATCTCTCCCAATCTGTATTCATCAGGAAGCCGGACATCGTTCATCGTGAATCCTCCAGTAGAGATGGCCATTCTGCCAGCGTCTCTGTAAGGCTTCTGCACTTCTACTCCTTCTGTGTCTATGGGCAGAAAAAAGGAAGTCATATTTCGATGAGGAGCCTCCGGAAGTGTCGGACCGCTTCTCACGTTGACCCAGTATCCGCCGCCCCACTTCTTGCATTCTTCTGTCCCACTGATGAAAGTCTTCTCCCCATTTAGGATCCAGCCATCCTTATCTTTTTGCGCTGTAGACTTGAAACCTGCAACGTCTGAACCTCCGCCGGGCTCCGTAGTAGCTATACCAACAAATTGCTTCCCTTCTATGGCAGGTTTCACATACCTCTCTCTAACAATCTCGCCGCAATGCCTATCCAATGTGAAACCCCAACCAGTCTCTACAGCCATCAGAGCCGCAGCAGTCGCAACAGTAGGATCGTAATACCCAATCACCTCAGCAATCAAGGCTTGAGTCACCCAATCAATACCAGAACCCCCATGCTCGACAGGAACAGGCCCCATAACAACTCCTAAGCTGCACAGCCCCTCAACAATTTCTTTAGGGAAAGGATGACCCTCATCATCCATCTCCCTAACCTTCTCAGCATTCAGGTTCTTCTCACACCACTCCTTAACACTCCTAACAATCAACCTCTGCTCTTCAGTCTCCGTAAAATCAAAAACCATCCTCATCCCATCATAGACCAGGAGATATTTCTGAAACGACATATAAGGATTAACAGGACGGTTCACGAAAACAATATCAGTCAAATCGCCGAATAGAGAGCCGAGAACGTGATTATATGATCCCAATCAACGTCCCCCAGATTGGAGAAGAGGAGATACAAGCCGTCATCAAAGTCTTGAGAAACGGTCCGTTAACACATGGTTTGGGCACGGGCCCTATGGTCACAAAGTTTGAAAGAGCCTTCGCCAGATTCATGAATGCAAAGTATGCGATAGCCGTGAACACCGGAACATCGGCACTTCATCTTGCCATTGCAGCAGCTGGAGTCGAACAAGGAGATGAGGTCATTCTGCCCAGTTTCACTTTTGTAGCCACAGCAGAAGTAATCGCAATGATTCGGGCCAGACCCATCTTTGTAGACATAGACCTAGAAACATACAACATCAACCCAGAAAAAATTGACAAAGCCATAACTGCGAAGACTAAGGCCATAATGCCTGTGGACTTGTATGGTCTGTCTGCCAACATGCAACCGATCAGAGAAATCGCAGATAAACATGGCCTGGCGATTATTGAAGATTCTGCTCAAGCCCACGGTGCAAGTTACAGGGGAAAACCTCCAGGAGCCTTCGCTGATGCTGCGTGCTGGAGCTTCTACGCCAGCAAGAACATGACAACAGGAGAAGGGGGAATGGTAACTACAGACAATGACAAACTTGTGGAAAAGATACGATCTATGAGAAGCCACGGAGAGAAAGAGAAGTACATGTCCTTCATGCTGGGGCACAACTATCGCATGTCAGAACTGCAAGCAGCCATTGGCCTGCAGCAGCTCAGGAAATTGCCGAAATTCGTCGCCAAGAGACGGTGGAACGCTGAAAGACTATCCATCGCACTTAAAGAAGCGGATAGTCTCAAACTGCCAAATGTTCCAAATGGATACAAACACAGCTGGTATCTCTACACAGCAAGGTTAAGAAGCGCAGATGCGAAGAAAAGAGACCAGATGATTGATAGACTGAAGCAAAAAGGCATAGAGGCACATGCCTACTACGTGAATCCTATACATCTAATGCCGTACTACAAGAGATTCGGAAAATCCAGATTGCCGCAGACTGAACAAGCCGCAAAACAAGTGTTCTCACTTCCAGTCCATCCTCTTGTCACAGCACAACAGATAGACTTCATAGGCGATACCGTCCTACGTCTAATTAAGTAGACCACATCGGTCAAAGTTTATATGGAATGATTAAAGTAGAAGTCTGCGACTTGTTTGCAGTTCCACAAGAGGGATTCTGCATGCAGAAAACCAGAGTCATAATAATGGGTGCTGCTGGCAGAGACTTCCACAACTTCAACGTTTACTTCAGAGATAATGACGCCTATGAAGTCGAAGCCTTTACAGCCACGCAAATTCCTGGAATTGAAGAGAGGCGTTACCCACCTGAGCTTGCTGGTCCGGAATATCCAGAGGGCATACCTATATATCCTGAAGAAGAGCTCTACCGATTGATAGAAGAGCACAATATTGATCAGGTCATTTTCGCGTATAGCGATGTATCCCATCAGTACGTAATGCATAAAGCTTCTCTAATACTGGCAAACGGCACCGACTTTCGCCTAATGGGTCCCAAGACAACTATGTTGATACCCAAGGTTCCTTTAGTATCCGTGTGTGCGGTCAGAACTGGCTCTGGCAAGAGCCAAACGTCTCGAAAGGTTGCCAAGATCCTGACGAGCAAGGGTCTAAGAGTCGTTGCAATACGCCATCCTATGCCCTACGGAGATCTGAGAAAACAGATCTGGCAGCGTTTCGCTTCCTACGAAGACCTGGACAAACAGGAATGTACAATCGAAGAGAGGGAGGAATATGAGCCACACATTGACAACGGCGTGATCGTCTATGCCGGAGTCGACTACGGAACGATACTGGAAAAGGCACAGGAGGAAGCAGATGTTATAGTCTGGGACGGAGGGAACAATGACATGCCTTTCTACAGGCCAGACCTTCATATCGTCGTCGCTGATCCCCACAGAGCCGGACATGAACTGAATTATCATCCTGGCGAGGCAAACCTGAGAATGGCTGACGTAGTAATAGTCAACAAGATTGATACTGCAGAACAAGAAAATGTTGACAGAGTCAAGAAGAACATCAGAAGTGTCAATTCAAAAGCCGAAATCTTGGAGGCAGCCTCTCCCATAACAGTTGACAAGCCTGAATTCATCAAAGAAAAGCAAGTGTTGGTCATCGAGGACGGTCCCACCATCACTCATGGCAACATGCCATATGGAGCTGGAATGATAGCAGCAGAAAGGATTGGAGCAGCAAAAATAGTTGATCCAAGACCACACGCAGTTGGTTCAATAAAAGAGACGTACAAGAAATACGCCCACTTAGGAACTATTCTTCCGGCCATGGGTTATGGCGAAAAGCAGATAACTGAGTTGAAAGAGACTATCAGCCGCACTCCATGTGATACTGTTGTAATTGGAACACCAATTGACTTGAGAAGATTGATGAAAATCGACCGCCCCACAGTCAGAGTGAGATATGAACTCAAAGTGCTTGAATCGTCGAGACTTGACGAGATTCTAGAGAACTTCTTGAAGAGAGTGAGGAGAAATGAACGAAGAAGAAGCTGAGATCTCACGCATAAGGATCCGGTTCGCAATAGATGGACTGGGTGAAGCTCAAGGAGAGCTTGTGCGTCATCTGTCACCTCGAACAGTTGACATGATCATAAGGAAACTTCCAATAGAAGGCAGGGCAGCACTCTGGAAAGAAGAGGTGTACTTCGAGACACCTTTGAAGATGGGAGAAGAAAAAGCAAAAAGCACGGTGGAAAAGGGAACAATAGCTTTCTGGCCGATGGGGAGCGCCCTATGCATCTTCTATGGAGAGACACAACCTTACAGTCCGGTGAATGTTCTCGGCGAAGTCACTGAGAACCTAGAGCTATTCAGCAAAGTGCGAAGCGGCACAAAAATCAAAGTTGAAAAGACTGATTGACTTACAGAAATACGCTTTCGCTCCAAATTTCTAGCAGTCTTGCACATTCATTCTTCACCTTCTCGTCTTGACTCTTCTGCTTCAGTTTTCTGAGAAATTCTACTCTTTTTTGCACCGACCGAGCTTCTGCTTTTCCTCCGTAATATAGTCTACCCTCAAGGTATTCTTTCATATGATTCGCTTTCTGTACAAAGAGGCTTGCAGCGTCTACTGGATTTCTTACCGCGTATTCATTTGCCCAGATAGTAGCATCCGCCTCGCGAAGCTGCGTCAGCCCGTCGATCTCCTCTATCCTACGAATGTATGTTCTCAAGAAATCGAGGTATCCGGCCGTCTTCACAAGTTTCAATGCTTCTTGAACATACTGTTTGAATGACCCACTTCCGTCGATTTTCAGACGATGCTTGTAACCATTCTTCAGGAGTTCGATTGCTCTTCTGATCTCTTCAGTCGTGTAGACTCTATCAGGAAATTCCAACTAATCCAACTCCGACTGAAGAATCAAATGAGAAAATGGACGGGTTAATACATCAGTCTGCGGCTCCGTAGACTTTCAGCTTATGATTTCCTGAAACCAAATGCACGACGCCGCGCTCCTCTAGCTGCCTGAGAAGATCCTTAGCTGCACTTATCCGAACATTGAAACGGGAAGCTACTGAATAAGGTGTCAAGACCCGCATCTTTTGCAGTTCGCTAACAACCTTACTACTCCTCGAATCTGGAGGAACTATCCTCGGTAACTTTTTCTCTTTTGGCTCAGCAGACTCTTTCTTCTTAGACTTGCCTTTCTTGGATTGGGAACGTTCCATCTGTTTCAGGCTAAGCTTCTTTTTTCCGCCCATAGACTCTGTTCCTCGTCTGGCTGAAAGTGGAAAAGCTTACTTATAGGAGTTTCCCACACAAAGTAGACACACGTCAGTTCTTTACTCAAACCTCTTTCAGCTATCACCTAGGGTAGACTGCTTCATTTCTATTTGTATTTTAAATCTACTAGATGCAAGTCCACATTAGGATAAAAAGGGAAAAGGGGAAAAGAAGCCTATTTCCCCATGACTTTTTTGGCTGCGATCTCTATATCTTCAGATTTTACCGTCTTTCTTCCAGCATGCATGGCGAAGTCCAAAGCTTCCCTAGCTATCTTTATCCCGATTTCCTCTAGTGCTTTTGCCAATTCTTTTGATGCTGCTTCGCTTACTCTTTCAGCTCCAGCCTTCTTGCATAATCTGTGCATCGGAGCGATTGCTAATTCTAAACCTGCCATAAAGACTCACCTACAGCTCCTTTTTCTATTTAAAACCATTATTTAACGTTTTTCATCATAATGATCTTAAGAAGTCAATCATCCTTAGACTATTTTGCTTGCTGGTTTTAAACTGATCTGAACCTAACCGAGATAGGATGGAACTGATCATCTTTTAAACCTAGAATCAGCATTCCAAAAATGCATTGATAGAAGCTTTTGATGGAAGAAAATTCGATTCTAGATTTCATCACGCCCCGGTGACAAACCTGCAAGTTATGTAGTCTAGCTCAGGCGTTGCCCAACGACACAGTGGAGCGAAGTCTCTATGGAATTGCCTCTGTTGAAATGAGTAAAGTTAAATTAGCTTTGTTGATTATGAATGGGTGCTTTGCAGAGCTTCAAGCATGACAGGATAGACAGAATATGCGGGTATGAGAGGATATCAAGATTTGGGCAAGGTAAGAACCGAATACATCAAGCGCCTAGCTAGGGAGTTAATAGACCGTTTTCCCAGCAAATTCTCTGATGACTTTGAAAGTAACAAACAGGCAGTCAGCGAATTTGTCAAGGGAACAACAACAAAGGTGAGAAACAGGATTGCGGGATACATAACTCACGTTCGGGCTGGAATGGACACATACTTATCAAGCGAAGACTCAGAAGAGAATGGACAAACTTTTGGAGCAGATTCGACCCCTGACTGAGGCGAAGATCCTTGATGGACAATTATAGGAGAGGGTGGGCCCTACGATACATTCGAGAAGCAAAAGCCGAACTCAAAGCTGCCAGAAGAATGCCCTACATGGCCCCCAATCTAATCTTGGAAGCTGTCAGAAAAGCCCGAAACGCCATTCACTACAGCTTCGGAGAACCAGCATTCATAGAAAACATCATAAACGAGACCGATGAAAGGGCAGAGCTAATGAACGATCCGATTTTGAGGTTCCTCAGAGAGGTTGAACAAACAATACATGAAATGACCACGCTTGGATTGACAGACGGAGACATGGCTATGAGACAAGCCGATAACTTAATACAAGCAGCATACGAAATAGTGAAGACATTAACTGGAGAAGATATAAAAGACCTGGATTAAGGACTCCCTATCGCTTCAGACATGCGTTCCAAAGCCTTCTCGATGTTCTCAACAGAATTAGCAAAGGACAAACGCAAGTAACCATCACCAAATTCTCCAAAGGATGTCCCCGGCAAGACAGCTACGCCAGCCTCGTTAAGTAAGCAATCAGAAAGCTTGCGGCAATCCATTCCAGTACCAGTTACGTTAGGAAAGACGTAGAAAGCTCCACGAGGCTCTTTACATGAGATGCCCTCGATTTCGTTCAAGCCGGATACAATAACGTCCCTTCTTCTCTTGAATTGTGATACCATCCTTGCTGACGCGTCCTGAGGGCCAGTTAATGCTTCGATACCTGCCATCTGAGTGAAAGCACAGGTGCAGGAGTTAGAGTTGACCATAAGCTGCGTGATTTTTTCAGCTATGTCCTTGCGCATCACGCCATAGCCCAATCTCCAACCTGTCATTGCATAGGTTTTAGAGAAACCATCTAGCAAAATGGTTCTTTCTTTCATCCCAGGAATCGAGACTATGCTCTCATGTTCCCTTTCATATATTATTCTGCTATAGATTTCATCTGATACTACAAAAACATCGTCTCTATCCTCAATGCTTTCAGCAACCGTTTTCAGATCATCCCTTGTTAAAACGCCACCTGTAGGATTTTCTGGAGAGTTTAGAACTATCATCTTAGTTTTGTCGGTCACCTTTTCCTTGATTGATTCTGAGTCGAACCTAAAATTGTTCTCCTCCAGAAGCGGTATTGGAATCGGTCTTGCCCCCACGAAGTTTATAACGGATTCGTAGATAGGAAAACCTGGATTAAGATTTAACACCTCGTCACCTGAATCTACAAGCGCCAATATGGCGAAGAACATTATCGGCTTGGCCCCAGGAGTCACTACAACTTCATCAGCGTTGACTTCTATCTTCCTAGTTTCTGACATGTACCTTGCAATTGTTTCTCTGAATTCAGGAATCCCTGCAGCTGGAACGTAGTGGGTATAACCGTCATGAATAGCTCTTATGGCTGCGTCCTTTATGTTCTTAGGGGTGTCAAAGTCGGGCTCACCAATCTCCAGATGCACGATGTCTTTTCCCTTTTTCTCAAGAGCCTTTGCCTTCGCGAGCACCTCAAAGGCAGTCTCAGTACCCAGACTTTTCATTCTATCAGCAAAGATAGAGTCCACTCAAATCACCAGTCTAAAGGAACAAAAAAGTACAAAGAGATGGGATATTTAACAGTTAGGTTGAGTTTCACCCAGAAAAAACGTTTAGAAAAGCGTTCTCAGTGGTTGCACTTCCAAAACATCTGGGTTAACTAGATTGGGCGGCCTTTTACCACTGAAGAATGACACAAGATTGTCGGCCACCATTTTAGCCATTTGGGAACGCGTTTCGTGACTTGCACTTGATATATGTGGAGCCACAACAACATTGTCAAGCTTCAGCAATGGATTGGTTATCTGAGTCGGTTCCTCCTCAAAGACATCGAGTCCTGCTCCTGCGATTCTTCCTTCCTTTAGGGCCTTGTAGAGCGCCCTTTCATCTACCACTGGCCCCCGTGAGTTATTTATGAGGTAGGCCGTTTTCTTCATCAGTTTCAACCTCTCTTCATTTATCAGATGATGTGTGGACTCCATCAGAGGAACATGTACACTAACAAAATCTGATCCTGCAAAGAGTCTATCCAACTCAACCCGTTTTGCTCCCAATTCCTTCTCCAACTCGGGTCTGGAGATAACGTCATAGTACAAGACTTTCATATTGAAGCCTTTCGCCCTCCTGGCAACTGAGGCCCCTATTCTTCCAGCACCCACTATTCCCAACGTGGCCCCATATACGTCTCTGCCGGACAACATACTGGGATGCCAACCAACCTTCCATTTCCCAGTACGAACATAGTTGTCTGCCTCAACAACTCGTCTTCCTACAGACATCAACAGAGCCCAAGCGAAGTCTGCTGTAGTTTCTGTCAGCACTCCCGGAGTGTTCGTCACATATATCCCACGTTTCGTAGCCTCCTTGACATCTATGTTGTCGAACCCTACAGCGAGCTGTGCAACAATCTTCAACTTTGAGCCAGCATCAAAGACCTCTGCATCAATCTGGTCGGACAAAAGAGAGACGATGGCGTCCATCTCCCTGATCTTCTCTATTATCACTTTCTTGGGTGGTGGAGCATATTCCGACCATATCTCAGCGTGAAAACTCTTCCTGATTATTCCTAGACCCCTTTCGGGGATTTCGCGGGTAACATAGACCTTCAGTTTTGACATACAAGCTCTCCAAAGCGAATTTGCAAAATTCTTTATTAACATTAGCTTATTACAGTTACGCATTGAATCCCATGAAAATCCGATAGCGGTCAAGTTGGATGTTGACTATAAAAAACAAGAGAATCCTTGTCAAGAATGGTGTATCAGACCTTAACAAAAGAGCCAGAAGATTGGTCTTGGAAAGCCTTGAATATGCCCTAAATGCAGTAGACCCGAAACGCTTGATGGAAACAAAGCTTTTTCTGAGAAACTCTTCACTCGAAGTTGATGGTTTTTCTTTTGATTTGGAGAAGTTTGGTGATATCTTCGTGGTAGGCGGCGGAAAGGCAAGCGGGTTGATGGCAGAAGCATTGGAGCAGAAGTTAGGCACGTATATAACTAATGGACTTGTAAACGTTCCAAAAGGTGGAAAATACAAAACAGAGAAGATTAAACTGTGCGAGGCAAACCATCCAATCCCCGACAGAGCTGGCGTTACGGGAACACGGCGAATGCTGCAGATTGCTGAGGAAGCCCGGAAAGGGGACTTAATGATTTGTCTGATTTCCGGTGGGGGTTCAAGCCTGATGCCTTTGCCAAGAGGTGAAATAAGCTTAGAAGACGTGAGCAGAATCACTGATGCGCTGCTGAAGTCGGGTGCAACAATAAACGAGATCAATACTGTCAGAAAGCATATTTCAGATTTCAAGGGAGGGTGGTTGGCAGAGAAAGCCTATCCTGCTGCTGTTCTGAATCTTATACTTTCGGATGTAGTAGGTGATCCCTTAGATTCCATTGCCTCAGGTCCTACTGTGCCTGATACCACAACATTCGGCGACGCCGTGAAAGCCTTGAAGAAACACCATCTATGGAAAGAGACACCTGCATCCATAAGGAAGATACTATCGCAAGGTCAGAAAGGTCTTGTCCCGGAGACTCCTAAGAGAGACTCCAAGGCATTTGAGGAAGTTCGCAACATCGTGATTGGGAATAACCGATGTGCCACTCTTGCAGCATGCGAGAGCTTGAAGTCCTCTGGTTTGAATACGTTCATGTTGACATCAACCTTGGAAGGAGAAGCAAGACATATTGGGACCATGTTGGCTTCAATAGCCCATGAAGTTATCACATCGGGTCATCCTATTCCAAAGCCAGCAGGAATAGTAGCAGGAGGAGAGACGACAGTTACTGTGACAGGAAAGGGCCGAGGGGGAAGAAACCAAGAGATCGGCTTGGCAGCAATGTCAAAAATGGACAAACTGGATGGAGTTGTGTTGGCTTCATTGACTACAGATGGTGTGGACGGGCCTACAGACGCCGCAGGGGCTATAGTTGATGGAAAGACGATGTCAAAAGCTCTGAAAATTAATCTGAACCATGAAAGATTCTTGGCTGAGAATGATTCATACCACTTTTTTTCAGAGCTTGAAGACCTTATCTTCACAGGGGCTACAGGCACAAACGTCAATGATGTTTCAGTCATCGTGGTTTTGTAAACACAAACTATCCATAGGTTTGCATTTCTCCTCGAAAACCCGGCGGTCGCTTACGCATTCTGGGTCACGCCCCCTAGATCTTTGGACTATGGAGGTATTTCTCCAAAGTTTCTAGCTATTAACGCTATGTCTCTTAGGTTGATTTTGGAGTCCTTGTTTATGTCAATGTTAGGGTTCCATCTCTCGTGTCCAGGATAAGCTCCGAAAGCTTGGGCAGCCATTCCAATGTCTTGCATGTCGATTTTTCCATCATCGTTTACGTCATATGGTTGATGGAGCAGCCAGCCATTCGGATCTTGGAATGGATAATGGTCTATGTTGTCTGTATCGATAATGTATGGCCGTGAACCATCACTAGGATTGCCAGTGCAAACGTGATCGCTCCAGTGGTTGCCGCCGGAAGGATAGCCATTATCCCAGATATTTGCTGATTCAATGGAATGAACTTGTTGGGTGTTGCTTACATAGTTGTTGTGACAGATAGCATTGTTTGAGGAAGAATCGAGCAGGATACCGTTCCCGTTGTCTGCTATCATATTGCCAGAGATGCTGTTGTAGGAGCTCTTATAAAGTTCGACGCCATGATTGTTGCTTGTTATGTTGTTTTCGAAGAAGCTGTTGCCAGAAGCAGACCAAAGCTCAATACCGTCCCGGTTGTCTGCTATCATATTGCCAGAGATGCTGTTGTAGGAGGACTCGTATAGGCGGATGCCGTAAATACTGTTTGCTGTTATATTGTTTCCAGATACACTATTGTTAAACGAAAACCAGAGTATGTGGAGGCCATAACGATTTTCTGCTATGTTGTTTCGGGAGACGTTGTTGTAGGAGGATTCATAGAGTTCGATGCCACCATGGTTGTCTGCTATCGTGTTGTCTGTTATTCTTGTGTCTTTTGTTTTGTGAAGCGCTACGCCTATGTCGGTGTGGGAGAGGTTGAGGTTTTCCAGGATTATGCCACTGCAGTTCACTAGAATCACCTGACCTGCGTCTTCGATCCTGACACCGGATGCATCTTCAAGGTAGACGAGTGGTTTACCGTTCACTAGATTATTCTCAATAACGTTGTCACAGGAATGCACAGATAGACCATCATGAGTAAGCGTGTTCCCGGATATGTTGTTATTAGAGGAGGAATCTTCAAGAGAGATACCATACCAGCTGTTCGCGGTTACACTGTTTTCCGAGACTCTGTTGCCAGAGGAATAACGCATATAGATCCCATCATAAGTATTCGCCGTTATGTTGTTTCCACATATGCTATTGTTAAATGAAGAACCAAGCGTGATGCCATACTCGTTGTGTGCTACATTGTTTCCAGAGATACTATTGCCAGACGAACGGGCGTGCAAGTGGATGCCCCTAAGGTTGCTTGTTGTTACGTTGTTTCGAAAGATACTATTGCCGAAAGAAGACTCAAGGTCTATGCCAACATTGTTGTCTGCCATCCTGGTTTCAGAGATACTGTTATTAGAGCACTCGAAAAGCTGGATGCCACAATTGTTGTCTACTATCCTGTTTCCAGAAACACTGTTGTTAGAGGAATGATCCATCCAAATACCGTACATCCAGTTTGTTACTATGTTATTCTTGGCGACACTATTACCAGATGAAAAAGCAAGCCAGATACCAACATGGTTGTCTACTATCTTGTTTCCGGAGATACTGTTGTTAGATGCATACTCAAGCCATAAGCCATACCAGTTGCTCGCTGTTATGTTATTGACAGAGATGCTGTTATCAGACGAAGAAACGAGCCAGATGCCAAAGTAGTTGTTTGCCATCTTGTTTCTGGAGATGTTGTTGTTGGAGGAGTTATAGAGCCGTACGCCGAATCCGATATTTGCTGTCATAATATTCGCAGAGATGCTGTTATCAGAGGAATAATCAAGCGAAATTCCCCCTGTGTTGTCTGATATGTTGTTTTCGGAGATCTTGCAACTGTCTGTATCGTTCAGGTGGATTCCAGAATTTGGCCACCCGCTGTTTCGTATTGTGAAGCCTGTCACGTTGACATGGTCTCGAACTATGCGTAGGACGGTTTCGGTGCCGCCTCCGTCGATGATTGTACCTGTCACGTCTTCGCTGACAAGCGACACAGTCTGGTTTACGACCACGTTTTCATAATAGGTTCCAACTTTCACGAATATGGTTTCTCCGGGGTCTGCAGCGTTTACTGCCTCTTGAATAGTGGCATAGTCATCCGGCACGATGGTTGTCCCCGCTTTCACAGATCGAGCCGTGAATGTTAATATTGACATGCCGACCAACAGCGACAAAAGCAAAACTAGTGGAAACGCTTCTCTCTCCACAGTCAACATTCTCCCTAATCTTGCATAACAAGTCATAATCGCCTCCCGATAAATATATGTTTCTGGAAACACCTTCCACTTGCGAAGTTAAAGAAGCGATAATGCAAATCGACAAGCAAGAACGAGAAATCTCCCGGTTCAGAAGGCAACTTGGAGAACAGATCCTAGTAGGCAAAGAGATCGAAAACTTAAGATGGCTACCGGACAAATACAACAAGAACGAGCAGAACTGCGAACTAACAAGCGTGGAGCTTTATAGATGGATGATCAGAAGGCGAACGTAACCATAAAACTCTTAGGAGTGTGTCGAAGAATTGCTGGAAGAGCGGAGCTGACTCTTGGATTTGAAGGTGAAGCCACGCTGAAGGATGTTATAGACAAGATTGTCAAGAAGGTGCCTAGGCTTAAGAGGGTGTTGATAGACTCTGATCTTGAAGATCCTAGAATCAACACTCTAATCCTTGTGGATGGGAAAGAGATCAGTGTTCTGAATGGATTAGAGACGAGGATCGAAAACGGAAATGAAATAGTTCTTGTTTCGGTTTTACACGCAGGGTGAAAACTGGATGAGACTCTATCCCATCAAGACAGATATCGTTAGACCAGGTGATGATATCGTTAATGTAATTTTGGAATCACTGGATAAAGCAGGTCGAGAGCTGGAAGACGATGACGTACTGGTCTTAACTTCCAAGATTGTGGCCGTTGCCCAAGGGCGTACAGCTAAGTTGGAAGATTTCAAGCCTTCACAAATTGCCAAAAAACTCGCCAGAGATTTTTCGTTAGATCCGAGATTCGCTGAGATTGTCCTAATAGAAGCCGACAAGATTTATGGAGGAGTAGAGAAGGCTCTCTTAACACTTAAGAACGGAATCCTAACCGCCAATGCAGGAATAGACCGAAAGAATGCGCCACCGGGCTCACTAGTCTTATGGCCAAGAGATCTCAAGCTTTGGGCGGACAACATCAGAAAACGGATCAGCCAAGAAACAGACAAGCATGTCGCCATTCTAATCGTTGACAGCGGACTAAGTCCCCTCAGATTAGGAACAAATGGACTAGCCCTAGCTGTGGCTGGTTTCAAACCCGTCACAGATTTGAGAGGAGGCAAAGACCTCTTCGAAAAGGCGCTCGTCATTACTCACCATGCTTTGGCGGATGATCTGGCTTCTGCAGCACATTCACTAATGGGAGAGGCGGCTGAAAAGACACCAATAGTTCTTATTAAAGATGCTCCAATCATCTTGGACGATAAGGCTTACGGATCTTCCGATATGACAATGCTGTCTGACCGATGCATCTTCATGAGTTCTTTTCACCATTAGCATGAACCTTGAAAGCCTCTTTTAGGCCTGATATTTTCCCACGACGCTCTTTATGGTTAGTCATCACTATCAGATCTGAGGATTTCAGCGTCTTGTAGAGGGCTATGCCTATTGGAGTTGCACTCAGCGCTATTAATATCCGCTCGACTGGATAAATCCACGTCACCACCTGCCAAATTGTCGTCCACCCGGCAATGTCTTCCATCAAAATGGGCCAAGATAAAAACTCAAAGGTTAGAGAACCAGCCATCTGACCAGCCAATGTGGCTGTCAGATACATTGTAAAGAAAGCCAGCAAGAGCTTTTTGTGATCGTTTGATCTTTCTATCCAACTCGAAGTTTTCAAGGAGAGTGGAGATGCCAAGATCACCAAGCCAACTACTTGAAACCACATGAACAAGGGAAAGATCCAGATGGGTCCGACAAAAGGATAAAATCCTAGCAAGAAGAGCAGAGATAAATAGAGAGAGACACAGAGGTCTCGTCGACCCAGATACAGAAACCCAGCGAAAACGGCTGCAGCCATACCAGAAACAAAACTCGGCGGAAAGAAAACTGGAGCCAGAAACAATCCAACTAATCCTCCCAGAAGCGCCGTTGCCAGACCTAAGCACGGTCCAAGTAGCATTCCAAAAACCGGAGCCATCATTGCCGCTAGGGTTATGGCCCCACCCTGCAGCCCAAATATTGGAAAAGCAGGTACAAAGGAGAAAAAGGCGTACAATGTCGTGGAAGATATGAGTAATGCAACCTCCTTCGAGGTTAGCCATGGTCTAGCTTTCATACATTCGATCCTCCTCTGCAAACTTCCGCTAAGCTTCTGTTTGATACCTACGTATTGATTAGATCTTCAGTACGGTTTTCGAATAGATAAGGCTGTAGCGTAACCTTTAAGACGCGCTCGCGCGTCGTGTTTATTCCAAGAAGACACGATAGAAAACCGAACGGCTCGAACAAGTTACGGATGCTTATACTAAGGACGATTCGAAGTTGACGCGTGTGTGTAGTAGAAGAATCGTGTTAAGCAAAGGAAAACTTACAATAAGACCATTGCGTATATTGAAGCCAACGCATGCAGACGCCTATAATCACCTTGACAACAGATTTCGGGTTAAGAGATCCTTACGTAGCAGAGATGAAAGCCGTCATACTAGACATAAGGTCAGACATAAGAATTGTCGATATATCACATGAGATAGAGAGATTCAACATTGCAATGGGCGCGTATATGTTAGCTACCGCCTGCATCTACTTTCCAAAGAACACGGTCCATGTTGCAGTTGTAGATCCAGGCGTCGGTACAGAACGCAGAGCCATACTTATACAGACAGAGAAAGACTATTTCATAGGGCCAGACAACGGAGTATTGGCCTTAGCGTCCCAAAGCCAGAACATAAAGAAGATCTACAGCATAGAAAACCCACAGTTTATGCTCCAAGAGGTCTNNACCAAGCGTGCATTTTATGTTGGACCTGACAACGGGCTTCTCATGCTTTCGGCGCAAAGACAAGGCATAAGTCATGTTTATCATGTTACAAACAAACAATGTATGTTGCTACCTGTGTCGCGAACTTTCCATGGAAGAGACATCTTTGCTCCAGCAGCTGCACACCTTGCAGACGGCACATTACCATCAGACTTCGGTCCAGAAAAGAGCGAGATGGTAACTCCAAGCTTTGCTCAGGTATCACACACAGATAATGCATTAACAGGCGAAGTTATACACATAGACAGGTTCGGAAACGTCGTCACAAACATCAGAAGAGATTATCTTGAATCCTTAGGCATTAAAGGAGTGATCAGCCTCGAACTGGAGAGCACTAATCTAGAGCTAGAGCTTTGCAGGGCTTACGGAGAAGTAGAAAAGCGAAAGCTGCTGGCGATCGTGGGAAGCCACAGCTTTCTGGAGATATCGATAAACCAAGGAAATGCAGCAGAAGTGCTAAAAGCGAAAGTTGGAGATAGAATCAAAGCTTATCTGTCTTAGCTAGGTCCTTCAGCCTATTGTCCCCATCTATCTTCTTTAGAAACACTGAGACCGTTTGAGGAACTAGTTCTTCCCAGTTTTCATCGTTGATCATCTTTTCCCTGATTTCCGTTGAGGAGTAGACCTTTCGTTTGTGGAAACGAATGGACTTGACTTTGTATCCAGCCTCCACGAAGAGCCTTCGTGTCAAAGGTTCATTAGAGTAAACGACGTCAAATCTAGGCGTGTAGCCTTCCACAGCAGAGACCCACATCACGTGTAGATGTACATCAGGTACAGGCACAACCCATACTCGCCAGTGCTCTATTCCAATCCCCTCTAGGGCTCTCCTAACCATAACCAGTCTCTCACCTGCGGTGAAAGGATCTCTAAGGGTATGACTATGCTGAGCACTGCCAATAATTATGACGAGTTCTTCAACCTCTTCCAAAACATCCTTTATAGCCCCAAGATGACCAAAGTGAAAAGGCTGAAATCTTCCTACAAATAACCCTCGCTTAGCCATTGAACCACCGCATGGAATCTGTTCTACACATAAATGACAGGTTCACATTTATTCTTTGCCAGCTTGTCTCAACATCTGTCCACCTAGATAAAACAGAAAAACCTTTGCAGTTGATGAGAATTTATTGATCAGCCGTGCATCGTCTTCTTTCCGCTTCAAGATTCTGCTTTAGATTCATACCATTGCCTTTTCATCCAGAGTTGAAATTCTAGCAAATCACTTTCCGACATGATATGATCAAGAGGTGTAGTTCAAAGGTAGACGTGCTTGCTTACAGCAGCACTACCTGGATTGAATGACATAACTTTAATAGGTTGCCGGTGTATATCAACGGAAAAGGTGAGCTATGTGGAAGGACAGGGACAGCAGTCTCAGTATCCTTGGATCCCTGGAGCCGCAACGGTGGGAGTTGTATCACACGACGCAGTCATTTTGGCTTCTGAGAAACGTGTTTCATATGGTTATCTGGTTGTTAGCAAGGGAGGAAAGAAAGTGTTCAAGATAACTGATCATGTAGGTGCGGCATGCGCCGGTCTTGTTTCTGACATGCAAATTTTAGTCAGACAAGTAGAGGCGTTGGCGAATCTTTACAGCCTTGATGTGGGCAGACCTGTGCCGGTCAGATCAGCGGCCAAGCTTATGTCGAACCTGCTTTTCAACCGCAGACTGGCGCCCTTAATCACCCAAACAATTATTGGCGGATTAGACGAAGAGGGAGCAAACCTCTACGTCCTAGATATTCTGGGTTCATTAATATCCGACAAATATGCAGCCGTGGGCTCGGGAACAGAGATCGCTATGGGAGTACTTGAAGAAGGGTTTAGGGAAGACTTGACGGTTGAAGAAGCCAAGAAGCTTGTCACCAGATCCATAAAATCCGCCATAAGCAGAGACATCTTGAGCGGAGATGGAATAGACTTTCTGGTCATAACCAAAGAAGGAATACATGAAGAATCAATCAAATTCTAGGCAAAGTCTTCAGAGTGTAGCCGACATCTGAAAAGCGTCAGTCATCTTATTGGAGGAATCCAGCTGCCATTTCAGATAAACCTACAAGAAGGGAAATTTCTTGTCACCTTGGCACGCAAGGCGGCAGAAGAATGCCTAAAATCCAGAAAGCAAATCGACACCCCTGAAAACTTCTCTCCAAAACTTCTCCAGAAATGCGGAGTCTTTGTGACAATAAACACTCTGAGGCAGGGTAAGAAGAGACTGAGAGGATGCATAGGTTATCCATATCCGGTCACTCCATTGAGTCAGGCGGTAATAGAATCAGCGATAAGCTCAGCCACCCAAGATCCACGTTTCCCTCCACTTTCACTGAGTGAAATCGAAAGCGTAGTTTTCGAGGTTAGTGTCCTCACCCCTCCTAAATTCATCAAAGCAGAAAAACCGAACCTGTACCCCTCCAAGATAGAAATCGGAGAAGATGGAATAATCATTGAAAAAGGAATGCACAAGGGGCTACTGCTTCCCCAGGTCCCTATCGAATGGAACTGGGATGCTGAAGAGTTTCTGTGCCAGTGCTGCCTCAAGGCTGGCTTACCGCCAGACTGCTGGTTACTTGAAAGTACGAAAATCTATAAGTTCCAAGCAATAATCTTTGAAGAAGAGAGCCCCAGAGGCCAAGTAAGAAGAAAGGTCCTCAGCGGGAAGTAACCTGATGCGAGTTTATTTCGCTCCTTGTGGCGTAGGGCTGGGTCACGTCGGACGATGCATTCCCATTGCCAGAAAGCTTTCAGAAGAGAACTGCGAAATAATGTTCTCAACCTACAACGAAGGGGCACACTACATAGAACAAGAAGAACTCCCCCTCATCAAGGTCCCTCCAATCGGGTTCCAGGTCAAACCTGACGGAACTATTGATTTTAGACAGACAGCAGTGAACCCAGGCCCCTTCTTCGCATCTTTCACTCTAATGAGGCAGGTCAACGCTGAGATTGGAGCCATTGAAGGCTTCCAGCCGGATGTTGTTGTTTCAGACTCTCGCGCCTCGCCACTTCTAGCCGCCAGAATCTTGGGAATCCCAAGCATCTGCATCCTGAATCAGTTTCAGGTGATAATTCCCCGTAGAACACATTTTCTACGTTTGGCAAGATTCGCAGATTCCATAACCCTCACCCTCATAGGACGGATCTGGACAAGTGGAGATGCAGTTCTCATACCGGATTTTCCGCCACCTCATACCATAAGCATTGGAAACCTAAATATTCCAGAGTCCTACAAAAAGAAGGTCAATCTCACTGGACCAATTCTGTCAAGATACACTCATGATTTGCCAAGTAAAAAAGAACTGCGAAAGAAACTGGGACTGTCCAAGGACAAACCTGTGATTTTCGTTCCGATAAGTGGCCCAACTAAGGAAAAAGCGTTCTTCACTGGAGTTTTAAGAAAGATCCTTCTAGACATGCCAAAGAAATACGAGATCGTCCTCTCACTAGGTTACCCAAACGCTGCTACGGAACCCATTGTTCACGATAACGTGAGGATTTACAGATGGATTCCAAGCCGCTTCGAACATCTGAAAGCTTGCGACCTGGTCATCAGCCGTGCCGGTCATGGAACCTTAACTCAATGCATGTCTTACGGAAAGCCTATGATTCTTGTGCCAACACCAAACCACACAGAACAAATCAACAACGCAAAGCAGGTCAAGGAGTTGAGAGTTGCTGAAGTGATCGCGCAAGACAGACTTTGCAAGGAAAAACTCCTAGAGAAGATCCGGCAAACCTTAGAAAGCGAGACACCTGAAAGACTTGAACAGGTGCGGCATGAATTATCGATCCACAATGGCCTGAACCAAGCCATTAGAACGATAGTTGGAGCAGCAAGAAAACCTGCAGGCCACTTACCAAACGTGAAACAAGTGTTTTAAATCAAACGATCATAGATGAATGCATGTTCATGTCTCAAACGGTTTTGGCAGAAAAGCTGCAGAATATGTTAGCTGAAGACACGGGGCAAGGGGACCTAACCACAGCGCTACTAGTCCCAAGAGACAGTAATTCAGAAGCACAGATAGTTGCAAAGGAATTTGGCGTCATCGCAGGAATTGAAGAAGCAAAAGCTCTATTGAAAAGCCTAAGACTCAGACCCGAAATACTAGTTACTGATGGTGAAGAAGTCAATGCAGAAAGCATCTTGATGAAGATCTTCGGAGACACTCGAACCATACTCTCTGTTGAACGGACGCTGCTAAACATTGTTGCTCGTATGAGTGGAATTGCAACGACCACAAGAAGATTGGTAGAGAGACTCCGTGAGGCTGGACTTAGCACAAGAGTCGCTGCCACACGAAAAGTTGCTCCTGGCCTGCTATATTTTGATAAGAAGGCAGTACTCGTAGGTGGAGGCGACACTCACCGGCTTCACCTAGATGACATGATCCTGATAAAAGACAATCACATTGCGGTCTCAGGAAGCCTAAAGAGGGCGGTAGAAAGAGTTAAGAGAAGAGTTTCATTCAGCAAAAAAGTCGAAGTCGAAATAACGGAAGCCTTGGACTCTTCAATAGCTGCCGAAGCTGGAGCGGACATAATAATGTTCGACAATTTTTCCACAAAACAAATAGAGAATGCAGTGAAATTGCTGAAAGAGAAAGGTTTCTACGGAAAGGTTCTGTTAGAAGCAAGTGGTGGAATCACTTCGGAAAACATCTTGGATTACGCGTGTACAGGCGTCGATATAGTAAGTTTGGGAGAGCTTACGCACAGCGCAAAGATATTGGATGTAAGTCTGGAAATCATCAAGTGTTCTAGTCAGACATCTTCCGATGACTGAAACTTGCGGGATACCTAAATCAAAGAAGCTTTATGGATCGTAAAGCCCTAAAGCAATAGTGCTTCTATTATTGCTGCGGCTAGCAACATAACGGCACATACTGAGATAAGTATGCACGTGTTTTTGATCTCTCTTCTTCCTTTCCGGTTTATTATTCGCCATGTTAGCCAGACACTTCCAGCTATAGCTGTTGAGTAAGCTATGAACTCTAACCATGTAAAAGGAAATAGAAATAAGAGGAAAAAAAGCAACAAAGGATTTACTTGGATCTGCTCATAGGAGCTATAGGCTGATATCACAACACCTGTGCTGTAGAGCACATAGTATTCAAAAGCTGGCCCGACTAAGGGTGTAAACCCAATTAAGCAGATCATAAGGTTGTTTCCAAAGATAAACGATATTTGCGGCATCTCCTGTAGATTTTCCACGGTTTTCTGAGTTTTCGAGAGGTCTTCGCCAAGAATGTTCACTTCTTCCATGGTGAGGGGAGTCAACACTCCAGCTACAGTCACAATTACAGAGATGCAAAAGAAAGCCACTATCGAAATTATTCTCTTGATTTTCGACGGAGCATTCTTCCAAAAGTCAAGCTTTAATTGCATCACTTCTTTAGTTCCCACCCTTGGGATAGATCTTCAAAGCTCGAAAACCCCTGACACGGGGATTTAGCATCTCTGCGATATTAACCCTTTTCAGAATCTCTTCAGCGTCGTTTGCATAACCCCTAACATCATGTTCCGCCGCCATAAGCGAGTGCAATTCCATCCTCTTTTCAGCTGATCTGGGCTGACATCTTGAGGGAAGACCGAGAAGTATTGGTTGATTGCTCTGCAAAGCTTTCTCACAAGCGTATAATACGGCGTACGCCCCTGCTGTCAACTCTGCAATTCGAACCGGGATACTTTCTTTTCCCAGCGCCAAAACCTCTATTCCATGTCTTTGGGTAATTTCACCAGCGATCTTCCGAAGCTTGGGCAATATCCTAATAAGATGGCGTCTTGCTCTACTTGAGACTCTTATGTTGGAAAACTGAATTGGAGAAAGCTGCTCAACAGGAACACCGCCTAAAGACATATCAAGATGAATCACGTCTGCCTTCCTTTTTTCAAGCAGCGCTTTGCAGAGCTTGGCTTCCTGCACCACAACTTCATGCCCTCTCTCGGTAGGTGCGAAGAGGGGTTTGGCCAAAGATTCGCTTGGCTCTCTATAAGGAGGAGAAACCAGTACTGCTGCAGATGCGACGATCATTGAGGGCTCAAACTTTTGGTCTAAAACGGCTGTCGAGGAATCTGCAGCAATGATTTTCAAGCATTCCACCTAGCGTTCTCNNTAAGAGATAACAGGATTTATCTGTGACGCTCATTCAGATTCTCTAAGATTCATTCCAAGAAGGTAGATCTCTGAACTCTTCGCTCGGCTGGCTTTCGGCTTCACCCGTCTCACAAGTTCGAAATGCTGTTCNNTTGCCAGAAAACTTCAGCGTCTCTAAAGCGATTCTTAAGGAATGCTGGGCCAGATCTATCTGCCTAGCATGATCCACTTCCCATATGCCAGAGATTTTCGGGGAAACGTCTGAGATTACAGCATCAGCCTTTCCTGGCAGGACTTCCAGTATCTGTTGCAGCGTGGCTTCTTTAGTTATATCTGCCTCCAGAGTCTTCACGTTGGATTCTGGGAAGTCATGGATAGGGTTAAGATCCACGCCTAGCACAAAACCTTTGCTTCCGACAATCTCTCCTGCAGCTTGGGACCAACCTCCAGGTGCTGCACCCAAGTCCAGAACAATGTCACCTTTCTCTATAAAATGATATTTTCGAGTCGCCTGGAAGAGCTTGTAGGCCGCCCGGGAACGATATTCTTCTGCTTTCGCCTTTTTGTAGTAGTAGTCGCTCTTTCGATCCTGAATCCAGGCTTTGGGCAAAACTAGCTGTCACCTGGCAGGACCGACTTGTCATTAGCTAAGAAGAGAAGCCACTCTGTGAGGTCTGCACATTCCTTCGGAGAGATCGTGCTTGACGATCCGCATCTCGAGTTTTCTGGACACATCAGGCATGGACAGTCTGCTATAGAATCAATTGATGCCGGAAGCCTCCTAGGATAAAGTCTGTATGTCCATCTTCCGTTGAAAAGCTCCTTCTCCCTGCGAATAAGCGCCTTGTCCTCCAGTTTAAGTGCTATTCTGGAGCCTTCTCTACTGCTTCCACCAAGGCTTCGCCAAAGCTGAGATTGGAGCACTCCATCGCTGCCATTGTTTATAATCAACTGTAACGCTTTCTGTTCAAGGTTTGTGCGTCTCGGCATCTTTATCAGTCCGGAACTTTCCATTGTAATATATACATTACTCCAAATAAAAATGTGTACGTCTATCATGAAAAAATGTTGCGTTCGGATGTCAGAATGATCCGCGGAAAGACAAGCATAGCGTATGGTCTAGGTATTGAATCGACAGCAGACGATTTCAGCGTTGGAATAACAACCTTCGACGGAGAAATACTAGCCAATCTAACAAGCGCCTACATTCCCAGCGAAGGAGGTATTCATCCTCGTGAGGCAGCAAGACACCATGCGAAGGTTGCAGACAAAATCTTGAGAAGAGTTTTCCGGAAAGCGGGGATAAAGCCAGAAGACTTGTCGATAATATCGTTTTCTCAAGGTCCTGGTCTGGGTCCGTGTCTACGCACAGGTGCAACTGCTGCCAGAGCTCTAGCTTCTTATCTCAGCATTCCATTGGTTGGAATCAACCATTGTGTGGCGCATGTTGAGATAGGTAGATTGAAAACCGGCGCCGAGGATCCCGTGACATTGTACGTTTCAGGTGGGAACACGATTGTCGCAGCATTTGATTCGAATCGTTATCGAGTCTTCGGTGAGACTCAAGATATAGCTCTTGGTAACTGCTTGGATGTTTTTGCTAGAGAGGCGGGCTTCCATCAAAATCTGAGCGAGTCATTTGGGGCTCAGGTTGAGAGATCTGCCGCGCATGGCAACAGGTTTATTTCATTACCTTACGCGGTTAAGGGGATGGATATGTCTTTCAGTGGCTTATTGACCGCTGCAATCAATCTGCTCCGGAAAGGAGAATACAAACTTGAAGATTTATGTTTCAGTCTTCAAGAGACAGTGTTTTCCATGGTTACTGAGGTTACTGAACGAGCCTTGGCTCACACAGAGAAGAAGGAAGTCTTGCTGACTGGAGGAGTGGCCGCTAACAGAAGACTGCAATCCATGATCAGAAACATCGCAGAAGACCATGACGCGAAGTTCTGTGTTGTGCCCAAGGAGTTCGCAGTTGACAATGGAGCCATGATTGCGTGGGCTGGGGTCCTAGCCTATAATTATAACCTCGTCACGCCGATCGATCAGAGCTTTGTGAAGTTGAGGTGGCGGTTAGAGGATGTGGATATTCCTTGGAGAAAATGAAAAAACCGATTTTGATAAAAAAGGGAGCAGAAGCCAACCTTTATCTTGCAAATTGGCATGGCAGAAAGGTCATAATGAAGAAGCGACCTGCAAAAAGGTATCGAGTGCCAGAACTGGATGAAGCGATCAAAATCTATAGAACAAATCACGAACCTCAGCTAATTCACGAGGCGAAAGAAGCGGGAGTATCCACGCCCACAATTTTCTTGATAGACCGTGGAAACGCCGCAATCATAATGGAGTTCATAGAAGGAACTCAGGTGAAAAGACTGTTTGATGGAATCAGTCAAGAGGAGAGATTGAGTATATGCTATAGAATCGGTCAAATGATAGGCAGGCTCCACAGGTATGAAATAATCCATGGGGATTTGACAACATCTAACATGATTTTCACGTCTGAAGGAAAGCTGTTCCTCGTAGATTTTGGACTTGGAGAAAAATCGAATGAGCTAGAAGCCAGAGGAGTTGATCTACATCTTATGAAGAGAGCGCTCCAAAGCACGCATTTCCGATTTGCTGAAGAGTGTTTCCAGTCAGTTGCTGATGGCTACTCCAGTGTAGTGGGAGCCCTGACTGCGAAAAACGTTTTACACAAGGTTAGAGAGATAGAGAGAAGAGGACGCTATATTGCCGTCAGAAATCGCGTTTTGGAATAGTGTCCAGCATGTGTGAAAAAAGATGATTTTCAAGCTAAAAGGCAAGGTGATTTTTTTCGCAACGAACAATATCCACAAGTTCCAGGAAGCCCGTTGGGTCTTGGACGAATACAGAATGTCGGTATGCATGCTAAGAGTTAAAGCACTAGAGATCCAAAGTGACAGTCTAGAAGAGATCGCGAAACAGAGCGCCGTAGATTCTTTCAAGAGATGCGGCTTGCCATTGATAGTTGAGGACGCTGGACTGTTCATAGACGCATTGGACGGTTTTCCAGGGCCGTACGCCGCCTTCACGTATAGAACGATAGGAAACAGAGGTCTACTCAAACTCATGGAGAAAGTAGAAGAAAGAACAGCTACTTTCTGTTCAGTAGTAGCTTTTCATTCATCTGATTTGAAGTCGCCAAAATGCTTTGAGGGAGAAGTCCTAGGAAAGATCACAAGAAGAGAAAGAAGAGTAAGCAATCACTCAGGCTTTGGATTCGACCCGATTTTTGAGCCAATAAGAAGAGACAGAACATTTGCTGAAATGAAGAGTATCGAAAAAAACCAGGTCTCGCATAGAGCTATTGCCTTACGGAAATTCGCCTCTTGGTATCAGAAACTCTAATGATCGAGAATATAGAATAATTTCGCCGATCAATAGTTTTAAATATTGGGTCACACTCGCTCATACAGAATCAAAAGGGACCAGTGATGCCGAAAAAAGAGCATGGAAGATCCCATTCGACAAGACCGGTTAGCAGGCGCCCGCCAAGTTGGTGTAAATACGAAACTGAAGAAGTGGAAGCATTGGTGATCAAGTTGGCAAAAGAAGGGCATCCTACAAGTAGAATCGGAACGATACTAAGGGATCAACATGCAATCCCCTTAGTCAAGCCCCTCACAGGAAAGGCCATAACGCAGATACTAAAGGAAGCGGATCTGGCACCATCGATTCCTGAAGACCTCGGAAACCTTCTAGGGAAGGCTACCAGAATTGCGGCCCATCTGGAGAAAAATAACAGAGATATACACAACAAGAGGGCTCTTCAACTCGTCGAAGCTAAGATCCACAAACTCTCAAGATACTACAAACGCAAGAACGTTCTATCTAAAGACTGGAAATATCAAGCCCAGACAAAAACCATAGCCTAGTAAGCGGTATTGTATCCTCTCTCAGAAGCCTAACGTCAATTTTGATGCAGAAAACCAAAGTTTAGAATCTATCTCTTCAATCAGAAAGCACGTAGGAACAAGAAGCAGTATCGCCATTCTTAAATAAAGCAGTCTGCTAGCCTAGTCGTGGTACAAATGACGTTGAGTCGGAAACAGGTAACAGACTTTTGGGATTCTGCATCCTCAGCTGCCCAAACCATCGCAGAGGTTTGCGAAGGAGGGGGAGCTATCCATGTTTTTTCGCATCTAGATGCTGATGGGCTTGCAGCAGCAGGAATTATGGGAAGAGCCTTGTACAGACTCGACGCAAGATTTCGTATCAGGATAATCCAATGGATTGACGAGAAAATCGTGGAAGAGATCCTCTCAGAAAAGCCACAACTACTTGTTTTCACCGATTTGGGTGGCGGCTACATTGATGTGCTAGCCGCAAAGCTCTCAGATAATAGAATCGTCATCTTGGACCACCATCAGATAGAAGGAGAAGGAACAGGCAAAATATTACAAGTGAATCCCCATCTGCAAGAGATCGATGGGGCACGAGACATCAGCGGTGCTGGAGTCACATATTTTGCGGCTAAAGCCTTGGACAAGAGGAATGTGGATTCGGCACCTATGGCTGTTGTAGGAGCACTTGGAGATCTCCAAGATAAGTATGACCAGCGAAGATTAGGAGGGCTAAACGAAGAAATAGTGCAAGACGCCGTAAGAGCCGAACTCTTGACAGTTGAAAACGATCTGATATTCTTTGGCAGAGAAACCAGACCAATACATAGAACGTTGGCCTCCACAACCAGCCCCTTCATTCCTGGGATAAGCGGTCAAGAGGACAAGGCTTTAGCCTTTCTAGCTGGCGTTGACATAAGACCTAAACATGATGACAAGTGGCGAGCTTTAAGGGATCTTTCAGACGACGAGAAAAAAAGGCTTTGCACCGCCCTTGCAGACTACTTGTTGTCAAAAGGTTTACATTATGAAGTCTCGAACTTGATTGGACATGTCTATGTCTTGAACCGTGAAGAACCATGGACCCCTCTCCGAGACGCACGAGAATTCGGAGTGTTGCTTAACGCTACTGGTCGCATGGATAAGCCTGGTCTGGGTGTGGCTGTGTGTATGGGTGACAGAGGCTCAGCCCTTGAACAAGCAAACAAAGTATTGAGGAA
>JABAOF010002476.1_pt1 | contig 28577 bp, 18 predicted proteins | sample 7062171 | NCBI WGS metagenome assembly JABAOF01 (sample SAMN14538628, study PRJNA623070) | marine sediment metagenome | biome: marine biome [ENVO:00000428]; feature: marine pelagic biome [ENVO:01000023]; material: deep marine sediment [ENVO:00002113] | place: India: Gulf of Khambhat ...
ATTATGTTTTTAAAATAGATAAGCTTTAGAAGGCGCATTTTGCCCCCAAAAACGCACGTTTAAGCCGTAATTTAGGGGGTAAAAAGGACTTTATTTATTTTAAATCAACAAGTTAACTTGGTCTGACCCCAAGATAAAACTAATTCAATTTGACTCTTTTTTCATAAATTGATATTCTTTTGCCACCCAAGCAGAGGGAATAATGGCTGTTAAATGCCCCAAATGTCAAACTGATAATCCTGATACTCTAAAGTTTTGTGGTGAGTGCGGAACTCAATTAATCCCTACCGAGGAAATCTCTGCACCCACCGAGACTCTTGAAGCAGCCAAAGAGGAATTGACCACAGGCTCCACTTTTGCAGGACGCTACCAGATCATCGAAGAACTGGGTAAGGGTGGTATGGGTAAAGTATACAAAGCTCTCGATAAAGAGATTGATGGGAAAGTGGCTTTAAAACTCATAAAACCTGAAGTGGCTGCTGATAAGAATACTATCAAGCGGTTCAGGAATGAGCTAAAGATGGCTCGTGATATAGCCCATAAGAATGTCTGTCGAATGTATGATCTGAATAAAGAGGAAGGCAATTATTACATCACTATGGAATACGTATCCGGTGAAGATTTAAAAAGCTTCATCAGAAGAGCAGGACCTTTAAGTGCAGGAAAGACGATTTCCATAGCTAAGCAGGTCTGCGATGGATTAGCAGAAGCTCATCATCTTGGTGTCGTCCATCGTGATTTAAAGCCCCAGAACATCATGATAGATAAAGAGGGGAATGCCCGGATCATGGATTTCGGAATTGCCCGCTCCGTAACAGGGAAAGGGATAACCGGTGCTGGCGTAATGATCGGGACACCTGAGTATATGTCTCCTGAGCAGGTGGAGGGCAAAGAAGTAGACCAGCGTTCTGATATTTACTCGCTCGGAGTGATTCTCTACGAAATGGTGACCGGGAGAGTCCCTTTTGAAGGAGAAACTCCTCTAAGTATAGCTGTAAAGCATAAGACAGAGACACCCAAAGAGCCGAGAGAGCTCAATACTCAAATCCCTGAAGATCTCAGCCGAGTGATTCTCAGATGCATGGAGAAAGATAAGGAAAAGAGGTATCAGAATGCAGGAGAGGTGCGCTCTGAGTTAGAGAAGATAGAGAAAGGTATACCAACAACAGAGAGAGTTGTTCCCAAGCAAAAGCCTATCACTTCAAAAGAGATAACTGTAACATTTGGCTTGAAGAAACTCTTTATCCCAGCTTTAGTTGTTGTCGCTGTCGTCATTGCAGGAGTTATTATCTGGCAGCTTCTTCGCCAAAAAGAAGTAGCCCCTCTCCCATCTGAAAAGCCCTCAATTGCAGTGCTTCCTTTTGTGGATTTAAGTCCCCAAAAAGATCAAGAGTACTTTTGTGATGGGATGACCGATGAGATCATTTCAAAATTATCCATGTTCAAGGGATGGAAAGTGATTCCTAGAACTTCAATGATGCGATATAAGGACACAGATAAAGACATTAAAGAAATCGGGCAGGAGTTGGATGTCGCAACCGTCCTTGAAGGAAGTGTGCGAAAAGAAAGAGACGATATTCGTGTTAATGCTAAGCTGATCAGGATAGAGGACAGTATTCCGCTTTGGTCAGACACCTACGAAAAGAAGCTTGAAAGCGTTTTTGCCATCCAGAGTGATGTTGCAGAGAAAATCGCTAACGCCCTTCAAGTGGAACTCTCTCCTGAAGAGAAAGAACAGCTTGCGAAAAAGCCCACAGAGAATCTTACTGCTTATGACTATTACCTCAGAGGTCGAGAATACTATGTCCGTTACCGAAAGCAGGACAATGAGCGTGCAATTGAGCTTTTCAAGAAGGCTTTGGAATTTGATCCTGACTTTGCTCTTGCATATTCAGGTTTAGGTGATTCTTATGCACAACGAACAAGCAAATTTGGCTTTCTTCAGACATGGGTTGATGAATCCATTAAAGCCAGCGAGAAGGCGATTGCCCTAAATCCTGATCTTTCAGAGGGCTATAAGGCGCTAGGGCTTGCTTATCTCGGAAAAGGATGGATCAGAAAATCTATAACTTCTAACCAAAAAGCCATTGAACTCAATCCAAACAACAATCAAGCAATTGGAAATCTAGGCTGGGGCTATTTCCAGAGCGGGCAATTTGATAAAGCCGTGCCATGGTGGAAAAGACATTCACTTCTCGCTCCTAAGCTTCCCATGGGTTTTGTTCATATGGGATTTTTGCATCGCGGTTTAGATGACTATGTTGAAGCGGAGAAATGGCTAAATAATGCCTCGGAACTCCAACCCCATAATTTTAATGCAAACTCTGGGTTGATTACATGCTATCTGGCACAAGGGAACTATCAACAAGCTAATGAGCGGAGCCAGAAATGGCTTTCAATGGTTCCTAATAACTCTAGGGTACTCCAATGGGCAGGTCTTGTTGCGCTGTTCTCTGGAAATCTCGAGCAGGCTCAACTATATTACCAAAATTCAATTAATATTTACTCGAGAAGGGGAAATTTAACTGGATTGGGATATATCTATTGGAAGAAGGGGCAACTAGATGAAGCACAAAAGTTGCTTAACCAAGCTCTCATTCTCTGTCAGAAACAGCTAGAGCAAAGCAATGAAAGATCTTCCGTTCCATATAATATCGCTGCCATCAACGCCATTCAGGGCAACAAGGTAGAAGCTTACAAGTGGCTGAAGAAAGCAATTGATGTTGGGTGGAGAGACTTTCGATTGGGTCAGAGAGATCCGTTACTTGAAAATCTTCGCAATGACGAGCAGTTCAAACAAATGATGGCTCAGGTAAAAGCTATGGTAGATGAAATGCGAAAAAGAGTGGAAAAAGAATTATAGGCAGAACAATCAGGAAAGGTTGGAAAGCCAAAGCCATAGAGCATTACGAGAAGTTCCTCGATCTCTGGAAAGACGCGGATCCGGGTATAGCTGAAGTGGATGATGCGAAGAAGAGGGTAGCTGGGCTGAGGGGCCAATAATTCAGGACTTCATTCCATCTATAATTCCCTCAGTCATAATTTTTGCTTTTTCCCTCTCTCCTCCAGTTTTTCACGCTAGATTTGTCTTAGAAGGCTCATTTTGCCCCCAAAAATGCATGTTTAAGCCATAATTTTAGGGGAAAAAATGAGCTTATTTATTTTAAATCAATAAGTTAGCTTGGTCTGACCCCGCTATAGAATACGAAAGATTGACTTTTATTTTTTTAAGCGTATATTAATATTGGCATAAAGGAGGATAAAATCAAAAGAGCAATACTTGCAGTTTTTATGATATTCCTAAGTGTATCTTTGCTCTCAACCCAGAGTGTGGTTGAAGTGGCAAAAAAAGAGAAAGAAAAAAAAGCAGCCTTAAGAGCTAAAGGTAAAAAGAGAACTGTTATTACAAATGCTGTCCTAGCAAAGCGTAAAGGACTGCCAAAAGTTTCCGTGGAGCCCTCGGATTCATCACCACCAAGTAGTGCTCAATCTGGACAAGATACAATGTCCAGTACCTCAGTAATGGCAACGGAAGAATCAAAATTCGCTTCAGGAATCCTCCTCTCTCCCGAATTAGTCGAAAATCCTGAGTTTGCCCTGAGAAAGCCCGATGGACAATTCGCTGAAATATCCATCATGGGTTTCCTTGATCTCGAAATCAGTGCAAAAAACGGGCCTGGAGATGATATCGCAATCTATGCAAGGCTTAAAGGTGCAGAAGAGGTGATGCGCGGAGGCGTAGAAGAGGGAGGAGCGACAGAAGCGATAGGCTACCAGTATTGGGAAGGCTTTTGGTATGGAGTTCTTGGGATGAATGAGAGTGGGGATTGGGAAGCGATTGGCCGAGGCACGGGTATGAGCAGCCCAGAGAAATTCGACCTCGGCAGCTTGTCGTCAATCAAGGGAATCAGGATCATGTTTAGACCTCACAATGATTTTACTCTAGGTTTTAAACCCTTTCGATTCCAGCCCGAAGAATTTACTTTTGGCATCGATGGGGTCGAAGCTCTCCACTGATTCACCTTTACAGTTTTCTTGAAATCTCTATTTTTTTCTTTCAAAACCTCAAAGGGAATCATTCGTTTTATCTATCTTTACTTTTGATGGATTTGTCTCCCAAAAAAATACTTGTTTAAGCCGCAGTTTGAGGGGAAAAAAAGCAGCATATTTATTTTAAATCAACAAGTTAACTTGGTCTGACCCCAAGATGCCCAAGATGTGGCAATTTACCATTTTATTAACAGGATCTCGACCAGATATTGACGGTCTTTCCTTTCTATGATATAGGTAGCTAAGGTCATGCAGGGTTAAAATTATACAATATATGGATTTATTTAAGGTTTGTCTAGGAATAAGACTTTATCCGTTTCAATATTGTTAGGCTTTGCTTATGGCTAACAATAGAGATAGAGATGGAAAGTAAACTTAGATATTCAGGGAACGAAATTATCGGGGATATTTCTTGGGGTAAACATTTTTGCCAGTTTTACCAAACGAAAGAAGATCTGATCGAAATTTTGGTTCCCTATTTTATAGCAGGATTAAAGAGAAACGAATCTTGTCTCTGGGTGACTTCAGAACCCTTGGTTTCTGAAGAAGCAAAAAGAGCCTTAAACAGGAAGCTAAAAAACTTGGATGAGTTTATCAAGAAAGGCCAATTAGAAATAATTGACTTTCGTCAGTGGTACACTCGGTCAGGAAAGTTCGATGCCGAAGAGGTCTTAAGCAGATGGATCAAAAAAGAAAAACATGCACTAAAAAAAGGATTTGATGGCTTGAGGATTAGTGGAAATACCTTCTGGATTGAAAAAAAAGAATGGAAAGCTTTCTCGGCTTATGAAGCCAGTATCAACCGTGTCATAGACCGTTATAAGATGTTGGCCATTTGTACATATAGCCTGGATAAATGTACGGCCTCAGATATCGTTGATGTGGTGAATAATCATCAATACGCACTTATTAAAAAGGAAGGCCAATGGAAACTTATACAGAGCTTTGAATATAAACGCTTGCAGGAAATCCTGGATAAGGAACGTTATCATCTAGAAAAAGCCCAGGAAATAGCCCAGGTTGGAACTTGGGAACTAGATGTCAAAGCTAATAGGCTTATCTGGACCGATGAGGTTTATCGTATATTTGGACTGCCTAAAGGCACTGAGCTTGCCTACGAAAGTTTTCTGGAATGTGTTCATCCTGATGACCGAGAATATGTTGATAAAAAATGGAAGGCAGCTCTAAAAAAAGAGCCCTATAAAATCGAACATCGTATTCTTGTCAACGGCGAGGTCAAGTGGGTTAAAGAGGAGGCTGAGATAGAATTTGACGAGAGGGGTCATGCCGTTAGCGGAATAGGGGCTGTTCAAGACATCACCGAGCAGAAAAAAGCCGAAGAAGCACTAAAAGTAAGCGAGATAACAGCAAGAACTATCTTGAATGCTTCCCATGATTTGGCACTGCTAATGGATCTAGAGGGAACCATACTTGACGCCAATGAGGCCTTGGCTCGAAGATATAACAAAAGTGTAGGGGCGATAAAGGGCATAAATGGCTGGGATCTTTTTCCAAAAGATGTCATCAAACGAAGAAAAAAATATTTCAATAAGGTGATTTTATCAAAAAAGCCTGTTCGCTTCGAAGAAAAACATGATGGAAGCTGGTTTGATAGCGTTTTCTTTCCTATCCTCGATGCAGAGAGAAATGTTAAAAAAATTGCCTTGCAAGCACGTGACATTACTCAACATAAACAGCAAACCCGGGAACTCACAATAAGGAACGAAATCGTCAATATCTTTTTAACGGAATCTGATGAAGGAATGTACAACAAAGTCTTGCATGTCTTGTTAGAAACGCTGGAGAGCCGGTATGGACTTTTTGGATATATCAATCAAAATGGAGACCTGGTACTAGCATCCATGACCAAAGATATTTGGGACGAATGTCAAGTTCCCGATAAAACCATTGTATTCCCTCAAAAGAACTGGGGAGGTATCTGGGGAAAAGCTCTTAAAGAGAAAAGAATACTCTATTCGAACAGTCCCTTGGGCGTTCCCAAAGGACATATTCCCATAACTCGAGTTCTCATTGCTCCTATCGTCTTTAATAAGAGAGCAGTTGGAATTTTTGAGATTGCAAATAAGGCTTTTGACTATGACGACAATGATATAAATTTATTGAAGAAGATCACAGAAAAAATTGCGCCTGTTCTTTATGCAAGACTGCAGAGAGATACCCAGCAAGAAAAACGCCAGCGCGCTGAAAGAACGCTAAAAAATCTCCGCAGGCAAATGGAAGTGAAGGAGGGTTTTGCGGGTATTGTGGCACTTGATCCAAAAATGTGTGAAATATTTGACACGATCAAGACGCTTGCAGAGATCGATGCCCCCGTCATGATTCAAGGTGAGAGCGGTACTGGAAAGGAGCTAGTGGCAATGGCCATCCATAATGAGGGACATCGGGCACACCAGCCTTTCATTGCTGTCAATTGCAGCGCCTTGCCAGAAGGGCTCCTCGAAAGTGAGCTTTTCGGGCATGTGCGAGGAGCTTTTACTGGTGCCTTTCGGGATAAAAAGGGACGTTTTGATCTTGCCCATAACGGCACTATTTTCTTGGATGAAATAGGAGATTTGAGCCCAACCCTCCAGGTTAAGCTCTTGCGTGTCCTTCAAGAAGGAACATTTGAACGTGTTGGCGACGAAAATACCAGGCGAGTTAATGTGCGCGTGATAAGTGCGACAAATAAGGATATCAGGCGTGAGATTAAGGAGGGTAGATTCCGGAGTGATTTATTTTACAGGATGTGCGTTGTTCCCATAGAAATACCTCCTCTGCGTGAACGGCGCGATGATATTCCGCTCTTAGTCGAATACTTCTTAAAGAAGTCCTTGTATAAGCAAAGAAAGGAAGAAGTCAAAGTATCGCCTGAAGCCTTATCAGTAATGATGAATTACGACTGGCCTGGTAACATTCGTGAGCTCCAAAATGTTATTCAGTATGCCTTATTGAAGTGTGGAAATAATCTGATTTTGAAGGATCAATTGCCTCCCTCAATCTTTGACTCCTATTTAAATGAGAAATTTATCACAAAAAGAAAACGGAATCGAAAACTCAGTTCAGAGGCCGTACAGTGGGCGCTAAAGGAAACGAAGGGAAATAAAAAGGAAGCTGCCCGAAAACTAGGTGTATCTCGGGCAACCCTCTACCGCTTTCTTGACTCGAAGAAAATTTTAAAATGAAGGAGCTTGTGAGTTCTTAGATAAAAATTTTATTCATAATCAGGATAACCATTTTATCAATCGAGAAACAGTCCCACATTTCCTGCATTCAATAAATGAATCTTCTCTAATCTTGATTTTATCCTTATAAAAATCAAATCCCTTGGCTTTCTTAAATTGATGACCCTCACAGATGGGACACTCTTTTTCCTCTATCCAAAAAAAATGTGATTCACATTGCCGACAGATCTCATCTAAATCTCCTACCACATCGATGAAAGACTCATTGTCCCCTGGTTGGCCTTTGCTATCGCTTTTAGCTTTCTCCATCCGTTTTTTATATTCGATTACCTTTGGGTGGCATCCTTCCCTTTCTAAATTCTTGCACTTCAACATTAAGTTTTTCATCCAGTTGGTCGCTTAAGAATTCATCAAATAAGTCTTGTTTTTTGTCTGAGAATTTGATTGCTATCGAGATCCAATTCTGGATCGTATGTCTCCAGCCAGAGTATAAGCAGCCCTGATTCACAATTTAGCATAGTATCTTTATGTCTCAACCTAAGGTTATCCAAGATTCATACCAACTTTATATGCAATTGAATTCATGATGATGTCTCTCGAAATAACAAGGAACAGAAACCCAATGAAAATTATCTCAGTATATTCGTTGTGTCTCCTTTTAAGGTTAAACGGACATGTACTCAATTCATATCTTTATTAATGAATATCATGGATCCATTTATTTATGAGTTTTAGATGAGACGATAAGCGAGCGATTTGGCTGGCACAATATTTGCATAAAGTCCTCATAGTTACTCCAATAAGAGGAATTACAGCAGGAAGAGAAGCAATAATGTTTTTCTTGTGCATCGGTCTTGGAAACAATTTCAAAAAAAATATTTTTGGCAAATAGGGGAATCTTGAAAAAAATAGCTCTCTCATCAAAAGAAAAAACACCTAAACGTTGGGGAAGGTGGATATTGGATGAGGGAAATTTATCTCTTTTCACCAATTATGACAACGATAAGAAGCGGTATTGTATTCCTTTGGTCTTGTGTAATAATCCAAAATCAACTCTGGACTGGATTGCCTCAATCTATGAAAAAGAATGGACAACAAATCTTGATATCGGAGATCTTGTTGAGGCCTTGGATGATTTGCTCAATTTGAAAAGTGCCTTTGACCGAAACGGAAATGAACATGAAAACGGAAACATCATATGCACGAAGAACGCCGTACAAAAAAGGGTCAGGTTGAGCAAAATAAAAATCATTAATAAGGGAGGTTGAGCATTATGAAAGAAATAGAATGCCCAATTTGCTGGAACCAGGATGTCAGAATTGTTGATGCTGTCTATCAAGAAAATCAGGATACACTCAGGCCATTAATGTTTTGTGATTTATGTGAAAAGCACTACTGGGGAGATACACATAGGGTTGTGACGAATCTATCAAATTTCTGTGAGACATTTGATTTAGGCCCAGAACTTTGTTATTTAAAAGAAGAAAATCCCAGCCTGTCAAGAAGCACGCGTCTTTCTAAATGTCGGCAAGAAGAATTCAATTTAGTATGTGGTTTCTGTCCTAACAGACGGCTAAAGTTGAAGTCTGGATTGTTGAATGTTGAGAGAAGCAAAGCGAGTCGAATGTGAATGAGATAAACTAATCAAGGCATTTTTTCAGGTTCGATATAGGGGACAAACACTTTTAATTTTCTACATTTCGCTTGGATTTGAGCTTTTCATCCCCTAGATAGGTTTCAGTTCTGTTCAACAATTTTTGTGTAACATGAGGACCTGGAAACCTGCTTATCTCTCTATCTCATGTTCGTAAAGCAAAGTTTATAATTGCCAGAAATATTTTATTCAGCGTAATTTTTCAAGTCCCACCTAATACTTGATAAACCGTTATTTTGAGGGGAATCAGATTTTCCGCCGCTGATACCAAGTGTCTCAAAGTTGATTTTAATGAGACAATAAATGCAACACTGAAACATAAATAGAAATTTAGCACTTTAGCTTAAGGATTTTTTTAGCGGCAAATCCCACCCAAATCAGACATCAATAAGCGAACAGGTGCTCAACTATAAATTATAAAAATGGTTGGCATGATTATTGTATTAAATCTATAAAAACGATCTTTGAAATCAATAAATGGCCAAAAAACTCGATAGAAACCATGAATGTAATAAAGCTTTGCCCGCTAGATTTAACTGCTTGGCAAGTTAAGAGAGAGGCAGAAAGATTAGGGCAAGATATCGTTAGAGGCATTTGGAGGCAAGATTTCTATTTTTTTTATATTTTTAATGTTCATGAGGAATCATGATTCGACGTTTATTGTCATTAGATTTCAATTTACCTCGAAAGGGGATGAGAACCCGACAGATAAAAAACACTAAACTCTTCTTTAAGTGCGAAAGCTTGCAAATTTATAAGAAAGAGGAAAAAGTATGAAGAGACATTTTACCAAATTTATTGTTTTGGCTATTGTAATTTCACTGTGCGGGGTAGTTTACTTTCTACAAGGCGAACTGGGAAATTCTGACTCTAACTGGCGTATCCTGGCTATTCCAGGTGGCACCCTAGAACCAGATAGTGTTGCTAAGTTTGTGACGCCTCTAATCAAACCACCCGCCATGCCCTCCGACACATCCAACAAAAATAAAGATTTTTACAAGATCGCGGTCCGCCAGTTCAACCAACAGATACTTCCCAGCACTCACCCAAAAACCACTGTATGGAGCTATTGCTCTATCAAAAACCCTGGCACCTTAAACTACCCCGCTTTCACGATCGAGGCCGATTGGAACAAAACAGTGCAGGTCCAGTGGAGAAATGAGTTAGTTGACGCCAATGGCAATCCCTTGCCCCACCTTTTGCCAGTGGATCCAACATTGCATTGGGCCAACCCGATCGGCATGCGAGATAAGCGCCCCGATCCAGCAGACACAGCTTACTGGACGCATCCTTATGTCAAAGGACCTAATGGCAGCTATACTGGTCCTGTCCCCATCATCACCCATGTGCACGGAGCACACACCACCGAGCACAGCGACGGATACCCAGAAGCCTGGTATCTACCGGCACAGGCAGCTTCGGATCCCAATATTACCTATGCGACTGGCACATTTTTTGATTACTTCAACACCAAGTACGGACTCGGCTGGACCCCCGGCACAGTGACCTTCAAGTACCCCAACGACCAGCCGGCAACGACTCTCTGGTACCATGATCATACATTAGGCATGACTCGAGTCAATGTTTATGCTGGACCGGCTGGTTTCTGGTTGATTCGCGGCGGTCCGAATGATGTTGATCTGGGATACATTGCTCCAGGCGTCGGAGATGATCCGCTGGGAGAGTACACCGAAATCCCCATTGTTATCCAGGACCGCTCCTTCAACGACGACGGCTCGCTGTTCTATCCGGACCACAGGGCTTTCTTCGAGGGATTAGATCCGGACCAGCTGCAGATAGACTTCATCCCGAATGTTGCCTGTGATGGCCTGTACAGTGATGTGTCTCCCATCTGGCAGCCCGAATTTTTTGGGAATATGATGGTCGTAAATGGTCGTACCTGGCCGTATCTTGAAGTTGAGCCGATACGTTATCGCTTTCGCTTTCTGAATGGGTGTAATTCCCGCTTCCTGATCCTGAAAATGGACAATGGAATGTCCTTCTACCAAATCGGAGGCGATCAAGGTTTCTTGCCAACTCCTGTTGAGCTTACCGAGTTGCTCTTGGGTCCGGCCGAGCGGGCTGATGTCATCATGGACTTTACCGACGTCGATGTGGGCACAGAAATCGTTATGTTGAATCTTGGACCTGACGAGCCCTTTGGCGGCGGAGTGCCCGGTGAAGACTTCGATCCCGCAGATCCCGTCTCCACAGGTTTAGTTATGCAGTTTCGGGTGAAAGAAACAACCGGCAACCTGCCCTTAGGCGTACTGCCTACTGGTTTACCTGCTGCCTCGCCTCTCGGCATAGCAAACAACACGCGTGCTGTTTCCCTGAATGAGGAAGAATCAAAAAGCGTCAGGGTTTCAGATGTTGGGGGAAATATCGTCCCCGATTGCGCGAACGGCGAACCGTTCGGACCCACGGCGGCCTTATTAGGAACGGTCAATACAGGCCCAAGCCCAACAGGCAATCCATTTCTGTGGATGGATCCGATCACTGAGAATCCTACGCTGTTCACGACCGAGACCTGGGAGATTTACAACTTCACCATGGATGCCCACCCGATCCATATCCATCTCGTAAAATTCGAGGTTGTCGATCGACAGCCTTTCAGTGGCGGTACATATGGTCCGGAACCATGGGAGACAGGATTCAAAGATACAGTCATCGCCTACCCAGGCGAGATCACCCGAGTCAAAATGTATTTCGATCTAGCTGGCTTTTACGTCTGGCACTGTCACATCGTAGAGCACGAAGATAACGAGATGATGCGTCCCTATCACGTCGGCCCAATACCTCCAGATGCCCCTGCTCAGTGATTCAGCATTCAACAGCTAGGGAAGAAACAATAACGGCAGAAACTGAATTCGAAATCTCAAGAAGGGGCTGCTGCGGCAGCCCCTTCTCATGTTGAGAAAAAGCCCATGAATCGTATCAATGTTCAAGCAAAAGAGTAAAGCCAATTTAAGCTTTATTAATTAAAGAGATGGGAAATTCGATATAGGCACCGAGCATTACGAGAAATTCCTTTCTCTCTGGAAAGACGCTTATCCTGGTATGGCTGATGTTGAGGACGCGAGGAAGAGGTTGGCTGCACTGAAGGGCCAATAATTCAGGACTTCACTCAATCCATTATTCACTTATTCTTGGTTCTTGTTCTTAGTTCTTGCCATTCTCCCTTTTCCCCATTTTTTCAGGCCAAGTTTGCCTTAGAGGGCTCATTTTGCCCCCAAAAATGCATGTTTAAGCCTGAATTTAAGGGGCAAAAAGGAGTTTATTTATTTTAAGTCAATAACTTAGCTTGGTCTGACCCCAATTATAGGTTATTCATAGCGGAGGGAGTCGACTGGGTTGGCCAGGGCAGTCTTGATGACCTGGTAGCTGATCGTGACCAGCGCCACCACAAATGTAAGAGCCACTGTCGCCACCACCACTCCCGCATCCAGCTTTGTCCGCACCACAAAAAGATTCAGGAACATCCTGGTGGCAAAATAGGCAGCCGGAACAGCGATCAGGTTGGCTATCAGGATGATCTTGAGGAACTTCTGCGATACCAGGAACATAATCCCCGGAACCGAGGCTCCCAGGACCTTACGGATGCCGATCTCTTTTCTTCTCTGTTCCGAAAGGAGCGAGGCCAGACCGAATAATCCCAGACAGGAGATGAACACGGCCAAGAAGGCAAAGCTGTTAAAGATGGTATTCATGATCCTCAAAGGCATATAGATCATCTCAAACCATTCATCGAGGAATTGATACCGGAACGGAAATCCAGGCGACGCGTCTTTGAAGACCTTTTCAATATAGGCCAGGCTCCCCGGGATATCTTCAGGGCTGATCTTGATGAGCAGGTCGTAATACCAGCTGGGCCGAATGCCCATGACCAGGGGAGTGATATCAAAGACCAGCGGCTTGTGGTTGAAATCCTTGACCACGCCGATGATCCTTCCTTCCCTGCCGGCCAGAACTACCCGCTTTCCGATCGGGTTAGACATTTCCATGAAACGGACTGCCGATTCGTTGACTATATAAGCCTCTGAGGCGTCTGTCGGGTAGTCCTCGGAAAAATCCCGTCCCTTGACGATTTCCAGGTCAAAGGTCTCTGCGTAATCATGGTCGACGTACAGGAAATCCAGCTCCACTTCTTTATCCGTTTCCATGCCCTCCCATTCGAAATTGTGGACATTGAACAGGAGGTGGGGAACAGCCGAGGCAAAAGTCACGTTGCGGATACGCGGGTCCTGAAGCAGTCTATCCTTGAAGGTCTTATGGGCACTTCTTAGCTCATCGTTCATCATGATATGTACGATCTGCTCGCGCGAGAAACCGAGCCCGGTGTTGCGGATGAATCGCATTTGTTTATAAGCGACTATAGTCATGATGATCAGCAGCACGGATACGGAAAACTGGCTGACCACCAGAACAGTCCGGAGAACAGACCCCTTCCGGCCTTTGCTGATATCCATCTTCAAGACCTTGGCCGGCTGAAAGGCGGAAAGAAAAAACGCCGGATAACTGCCCGCAACAAAGCCGGTGCCTACAGCCGCTCCTATAAGGGAAAGGTAAAGGAGCAGATTCCCGGAGCCCAGAAGAGACATCTCTTTACCCTGAAGACGGTTGAACACGGGAAGCAAGAAGTCGACCAGCACGACAGCCAGAGAGAATGAGATCAAACAGAGAAGCACCGATTCTCCCAGGAACTGCTTGATGATATCCGACCGTCTGGCCCCGACCACTTTTCGCATTCCCACTTCCAGAGCCCGGATGCTGGACCGGGCAGTGGTGATATTCATGAAATTGACGCAGGCGATGGCCAGGATAAGAACTGCGATCACGGCAAAAATGAGAACAAATCTCTTATCACTACGACCTCCCTGCATGATGTTCAGGTGGGCCTCTCTTATCGGCTGAAGGGAGATGGTAAAATCATCCTCGGGATGATATCTCTGCATGGTGCCGGCGATCTTGCGATTGACTTCCTCATAAGAAACACCTTCCTGAAGCTGGACATAGGCATCGGCCTCGCGCCACCAGGAAGAGATGCGCTCGCTGTCATAAAGCTGGAGTGAGGCCATGAAATCAAACTGAAGGTGAGAATTGTAGGGAACCTTTTCTATAATGCCGGTCACCTCAAGATCTTGGGTGTTGTTCCAGCGGAGGATCTTTCCCATGGGATCTTGGTCACCAAAATACTTTTGAGCCGCCTTTCTGGTGATGACCACAGAGTTTCGATTAGCCAAGGCTGCCTTGGGGTTCCCGGCGCTAAGCTCATAGGAGAACATGGAGAAAAAAGAGGGGTCGGTGAAGAAGAACCACGGTTCATAGAAAGTAATGTCGCCCTGCCGGACAGCGCTGGGATAGCCGCGGGTCCTGACCCGGGTGACCTCAACAATTTCAGGATACTCTTCCTTGAGGATCTTGGGCAGAATATAGGGAGTACTGGATATTCCCCGATCACTCGGATCATCGGCTTTCTTGAGAATGATGCGAAAGAGCCGGTTGCTGTGGGTGTGGAATGTGTCGTAGTTCAGCTCATCATAGACCCAGAGGAATATGAGAATGAAGCAAGCCATCCCCACGGTCAGGCCAGCTATATTGATGAGAGAATAACCTTTGTATCTCTTGATGTTCCTGAGAGCCATCTTGAGGTAATTCTTAAACATGACGGCTCCTGTTTTTGAGCATCCTATAGGATAACATGATTTTCAGCTTATAAATTTGCAAATTTCATGCCATGTGGGAATACAGGAGGAGAGCTTGAGAAAAGCAGGGAAAAAGAGATTTCAATGTCCGAAATAGGATAAAAAGTGTTCAAACCCGAACAGATAAAGAGATTCTTGACGCTATACTATGTCCCCTTTCTTCTCATCATGATTTTATAAGACATCTAAGCCTTAAAAGGCCTTTTTTGTCCCTAAAAAGGCACGTTTAATCCGTAATTTTAGGGGAAAAAAGGAGGTTATTTATTTTAAATCAATAAGTTAGCTTGGCCCGACCCCAATTATTACAGTTTTTTCATGATTTCTTTAAAACGGGGATGATTCCGGATCCCGTCGAGATCCGAATCATTTTCGATCCATTCCTTGGAGGAATATCCAGAATCAATCGCCTTCTCAAAATAGTCGAGTGCTTCCTCGACCCTGCCCATCAGAGAATATAAACAAGCAGCGTTATAGAGGATCGATATTTCTTCAGGGTCTAAAGCTACCGCCCGTTCCATCCATTCCACGGCCGTCCCTTCATCATCTGACTTGAGAAGAGCGAAGGAACCTAAAACTAGAGCCCGAGAATCGTCGGGATTTAATTCCAGATGTTTTTTGAAAACTTCGACAGCCCGTGCGTTCGCTTCCGATGCCTCCTTTTCAAGGCCGAGATCTGCATAGGCTGAAACGAGAAAAGTTGGAGCCTGAAAGTCTTCGGGCCGAACTTGAGAAGCTTGTTCAAACACTAGAGCTGCCTGCTTATGCTTCCCCTGCACCCGGAGAGTGCGCCCATAAAAGTAGTACGCATCAAACAACTTGGGGTTCAACCGGATCGCAGTTTCGAACTCTTTCTCTGCTTCCTCGTATTCCAAGTTTTGTGAGATTGTAAGTCCGCGTGACACATGGGCTTCTGCCAGTTCGGGATCTAAATCAAGAGCCTTTTTACTGGCTAGGAGAGCCTGATCAAGGTTTTCTTTATTCCTATCACAGTACATATAGTATTGAGCATAAGTGTCTGCCAAGCCGGCATAGGCAAGTGCATATTCTGGATCTTTTTTAATTGCCTGAGAAAACATTTCAATTGCGTATTTAAATGACCTACAATGATATTGTTGAAAATATTCTCGGCCTCGAATGTAGAAATCATAGGCCTGGACATCTTTAGTTCCAGACTTTTCCAGCATCTGTTTTTCTTCTTCACTCAACTCAATCCTTAAAGCTTGGACAATGTTCTGGGCGATCTCGTCCTGGATGGCAAACACATCGTCTATCTTCCGATCGTACTGCTTTGACCAAAGTTGAAACCCGTCAGCGATATTGATTAGCTGAACCGAAATACGCAATTGTTCACCAGCTTTTCGGACGCTACCCTCCAGCACTGTTTGTACATTCAGCTTTTCTCCAATCTCACGGACGTCTTGTTCTTTGTCCTTAAACGAAAAAGCAGAGGTCCGCGCAGCAACATGTAAGTCCTTAATATTGGTCAGTGCATTCAGCAGTGCTTCTGCCATTCCATCACAGAAATATTCCTGGTCTTTCTGCGGGCTTAAATCTGCAAAAGGAAGTACAGCAATCGAGGATTTACCTGGCTCTAGAGAAACTGCTTCCTTTCGCGGAATAACCTGCCAGATAATGACCACTAAGATTGCCAGAGCGACAACAGCTAAGCTAGGGATAAGCAGTTTCTTCAAGCCAAACTTTATGGTTATCTCCTTTGAGGTGATAGGCTTTCTCTTGGGAACAAGCTTCTCAGTTGTGGGAATTCCTTTCTCAATCCTCTCTAATTCAGAACGCACTTCTCCANNCACCAGGTTGAGATCATCGGGTACCTGAGCATTAAGCTCTTTAGGGTGCTTGGGCATCTCGCTCTTGTGCTTCATGGCTATCCCTAAAGGAGTTTCCCCTTCAAAAGGAACTCTCCCGGTCACCATCTCATAGAGGATGACTCCAAAAGAATAGATGTCGGAACGCTGGTCTACTTCTTTTACTTCCCCCTGCTCTGGTGACATGTATTCAGGCGTCCCGATCATCACTCCTGCGCCAGTGATACCTTTACCTGTAATAGAGCGGGCTATCCCGAAATCCATGATCCGGGCATTCCCCTCCTCATCAAGCATAATATTCTGAGGTTTTAAATCTCGATGAACCACCTCCAATCGGTGAGCTTCAGCCAATCCATCGCATACCTGTTTAGCTATGGGAATAACCTGCCCCACGCTCAATTGCCCCATTTTCCTGATCAGCTTCTTTAAATCCTCTCCTCTCACATATTCCATGGTGATATAGTGAGTCCCTTGTTCCTCGTTCAGATCAAACATCTGACAAACATTGTTATGCCTGATCTTCCTGGCAAACTTGAGCTCATTACTGAATCTTTCAATCGTTTTTTTATCTGCAGCCACTTCAGGTTTAATGAGTTTCAAGGCTATTTTCTCATTGATCTTGGTGTCATTAGCTTTGTAGACTTTGCCCATACCACCTTTACCCAGCTCTTCAATGATCTGGTAGCGCCCAGCAAAAGTAGAGCCGGTGGTTAATTCCTCTCTGGCTGCCTCGAGAGTCTCGGTGGGTGCAGAGATTTCCTCCCCAGGCAACTCAGTTCCACACTTGCCGCAATAAAAGATATCCTCAGGATTATCGAAATGACACTTAGGACACTTCATCTTTATTCTCCCCTTGGCTTATTCAGCAAAACAATATCAATTAATGAAGAAAGAGTCAAATCCAAATGTCATTGCGAGCAAACAGAAGCAATCCCACAACATAAGATCAGTCATTGCGAGCGGAGCGTGGCAATCTTTTAAGAAAAAGATAAAGGGGTCAGGTCTACACTTTTAACTTTTTTAAATTGAAATAATCGGATTTAGTCTTCTAAGTTTACCTCAGATTTATTAATAAAAGTGTAGACCTAATCTGAGAATGATTATTCCAAATTCACTTTTTTCAACAACGCCTTGAGTCTCGGGTCTGAGCGAACGCTGTCAACTTCAGGACTAATTTTGAGTCTACATAGAAGGGCACAGTGTTCTGCGTAACCCTGCTCGAGCCATTTAAATCCTTTATCACTATCTCCAATCGCAAAATATATATGTGCAATAAGACTAGGTGGGATGTAAATCTCCATTGATTCCTTAATAATGTTCTTTAAAATTACCTGGGCTTCAGGAAGTTTGCCCATTTTTGCATAAGTTAGCGCACTCCTGTTGCGCTCATTTAGTCCTTGAAATAACGCCAAGGCTTCCTCATACATTTTCTTTCCTAGATAAGCGCTTCCAAGATTGCGTTTTGCAAACAAAAATCCTGGGTCCATATCGAGTACTCTCTTCAATTTTTCTATAGCCTTGTCATACTGGCGAGCTCTTATCAAAATCCATCCTTCCATAGTATGGAATATAACTGAAAAGGGTTCGAGCTCCTGAGCACGTTTAATCTCCTGGACAGCCTCTTCAAACCGACCTCTCTTTGTTAAATACTCAGCATATTCCTGATGAGCAGGTGCATAGTTTGGATTTAATTCAATAGCCCGCTTAAAATCTTGCTCTGCACTCTGCCAATCCCATTCAAATATATACTTGACCTGAGCAAGTGAGCTGTAAGCTTCTCCTAGGGAATCATCCAGTTCTAGAGCCTTTGTTGCACACTCTTTTGCTTTAGGAAAAGCCTCCTTTGGCGGAAGGTTTCCCCAGTCCCCGATTGTTGCATAAGCATAGCCAAGGTCTGCATAGGCTAGTGCATAGGCTGGATCTTTCTCGATCGCCTGTTCGAAAAGATCAGCGGCCTTCTCCAAGCTTCTCCTGTTCATGAAGAATCTACCTTGCAGATACAAATTGTAAGCCTGAAGATTCTCAGTATAACGTTTTGTAATCTTCGCCTTCTCTCCACCCAAGAGCTTGATCTTTAGAGTATCTACAATCGCCAGGGATATTTCGTCCTGCAAAGCAAAAGTGTCGTCTAGATTACGTTCGTATATCTTAGACCATACAGGATAGCCATCAGCTGTTTTTACTAGCTGTGCTGTGATGCGAAGCTTATTCCCCGCTTTCCGCACACTTCCATCTAACACCATCTCTGCGCTCAGCTTTTCACCAATCTCTCGAATGTCTACATCTTTGCGTTTGAATGAAAAGGCAGAAGTCCGAGCAGGAACCCTTAAGTTCTCGATGTTGGTCAGCCTATTGATGAGTTCTTCTGCCAGACCATCACAAAAGTATTCTTGGTCTTTCTGCGGACTTAAGTCCTCGAAAGGAAGCACTGCGATGGAGGGTTTGCCTGAGGGGATAGAAACTACTTCTTTTTGGAGGAGTAGTTTCCAGATAATTATCCCGATAACTGCAATAGATATTACAACTAAAGCTGGAATGAATAGCTTCTTCAAACCAAAGGTAACTGTTATCTCCCTTGATGTGATTGGCTTCCGCTTTGGGATTTCTCTTTCAGTTGTTGGAATGCCTTTCTCTATGCCTTTCAGTTCAGAACTCACTTCTCCCGCACTCTGGTACCTCTCTTCCTTGTCTTTCTCCATGCATCTCAGAATCACCCGGCTGAGATCCTCAGGGATTTGATTGTTAAGCTCTCTAGGATCTTTAGGCATCTCGCTCTTATGTTTCATAGCTATGCTTAAGGGCGTTTCCCCTTCAAAAGGAACTCTCCCCGTTACCATCTCATAAAGAATCACTCCCAATGAATAGATGTCTGAACGCTGGTCAACCTCCTTCACTTCCGCCTGCTCAGGTGACATGTATTCTGGCGTCCCGATCATTACTCCAGCACCAGTTAGGCCTTTACCTGTAATAGAGCGGGCTATCCCGAAATCCATGATCCGGGCATCTCCCTCTTTATCAATCATAATGTTGCTTGACTTTAAATCTCTGTGTACTACTCCTAACCTGTGCGCCTCTGTGAGTCCTTCACAAACTTGTTTGGCAATTGCAATTGCGGTGCCTATCGGAATTTGCTTCACTCGTCTAATCAGACCTTTTAAATCCTCACCTGTAACATATTCCATGGTGATGTAGTAAGAACCTTCTTCTTTATTGAGGTCATACATTTGGCAGACATTCTGGTGCCTGATCTTTCGGGCATACTTCAGTTCGTTTCTAAATCTTTCAATAGTCTTTTTATCAGCAGCGATCTCTGGCTTTATGAGCTTGAGGGCAATCTTTTCTTTTATCTCAGTATCTTGAGCCTTGTAAACTTTACCCATACCACCCTTACCCAGCTCCTCAATAATCTGGTAGCGCCCAGCAAAGGTAGAACCTGTGGTTAATTCTTCTTTGGCTGCCTCAAGAGTCTTGGTGGGCACAGACATTTCTTCAGCTGCTTTAAGAGGAGTGGCACATTTGCTACAATAGACACTATCGTCGGGATTGTTAGAGTGACATTTGGGACATTTAATGGCCATGATTCCCTCTACAAGCTTGGCAAAACAATATCAATTAATGCAAAAAGAGTCAAATTGAATTATTTGTCGGTACCCAGGCGAGTTGAGTTAATTCCTGAATTAAAGGTACTATAATTGTATGCCTGAGGAAAGTATTAATGTTTTCCCAAAATCTCTTTAGCTTTTTTAAAAAACTCCTCAGCTTTCTCTATAACAATCTCAGCTCCAGGTTTGGAGAAACTGGTTCTATAGTCAGCATCTTCTCTTAAGATCATGGCATTCCTGAAGGCTTCGACAGATTCTACCTCTAATTTTTTTTCTTCAACAAATAAGGCCATCAAGACAACATAAAGGCAATGATGGCTCTTTTCTCTATAACCTCGAGAATACAGTAATGCTCTGGCTGAATGAAACATCGAATAATATCCTTGAATAGTAGACAATTTGTACTTCTCGTGAATCAACCCGAATTTGCCATCCGCCAGATCTTCGCTTGCTGTTCGCAGTTCTTTGTTTATTAAACTCTTTCCTTTAGAAAAAGGGATAATTTTTTTCTTCTCTAAACATGTTTCAAAACCCAGATTCATCCGTTGGGCTTTCCCACAAAACAATTCCTTCTCTTACTAATGACAGAAATTCTTTATCATCTTTCTCATTTCTTAAAAGTTCTGTTGAGCTTCGGATCATAGGTTGGATCTCAATGTCTTCAAATCCTTTTCCTAAAGAGTAATTCCCTATGATTTGAAGAATCCTCTCCCGCTCCCCGGAAACTAAAAAAAGGTCAATATCGCTTTCAGAAGTATCCTTGCCATCAGCACAGCTTCCATAAAGGACTATTTTCTTTGCTAAAGACTTTAGTTTCTGCACTAAAGGCAAAATGAGCAATACATTATTGAGAATCTTAAAGTGTATAAATATTGGATGTGTATTATCGATAATGTAAAAATACATTTTTCCTTTTTGTTGCCTTTTTAATAATCCACCAGAGAAAAGGTCATTTAAAACCTTATTTGTAGAACCTGTGCTTATTCCGATTTTTCGCGCTATTTCACGCTCATAAAATTCCTGATCTGAGAATTTGGTCAAAAAACTAAGTACTTTTTGATGGTTAGTAGATACAAGAAAATTCTCAAACATCTTCTCTACGCTCATAAAACTGAGCACAAGTTCATTATAATGAGCAATTCTAAATTTGTCAATTCTAGAATACTTGGCAAAATCTTTGCGTCTTTGTAATTTTATTCGTAACCTTTTTTCGTTAACGTCCGTCTATATATATGTACGCATTTTTCAGACAAATGAAAATGGAGACAGTGACATGATCCTATTATCAAGGTCTGAGGAGATCGTTCTGCTGGCTATCTGGAAGCTCAAAGACAATGCCTACGGCGTCACTATTCGGCAACAGGTCTCAAAAGATACCGGCCATGAGTGGTCGTTCGGAGCAGTTTACAAGCCGCTCAAAAAGCTGGTTCACGATGCATATGTCGAGAAAAGAAGCAGCAAGCCCTTTGCCGAGAGAGGGGGCCGGAGTAAATACATGTACTCCCTGACCTGCACAGGAAAAAAAGCTCTGCGGGAAATCCGAAAAATCTATAAAGATGTTTGGACCGAGGAATGCAAGCTCGCTTTCGATTAAGAGGAGCCGATGAATCCCAATAAAGACACTCTTCCTCTTCTGGGAAGGGCCTTATTGTGGTTTTTTCTGGATGATGATGATTATGATCAAGCTGTTGGCGATTTTGAGGAGACGTATCGTTTCCGAGTTGAAACCAAAGGTCTGGTCCAAGCAAACCTGTGGTTCTGGTTTCAGCTTTTAAAGTCCATTCCGGGATTTATTCTGGACAATTTTTATTGGAGAGCAGTCATGATTAAAAATTACTTGAAAATTGCCTGGAGAAACATCAAAAGACAGAAAGGGTATTCTTTTATCAACATCACTGGCCTGGCTGTGGGCATCGCCTGTTGTCTGCTCATCATCCTATGGGTCCTCGATGAGTTGAGCTTTGATCGGTTCCATAAAGATGTTGACAATATTTATCAGGTTCTCATCCATACCGACGTCCGAAACAATTCAACCTCACCAGCCTTACTCGGCCCGACTCTTACAGAGGAATTTCCTGAAATCGTGGAAGCGACAAGGTTTCACTGGTTCTTTCAAGATGCCTTGATTGCCTACCAGGACAAATCATTCTATGAGAGGCGTTTGCGAATCGTCGACCCTTCTTTTTTCAGCATGTTCAGCTTCCCCTTTATAAAAGGAAACCCTGACACGGCATTCCAGGAGCCTCATTCCATCGTACTCTCAAAAGCGTCGGCTGAAAAATATTTTTCAGGTGAAGATCCGATCGGCAAAATCCTGACCATGAACCAGGAGCATGAATTGACCGTTACCGGAGTTATCGACAACCATCTCAACAATTCTACGCTTCCTTTCGAGATGATCGTGCCCATGGAATTCAAGATAGCAATGGAGGGCAGTTGGTATACGGATTGGGGTAATTTTTTTGTGTATACCTTCCTAAAACTTCAAGACAACAGCAATCCCGATGAAGTGAATGCCAAGATTGCTGATGTTGTTCAGAGGCACGGAGGCCGCCAGGATGCGGTGCTGGCTCTCCTGCCTTTTGGGAAACGGTATTTCTTCTTTTACTCAGAAAAAACGAACATCTATGTTTTTTTAACGATTGCCGCCTTTATTCTTATGATCGCCTGTTTCAACTTTATGAATCTTTCCACCGCGCGTTCAGCAAAGAGAGCTAAAGAAATCGGCCTGCGAAAAATTGTCGGAGCCTTCCGCAAGCATATCGTCTATCAATTTTTGGGCGAATCTCTATTTTTCTCGTTGACAGCCGTTGTTTTGGCGCTCGCTTTGATGGTTCTTTTGCTTCCGCTATTTAACACATTGACTGGAAAAGAGATTCTTCTCGATTCCGGTTTTATCCTTCCTGTATCCCTAGGATTAGCTCTATTCACGGGCCTTGCGGCCGGAAGTTATCCTGCGCTTTTCTTATCAGCCTTCCAACCGGTCAAGGTCCTTAAAGGCAAGTTGAAATCCGGCACCAGAAGTTCGGTGTTGAGAAAGGTTCTGGTTGTGGTCCAGTTTGCGCTCTCCATTCTGTTGATTATCGGGATGCTTGTCGTCTACAAGCAGATCGGTTATTTCCGAAGTATTGGTACTGGTTATGATAAAGACCATATGGTAAGCATTCCCATGGGACGCGGAGCCGAACAATACTTTCAGGCCTTCAAGAACGAACTGCAGGGTGATTCAAGAATCCTGGGCGTGACTGGAACAGCGGCTTCTCTGCCTTATTTCTTTTGGCACCAGAGCGGATTCTCCTGGGAGGGTAAGGATCCAAACAAGAAGATATCTGTCTGCTACAATGCGGTTGACCATGATTTCGTGGAAACTCTAAAAATCAAGATAGTCGAGGGAAGAAGCTTCTCCCGCGAGCTCGCCTCTGATGAGTCAGGGACTTACCTCGTCAACGAGGAAATGGTCAAACTCATGGGAAAAGAATCGGTCGTGGGGGAGACGCTGACGCATATGGAAAGGCCGGGAATGATCATCGGGGTCATAGAAAATTTTCATTTTAAACCGCACCGGAATCAGATCGAACCCCTTGTCGTCGAATTGATGCCCAAAGGCGTCGATAATCTCTTAATAAGGATTCCTTCAGAAAACGTTACCTCATCTGTCAAATTCATAAAGGAGACCTGGGAAAGAATATTGCCGGCCTATCCTTTTGAATACAGTTTTCTTGATGAGGATTTTGACAGGAGTTTTAGGAATATGGAAAGAACAGGTCATGTTCTAAACAGCTTTGCCGTCCTAGCGGTCATCATTTCCTGTCTGGGATTGTTTGGTTTGGCCTCTTTTGCAGCCGAGGAACGCACCAAAGAGATCGGCATCAGGAAGGTCCTGGGCTCTTCGACCTCAGGGATTGTGATGTTACTCACTAAAGATTTTTCCAGATGTATACTCCTGGCTACTCTAATTGCCTGGCCTGTTGGCTATTTCGTGATGAATGGGTGGCTCAATAACTTCGCTTATCGGACCAAGGTTGGGTTTGGCATCCTCATTTTCTCCTCAGCTCTGGCCTTGGCCATTGCCTTGCTGACAGTCAGTTTTCAATCCATCAAAGCCGCCCTGGCCAATCCGGTGGATTCTCTCCGGTATGAGTGAACACGATTCGGATATCTTACTGTCATTACCATAATCCTGCTCTGTGACACTCTGGATCTTTTCAACATCGAATAATCCCGAGTTAATCATTCCCGCTGTCACTTAAAATATCCCTGGATATTCTTCAGGCAGAAAATGGGATTATTTTATCCCGGGGGAGCTAACCAGGAAAAACGTATGGAGCCAGAAATAACGAGAGTGGAAATATTGTCAATTTTTTTTGATTGAGGTAAACCTTCTTTAGCTTTCGTGCGTCTTATTATATGTATTTATAATAAATACTTATTAAAGAGATATGAAGATGTATGAGCTGACTAAAAACGAAGAGCTGATCCTTCTTTCTATCTGGAAGCTCAGGGAGAACGCCTACGGAGTGACGATCAAAGAAAACTTTAGAAAAATCACCGGAAAAGCATTGAATTATGGTTCTCTTTACAACACCCTCTACCTCCTGACCAGAAAAGGACTTGTCGAATCAAGAGAAAGCGAGCCTCTTTCAAAAAAGGGTGGTCGAAGAAAAGTCCTCTATTCCATAACTCGAGACGGCAAGAAGGCTCTATCAAACGCCCAGAAAATTCATAAGCTAGCCTGGGACGATGTGCATGATTACGCTTTTGAGAAAAAAGAATGACCAAACATGCCAGCAGCCCTCCGAAAATTTTTCTCTCTATCCTCCGCCGGCTGACTGTGTATGAAGACTTCTTTGCAATTTCCGGGGATTATGAGATCGAGTATGCGGGAATTTGTCAAGATCACGGCCGGGTATGGGCTTTCCTATGGCTGCTGTGGAACACCATCCAGGCTGTTATTTATTATTCTCTATTTATCACCAAATGGAGCACAGTCATGTTCAGGAACTATTTAAAAATCGCTTTTCGGAATGTCATAAGACACAAAGTCTATTCATTCATCAATATCGCCGGTTTGGCCATCGGGATGACCTGCTGTATCCTGATCATGCTTTGGGTTCAGGATGAGCTGAGCTATGATCGTTTTCACGAACACGCCCGCTCTCTGTACGTGGCCACATTCAGCAACGGCAGCCTAGTCACGCCCACGGCTCTTTCCGGGTTTCTGAAAGCAGAGTATCCAGAGGTCCTCCACACCTCGCGCTTTGCCTTTATAGGTAGAAATCTTTTAAAACATGAAAACAAAGAGATCTATGAGCCCGGTGGCGTTCTGGTTGACCCTGAATTTGTTAAAATGTTTACCATCCCGTTCCTTGGAGGTAATCCAGACATGGCGCTGAACGATCCCAATTCCATTCTGATATCGGAAAAGCTCGCCCACAAGTACTTTGGAACAAAAGATCCCATCGGCCAGACGATGACCTATAATGTCAGGTACGCCCTAAAAGTCACCGGCGTATTCGAGGATTACCCCTCCAATTCGCACATCGGGTTCGAATACATGATTCCTTTTGCATTTTCGAAGACCTGGAACATGAACCAGAACACGTGGGTGGTTAACAACATCAGGACATACGTGCAGCTTCAAGAAGGAACACTTGTCCAGTCTGTGGACTCAAAAATATCTGACGTTGTGGAGAGGCACCGGCCGCAGGACCAGCGTCCACTCTCACTGCAGCCGGTCACTCTGTTGCGCCTGGCTCCTTACCGCCACCACGGGACTATAACCTACGTCTACCTGTTCTCAGCTATGGCCCTTTTTGTCCTCCTCATTGCGTGCATAAATTTCATAAATCTCACTACGGCCAAGTCTTCAACCCGGGCTAAGGAAGTAGGTATACGGAAGACCGTGGGAGCGTGCCGAACCCACCTGATCCAGCAGTTTTTTGGGGAATCCATGTTCCTTACTCTGATCGCCTCTGCAGTGGGCATTGGACTTGCCATCCTTTTGCTGCCGAGGTTCAACAACCTGAGCGGCAAAACCTTCACCTCGGAAATCCTTCTCCAGCAGGCGGTCTTTTTCGGTATATTTGGTATCCTCCTTCTCACGGTCATGATTGCCGGCAGCTACCCAGCGCTTTTTCTCTCCCGCTTTCAGCCCGTCAGAGTATTGACAGGCAAGTTGAAAACAGGGATGAAGGGCGGACCGTTAAGGAAAATCCTGGTTGTGGTGCAGTTTTCCCTGTCCGTCTTCCTGATCCTCGGTACTGTGATGATTTATAGACAGGTTCAATTCTTACAAGAGCGCGATGTGGGCTATGACCGGGAGAATGTTGTTATCTTCGACATCGGCAGCCGGTTCTCTCAAAACAGAGATACGATCAAAACCGAGCTTCTGTCCAACTCCGATATCCAGCATGTCACACTCATGGATGTCGCCCCGTACCGGTGGCAGTCGAACGCAGGAGTAGGAGATGTGCACTGGGAAGGCAAGACGAATCAACAGGTCAAGATGGTCATGACGAGTGTAGACTATGACTTTGTCGATACGTTCGGATTAGAGATGGCCGAGGGGCGCTTCTTCTCAAAGGAGTATTCCACGGATGCGGCCGAATCCTTTGTTGTCAACCAGGCAGCAGTGAGGGCCATGGAGATGGACGATCCCATCGGGAAAGAGCTCAAAGTCTGGGATATGAGCAGGCGCATCATCGGCGTGGTCAAAGATTACAATTTCGAATCCCTACACAAGCCGATCATCCCTATGGCCATGAGAATAGATCCCCGTTGGTATCAGGAGGCTTGCATCAGGATCGCCCCCCTCCGTGTCAATAACACCCTGGCCTTCATCAAAAAGAAATGGAAAGAAGTCTACCCGGAATACCCATTCGAGTACCGGTTCCTGGACGATACTCTCCATAACCTGTATCAATCTGAGCAGTCCATCGGGACGATCGTTACGGTCTTTACCATACTGGCTCTTTTCATATCCTGCTTGGGCATATTCGGATTGTCCTCCTACACGGTCGAACAGCGCACCAAAGAGATCGGGATCAGGAAAGTCCTCGGTGCCTCTGTTTCGAGCGTTATGATACACATATCCAAAGAATTTGTTTTTCTTATGATGATCGCCAATGCCATCGCCTGGCCCTTGGCTTATCTTATGTTGAACCAATGGCTGCAGAGGTTCGCCTATCGGATCGCTATGGGCTGGTTGACCTTTGTCTTGGTGGGAATAGTGGTCCTTGTCGTGTCTCTTCTAACGGTGAGCTGGCAGATCATCCGGGCGGCCACAGCCAATCCCGTCGATTCACTGCGGTATGAATGAATGTAATTTCTAGTCTTTAGAAACGATGAATCAGATTCGTAGTCAAATGATAAGTAAATTAATGACTCACTTCCGAGAAGGGCTTATATTGGACTGATTCTCACTCTAGAAGATTATGAATTTCGATATTATGATCGGCTAATCAATAGACTATCTTGGTCAGAAACCACTCTTTTCCAGAATGGGCGCTTAGCCTTATTTTTTATTCTTATCTTTTGGGGCTCTGATCCAGGTGCCGTTCAACATGACCAAGTCTCTGTCTAATTCGTCTAAAGACTTCAACTCGTAGATTCCTGCGCCTGCGTTCTTGGAATCATACTTCCAGTTCTCTTTTTTTCCATCCCGGCCAAAGGAAACTATTAGAACGTCCTTCTCGGTGCAGCCTTTGATTCCGCTGTAGACACCATTGCCTGCTTTGCCGGAGTAAACGTGTAAGTTGTTTCCCCATGTGTCTTTGACATGAAGCATCTTGACATAAAAAGGAGATAGAGCTTTATAAAAACTGCTCTGCCTGTCATATTTACCGGCCTGCTCGGGTGGAACACCATGATCCGTTACATAGTCGGAAATAGCTAAGTTGATGTGCTCGATAGCTTTCATGGACTTCAATTGCTTAACCTTCTGCTCGGGCATTTCTATGGCTTCCTCGTCTATGCCCATTTCTTTCCTGTACTCTTCAGTCAGCTTTTCCGCCTTCCCTTTGCTGTCCAGATAGATCCTCAGGTTTACCAACTCGTGAGTAACTGCCAGCACGAACTTGTTTATGGCCTCTTTCCCATGTGCTTTTTCGAGGTCGAATTTCTCCCCTTCTATATCTTCTATAAACTGGTTGAGCTCCTTGAACATCAGCACCTTCATGATGGGACTTCCTTTATCAACCGGTGTGATGACCAGTTTTAGGGCCACTAAAATCCTGGTGTATCTTTTGAAAAAAACATCATCGATCTGATTCTGCCATTTGGCTCTCTCGGCCTCCTGCATCATTTCCTCGAGTTCTTTGTCGGTTTTTTCGAATATCTTTTCTCGTTTATCAGCCATTTCCTTGAACGTGGTTACCAGGGAGTCTAAAAGAGCATACCCGGCTTCCTCTTCAGGAGAGCCGCGGAGAATGCTGGGAGAAACATGGTTCGCGCTCAGAAAAAGACATAACAAAAGGAGACATATGAGGATAATTACTTTTTTTGCCATTTTATTCCTCCTCTCATCCTAGGTTTTTGAAGACAATTGATGGAAATGGTTCTCT
>JABAOF010001157.1_pt3 | contig 28557 bp, 17 predicted proteins | sample 7062171 | NCBI WGS metagenome assembly JABAOF01 (sample SAMN14538628, study PRJNA623070) | marine sediment metagenome | biome: marine biome [ENVO:00000428]; feature: marine pelagic biome [ENVO:01000023]; material: deep marine sediment [ENVO:00002113] | place: India: Gulf of Khambhat ...
TTCGTACGCCGTAATTTTGCTAAATGTGCACCGCAAGAGAGTCGCTCACCAAATTCGTGAGCTAGCGACCGGATGTAGGTACCCGCCGTGCATTCGACATCGAGGACCAAATCCGGCTGTTTGTAGCTAAGAATCTCGAGAAGATGAATCGTGACCGTACGGGGTTCGAGATCGACATCTTCTCCTTGACGCGCCAATTCATACGCCTTCTTCCCGCGAACCTTGATGGCGCTGAAAGGTGGCGGTACCTGTTCGATCTCGCCCCTGAACGTCGGTAGCAAAGCTTCGACTTCAGCTCGTGTCGGCACCTTGTCAGTCTTGCGAATGATCTGACCCTCCGAGTCATAGGTCTGGGTGGCTGCACCAAAGCGCACAACGGCTTCGTAACGTTTGGATGAGGTTGAAAGGTATTCACTCAATCGAGTGGCCGGACCAAGACATAGTACCAGAACTCCGGAAGCGCGCGGATCCAGAGTCCCTGCGTGACCAACCTTGCGAATTCCCATCCCGCGGCGAACCAGGGTTACGATCTTATGCGAAGTAGGGCCAACCGGTTTATCCACGATCAACAAACCAAAAACGCTCATTTCCCCATCTCCATCACGGGATCCAAGACTGCCTTTGTCGCAGACAGGACCTTTGCTTTCACTGAGTCTAAATCGCCTGTGATTATAGCCCCAGCCGCCATATGATGCCCACCTCCCCCAAAAGTATCAGCGAGGCTGGCGACGTCCAATTCGCTCCGAGATCTCCAGCTAACCTTGACCTTACCACCATCCTGCTCAACAAAGACGATGGTAACCTCAACGTCCTCGATTGTCGTCAGCATATTGATAAGGTCAGCGTCATCTCTGCCCGGATAACTAGAGCGGTGACGATCATTCAGCGTCAGGGTCGTCCACAACATTGCGTCTTGTCTTTCCAACTTAGAGAGACCCAATCCCCAAAAGCGCGCCGCTTCAAAACTGCGCCGATACAGAGACAGCTCGTAGATCTCTGACAATGGAGCTCCCAGCTCAACGAGTTCTGCTGCAACTTTCAACGTCCGGGCGGACACATTCGCTGTCCGGAAGCCGATCGTATCGGTGATCATCCCTGTTAGCAAACTGGTTGCGACATCGACATCCAGTGGGAAACCCAACGCCAAAAGGAGATCGTAAAGAATCTCAGCTGAGGCCGAAGCCTCAGGTTCGACCAGGTTCAGAACAGCAAAACGAGTGTTGGTCGGATGATGGTCGATGTTTAAATCAGGCTTCCGGGGAAGGCGTTCGTTGGGAATACCAATGCGGTCAAAATTAGAAACATCAACCACGATCAATGCGTCAAACTCAGCAGGCAGCTTTCTCTGAATGTCTCCAGCCCCTGGAAGGAACCGAAGTTTTTCGGGCACCCCATCAACCGACACACATGTCACGCGCTTACCAGTCAGTTGCAGGCTTCTAGCTAGACCCAGGAGTGAACCTATCGCATCCCCATCCGGACGCAGGTGACTAATGATGGCAATGTTGCTCACGCGATCGAATAAGGTTCGCACTTCAGCGAATTCGGGTTTCACTCATCCCCCCTCGTCCCCTTTCTCTGCATCCAGCATGTCGAGTAACTCATCAATGCGAGCGCCGCGCTCTTGAGAGGCGTCCCAAGTGAAACGCAGTTGTGGGAAGCTCCGCAATTGGATCTTTGTTGCCAGCTCACGACGCAAGAACCCGCGCGCCCCTCTAAGCGCTGTCATGACCTCATCCCGACGCTCCTCACCGCCCATAGCGGTGACATAAATCGTCGCATACGCCAACTCACGATCGACATCAACCGCGGTTACCGTCACCATGATAAGGCGAGGATCGTCTACTTCTCTTTGTAGGAGAAGCGCCAACTCTTCACGAATGCGATCACCGATCCGGCGTGCGCGTGCATGGCTCACCATTTCTGCCCCCTATTCGACCTCAACGGTCTCTTCCGTAAAGCACTCGAGCACATCTCCTTCTTCGAATTCCGTAAACCCCTTCAGACCGATACCACACTCAAATCCCTCTCGGATTTCGCGAACATCATCCTTAAGGTGCTTCAAGGAAGAGATTTGTCCTGCGAAAGTAGCTTCTTTGTCACGCAAGACACGCATACTGGCGTTACGGCGGATGACACCATCCAGAACCATGCATCCTGCGATGTTTCCAATTTTCGGGATTCGGAAAATCTGACGTACTTCAGCGTGCCCAAGGACTACTTGCCGCTTCTCCGGTTCCAGCATCCCCTTGAGTGCTTTCTCGATATCCTCCGTCAGCCGATAGATGATATCGTACTCACGGATATCGATGCCTTCACTCTCAGCGGTAAGTTTGGCAGCCTGATCGGGTGTGACGTTAAATCCGATCACGATCGCATCGGATGCAGCTGCCAGCATGACATCGCTCTCACTGATGTTTCCAGTATCGGCGTGCAATATGTTGACGGTGATGTCCCCAGCGCTCAACTCTGCCAACGAGTTCGTGATCGGTTCGAGAGAGCCCTGGACGTCCGCCTTGATCACCAGTCTAAGCTCCTGCGTCTCGCCTGCCTGAAAGGCTTCAAACACATGTTCCAACGAAATCGCTTGTGGCTTCTCTTTTAATCCCTCTGCTGCCAACTTGTGATCCTCTGCAATGCTTCGCGCTTCCCGCTCTGAGCCCACAACCGTAAATAATTCACCAGCCATGGGAACACCAGAAAGTCCTAAGACTGAGACAGGTGTCGAAGGCGGTGCTTCCTCAAGTGCGTTTCCCTGATAGTCGAACATCGCACGGATACGCCCATGACTGTCGCCAACCACAACGGCATCACCGACTTTCAATGTGCCGTTTTGCACCAGCAACGTCGCCACAACGCCCTTTGCCTTGTCTAATTCTGCTTCGATTACAGTCCCAAGCACCTTTCCCCCGGGGTTGGCCTTGATCTCCGTAGAATCGGTTACTAACAGAATGGCTTCAAGCAGGTCCTCAATACCAGTACGTAGCTTGGCCGATACCGGCACAACCATCGTATCCCCTTCCCAATCATCAGGTTGTAGTCCGATATCTGTCAATTCCTGTTTCACACGGTCGGGATTTGCGGTGTCGCGGTCAATCTTATTAAGGGCCACCACAATCGGTACTCGTGCTGCGCGAGCATGAGCAAGCGCTTCACGTGTTTGAGGCATGACACCATCGTCTGCAGCGACGACCAGCACGGCGATATCAGCGCCCTGAGCGCCACGAGCGCGCATGGATGTGAAAGCCTGGTGGCCAGGCGTGTCGAGGAAGGTTATCAAACGTTCGTTGTGGCTTACCTGATAGGCCGCGATATGTTGCGTAATACCACCGACTTCTCCCTCGGCGACGTTCGCTTCACGGATGACGTCTAAAAGCGTGGTTTTACCGTGATCGACATGTCCAAGCATGGTCACTACAGGCGGCCTGTCAATTAGTGCCTTCGGATCCTCGTCACCGATCATCCGCCGCCAATCGGGAACGACGGTCTCGTCTTCTGCCTCCTCCCCAGCTACGGGCAACAGCTGCCGCGCCTCGAAGCCGAATTCCTCCATCACGATAGCTGCAGTATCGAAATCGATCTGTTGATTGATATTCGCCATGACCCCGTTCGCCATCAACTGCTTGATCACATCGATGGGGCTGGCCTCAATTCGTGCCGCCAGTTCTCGAACAGTCAGGCTTTCAGGGATTTCAACGACCTTGTGGCCATTCTCACTCATAGCGCACCTCCGGTACGAGCCTTGCGGCTGCGTCGAGCGAGTGGCCCACAGGGCTAGGGGAGAAACGTACTTCGCATCACTCGCACTTCGGCGTTTCCAAAATATTGGCTCGCCTCAGCCATGCAGCTCGTCCACGAAACGATCCATAAAGGCTACCAATTCCTGCCGAGCCTCAGGCGAGATGTCCGTGCGTAAAGCCCGGGCAAGTGAGCCGCGAAGACCTTCCTGCCAACAAGTTCGTTGGTCGTGAAGATAAGCTCCGCGACCAGGCGCCTTACCGTTTAAGTCGATTTTCACGCCATCCGGGCCACGCACAATACGGATTAGCGAGCGTTTCGATAACACCTGTCGGCAACCGACGCAAGTCCTTTGAGGGACGTGGCGTCGCCGTCGCTTCCTCGATGCCAATGCTAATCCTCGCTATGCCGAACGTTTCCCGGTCGTGGCCTAATATTCAGCATCTTCCCAATCGTCTTGCTGGCGTTTTCGCCTCCGCGTGACGATCATTTCTCCAGACTCAGGATCATACTCAACAACACGCTTCTTGCGTTTCTTCTGCCTTTTCGTCGTTGGGAAGAGTTCTTCCTCCTCTTCGTCCCCCTCTTCAACTTCTTCTTCAAACTCAGCTGCGGAGTCGAGTTCATCGACGGCAGCCCGAAATGCGGCTTCAAGAGCTGTCATGGGTTCCCCCAACTCGACCTCCGGCTTGAGTTCTATGCGTTCTTCAATCTTTGGCTCTTCTACTTCAGCCTCAATTTCCCCAGCAACTATCGGCTCGAGCTCCTCCAATTGCTCGATCACCGTGACGACTTCCTCCTCCTCGGCAACCTCAACTGCTTCGTCCACCAAAACCGGTTCAGCCACAACTTCAGGTTCCAGCTCCTCGACTTCTTCTACTTCTTCCTCAACCATGACCTCAGGCTCGGGATACTCATAGCCGTCGAGTTTTTCTTGAATTTCAACCATCGCTTTGGGTCCGATGCCAGAAAGGTTGAGAATGTCCTCGGAATTCATGCCCAGCTGCTCAAGCAATTTTCCGGCGGTTTGATAACCCGCCTCGGTCAGCAAGTTGTGAACTCGGGTCGAAAGACCGATTTCCTCCAGGGCCACGTCATACGCTGTGGTCGGGAAGGTGCTGCGAACTTCTTCAAGACGCTCAAGCTTGGCTTGGCGTGTCGCAAGGCGCCGTGAAACAACTTCCATCTGCACGCGATCGACAAAGTTTCTGACGAGCTGGTATTCCTCAGGTGTGATGGGGCGATTTTCGGCTTTCTTCGTCAGGATCGCCTCCACAGTTTCAATCGCTTCTTTCTCCCCCTCGGCGATGTCCACAAACTCGACCTCCGACTGTAGGAGTTTGATGGAATCGCCAGCAGCCTCGGGTAGGCTCTTGATATCAATACGCCATCCAGTTAACTTCGCAGCTAACCGAGCGTTGACGCCCGAGCGACCGATGGCAAGACTAAGTTGATCTTCAGGTACAACGACCATCGCTGTTCTGCCACGATCCAGATCATCATCCAAGTACACGCCGGATACACGTGCCGGGCTGAGAGCCTTGGCGATAAACGACTCGGACTCTGGACTCCACTCAATGACGTCGATCTTCTCATCATTAAGATCACGTACCACAGATTGGATGCGCACACCGCGTAATCCCACACAAGCCCCCACCGGATCAACGCCGTCACGTAGTGCAGCGACCGCCACCTTGGCGCGCTTTCCCGCTTCACGTGCGATCGCCTTGATCTCGACGTGTCCCTGGTTGATCTCCGGCACTTCCATCTCTAGAAGCCGCCGTAGCATGGCCGGATGTGTCCGTGAAACGACGATGACAGGACCTCGTGAGGACTTACGCACCTCCAACACGTAAACACGGATGCGATCGCGGACCCGGAAGCGCTCCCCAGGAATTTGCTGGTTTCGCGGTAAAATCGCCTCCGCCCTTCCGAGTAGACCGACCGTCACCGCCTGGGGTGTAATGGAATGCACCGTCCCATGCACCATATCACCTTCGCGTTCGATGAACTCCGCATATTGCGCCTCTCGTTCAGCCTCACGTAGCCGCTGAAGAATTACCTGTTTCGCCGTTTGCGCGGCCACCCGACCAAAATCGGCTGGTGTCGATTCAACCATCACCACACCACCCAATTCTGCCTCGGGCTCCACCTGGTGAGCCTCATCGATCGAAACCTCGGTGGAAGGATTTTCGACTTCCTCAACAACTTCTTTCTCCGCAAACACTTGGAATTCACCTGTTTCCGGATTGATCTTGACTTCCACCGTCTGGGCGCTGGAAGCATTGACAGAGCGCCGATAAGCCGAAACCATCGCCGCTTCTAATGCCTCCATCACCGTGTCTCGTGGGAGACTGAATCTTTCAGTGATTTCATTAAACGCAAGTGCAAATTCACTCTTCATCGATCTCTATTCCTTACCAGGGTCGTATACACTCCTATATGCAGAAAAAGTGGGCTCCACCCACTTTTCCACATGACCTCTCTTTCGGAACCCTGCGTACCAGATTCTAGCATAGAGACAAACCCGCTGCAAGGGGGATGAGATCAAAGTGTGTATACCACCCGAATCCACGCACAGATAGGTAGGATGAGAAGTTGAAGCCCCTGCAGCTCTCTACCCACACACGCACCACGAACCTTGCTTCACCGATCTGTCATGCGTTTGGAAAATGGCTCACCTGGCACAACAGTCAGTTGAGTATCCTCAACCCACCATCTCGATGTTGACACGTACAACTCAACACACCTACCCTCGCTCGAGGAGACGTAGTATTTGACGTCAAATAGCCTACCCTTTATCATACCTGCGGGAAGCAAACTTGATCTTGAGGTGCAGAGATGGAAGTTGGCCTTGTGCGGCGCATCGATATTGATACCGAAATGCAACAATCCTACCTCGATTACGCCATGAGTGTCATCGTTTCACGGGCACTCCCGGATGCTCGTGACGGCCTCAAACCTGTTCACCGACGCATCCTACACGCCATGCACGCCATGGGCGTCCGGTCAGAGACAGGCTTCAAGAAATCCGCGCGCATCGTCGGTGAGGTACTCGGCAAGTTTCATCCTCACGGCGACATGGCAGTTTACGACGCCATGGCCCGGATGGCGCAAGAATTCTCCATGCGCTACCCCCTTATTGAGGGCCAGGGCAACTTCGGATCGGTGGACGGTGATCCGCCTGCGGCTATGCGCTATACCGAAGCCAGATTAGCGGCACTATCCGCGGAGATGATGGGTGACATTGAGAAAGATACTGTGGATTTCGATGAGAATTTTGACGGTTCGTTGCAGGAACCCACAGTACTGCCTGCCGGTTTTCCTAATCTGCTCGTCAACGGCGCCACAGGAATCGCGGTTGGCATGTCAACCTCGATCCCTCCACACAATATGGCGGAAATCTGTGATGCGTTGATTTTTATGCTTGAAAACTGGTCGCGCATGGATGCGATCAGCCTCGACGACATGATGAAATTCGTCAAAGGTCCGGATTTCCCAACGGGCGGCATCATCCTACATGGAGGGGATAAGGGTCAGGATCTGGCCGCAGCCTACGGAAGTGGTCGAGGAAAGATCACCCTTCAAGCAAGAGCCCATATCGAAGAGATGGGCCGCGGTCGATCACGCATCATCGTCACTGAGCTGCCGTACCAAACCAATAAATCGAACTTGATTGAACGTATCGCCGATTTAGCGCGAAGTGGCCAACTTGAAGGGCTGGCAGATCTTCGTGACGAATCTGACCGTCAAGGTATGCGCATTGTCCTTGAACTTTCGAAGACCGCTGAACCGCAGAAACTGCTCGCCGAACTTTATAGGCGCACACCCATGCAGACAACATTTAGCTTGATCATGCTGGCCCTAGTAGACGGTGAACCCCGCCTACTGGGTTTGAAACAAGCCTTGCGCGTATACCTCGAACACCGATTGGAAGTCATCCGTAAGCGCAGCGAATTCGAGCTCGCAAGAGCTCGCGAACGGGCGCACATCCTTGCAGGACTGCGTATTGCGCTTCAAAACATCGATCAAGTCATTGAGATGATCCGCACTGCAAAAGACGTCCCTCAGGCAAAAAGCCGGCTGATACGACGCCTTAAATTAAGTGAGGAGCAAGCGACCGCTATCTTGGATATGCCCTTGCGAAGGCTTTCCGGCTTGGAACGCAGGAAGATCGAAAAAGAATACAAGGACGTGATGGCGCGCATCAAAGAGCTTGAGGCACTCCTTCGCTCCTCAAAGAAAATGCGATCTCTTATCGCCCAAGAGCTGACCCAAATCAAAGCCACATACGGTGACCGGAGGAATTCACAAATCGTCGAAACGGGCGTGGGTCGTAGAGCTCGAAGCGTACTCACCGCCACCGACCTCGCTCCGGCAAAGGAGACTTGGGTTTCGATCCGGCGTGACGGGTTGGTCGCGCGCACCCCGACTGCGCGCATACCTCGTCTCGGAGGGCGAGGCGCGCCTAGGCTTGTCATCGGTGCCAGTGTGCGCGATACGCTCTACTTATTCGATACGAAGGGGTTCGCCGCCGCCCTACCTGTCCACACATTGCCCGAATGTGACGACCTGAAAGATGGAGTTTCGATTGCAGGGATCACACCCTTTGAACCCGAGGATGAAATCGTCGCCGGTATAGCTCTACCCCCTGAGAAAGTTGGTACAGATGGCTCAGATGGATTTTTGGTATTTTGTACGCAACAGGGCATGGTTAAAAAAACCAGTCTCCAGGTGCTACCGGGCCCCTCAGCAAGGACGTTCCAAGCCGTAAAGATCGGGCAGGACGACAAATTGGGATGGGTAAGTTTGACAAGGGGGGATGACGACATATGCATCACCACGAGCTTCGGTATGGCCATTCGCTTTTCTGAATCAGAAGTCCGACCGATGGGACTATCGGCCGCCGGTGTACTTGGCGTCCGCATGGGAGAAGACCAACGTGTCGTAGGCATGGGCGTGGTTCAACCGCGGAGTGATCTCTTCCTGATCACACAGAACGGTTTGGCCAAGCGTAGCGCGATGAGCCAATTCCCTCGCCAAGGTCGTTATGGGAAAGGCGTACTGGCTTGGAAATCAGGAGAAGAAGTTCACTTGGCCGGCGCTATCATGGGTCAACCGGATGACCGCGCAATTGCGCATGTAGCTAGAGGTGCAGCCCGATCGATACGCTTTTCCAACGCCCCGCGGCGCGTACGCACAGGGGGCGGTAAACTGCTCTTCGAAGTTAAAGAAGGAAATAGAGTTACCGCACTGTCCCCGGTTATTAAGAAGCCAACCTTCAAGACACAACCGAAGCAACCTCCAGAATCGAAGGCCAAATCGACTGCAGAAACCAGAAAGAGATCGCCGAAATCAACCCCAAGTCGCTCCAGGCGATCAAGCAAGAGTGGGTCCAAGAAATCTTAGTCAGTATTACGGTACTTCGGACCAATATATTCATTTTATGGCCCGACTTAGATACGGCAGCCTCTCTTCTTGTCACTGCGACTCGAAGGTGAAGCAATCCTTTCACGTATGTCATCGCGAGCCCCGACGGGGGGCGAAGCAATCCCCAAGCCGCGAGTTGGTGATTGCCACGGCCCGGAGTTTACGCTGAGCTTGACGAAGGGTGCCTCGCAATGACATGCGAAGGTGATTGCTTCTTCGCGGGGATAATCCTGCGATTAATAAAGGCGTCTTCGCAACCGCGATTTCTTTTAATCACTGGCCGCAAGTGTAATTTTTGGAAAAGTCCCCACAACCCCGATCCTCAGACTTCCATTACCGGGGGTTACTTCATCGCAGGCCGCAAAAAGCCACCCTGGATCTGCTCGCCCTTTACCCAGGGAGCTCGTATAAGATGCGGTTTTCAAATGTAGAAACTTCGCTTGCGGGCACAACCTTGGAACCCTTTGTCAGCGTGCCCTGATATGGCTCATCACCATACGCCGTCACCCAGCCTTCGAGGATGAAGGGAATAACTCCCGCAGCGGGAATCCATTCACCATTGTAACGACGGGCAAGGTGAAAATGCGTTCCCGTCGCCCGACCGCCCTCACAGGAGGGATGACCAAGCGGCTCTCCGGGGAGCACCTGCATACCCTCCTCGATACGATCTTGCGTGGCGACATGGAAGAAGAAAAGCGCCCAGCCCGTGCGCTCGTCCCCATCGCCATCAAGATCAAGGACCACAATCGCTTCTCCACTGCGCACGATTAACCCGGCTGTAGGAGCGGCGATCCACTCCATGGATGGGACACAACCGCTCTCCTCGGCTGGGGGACCAAAATCTAAAGCCCCCAGCGGAAGCGCTTTACCCCAGGAAAAGTGCGGTCCAGCGGTAAAGTCCCAAATTCGATTCGGAAGAAAAGGAAGCGTCATTTCGGGCTGTTGTAGATTTGTAGGGATGAGTTCGATGGCTTGGTCAAATGGATCCCCCCAAAGCTGTGTATACGTCTGGAAAAAACCTTCTGGACTTACAGCGTGGTCAAACCCTTCTTTTCCATACAAGCCGGCGAACACGAACTGTATCGCGGCAGTGCCTGCATTCAGCCAGGGATCAGGGCGCACCAGAAGACCATCCTTAAGTTCGAACTCCTGAAGCGTACCCGCCCGCCAGCCGTAGTATCCATCGTTGATGCGCTCCCCTGCCCAAATGAGCTGCCAAAATAAACCCGTGTACCGCGATTCACGCACATCCAAGACATAAATATCCTCATCCCCCGCGGGGAATGGCTGTGAAAGTGCCTGGGTTTGGTACTCCATCAACGCCAGCAGTAACCTGGGGTTGACCGAATAATTACGAGCAATGACCTCAACAACCTCCCACGCTGGGCGTTGCTTCTGATAGGCGAAATCAGACAAGCCTGCAAGGAAACCGGGTCGTTGACGGATCTCCTTAGAGAAATCGAACTCCGAAGCCGAAGGACCATAGATCACTTCGCTGTCCGGCAATATATGGAAAGGGGAACCCAGCAAGGGGACATAATACATTGGGATAAGCATCGGATATCCGGGCGGCAGGGTTGTCACCGAACCAGGTAAATCGGGATTGGCTGCCAGGATTTCCTCCACACTCGTGTTGAAGTGTGCCGCTAGCGCGGGCAACGTGTCGCCGCTTTGTGCAGAGTATTCAAAAAGTTCGCCAGGGGGATGTCGAGTACGATCCGGTAATGGGGTGGGACCGGCCTCCACCGTTGGTGAGTGTATGACCGGAACTGGCGTTGAGTCAGTCAATGTCGGCGCACAAGCGCTGATCAAGACGGCTGCTAAAGCCAGCGACCCCAAGGAACGAAGTGAACAATTTTTCATCTTTGGATCAAGGTCTGATACGAGGCGCATGGGCATGCGAGTACAGTCTGATCCCCCTTGACGAGTGCTCCCTGATAGGGTTTGGTGCCAGCCACTGCGACCCAACCACTAAGTTCGAACGGCATCGGTCCATCTGCGAGGATCCATTCCCCGTTGTACTTGCGCGCAATGTGGATGTGAGTCCCCGTCGCTGATCCGCCTTCACAGGAAGGATGTCCGATCGAGTCGCCAGGTTCCACATACTCGCCTGCCTTAATTCGACCTTCCTGAGCGATGTGCAGGTACAAAAGCGCCCATCCGCTCTGTTCGCGCCCATCCCCATCCAGGTCGAGCACGACCACACCATCCTCGCTGCGTACGACAAGCCCGGGTGCCGCGGCGACCACCATGGCCTCGGATACTGCGCATCCAGTTTCGGTGGAAGCGGGAGCAAAATCCAATGCCGCCCAAGCACTCTCACGCTCCCAGGCTCCATGAGGGCCACCCGTGAAGGCCCAAACCTGGCCACGCCAAAAGGGGAGGATCAACTCGGGTTGGACTAACCCGCGCTCGTACAATGGATGTTGGTAACTCCATGCATCCCCAAAAAAATCCTGGTATGTGTTCTTAAACTCTTGTAAGGCGTTTTCCCATTCAAAACGAGTATTGTTCAATGACAGAAAGTACTGGATAGCGACTGTCCCAGCATTGAGGTCTGGAGCCAAGCGAAGTTTCGTACCATCGACAAATACAAGCTCGGTAAGGGTGCCCGCCCGCCATCCATAATATCCGTTCCCCAATTCATTCGCTGCCCAACCCAATTGACGGTAAAGACCAGGCGACTGCTCTACCATATGCCCCATCGGATATTTGAAAGCATTCCCAGTCGGAGCCGTCGGGTCCGTGACCCAACCAGACTGCATCTCCAACAAAACATACAACAAGCGCGGGTTGACAGAGTTGTCACGCGCAACAATCGCAACCACTTCAGGGCCGAAGCGAAAACGCGAACCAATGGATTCTCGATAGATCGTGATGTAGCCATCGTAGGTTTCCGCGAAGCCGAAAACATCGAAATCGGTGGCGTGGGGCGAGAAAATTGCTTCACTGTCCGGAACGAGTTTTTCGTCCGGTCCTGTCTCTTCCAGACGCTGTGGGATGAAGAGCAATTGACCGGGATCGATCAGGCCGCGAGCCTCGGGTAGGGGTTCCGTTGAGGTGACGTCTTCAGGCACCACACCAAAGTGCACCGCGACGGCTCGAAGCACGTCCCCAGGCTGGGCTTCGTAGAGTGCGGTCTCGATTTCCTCGAGAGATTGTATCGTCGGCGTCGGAGGGAAGGTAGGAGATACCACTGGTTCAGGTTCCGCTGGGGTGCTGCTCGGTCCGGGCGTGCTATTTACCGGTGTGGAGAACGTTTCCGGTACCGGTGTTGTCAACGTCATGGTGGGACTGGGCAAACTTCCCGAACCGATGGCGACTTGGGCTGGTACATCGGCACGTGCGCACGCCAGCGTGGTCGCAAGCAGCGCGACCACGAAAAGGAGAACGCGTGTGCTCGTTGTACGATACTTGTCTCTCAAAATCATCTCACCGACTGATTTGATTTAGTTCACTGCGACAGGCACAGGATTCAATCGTCTCCTGACCTCGGCTCATGGTTCCACTGTATGAAATTCCGTCACCGGCCGAAACCCATCCATCCATGGTGAATGGCAACGGACCGTCCGCAGGAATCCACTCCCCTCGGAATTTTCGCGCGATGTGCAAGTTCGTTCCAGTGGCGATACCACCCTCGCAGGAGGGATGCCCAATGCGATCGCCAGCGCGCACCATTTTACCCCGTTGGACACGTTCATGGCTTTGAATGTGCATATAGAGCACCACCCAACCCGTCTGCTCATATCCATCGCCGTCTATATCCTGGACGACCTCCCCGCTATCTGCACGTATGATCAATCCATCGGCAATAGCGACGACCCATTCATTTGAAGGTATACATCCTAACGCGGGTCCAGGCGGAGCGAAATCCAGTGCTGCCCAACCAGCACCCTCTCCCCAGGCAGAATGCGCTCCACTCGTGAACGACCAGGACTTCCCCTCTTCGAATGGCAGTTGCAACTGTGGCTGCTCAAGGTTCTGCGGAACGAGTGGTTCGGTCGCGCGCTCAAAGGGATTTCCGAAAAGAGAGATCAACGTTTCGTAAAAACCTCCTTCGGCGACGACTGCTCGCCACGCCTCCACTGGATAGAGTTGCGAGAATAGATTCTGAACGCCTACAGTCCCAGCGTTAACGCCCGCTCCTGGGACCACGACATCACCGCTGGCGAAGCTGAAAGGACCTGTCCACCCAGCCCGCCATAGGTAGTAGCCTGTGTTCAACTGATCTGCGGCCCAAGATAATTGGCTAAACAGTCCCCCCCAATCCGGACGATAATACCCCATCGGATAGACCTTCTTCTCCCAAGACAATTCCGAGTTGGTCAGCCAACCTCCTTGAAACTCGAGAAGCGCCACGAGCAGACGCGGGTTCACAGAGTAGCGCTGGGCGACAAGTTGCACGATTTCTGCACCACTCAGAATACGGTTCTCGATCTCCTGTGTATAGGATGCAAGATAGCCTTGTCGGTGGTTGATTTCACCTTTCAGATCGAAGAGGGCACTCGAGGGACCAAACACCAACTCTGAATCCGGAATAATCTTGAAGTTTGGCCCTCGAGCAAGACGCACTGGTGCCGGGACCGTCAGTACCTGACCGATTGAAACCAGGTCAGGATTGTAGATGCGATTCACAGCACTTAACTGGGAGATCGAAATCCCGTAATTGGCAGCAACAAGGCCCAATGTTTCACCCGGTTGCACCACGTGATAAAGAATTTCCGTGCGGATGGTTGGTGCCTCGCGCTCGGGATCGGGTGTGGGGGTAGGGATTACCTCACCTGGCTTGTAGGTGGGGGGGAGCAAAGCAAGTAGCGGATGTTGCGTTGGGGTCGACGTTGGCATGGATGGGACAGAGTGCGGTTTCTGCGGTGTAACTTCTTCGTCAAGTTGCACGAACACTGCAGGCAATGCACAAGCGATTGGTCCTGAGACGAGACCAAAGAGAAAGAGCCACAACATTACACCCTGTGAGAAGCGACGTTCCTTCACGACAGCAACGCCCTCTCAATCCTTTAAGAACTTGGTTGGCAGACAGCGTTGGGAGTAGAACCAACACTGTGGAACACGGCGAAAGAAGGGAAATCGTTCTCCCTACTTGACTGATCCAAGGGTTCAAGATTCATGCCATAGATCTTCAAGCAGAACATATCTTACTCTTCGAAGACCTTTTGCACGAGCACTTGAAATTCCGGGAACAATTCGCGACCTGGTTTACGGCTGATTCGTCCTTCGAAGAGGGCCACCAAGGACTTGTAATACCACGCTTGGTCATCTTTAGGCCGTCGGAACCGCAGCCAAACTTCATCACCATCAAATCGCAGACTATCACGGATGGATCGGATGTTATCCAATTTGTCCGCCAAGGCGAGCACGAGGATATCCTCAGAGGCGGATTCTAACGCTTCCAACGTTTTTCGCTTTCGTTCCTCCCACGGCTCGGATTTATCGATCTCGGACACTGCAGAGACGAGCTCAGCGACCGAATCCCCGAACGTGCTGCGTAAGTCGTTGTCAGAGACTCCAGCATCTTCCATAGTGTCGTGCAAAATGCCTGCTATTACTACATGCTCTGCGCAACCAGCTTCGATTAATATCCTGCCAACGCCGATCGGGTGAACGACGTAGGGAATCGATGTCCCTTTGCGGAATTGACCTCGATGTGCTTGAACTGCAAATTCGAGCGCGTCGAAGACTTGGCTATTCGCCATACCATTACCTCCAACTTTTATCTAGACGACATATCGAGATGCTGGAAACAAGCAGCTAGTCCGTTAGCCACTTCTCAAGGATGTCGGACGGCTCATGAACGTTTTGAAGGCGACCGAGATGATCGACGTACGACCAATGACCCGGATCGCTCATGAATTTGCGGAATCCCAGTCGTTCGTAAAGCCGTCTGGCATCTGGGTTCGCATGCGCCGCTGCGATAACGGCACGCTTAAGCCCATGATCCCTCAACACCTGCTCCGCTTCGAGGATTAAACGAGTTCCCACACCCCGATTCCGATAGGCTGGGCGTACGCGGAAGGCATGTATATACGCACTGGAAACCCCTCGCCGGAATTCGCGACGATGGATATGTAACTGGATGAAGATCTGTCCAACGAGTTCTTCCCCCACTTCAGCAACGAGGATAATCCGTCGGCCACGTCTCATGTCCGCCATGGCACGTTGATACACTCTTCGGTACCGGCGGTACTCACCTTCCCACTCCATTGCCTCCAGGTCCGATCCCTTCGCCAGTCGAACGTGGATGTGCAAGGCCTCAACCATTCGCTTGCATCTCCTCCACGAGTTGCAGCAATAAGGCCTGCTCCTCGTCCACACTCTTAATGTCCTCGTCAATCCAAGCTGCACGCAACGACCAAAGTATACGGCTATAGGCAGGGCCGGGTGGTAACCCGATAGTGCGTAACGTGTCACCATCAGTATTCGGAGCGACGAAACGCCATGTTGAAAGGTATTGCTCGATCACCTCTCTTGCCTTCTTCTGCGCATCGAGTGCATACCATGCTGCCACAGCGGAGGTTTCACGGCATTCCTCCAATCGAGCTACCAACTCGCTTGCAGGTACGCGCTCCACTAAATCTGGAAGCTTGATTTTGAGGGCGGCAGCATCGAGGATTTCAGCCGTCATACCAGCAGGAAAATGCAGACGCTGACAGATTCCTTTCACCTCTTCCAGAGGGATGCGCATAAAGAGAAGGGCATACAGAACGAATTCTCTCGACGGCGGTTCTTGTAACTGCCACTCCTCTGGTGGCTGAAAGGCCTTCACCTGATGAAATTTGTCCTCCAACCATTTATCCCAGACGAGCGAAGGATGGATAGCCGACAATAATCCAAGTTCTTGTAGACGGCCCATAATCGCAGACAAGCGCTCTTCATCGAATATTTGGATGAACTCGCTGCGAATACGTTCCCCACTCACACGACCCAACAAGGGTAAAGCTTGCCCGAGCAATTCCAAAGTTCGCGACTCAACCTCAAAGCCTAGGCGTTGTTCGAGGCGAACGGCACGCAACATTCTTGTGGGATCGTCTACGAAACTCAGAGAATGCAGAACACGGATCTGATGCTCACGCAAGTCACGGCCGCCACCCCAGTGATCGAGTAATTGACCGTAGTAACGACCATCGAGGCGAAGGGCAAGCGTGTTGATGGTGAAGTCCCGGCGGTGCAAATCGAGTTTGATGCTGCTGCGCTCGACCGACGGCAGCGCCGTCGGGTGTGAGTAAAACTCCGTGCGTGCGGAAACAAAATCCAACACGGAAGGAATGTCGTCCATTCCCATTGCGGATACATCCAATCCCTCAAGCAGACGTCGATCTTCCAAATCCAGGTGCCATTTAGCAGTTCCAAACCTACGATGGCTGCTCACACGACCCCCAAACTTCTCGCTCAGCCTTCGAGCTAACCCGATCGCATCGCCTTCAACAACCAGGTCAAAATCCACACTGGGGGCGCCAAGTAAAAGATCGCGTACAAAACCGCCCACGATGTACAACGCCGCGTTGTGCGCCATAGCTTCTTGTGCGATCGACTTCATCAACGACAAGCGCCCTGCAGGTAGTGCATTCTCGAGACGGTGTGCCAGGCTAACAACAGAAGGTTCTTGTACATCGGCGCCCAACGTCTTCAAGAGATCCGTGCGGGTGACGATCCCGATGATCTCCCCGCTATCCGGTTCCACCACGGGGACCTGACCCCAGCCGTATTGAATCATGACCCGCTGCAGATGTTGGATCGAATCACTTGGATGAACGACCAATCCTCCCGCCTCCATGATCGTGGATACGGGACGATCCTCCATCCCGTGAGACATGGCACGATCAACTGCCCTTCGCGTTAACAAACCCAGCACGTCACCCTCATCGACGACCGGATAGCCTTCGTGACCAAAGCGTTGCATACGCTCGGCTGCCTGTTTAATGCGCTGGTTGGGATCCAGAATCTGCGGACCGCGCGACATGATTTCACCGACAGTCACTGCTGGTTCGACCACTCTGGGGAGCAAATCATGTAGTTCGCGGCAGACATCTTCCAGATTCTCATCGCGTATCAACGCGGCAGCGGCTTGAGCATGACCACCACCACCAAAATGCTCGGCCACTTGCCCGATGTCTAATAGCGATGTTGAGGACCGACCCACGAATTGTATGTTTCCATCAAGGGCTACCAGTATGATCAGGCCATCCGGATCGAAAATGTCACGTAGCTTGTGCGCAAGGGTGGAGATCTCGTCCACCAAACCCTCGGCCGTTCCACAAGCGATGACGACCGAAACTCCGTGAAACTCAAAGGTTTCTGCGGCCTCGAACAATTGATTGAATAATTCATGCTGCTCCGGTGAAAGGGGATGGTTGAGAAAGTCTATGCCGATATCGAGGCTTGCGCCGTTATCCAGCAGCCAAGCTGCAGCGCGGATATCGCGTGGTGTCGTGCCTGGATAGGAAAGCGAGCCGGTATCCTCATAGACTCCCAATAAGAGAAGCGTTGCGGTGATCAGGTCTAGCTCCACCCCACTCTCTTGAATAGCCTCGACCAACAAAGTCGTTGTCGCCCCAACCTCTTCGATGTGCGTCGTCCAAGAGCGCTCGAGATCTTGATCGGCGGGGTGATGATCGACCACGTGAACACTTGTACGCCGGCTTACCCCTTTGACCGACACAGGAGATTGTGTGTCCACTAGGGTCAGCTGTTCGACACGCTTGCGCGCCAGATCTCGAAACTCGATGAAAGGTAATCCCTCACCATATAACATTAAGTAGGCACGCACGTTGCGGTTCAGCCGACGCGGCAAAACTGCCAACGCTTCCGGTTCAAGAAGCCGCGCAGCCAGTAGCGACGCAATCGCGTCGAAATCAGCCTGTTCGTGGGTGAGGATCAAATGCATCGCCTATCACCTATCTTCCAGATCTTAATCTCTCTGGTCAGGCACACATTCTCTGGGGCACTGCCTTGTTTTCATACTAGCGATTATACAATGGGCCAAGGAATCACGTTCGATTGAGGTGAGCTCCCGAACGCATTCACACTACAATCCTACCTCGACTCCCAAACATCCCCAGGAACAGAATAATATGAGATGCTGTATAGTGTGATAAGCCCATAGTAGAAGGGTCTAATTTCCGATCACGTCACCTTACATACTGCCTCGGAAAGCATATAATTTCCTCAAGGGATAAACACCCCGACTGACGGGCATGGTTCATATCACGGCCTTTAGCATTAGGAGGGGATTCAACGGTATGACAGAACGATATAGCAATAAATCTTTGAAGATACGCCCCGCCACGGTCGAAGACATTGACGCCCTCGCCGATCTCAACACCCAACTCGGCTATCCAACATTGAAAGAACAGCTCTCGCTGCGCTTTCACAGGCTGCAGTCCTGGCAAGAGCATGCCGTTTTCGTAGCCACACTCGAGGACGGCAGGGTTGCCGGTTGGATCCACGTTTTCCTTCAACCCTTGCTCATTTCAGAACTGGGCGCAACCATTGGTGGGTTGGTTGTTGATGACTCCTCGCGTCGCTTGGGCATCGGAGAACGTCTTATGAACCACGCTGAACAGTGGGCGCGTGAGCGAGGTTGTGAAGTGTTTTGGTTGCGTTCCGGGGAGGCACGAAAAGACGCGCATGCGTTTTATACAGCTATGGGGTACACATTTACCAAAAACTCCCAGACATTTGAAAAGAAATTATGAATAAACGCTGGAAGTTATGTCACCATCGCTCAGTCCCTAAGACTGCTAGAAGATTAGGATGTCGCTCCCCCCTCAGAAACTCCTAGTTGGATGGGTGAAGTAAGGCACCTGCTCTTGAAGTTAATTTCAACCGCACTTCGCTCTGCGAGACGATGACATCCTGCTCCCCAATTGCCTCATTAATCGTCCAGCCATCTTCCCACCCTAGGTCAGCAATAGGTAAAACGACGAACTGTTCTTGATCAGAGGCGTTGAGAACCACCGCGACAACGTTCGAATCCAAAACACGATAGAATGCGTAAATCCCCGCGCCGTCGTCGATTTTCAAGGTTTTGAATACACCCCTGCGTAAGGCCGTGAATTCTCCGCGCAGATGAACGAGCTTCTTTACGTACGCACGCAGATCTTGATCCCAACTCGCCTTATTCATCGGGAACGCTCCCCGGCACGCAGGATCTTTTCCGCCAGCAAGGCCGATCTCGTCGCCGTAATATATCGCCGGAGCACCAGGGTAAGTAAATTGGAACAGGAACGTCTGACGCACTCTGCGACCATCTTCCCCACACTGCGTACGCAGTCGTTTCGTATCATGTGTGCCCAATGGGAGATAATGACTGAAGGTATGCTCTTCAGGATAGGCATCCAGAAGGGCTCTAATCTGCTGATCGAAAACAGATGGAGTCGTCAGTCCCTTAGCCAAGAAATCGAGAACGGCGTCCCGCATCGGGTAGTTCATCAATCCATCGAAGTGACTTGCTCCGATCCAGCGCGGGTTTACCTCCCAGATTTCCCCAAGTAGGTATGCTTGTGGATTGATTTCTTTGACAATCGCCCGAAATTCAGCCCAAAAGGTATCATCATCAATCTCATTGGGAACATCTAATCGCCAGCCGTCGATGCCTTGCTCGATCCAATAGCGAGCGACCGAGAGGAGGTACTCACGGACAGAGGGATTATCGGTATTGAATTTTGGGAGGCTTCTTATGTTCCACCAAGCAAGATAGTTGAAATCCTTCTCCAACTCATAGGCGTTCAATGGCATATCACGCACGTGAAACCAGTCTAAATAAGGCGAATGTTGTTGGTTCTCAAGAATATCGTTGAATGCGAAGAATCCCCGTCCACTATGATTGAACACGCCATCCAGGACAATGCGAATACCATTCTGATGAGCTATGTCAAGCAAAGAATGAAATGTCTGCATGTCTCCTAATTTGGGGTCGATGAGAAAGTAATCAACTGTGTTGTAACGATGATTGGACGTTGAAAGGAAAATAGGGTTGAAATAAATGGCATTTACGCCGAGGTCGAGCAGATAGTCGAAGTGTTGAATCACACCCTGCAGATCTCCCCCCTGGAAGCCCCATTTTGTGGGTTTCTCTCCCCATGGTCGGACGTTCGGCGGGTCGTTGCTTGTATCTCCGTTGGCGAAGCGATCCGGGAAAATCTGGTAGAAAACGCTATCTGGGACCCAATCAGGGACTGTCATCGTGGTTCTCCACAGGAGGATTAGAACGTCAATTCAAGAGGAATTCATACGTGGCTGGCGCGAATCATAGGATGCCACGGTTCCTCGCAAGGTTCCTACTCGGGATTGGTGATCTCAGAGGATGCCTGTTGGATCTTTGTCAATGCAATTTCGATGGCGAGTCCTGGGTCGGCTCCCTGCACTGCAACCGAATCAACTGCAACTTCAATCGGACCTCTAAAGAGATCCAAATCCTCACGCAACGGCCGTGGCACTCCGTTGAAGAGTGCCGCGAGTAACTGCACTTGGAGCGCGTCTGATAATTCCAAACCAGAAAGGACTGTGAGGTGATCCGCGCCTGCGGGTTCACTTAGGATTAATTGCGCCTCGGGAGTCATCAAAAAACGTACAAACGCCCATGTGGCCTCTAAATCAATAGGTGCGGATGTAGGCAACAAATACGCATTCTCGGTCCATACAAAACCCGCCAACCTTTCTCCGGTTTCTTGATAGACGGGCCAGGGATCGACGGCAAGATTTTCCGCACCAACAGCCTGTTCCAGGCGACGCATATTCCACGTGCCATCGATAATCCATGCTGCCTGTCCCGCTTCGAAGAAGGCGACATCGTCATCATCGTTCATGGTCACCCTACCCGCGGGCCGCAAGATTGCCATCAACTCGAGCCAACAGTACCCTTCAGGACTATCGAGTGTAATCTGGCCTAGCTCGTCGAAAAGTGCGCCTGCACAGGCTGCGATTTGTGACGCCGTGAAATCAAACCCCAAATCGAGCGCAGAACCGATGATCTGTTCGTCTTTGAGCTCTCGAGAAATCCGAACCCATTCAGCGACACTGGTAGCCGGCTCCTCTATCAGTGCTCGATGGCGAAAAAGTACCACACCCTGCACCTCAAGTGGTACTCCGATTTTCACGTCTTGATAGGTAACTTGGTTCCATGCGAGGGGATGGATCGTTGATTCGAGCTCCGCATCAATACGGCTTGAGAGGTCGAGGGAGTAACCCTCCCGCCACAACCATGCCCCCCAGCTAGATGGCGCCAAGAGCACGGTAGGCGCAGTTCCACCTTGTCTGATCTGTTCTAGGGCGGACCGTAGAGCGCCCTCAGGGAAATATGAAATTGCTAAATTTGTATTCGGGTTCTTCTCCTGGAAAACCTCAATCGCTCGTTCCAGGCTTTTAAGTTCCTGGACATTCCAACTCAACCAAATCCGTATCGTGCCACGTAAAGATGAACCGGCTTCTGTGGCGATAGGAATGTCTGCAGGAGGTATTGTGGCGGTGTTTTCAACGGCGGGCTGCGAGGTTTGAGTCGGGGTTGGTATATCTGTCGCCGGCTGGCAAGCCACTGACGTGCCTGATAGAAGCATCGCCATGAGCCAGATACGCAGTTTGTTTTGTGTCGTCATCCCTTGCTTTCCCAAGTAGCTAGATCTGGAGAGGTCGCATGATTACACTGGATCCTGAGCATTAATCGCATCCTCCTCTTCCAGCGTAAGAATTCCGCATGGGAGATTTAGATCGCGCCGCTTGAAAACGATCGACGCGTGAGTCTACCATACTTACGAGAAGGGTAAGTAAGGAAAGATCGGAGTGCAAGAAGCGAGATACAAGCTCATGGGACGAAGATTGGCACTTCAACAAGCGGAACTCTGGCTTGGATTCTCATCGCGTACTGCCGCTAGCGGGCACGAGGTGGTGTAGAATCATTTTGAATACCTGGATAACTAATCGATTTCGGTATGACCAGCGATGTACAACGGTGCTTAATGAAGATAAATGCGTTGAGTTCCCTATTCCATCCCACGCCCGTCATCCTGCAACGCGATCTCGAAAAGAACCACCAAGTTATCTTACAGCTTCGCACCAAGCTCCCACTTCTAGCCTTCCTTGTCTGCTTCGTAGTGCATCTGTCTACACTCTCATATGAGTCAGCGGTTGGCCTAGCGGCGATCGGCGGATTTCTAGTGACCGCTTACCTGTGGGCACGTGCTATGGCGCTGCGGGTGACGGGGACACGCAGACTGCTCTACACGGCTTTACAGGTAGGCGATGAACTCCAGGAACTCGTTGAACTGGAGAATGATTCATCATTTCCAATCCTGTGGGCAGAATTCGTGGATCGCTCAGATCTTCCTGGCTACACCATTTCTAGCGTTCGTTCGACGGATCCTCGAGGAGTTGTCCGCTGGCGGGTCGGAGCTATCTGCAATCGACGTGGGTTATTCAACCTGGGACCCTGGGAGCTACACCTTGGAGATCCACTCGGTATTTTCAGTGTGCGTCATATCTTCCAACAGCCGGAAGAAATCCTTGTGTATCCACCGCTTGCACGAATTCCCCCCAATCTGCTCCCCGAAGGCGGTGCCCAAGGGGAATATCTCCCCTTACAACACCCGATCCATGCCAATACCGTGCACGCCGTGACCGTTCGGTCGTATACACCCGGCGACCCACTTCGGCACATTCATTGGCCCACAACGGCCCGAAGGGCGGAGACTTACGTCAAGGGATTCGAACCTGAAGGCACCTCCACCGTATGGATTGTGCTCGACCTCGACGAGACAGTACATTTTGGCTCGGAAACTGAGTCAACAGAAGAAGCCATGGTGACTCTTGCAGCCTCACTCGCACACGATTATCTGTGTCGCCGATTAGCGGTTGGCCTTGTCGCTCCCGCAGATAATACAACCGTGGTCTTGCCGCATCGAGGTTTACACCATTTCTGGCCACTGCTACGTGGCCTTGCCCCGTTGCATGCGACCGGAAAACAATCCCTCAGACATTCCTTTCGATCAATAAACAAAATCCTCTCTCCTCGTCATTTAGTCGTCGTAATCACACCCTCTCTGTCTTCGGACTGGGCCCTAGAAATGAGAGCCCATTCACGATCCGGTGGTGGCGGCGTCCTGGCGATCCTCCTTGAGCCGTTCTCCCCAGGCAGGATGGGGAGGGCAGAAGCATGTGCCGTTAATCTCTCACAGCACGGAATCCGAACGCGCTTCGTATCGCCACAAGAGATCCAACCGCTCCACGCTGCTTATGGTGATCTCCGACGTTGGGAATTCATCACCTTCGGCATGGGAAAGACTGTCGCGCGAAAAATGCCACGCACAGCCGAGGTGCCAACCCTGGGTGGAGGAATTTGAATAATCGGACTCTCCTTCCACGATTTATGCGCTTGGTCACACCAGCCTTGCTACTCTCACTGATCGCCAGCACCGTTGCGCGCAGCATCCAGCAGGCTCAATGGTTAAGTGACGCCCGGTGGGTTGGTCTAGCAATCCTACTCGGTACGATTTTTGGCGGGATGTTGGCTGCATCCCGTTTCCGAGGCAGGTTTGCCTTCGCTTACAACACGTTCCTAGCAATCATCTTTTCAGCTGAAAGCGTCGGGCGTTTTTTTCCCTTTCTTGAGCTACGCCTTACCGCAGCTGGTGGAAATACGGTATGGCTTATGCACTTACGATTGTTATCCTTGCTTGAGCGCATAGGTGGCTGGGTCCAGTCTATACTCGAACGTCAGATAAATCTTGAAGACGGTTGGCTGCTCCTATTTCTGGTGTTCCTATTGTGGAATACATTTGCATATTTGGCCTGGACCTTAGTGAGAAAGAAACAAGTCATCGCAGGGCTTATCCCACCAGGGTTGATCCTAGGGCTGAACATACACCTCAGCGATCAATCATCAGCACGATTGATCTTCTTTGTAGCGTTGAGCGTTTTTCTCACAGTGTACATGGTCTATCAACGTAACCATTTGGACTGGATTCGTCGTAAGGTGGATCACCCTGATCTTCGTCTGGAGTGGGGGTACAGTGGATTCTGGTTGTCATTTGCCATCACCATGCTGTCGATCACACTTCCCATCTTCACCACACATAAAGGTTGGCGAGCGATCTCGGATTTCATAAATCGTATTCAAATTGAACCCAGGAGAATTTCTTCGCAAGGGGTAGAAGGTAGTGCTCCAGAGGGGAGCTCCGGTGAGGCGACTGCCCGCACCCCAGACGTGTCCACGATTGGAACGCCCATCGATCAAGGGTTAGAAACCATCATGCTCGTTAGCTTGAGCGATCCGCCACCACCACTACCAGAAGTTGCTGGACCACGTCCACCTAAGCATTACTGGCGTAGTGGTGTATTTGGTAAGTACACAGGTTGGGGTTGGGAACCCGTGGACCTCCCACAAACGGCAGATACTCTCACCTTTCCATCCAACCCTCCTCGTGGACGCTACGCACTCGAGCAAGTTTTTCATATCCTTGCTACCCACGACGACCGGCTCTACGCTGTCAACCACCCCGTCGCAGGCAACGAAGAGGTTCAAATCACCCTGATTGCATCCGATGACACATTATTATTTGGCGACAGCTCTGCATACATTGTCATGTCATGGGCAACAGACGTAACCGCTCAGGAATTAATTTCTGCGCCTCTTGAGTACCCTGCGCAGATCGCGAATTCGTACCTGCAACTACCAGCAAGTCTGCCTGATCGTGTTCGCAGACTTGCTGCAAGGATCACAACTGGCGCCGAGACGACCTACGAAAAAACCAAGCGAATTGAGAGCTATTTGCGGAATAACTACCCGTACTCACTCGACGTACCTCCGGTACCCGAGGGACGCGATGCGGTCGATTATTTCCTTTTCGATGCGCCGGGAGGGTTCTGCAGCTACTACGCATCGGCATTGGTGGTAATGCTTCGAGCTGAGGGGATTCCTGCTCGGGTCGTTACCGGCTACGCCATGGGTGAATATGACCCTTCTGAGGGCGTTTATCGGGTGCGTGCAGAAGATTCCCACGCGTGGGTGGAGGTTTACTTTTCAGGTTATGGTTGGGTGGAATTCGAACCCACCCCTGCGCGTTCGACTTTTTCACGAGAGAGTACTTCCCAAGATACCCTCAGGAGTACACCCGACACAGCCCGATCCAAACCCACCATCTTCATCCAGCGACGATGGCTCTATCTGGCATCACTGGTCCTGTCGTTGTTCGTGGGGATTGGCCTATTCAAGATCATCGTCGATCGCGTCCATTTCGCTCGAAGATCGCCGCGTGAGAAGGCTCAGGAGCAGTACAAGAGCATCCGTCGTGCATTGAGCACCCTGGGTTTCGTCGCCCCCTCCAGTACCACCCCAAATGAATTCTTAGCACGATTTTCCTCTTCCCTTGTTCGCACGCCTGACCTTCAAGCTACTGTCACGCAAAGCACATCACTCTACCTCAAAGCGAGGTTCAGTATTCTCACTGTGACGTCAGGCGAGATCAAAGGTATCCGAACACTGTGGCGGCGGTCCTTCGTTCAAAGGCATATCCTGCGGTTCAAGCAGTTCGCCTTCGCGTTTGGGAAAAGATTTAGAAGTTTAGCAGGAATTGAAACCCCGCTGGAGCGCGTGAAATAGCGCTTCATGTCTGAATCCTGACGATAAATTCACGTTCGCCTAGGGAATTCGGCTGGTAACCGTGAAGATCCTTCCTTGGAAGATAATTGTCAACGATCTGAGGAGAAGTGGCTAGAAACACTAAAAGCAGGTTGAGACTCAAGCACCCTCAATCTCGAGCTCAACCATCTTGAAGTTCACAACAACAAACCGATTGTCACGCACGGCCGTCTCACGGCCGTCGACCCATGCACGCCTGCAAAAAATACCATGAAGGACGAGTTCCACCTCAGTATAAGGAAATGGATAATCACCCTCTGATGAACGGGTGATCCTCAGATTGCCTTCCTCCATTACCGTCTCGAAACGATCCACACGCCACGTACCATAACCATCACCAGCGTCGTTAAAGAGGCGACTCTCCGCATCCCCCTCGATGGGTGGATATAGGTGCAAGATCAGGCGATCTTCTACCTCCATCGGGAGGACACAACCAGCTGCAACCAGTATCGGAACACGCGTCAGCGGTGCATCCAGGTCAACTTCGCTCCCTCCTTGGACTAAAGTGCCGTCCCAGAAATCGTACCAATGACCTTGGGGAAGACGAAGCTTTCGCGATTGCACACCTTCCTCCAGCACGGGCGCCACAAGTAATTTTTCGCCGAGCATGAACGCATCGTCGATGGACCACAAATCGCTGTCCGCTTCTTGAGACCAGAACAGTGGTCGAACAAGCGGTAAACCGAACTTGTTCGCTTCCCATGCCAGGGTATAGAGATAGGGCATCAACCGATATCGAAGTTCGAGGAAATGCCGCACGATAGACAGTGTCGGCTCGCCAAACACCCACGGCTCGCGCCGAGACGTATCCCATGCGGAATGCGTCCGGAAAAAAGGCAAGAACGTCGCTAGTTGGAACCAGCGAGTGTACAACTCGGCGTCTGGATGATGACTGAAGCCGCCGATATCCGGACCCGTATACGGGATCCCCGAAAAACCCAGGTTCAGAACCGTGGCGACGGTCATCCGCAACGCACGCCAGGTGCTCTCCGTGTCGCCAGTCCAGTTCCATGCGTAGCGTTGTAGTCCCGCCCAGCCAGAGCGGCTGACCAGCCACGGCCGATGGTCCGGACGCAACATTCTCAATGCTTCGAATCCCGCCTGATTCATAAGCAATCCGTAGAGATTGTGAGCTTGTCGATGATCGCTCCTGACACCCTCGAGATCGTGTTGTGTGACCTCCGGAAAGGTCATCTCCCCCCAAGCCGTGAACGTCGTGGGCTCATTCATATCGTGCCAAATCCCACAAATACCTTGATCGAGCAAGCGAGCATACTGGCTTCCCCACCAAGCCCGCGCTTTGGAACTCGTAAAATCAGGAAACGCACACCAGCCAGGCCATACAGGCGCTTGAAGTACGCTGCCATCAGGCAGTTTACAGAAGTGATCTCCAGCAATTCCCTCTTTATAGACCTCATACTCCGAATCGACCTTCACGCCCGGATCGATGATGGTCACGAGGCGGATTCCTTTTTCCCTGAGTTCACTCGCAAGCCTGGTAAGGTCTGGGAAGCGATTCTGATCTACGCTAAAAATCCGATAGCCGTCCATGTAATCAATATCAAGATGGATCGCGCTTAACGGAAGATCATGCTTCGCGAAGCCCTCCACTACATCAAGAACATCCGCCTCCGTCTTGTATCCCCAACGAGATTGATGGTAACCGAGCGCCCATCGAGGTGGAAGAGGCGGCCGACCCGTCAGTGCCGTGTAGCGTTCAAAGAGATGCTCCAAGGCGCCAAAAGCAATGTAATAACGCAGCACGCCGCCTTCAAATCGAGCAGTAAGCCTGTCGTTCATGGAGACGCTGCCATCAAAGCTATTCTCATAAAAGATCAGGCTGCTTCCCTCCTCTTGGAGACAGACGTACACCGGGATTGTAAGATAGAGCGGATCACTGCCTGGGCCATAACTTCCACCCGCATCGCTGTTCCACAGACGATAGCTTCGACCGCGTACATTGAGGCTGCCTGCTCGTTCACCGAGGCCAAAAATCTGCGCCTCAGGTTTAAGGTCTATTTGCTGGATCCAAGCCTCTCCCACTCTCTGCGGTGGAGCCTCCCTGCGAAGGGATTGACCAGTGCCGGCCCGATAGGTCAACGACCCGTCTTCACTCAAAACGATATCCATCTCTGAACTGCTGAGTATTGTTCGCGACTTAGTATCTTGGACTTCGATGTCTACCTGCGGCCACTCCGTTTCTTCCAGTGCATAGCCGACGGGAAGGGAACCCGGAGTCCAGGTGATCCTCACAAAGTCCGGCGTAAGGAAGTGTATGTCTAATCCCATTTCCCTGAATTGAAAACGTGCCCCACTTCGTGAAACCACGTGACCATGAACATTATTCGGTCCAGCTCCTTGCGTGGATGGCACTCTCTCACCCCAGCGACGATTATAGATATCCCGCAGGACGGCATATCGCACGAAGCGCGAGAATTGCCTTAAACCAATAAAGCGTAAAACATTCAACACCTTCCAAAAATCCCTCATGGCCTCTCCTGTCTCTAAGAAAGCTCCGAGTGTGGCCACATGATTTGGACAGTCGTATCTTGTGCAAATTCGAACGACGAGATCAAGAGCACTATAGTCTTGGAATCAGAGCCCACTCAATGTGTATGAGTTTATGAGACAATCTCGAAGAAATAAGGCATAAATGGTACCAGCGAAAGCGTTACGGATCGCAGCGTTTCCGCGGTCCATTCCCTTTGCCCATATTCATTCCACTCTTGATGTGCGATAAGATC